>RCNC010000057.1_pt1 | contig 54279 bp, 49 predicted proteins | sample 2041301 | NCBI WGS metagenome assembly RCNC01 (sample SAMN09708231, study PRJNA481090) | Marine sediment metagenome, whole genome shotgun sequencing project. | biome: marine sediment; feature: ocean; material: sediment; isolation source: Sewage treatment plant 13A marine sediment (STP13A) ...
ATGGCAACAGTATTGTCTCACCAAGGGTCTACGCCCAGAGGCGCGGGGTCCAGAATGCTTGTTCTGTCCGGCGGGGAAACCATCGGCACCATCGGGGGCGGCAAAGTTGAGGCGGAAGTCATGCAGACCGCATCCGGACTGTTTAAATCACAAACATCACAGATACGATTCTTTGATTTAAGTACCAGACCGGATCTGGACGACCTGGATGTCATCTGTGGCGGACAGATGACGATTCTCATCGAGTATCTCCATGCGACAATGGAAAATATCGATGTTTTCCAGAAACTCCAAACCGCCCAGAGACAAGGCCGGAGAAGCTTTATGATTGCCTCGCTGCAGCGGCTGCCCGATAGGGTTCGTGTCGGCAAACGGTGCCACATACAAAAGAATGAAGAAATATCCAATAATTGCCCCTACCCTGAATCCGACCTGCATCAGCTTGCGGCACAGACCGGGGGAACTCGGATACCGGTTGTGCTGCCGGCAGGCAAACAGGAATATCTCATCGATCCTTATACCATGGCAGGAACCACTTTCATCTTTGGTGCCGGTCATGTGGCCAAGCAGGTTGCGGCTATCAGCGACATCGTCGGTTTTATGACCGTTGTCCTGGATGACAGGAAAGAATTCGCCAACACCGATAGATTTCCCGATGCCGATCAAGTCCTGGTGCTGGACACATTTGAAGAAGCAATGCAGGGCCTCGGTATAGACACCAATAGTTACATTGTCATTCTAACCAGGGGTCATCGCCATGACCAGACGGTTTTATCACAGGCTCTTAAAACGCATGCCGGGTATATCGGCATGATCGGCAGTCACAAAAAACGAGATACCATATACCAAAATCTCCTGGAAAACGGATTTTCGCAAAAAGATATTGACCGTGTACACAGCCCCATTGGCCTTGGCATCAAAGCGGAGACCCCGGAAGAGATCGGTGTGAGTATCGTAGCTGAATTGATAAAACTGAAAGCAGCTAGGATGCTTGGAAGCTGGGAAGCAGGAGGCAGAACCCAGTAGCAAGCCATAAGCAGCTTAAAGCGTATGGCTTGCCGCTGATGACATTTCCCCTCGAATCCTCGAACCCTATTGTAAAAATATTGATTAAAAGCAACTTATTAGAGGATAGGCACAACATGACACAAGAAAGTACATTTTTGGATAAACCCTACCGCATATCAGCCGTTTTGTTCGATTTTGACGGTACGCTGACCAAACCGGATGCCCTGGATTTCTCCGTCATCAAAAAGACCATAGGGTGTCCCGAGGAGATACCGGCCCTTGAATTTATTGAAAGCATTTCGAATCCACAAAAAAAAGCCGAAGCTTTCAAGGAGCTAAATCTTTTTGAAAGCCGGGCCGCAGACGATTCAGAGCCCAATCCCGGTGCGGAAAAACTGATACAGACAATTCATTCAATGAACCTTCCCATGGGTATCATCACCCGCAACAGTATCGATTCCGTGAAGAAAGCCCTGAATAATTTTAGTGGTATTGATCTGGATGATTTTGATATCGTCATCACCAGGGACAACCCGGTTAAGCCGAAACCGAGCCCCGAAGGAATTTTGCTGGCCGCTCGTAAACTCAAGATCGAACCCCGGCATATCTTGATGGTGGGAGATTTCGTGTTTGACATCGATGCCGGCAAAAGCGCCGGCACCCTGACGGCACTCCTGGATGTCAATCCACGTGTCGATAAAAATAGTATTAAATGCGATATAATTATTTCCTGTTTGACAGACCTCGAACCGGTCCTCCAAATGGGGTCCCCACTGCCCCAGGGCAAATTACCCAATGAGATGCTCGAACAAATCCTGAACGGTTTTTCATTTGAAGATCCAGCCCTGCTGATCACAGCCGGTGTTGGAGAAGACATTGCAGCGGTCGATATCCAACGGGAGGAAGTCCTGGTTTTAAAGTCGGATCCCATCACCTTTGCCACAGATGCCATCGGGCATTATGCGGTGCTTGTCAATGCCAATGACATCACAACCTGTGGTGCCGATCCCCGCTGGCTTTTGACAACACTGTTGTTTCCCTGCGGCATCACCGGATCCGAGATTCAGCACATCATGCACGGACTGAACCATATTGCTTCCAGATACGGGATTACCCTTTGCGGAGGGCATACCGAGATCACCGACGCCGTTACCAGACCCGTTGTGGTGGGCTCTCTGGCAGGAACCGTCCTTAAGAGCTGCCTGATAGATAAAAAATCCATGAAAACAGGAGATCTCCTGTTGATAACCAAGTCAGTTGCCGTGGAAGGAACAGCCATCATCGCCCGTGAAATGGAGATCAAACTGCTTTCTATGGGTTTCAGTGATTCAGACGTCCACAACTGCAAGCAGTTTTTAGACCACATCAGTATCATGGAAGAAGCCCGAATCGCAAGGGATATCGGTGGCGTTACAGCCATGCACGATGTCACGGAAGGGGGACTGGCAACAGCGGTTACCGAATTAAGCATTGCCGGCAAGCACCGTATCCGGATCGATATGGACCGCATCCCTGTATTTCAGGAGACGCAGAGAATCTGTGACCTCTTCGACATCTCACCCCTGGGGCTCATCGGTTCCGGAAGCCTTTTGATCTGCTGCAACCCAGACACCAAGGATGAGATTCTGACAGGTATCAGGAAAGCCGGTATCGATGCGACCTGCATCGGCGAGGTTCTGGAAAACGGAGAGGGTGTTGTAGCCATGGACGGTCTGAACCCAGTAGAATGGCCAACGTTCAAGGTTGACGAAATTGCCCGGTTATTTAAAAGAAAGCTATAAGCAGTAAGTGAGCTGAACCTAAAACCTAAAACTTAAAACCCGGATCTATTATCGCTTACACCTTATCGCTCATACTGAATCCATATTGGAGAACCAGGTATAGCACATACACACCGAACAACCACCCACCCTGCCATCTTTTGAAGCGGCCGTCCTTGTTGGTAAAGATAAAGAATCGAAACAAATATAGAATTAGAAGCATGGCCGGAAAATGGAAAAGATAGAAATTGGGCGGCACCACAAGCGGTTTGGCTACCGCAGCAGCACCAATGACAAAGAGACAGTTCAGGACATCTGCTCCGACAATATTTCCTACCATGATTTCAGGGTGTCCCTTGCGAACTGAGGCAATGGCGGTCATTAGTTCGGGCAGAGAGGTGCCGAATGCCACCATAGTGGCGGCAATGACATCATCCGGAACACCGATTCTCTGAGCGATTTCGGATGCTGCAGGCACCAGAACCCTGGCTGACGCTATAACGAGCAAGAGACCGCCGACAATCATCAGCCAGCAAAGACCCAGACCCATTGAGGCGGGTGTAACATCTTTTCCGTTATCGATGCCTTTTTCTACGCCTTGTTTTGCCCAGGTATAGGTCATGTACAGATACCACCCGAGCAGTAGCAGGAAAAGCACACCCACCCATCTGGAAAGAATCGGCTGCCCCTCCATCCATATCAATGCGATGAGCGATAGCCCCACCAAAAGAGTTGCTGATCCAACTTGAACCCAGCCGGTTCGATTAAGGATAAATCGGTTAACGGGAATAACCGTCAGCATACAGGTCAATCCGAATATTAAACCCGTATCGGCGATAATGGACCCCACGCCATTTCCCAGCGCCAGTCCGGGATTTCCCATCCAGGCAGCCATCACCGAAACAAAGGCCTCTGGCATGGTCGTTCCCAGAGATACGATGGTGGCCCCGATGACGATCCGCGGTAATCCTGTTCGGCATGCCAGGTCGACCACACCATCAATCATCCAGTCCGCCCCTTTGGCAAGCAACAGAATGCAGATGGCAATAATCCCGAGCAACGCGATGGTAGGAAACCCCTGAAGTAGATGAAGCAGGTGTGTTTCATCCCCGATCCACTGCAGTGTTTGAGTGAGCATGCACAAACCTTTCAATTATTTTTTTAGATCAATTCTTTGGTGATATGATCCAAGGTTTGTAACAATGATCGAGAAACAACGATCATGTCAATCACTTTTTAAATTTGATAGACTTCTTTTTGCGTTAATGCTATAAGCGTTTGTTATGTTTTCCTTTATTAAAAATTACCATAGGCAAGCTGATTTCACTCATTTTCCACTTTACAGCTATTCATTGAACTTTTCTCTGGATAAGATCGCTCCGGGTGTGGACAATATCCGGCACGACGTCTTCCTGAGCCCCTCTTTTTGCGAAGCCGCCAGTAAAATTGTCCCACAGATCATCGCTAAAAATGTCGAATTGAATGAATTTTTCAAGATTGACAAACGTGCTGTCTGGACCGAAAAAGTAACCGACTTCAAGCGGTGCTACCGTCAGATCATCGAGGGTGCCGTCTACAAGTCAAAACAGGCAAACAACCATCAAATAGATTTTTTAGCCCAAACGGCCGTAATGAAAATGCTTATTACGGACATGAGAGACCAGTTCGAGAAGACCACCACCAAGATCAAAAATCTAATCCGCAAAGACAAACTGATGAGCCGGCACCAGACAGAGGATATGGCCAAAAGAAAGGAATCCCTTTCGAATGTCCTGCAGAACAAGGACATTTTTTTAAGAAAAGTGGGACTGCAACTATTTTCCCTCTTATCCGATGTCAACAATGAAAAGCTCAAAACCATACGTGAAGCAAACTTCGGAGCTGAAAAGCTGCTGCCGGACGACATCCTCGAAAATCCATTTTTTCATTCGCTGAATCACTATCACGATACTTTTCTTATCGATGAATATGATATCATTTTTGGCAGACGACTCGAAGATCCAGATAATTATGACAATCTGATCAATCTGCTGGAACAACTCTTCTGTGAAATTACTGACAATTGCTCACCACAGGAACAAATTGAGGATGATAACACATCAAGTGAATTGAACAGATCAACCTCGGCAACCGATATCTACAAGCATCTAAAACAAATTGAAAACATCGATTTGTTACTGAATTATTTTGAAACCCTCGAGGAAATTAAAAAAAGCAAAAAGAAGAAGTCAGACAAAGCTGATATAACGCGTCTGAAAGCCCTGGCTGCTAATCAAAAAGTTACCCTTCAGCATTTTTTTAAGGTGTTTAAGAAAGCCCGTCTGATTCAAAGAATTTCCGCATCCTACCAAATGCGATCGACCTACCGGATCTACTGTCCCCCGTTGGTGCCACAGCAGATTCTCCTTTTCATGATTGAGCCAAAATCAAGAAAGATAGTCATCAAGCGACTGAAGCAGTTAAAAAAAATTTATCGCAGGCCATTTTCTCTGGGACCGCTGAAAAAACAGATCAAAAAACTCGAATATTTGCGAGTGAAAGATAAAAAGAAATACCTGATCCGATTTCTCAAAGGGATTGCCCACTATCATCGGGATATTGAGAACCACAGAATAATCAGCGACGCAATGGACCGGATCAATTTAGCCACGGATGATAAAATCCTCAATCTGTCGAGAGCAAACAACACCCTTTATGAATTCCTGCTTCCCAGCGAAAAGTGGGAAGATGAAAAGCCTATCATCAACCACTTAGTGATAAAGGCCGATGTAAGGGGGTCAACCGACATCACTCACCAGATGATAAAAAAGGGCTTGAATCCCGCCTCCTATTTCAGTCTTAACTTTTTCAATCCCATATCGAATACGCTCAAGGATTATGGGGCCGTCAAGGTTTTTATCGAGGGAGATGCCATTATCCTGGCAATTTTTGAAAGAGAGAATACACCTGAAGGTTGGTACGGTGTAGCCAGGGCATGCGGTATTGCTATGAACATGCTGCTTATTATCAAGCGCTACAACGATAAAAGCAAAAAAAATCAATTGCCGATCCTCGAACTCGGTATCGGCATCAATTACCATGGATCATCACCGACGTTTCTCTTCGATGGAGACCGACGTATAATGATCTCCCCCGCTATTAACATCGCGGATCGCCAGTCGAGCTGTTTGAGACCGCTGCACAAAATCATTTCGAAAATGAATCCAGCCTTCAATCTCTATGTTTACCAGACAGCATCGGAAGAAGATGTACTGAAAACCAGGGACGATATCTCTGTGAGATACAATGTCAATGGCATCGATCTGAACCCCGACGGTTTTAAAAAGCTCTCTAAAGAAATCAATCTATCCACGTTTGAGACGGATATTCCCGAACTCAAACGAAAAAATATCAGGCTTCACACCGGCAAGTTCCCCTTGACATCCGGGAGATTCCAGCGCCTCATCATCAGAGAATCCAAAATTCGCCAGATACATCCCAATAAATTTACATCCATAAAGACCACGAATAGAAGCTATTTTGAAGTTTGCACCCATCCTGCGGTTTACAAGCATGTGAGAAGCATAGCAAAGTGAAGCACCACGCAAAAAACGCCTGAGCAAATCTGCGGGAGCGTCATGGCATTGGTTAGTCGAAAGCGAATACATCATTCTGAGGCGTGAACAGGAACAGCGAGCGCAGTCCCTGTATCTTGCTGCGAGGTTCTTCAATTCTCAATAGGGTTTTTCAGGTTTAAAACGGCTTGAACGAGAATCTGAAACACATCGGGCCCTTCTACCGGGGCAGGCACCATGCCTTTTACCACCTGTTGTATCCATTCAATTTTTCCTTTATCTATTACTGACACACTCTCATGGATGAATTTCAGCTCGTTATGTATCTTTTCATATAGAACCATAGGGCCAAAAAACGTCCTTTCTTTTGGTTTTTGGGTAGACAAGCCGATGATATAAAGATGCTCGGCTATCAATACTTTTGGCGCAGGTTGAAAACTCAGAAGCTCTCCAAACAAGGAGAGACTTTCAATAACGCCGTCCTGATAGGCGTTTTCCAGCGAGGCAGACCCGTCTTCCGCAATAGCTGTCAAATCGGATTTTTCATAGCTGAGATCCAGCAGATCAATACTTTCTTTCTGGACTGCTTCCAGCGTTTCAGGCCCCTTTTTCACAACGACATCCGCATCATTGAGTATCTTGAAAGCATTGCGGATGCTGATCATCTCCTTGACTGTTGGGCTTCTCCTCATCGCGACGTCCGCCACCGTCGTCAAATACATGGGCAGATCATTTCCCAGAACAATGATACGGTATTTTTCTCCATCGGCCTTTTGAATAAATAAATCCAGGTCACGTTCTTTATGATGGGTGTAGGGGCTCATGCCAAGAAGCTCGCGCAGGGCATTGATATCTGTTCGTTTACCGCTATCAACAGATCCCATGGATCTAAGAATATTTCCCCCAAGAGACTTGATTTTGATTTTCTGTAGAAGGTTTTCTCTGAAAGACATGTCGGCCCTCAACTAAGCGTGTATGCTTTTTTTCCCGCTATTAGAAGCCATCTCAAAAATAAGATTTTGGGTCAAAGTCAAGGCGGGATCAAGTTTCAACCCGCAAGAATACTACTGTATTTTGAGGACTTGGAACGAGATCACAACACAGAATTTGGGCCAAAAGATATTTTTGAGATAGCTTCTATTACCACAGATGAACCGCAATAGCGAGGAAATCCGGATCAGATAGTACTCTTTACGGTCGCTGCAATGTCCTTCAATAGCATGTCTTTTCAATCACCATCTTGACCAGATATACAAATTGACGTATGTAGTTAACGTTTTATTTTTACGAAAGGACACAAAAATCCATGCCTGAATATGCCGAATTAAATTACAATGGGAAACAGTACAAACTTCCGGTGGTCATCGGAACAGAAGGGGAAAAAGCCATCGACATCGCCAAATTGCGTCAAGACACCGGGTTTATAACGCTTGATGTCGGATATGGCAACACGGGAAGTTGCAGAAGTTCCATTACTTTCATGAATGGTGAAAAAGGCATTCTTCGTTATCGGGGGATTCCTGTAGAGCAGCTGGCTGAGCATGCCACCTTCAAGGAAACCGCATATTTACTGATACACGGCCGTCTTCCCACCTGGAAAGAACACCGACAATTTTCAGTTCTTTTGAACGACCATTCTCTTGTCCATGAAGACATGCGCTCTTTTTACCAGCATTTTCCAAGGGGCTCACATCCCATGGGAATTCTCTCCGCCATGCTCAATGCCTTAAAAAGCTTCTACCCTGAGTTGGAAAACGTGGAGGAAGAAATTGACATCACCGTAACCCGTCTCCTGGCAAAGATCCGCACATTGGCAGCCATGTCCTACAAGATTTCCCGTGGTCATCGGGTTGTTTATCCTCGCCCGGATCTTGCTTACTGTGAAAATTTTTTGAACATGATGTTCGATAGTCCTGTCCGACCATACAAAATCCATCCTGATGTCGTCAAAGCCCTGCGGGTTTTCTGGATTCTGCATGCAGACCACGAGCAGAACTGCTCCACTTCCGCCGTCAGGATTGTCGGCAGTGGGCGCGTCAACCTGTACGCTGCCATATCTGCGGGAATCGCTGCCCTCTGGGGTCCACTGCATGGTGGAGCCAACCAGGCAGTGGTCGAAATGCTTGAAGATATCCAGACCGAAGGGATCAGCATACAGCGGGTCATCGAACGAGCTAAAGATAAAAATGATTCCTATCGCCTCATGGGCTTTGGCCACAGGGTTTACAAAACCTACGATCCCCGGGCAAAGATCATGAAAAAAATCTGTGATACGCTTCTCTCAAAACTGACCCTCCATGATCCTCTGCTGGAAATTGCTAAAAACTTGGAAGAGGCCGCTTTAAAAGATGACTACTTCATCGAACACAATCTCTACCCCAATGTGGATTTTTACAGCGGTATTGTCCTGCGTTCCATCGGTATTCCGACAAACATGTTCCCGGTAATGTTTGCCATTGGAAGACTACCTGGCTGGATTGCACAGTGGTTGGAGAGTATGAATGATCCGTACTGGAAGCTTTGTCGTCCCAGGCAAATCTATACAGGTCCTGAAAAAACCGATTATGTCCCCTTTGAAAAACGATAAAAAAAACCCTGAATTAATTCGTTTTACGATATTATTCAGGGCTTTTTTTATTTGGTACCAAATATTTTATCGCCCGCATCCCCAAGACCGGGCAGGATGTAGCCGATGTCATTCAATTTTTCGTCAACTGCTGCGACGTAAACATCTGCATCCGGGTGTTCTTTCTCTACCCTTGCAATACCTTCAGGGGCGGCCACAATAAAAATACCTCTAATTTTCTCACAGCCGGACTCCTTCAGAAAATCGATTGTGGCACATAAGGTGCCGCCGGTGGCAAGCATGGGATCCAGTATCAGTGCGATCCGCTCATCCATATGGCTTGTCGTTTTGATATAGTACTTTACCGGTTCTAACGTTTCTTCGTTGCGATATAGACCGACCACACTCACTTTTGCCGATGGAATCAAGTCCAATACACCGTCCATCATGCCAAGACCCGCTCTTAAAATCGGGACAACTGTAATTTTCTTGCCTTTTATTCGTTCAACTTCGACATTCCCGGCCCAGCCCTGAATGGTTCTTTTTTCCGTTTCCAGGTCTTTGGTCGCTTCGTATGTCAGCAAGCTTGCCAGTTCCGAGGCCAGATCACGAAAGTCTTTTACCGTCACATCATGTTTTCGCATGAATCCCAGTTTATGTTTGATCAATGGATGGTCAACAATATGTATCGTCACATTCACTCCTTCTTAGAAACAGAAAGTCATATGGCTTTCCGGCCAAAATACAGCTGCGTGGAATTGGACATTCTCACGATACTGGTTCAATTAAAATCGTCACCCAGCAGGATCTGCTAGAATTCCCCTAGTGGTCGCGTGAAAGTGAACTTTGCCGGTGCTACCACCAGTTTTTGTCCGGCTTCCTTTACATTTTTTCCCAGCGCGGAAAACGGCAACGATATAACAAACAGGCCTGCGCCTATAATAAGGGCACAGATACCCAATGGTCTGACGAGAATTGCGTCCGCTACCATGTTCTCCGTGCTGATCTCATCTTCATGCATCATCACCTGCGCAAATGAGTTCGAAGCAAATACGGTGGTTACAAAAACGACCACCAGTAGCATGACAAAGGTTTTTTTTGTAATTGTTTGCATGTATACCTCCTTATAAAAGAGTCTGCCAACTCTTTCCTTCTAATAGCAAAAAGCCCGTTCCAAGTCTGTTTTGGTTACTTGAATCTGTAAAGGTAAATATATTCGTAAAAAGATTTTGCCTTAATCATCTGAAATCGGTTATAAATACATTATCAGACTTTGCTTTTTTTTTCAACCAAAGAAGAGCAGGTATATCATTTCATGTTGAACCGCAACAGCGAGCGCATTCCCCGTGGCTTGCAGCGGGGAGCTTCAATGTTGTTTATAAGTGGCACCTATGAACCAAGAAAATAAGTGTATTGAAGTCGCTGTGGCCTTACCGGTCCATGGAACATATTCGTATTTTGTTCCTGATAGCCTTGCAGCCATGATTACACAGGGAAAGAGAATCATCGTTCCGTTTGGTCGTCGTCAGGTTACCGGGTATGTTCTGGGGACACCCCATGAGACCAGTGATCTGAACCTGAAAAAGATCCTGGATGTACTGGATGACGGCCCGCTTTTTCCAGGGTCCATGGTGCCCTTTTTCAAATGGATTTCTGAATACTACATGTATCCTATCGGGCAGGTCATCAAAAATGCCCTGCCGGGTGGATTGACGACCGCTGAGAAGACCATTCTTGCCATTACCCGGCAAGGATGCCATTTTCTTGAACAGGGCATCATGACCATCACGGAAGAAAAAATTCTCACCACATTAAAAAACGAACCCCTGAGCCTGAAAGCGCTTGAAAAAAAGGTCCGGCAGCCGATTCCCTCGGCCATCACCATTGCCATGCTGGACAGGGGATGGCTTTGCCGGGAAAAAAAGCTCAGGGGTGGCCAAACACAACTGAAAAAAGAAATCTTTGTATCGCTGGCAAAAAAAGAATCTGACCAGACAAACGTGTCCAAAACAAGAAAAAAAATAATTGACTACCTTAAAAATGAGCACGAAGTCTCATTGAAGAAATTGAAACAAATCGTGCCGACGGCACCCCGGATCGTGAAAGCCATGGCATCCTCCGGTCAGATCCTGCTCAACCGGAAACAGGTCTATCGTGACCCGTTCGGAGAACCGGTAAAACGGGATACACCACCAGCCCTGAGCCTCGAACAGGAGCAGATCGTTTCAAGCGTTCAAAAAGCCATGAGAAAAAAATTTGCCCCATTCCTTCTTGCAGGGGTCACCGGCAGCGGCAAGACTGAAATATACCTCCAGCTTGCACTGGAAACCCTCAACAAAGGCCGGTCCGTCATTATCCTGGTTCCCGAAATCGCCCTTATTTCTCAAATGGAAAGACGCTTTCGGTCACGGTTCGGTAACCAGATAGCGATTCTTCACAGTGGGCTGTCCCCTGGAGAACGCTACGACCAGTGGTTGAAGCTTGCAAGAGGTGAGATCAATATCGCCATCGGCGCGCGCTCTGCCATATTCGCACCCGTCAAAAATATCGGTCTGATCGTCGTTGATGAAGAACATGATACTTCCTACAAACAGGAGACGAAATTACGCTACAATGCCAGAGATCTCGCCATTGTCCGGGCCAAACAAAATGATGCGGTGGCGATTCTTGGATCAGCAACACCTTCCATCCAGTCTTACCACAATGCAATGACCGGCAAATATACACAGGTGTCGCTCACCAAACGTATATTGGATCGCCGGCTTCCTGACATCACCATTGTCGATTTGTGCAGCATGCGAGATCAGCGCGGGTATCGACGTTACTTTTCGAAAGAACTCCTTCTGGGGCTTGAAAACACGTTGACACGCAATGAACAAGCCATTTTATTCCTCAACCGCCGGGGATTTTCAAATCTACCCATATGTGGCTCCTGCGGAAAGCCCCTCCAATGCAAAAATTGTGATATCTCCTTGACATATCACCAGCAATCGAATGCATATCGTTGTCACTACTGCGGTTTCTCCATGGCAAGTAGCACAAATTGCCCTTCCTGCGGTGTCACCGACATCCGTCATTTAGGTTTTGGCACCGAAAAGATCGAAGCAATCGTCAAGGATCTCTTCCCGGACAAAAACATCGCCAGAATGGACCGGGACACAGTCGTTCATAAAGGCTCCGTCTTAAAAATTCTCAAAGGCTTGAAGGATGGCAGCATCGATGTTCTCATCGGCACACAAATGGTTGCCAAAGGGCATGATTATCCGAATATCACACTTGTAGGGGTTATCTGTGCCGACCTTTCACTCAGTTTCCCGGACTTCAGAGCAGGTGAACAGACCTTTCAGCTCCTTGCTCAGGTGAGCGGCCGGGCCGGTAGAGGGGACAGTCCCGGCAATGTAATACTCCAGACCTACAATCCGGAGCATTTCAGCATCTTATGCGCCCAAAAGCAGGACGTGCGTCAGTTTTACAACCAGGAAATCATCTTTCGAAAAGACCTGAATTATCCACCTTTTTCTCGAATGATTCAGATCATCCTCTCCGGGCGTGACAAGATCGAAGTCCGTCGACAGTCCCAGGCTCTTGGATCAGCCTGTAACACACTATTCAGAAACGATAAAAATTTCAGGGAAACCATCGTGATGATGGGACCCATCGAAGCCCCCTATGCCAAAATAGCCTCAAGATACCGATGGCAGATCCTGTTCAAAGGTAATCAGACCGGATTACTTCACAGCTATATCCACGACCTGATGGCTCAGAACCCTTCTCTGATAAGCAACCGGCATGTCAAAATCACCATCGATATAGACCCTGTTTTTATGATGTAAATCAGTCAACTATATATTAATCGCTGATATAAATCCTCCACCTCCACCTCCACCTCCGGTGGAGGACCTGGAAAGGTTCTACCGATTTGGTGAGGAATAAAAAAGAGAATGTCCAATGTCGAACAAGAAATATCGAATATTGAAGTGTTAAACCGCAAGTGCGAACGGTTGTTTGAGGGTATTTTCCGAAGCAATTTCGGAACAGCATTCTGACAAACGTGATAGGACCCGGAAGACAGTTGATTGTCTTGACATTTGACGAGACGCCCATTAGATTATGCTTTCCTGAGAACAGCGATTCCCCAAGACCCTTTATGGTTTTTTTCGTGGTTTCGTGGTTCCCTGATTCCGTGATTTCATGATCAAAGTTTTTTTCTTTTCCGGCTTAGCCGGGTTGGGAGATAGGAATATGATGCACATCTGTGGCTGGGCAATTCTTTTCGTATTGATCCCTTTTTCGGTATTCGGCCAGAGCATGGACACCCCCGGGGGCCCGTCCATGTATGTACCCGAGCCTTCATTTCAGTTTGAGTCGGTGGTGAGTGGGCAGGAAGTCGAGCACGACTACATTGTGCAAAACAAAGGAACTGCTGAGCTGGAAATTACCAGCGTCAAAACCGGCTGAGGTTGCACCGCGACCTCTTTTACGAGGCAGATCCCTCCCGGTGGAGAGGGAAAAGTCACATTGAAACTGGGAACCGGCAGTTACGGTGGACGCGCTTTAAAAAAGACCGCCATCATTCATACCAACGATCCGGCAAATCCCAAATTCACCCTGACCATCTCTGGTCAGGTGGAAAAGTTTGTCGATTTGAAACCGAAATACGTCCGTCTGACCGGGTATTCAGGGACACGGATCTCGGTACCGGTAACAATAGCACCCACGGCCAAGTATCCCTTTAAGATTGTCGACATAACCGCAAGGGGTGGTACCTTCATCAAGTACACACTTACAGAGGGAAAACCCGGCCAGGGAAACGCCTACACACTTCTCATTGAAAATACAAAGACGGATAAGGGCCGCTACATGGATCTTCTCACCCTGACAACGGACAGTCAAATCCGGCCGAAGCTCATCATTCGGGTGTACGGCAATATTCTGGAACCCAAGAAAACTCAGGAGACGCCTGAATCATAGGGATTTTGGAGAGTCACAACAGGAGTGTCCATGTCGAACTACAAAGTGATCGCCTTTGATTGTGATGGTGTCCTTTTTGACACCGCAGAATCCAACAGGGCCTATTACAATACCCTTCTCAATCAACTGGAGATGACGGAGATGACGGAAAAGCAGTTTTCCTTTGTCCACATGCATACCGTACAGGAATCCCTGGCGTACTTGTTCAAAGACCCTCAGAGTCTCCAAAAAGCTTCGAACGCCAAAAAACAGATGAGTTATACACCGTTTGTAAGAGCCATGAAAATGGAGCCGTCACTGATGTCGCTCTTGGCAAAATTGCGCCCCACCTACAAAACAGCCATCGCCACCAACCGTTCAGACTCCATGCAGATGCTTCTCGAGGTGCATGACATCGCGCCATACTTTGATCTTATCGTATCCGCAAATGACGTTTCCCATCCAAAGCCATATCCGGATCAACTGCTTCGGCTTCTCGATTTTTTTGAAGTCTCAGCTCCGCAGATGCTTTATGTGGGCGACTCCAAGGTGGATGAAACCGCAGCAAAGGCCGCCAAAGTCCCCCTGGTCGCATACGACAACAAATCCATGTCCGCCGAATATCACATCCGTTCCCTCAGGGAGATCGAGGATATACTGGGAATCTAACAAGTTATCTCCATCCAAATGAAGGGTTTGAGGGTCCGAGGGGGATACAAGGGTTGGAAAAAAAACCAAAGATGTTAACTCGTTAGAGCCAGTGTTTTATGGCATTGGCATAGTAAGACAATAATTTTGATTCTTCAGATGAGGCCTTGAACTGATCACCGGTCGCTTTGATCATGCGTCGCAAGAGCATCAAATCGATTGCATCTGCGATGGCGTGAACCCTGGTACTCCGAGGGGATTCAAAAATGGGGGCGCCCTTGTCCCTTAGCATGTTTATGAGTTGAAAACTCCGTTCCTCCACCTCAAGAATGTCCATCTCGGTGTCCATATTTTCCAGAAAAACGGTCGACACCAGGGATATGGGCAGTATCGGAATAACGTCGGCGACAGTCTGCATGAGCCGACGACACAGCTTTTCGACTTCAGGAAACCGCCGGGAGCGATCCAGGCTCTTGAAATCGACATTCTGGCCCCGGCAGTAGGTCTTGATAGAAAGGGGTGTTCCAAAATTGACGCACGCATACCCATACCGCCGCCAGCGGCTGAGAATCATGAGGGCCAGGCTGCGGAGAATAAAGATGCCGGTGGTCCGGCAAACGAACCACCAGCTTCTTTTTACGGCCTCGGGATTCAGGCCACGTAAAAGACTCCGATCTTCGATGGTCCTGTCGTAATTAATTCCCACAGGGATAAAAACAATATCCCGGTCGGTAGACAGATCGAATTGACGCAACATATAATCTACCAGACCAAGTTTAGGGTTCTGGAGATACCCGTCCCGACTCAGGCCGCCCTCCAGAAAAACCGCCTGGCAAACCCCTTCACGGGTTGCCATGTAAATATACCGTTCCAAAACACAACGGTACAAGGGGTTCCCTGAATTCCGGCGAACAAAAAATGCACCCATGGCCCGGATCAACATCTGCAGAGGCCAAATCTTGGCCCATTCGCCCACAGCGTAAGATAGCGTGGTCCGCTCGGCAGCCAGGAAGGCTACCAGTACATAATCCATGTTGGAACGGTGATTCATAACGAAAACCACCGTAGAGTCCGGATCGATGACCGCATACTGATGTTCTTTAACCAGTCCGACTCTTACCCGGTATAATATTCTGGCAATCTTTTTTGCAACCCAGTAACCAATTCGAAAATAGAGATACGCATTAAACGACGGAACGATCTCGCGGGCATATGTCATGGCCTTTTTCTGTACGATCTCCATGGGCATATCGTGGTCTCTGGCAAACGTCTTGATGGCCTCCAGTACGCTCGGGTCATAAGCAAGACGATCGATGAGAACCTGTCTCTTGGTGAGTTGAAAGGGGCGGATTTCTATGTCGAGGCGAGTGCCGATTTCATCTATGACTCGATTGATGCGGCGGCGCAGGAACCAGCGCGTACTGGGAATCAGAATCCGGTCAAGAATCGCAATGGCAGCAATCAACACCAGTAACAGAAACACCCAGAGTGAAATAGTTATCTGACCGAACATGGTGACCTCGTGTCATAAGCCTTAAGCAGTAAGCTATAAGCGGTAAGCAGCTAAGGGCTTATGGCTTACCGCTTATAGCTATATTTACTGATTCCCAAATCCGTTCCAGTCCCCACAGTCGGGGCACTGCCAGATAATGTGGTTGCAGGACATACCCCAGACATTCTCGTTCATGCATGCCTGACAAATGGCAAATCCACACCGACAGGTCCAATTGAATGGGGTTATGGCACGGCAGCAGGCACAGGGGACATCTTTCCTACGACGGAGCCGGGATCTTTTATAAGGATGATGTTTTACAGCGTCTGGCATGTTCTGCCGTTTCCCTCCTTTACAAAAATAACCATAAGCCTGCAGACCGCTCCGGCATGCTTGCCTTTTTTCCCATACATGTTATATAAAACTCAGGGTTCAAGGGGTCCAGGATCCCAGGGTTCAAGGGGATAAAAATATGGCCCGGGGTTCTGTGATCAGAAGGAAACAGAGTTAGCCAAAAGCTGTAAGCTTTAAGCCGCTTATGGCTAAATACTGAAAGCTTCCTCTCGAACCCTCGAAGTCTTGAACACTTAAAAGCTTATTGTAGGAGACTCAGCATGTCAACCGATACTGATGCCGGCATTACGCGAGACCAGGCCATGGCGCTTCTTGAAACGCATCTTGAAAACCCCAGACTCATTTCCCATTGTGTCGCAACCGAAGCCATCATGCGTTCTCTGGCAAGAAAATATGATGAAGATGAAACCATCTGGGGTCTTTCCGGGCTGCTTCATGATCTGGATTACCAGATCACCGGTGAGGATTCTGCCACCCATGGTCTTGAAACGGAGAAAATCCTTTCAGAAAAAAATGTGTTGCCACAAATTCTGGAGGGTATCAAGAAACACAATGCAGAAGGCCTGGGGCTCGAGCGGGCTACACGGTTTGAGTATGCCTTGACGTGCGCCGAGACCATCACCGGATTGATTGTGGCAACAGCACTGGTCTACCCGGACAAGAAACTTACCAGCGTCAAACCCAAATCCATCACCAAGCGAATGAAAACAAAACATTTTGCCCGCGCAGTGAGCAGAGAAAGAATTATGGAATGCGAAAAAATGGGTATGCCTCTCAATGATTTCATTGTTCTCAGTCTGGAGGCCATGAAAGGAATTGCCAAAAAGTTGGGGTTGTAGGTAAACCCCAGTGTTGCAAAAGCCGGAGGGCTTCGGAGTCAAGGCGCCTGAGGGTGAAGTCGTAGTTTTTTACTTCGAACCCTCAGCAACGTAGGATCTGAAGTTCTCCGGCTTTCCCGCAGGGTAAACAACATGGCAAAATAGACGCCATCCTTAGAATTCACCTGGGGGAATATCCAGAAAATGGCGATATCGCAACGGTATTGTATATAATAACAACTCATTATCTATACTTTGCCATGTTGTTTATGCAACTATGGGGTAAAATAGGGTTGAGGGTTCAAGGGGATAGGCTATAGACTGCAGCTTTTTAGGCTGTAGACTATTAGGTGCGAAACGCATATGGCTAAATACAAACGAAACACAAAACACTAAACCCAATAAACACAACGAACCCAACAAACAAGTACGCCTGGTTTGAGGGTGGCTGACAGCAATTGAGCGATAAGCTCTAAGCGGATCACAGCTTCTGGCTTATGGCTTACAGCTATCATTAGCATATCAGAATCCAGGTATTATTGAACCGCAATAATTTCAAGTAACTCATACTCCACCATAGGAAAACGTATGCCCTCTAAGCCACAAAATAAATTCCCTTTTGACCCGGACAAGACCATTTTTCTCATCGACGGCAGTGGCTATATCTACCGTGCCTTTCACGCCATCCACGGCCTCACAAATTCAAAAGGCTTTCCCACCAATGCGGTTTTTGGATTTACCCGGATGCTCATGAAACTTTTAGAAGAAAAAATCTCGGACAGAATGGTCATGTTTTTCGACAGCAAAGGGCCTACTTTCAGACACGATATGTATGCCGCCTACAAGGCCAATCGTCCACCCATGCCGGAAGAGCTGTCCGTTCAGATCCCCTACATTCACCAGGTTACCCAGGCATTCAATATCCCGACTTTCGCGTTGCAGGGCTACGAAGCAGATGACCTGATCGGCACCACAGCCAAGAAGGCCGAGGAAGATGGATATTTCATCGTCGTCGTAACAGGTGACAAGGATTTAAAACAACTCATTTCTGATCGTACAATTGTATGGGACCCCATGAAGGATGCCATTGTGGTCCTGCAGGATATCGTAGCGACCGGGATCACGCCCCCCCAGATAATAGATGTTATGGGATTATCGGGAGATACCGCCGACAATATACCAGGGGTGCCGGGTATTGGCCCCAAAACAGCCCTTTCCCTGATCCAGACATTCGGGAATATGGAGCGCTTATATGAGCAGGTAGACACCATCACCAAGAAAAAGCAGCATGACAATATAGTCCAGTTCAAAGACCAGGCAATGTTAAGCAAACAACTGGTCGAACTGAACACCCAAGCCCCGATCCGTTTTAAGGTCTCAGATCTCAAGGTGGGTGACCCTGACAGCTCGGCACTTTTTGATCTTTTCAAGGAACTTGAATTCACACAACTGCAACGACTTTTCCCTAAAAAAACCGATCTCAGTAAAAAACAATACCACACCATCCAGGATATCGATTCACTGGCGACATTGATTACACGACTCAAAACAGCCCGACTTATTTCGGTGGATACGGAAACGACCTCTACAAACCCGATGTTGGCGCAGATTGTCGGCATCTCTTTTTCTATCCAGCAGGATGAAGCCTTCTACATCCCCTGTACGCATCGCTATCTGGGTGTTCCCAATCAGATAGCGCTTGCAAAAACCCTGGAGCTGTTGAGGCCTGTCCTCGAAGACCCAACGATCCCCAAGGTAGGCCAGAATATTAAGTACGATTGGATTGTATTCGAAAGACACGGAATCAGGCTAAACGGTATCGCCTTTGATACCATGCTTGCATCCTATCTCATCAACCCCTCAAAACGTGCCCATAATCTGGATCAGATTGCACTCGACTTTCTCGACCACAAAACGATCACCTATGAAGATCTCACCGGTAAGAAAGGAAAAAATGCCGCCACATTCGACACGGTGCCCATCGACAAAGCCTCTACCTATGCCTGCGAAGATGCCGATATAACGCTCATGGCCAGCCAAATTCTGAATGAGAAAATGGAAACACTCAGTTTATCAAAGCTCTTTCAGGAAGTCGAGATGCCCCTGATACCTGTTTTGAAGGATATGGAAGTGAAAGGGATCACCGTAGACAAAGATAAACTTCACGCGTTATCGAACTCTTTTGAGAGCCAACTCAAAACCATTGAACAGTCCATCTACGACATCGCTGAGGAATCCTTCAATATCAACTCTACGCAGCAGCTGGGAAAAATTCTATTTGAAAAGCTCGGTCTTCCTGTCCAAAAGAAAACCCGTAAAAAAACCGGATATTCGACAGATGTCGAAGTTCTCACCACCCTTGCCAACCAGCATGAACTACCAAAACTGGTATTGCGTCACCGCAGCCTGTCTAAGCTTAAATCCACCTACACTGACGCGCTGATCGAACTCATCCACCCGGAGACCGGTCGCATCCACACATCCTACAATCAGACTGTCACTGCAACCGGGCGACTCAGCAGCTCCGATCCAAACCTCCAGAACATCCCCATCAGAACCGAAGAGGGCAAGGAAATTCGAAAAGCCTTTATCCCAAAACCCGGCTGGAAAATGATATCAGCGGATTATTCCCAGATAGAACTTCGTATCCTGGCGCACTATTCTGAAGACAAAATCCTGAGCAAAGCCTTTGAGGAAGGAGAGGATATCCACACCCGCACAGCTTCGGAGGTTTTTCAGGTTTTCCCATCTTTTATCACGGAGGATTTACGCAGGCAGGCCAAGATCATCAACTTCGGCATCATATACGGCATGAGCCCCTTTGGGCTGGCAAAAGCGCTCAACATCAGCCAGAAGATGGCCAAAGCCTATATCGATAATTATTTTGGAAGATACAAGGGCGTCAAGGCCTTCATCCAACAGGTCATCGAGGATACCAGGGAATCAGGACAAAGCACCACACTCTTAGGCAGAATTCGTCTGCTTCCGGAAATCAACAGTAAGAATAGGACAGAACGTCAGTTTGCAGAACGAACCGCCATTAACACACCCATCCAGGGTACCGCCGCCGACCTGATAAAGATCGCCATGATTATTGTGGATAACGAACTGAAGTCTCGAAAAATGGAAACCGCCATGCTCCTTTCAGTTCACGACGAAATGGTCTTCGAAGTTCCCCCCCAAGAAGTCGATGCCGCATCCGCAATGATAAAAGATAAAATGGAATCGGTATGGGATTTGAATGTGCCTTTGAAGGTGAATATTGAAGTAGGTAATAACTGGGCGGCCGCCCACTAAAAGTGGTTTCAAAAGCTCCCCTCGAATCCAATTCCTGCGTTGGTACGAAGAGTTTAACCGCAGGAATACTCTGGTATTTCGAGGAGTAAACATATCGGTCCAACACAGAAATTGGATTCGAGGGGAAGTTTTAAGACCGCTTTTAGTCTTCGTCAGAGAGCAGCCCCAACGCCGTCTCCTTTATGGTCAGGTGCACGCTCCTGAAAGTCTCGTGGAAACCGGCCGGGGATACCCTACCCGCTTCAATAAATTTGACGACGATCTCCTTTGTCGCTTTTAAAATCTGCTCATCCATGCTGGCCATAGATACCACCTTTATTTGGGAGTTAACGACCACCCGTGAAACGGGTGGCTTTCCTTTTACCGCAAAGCGGAAAATGATCAGGAGACGGCACGTCTCCTTGGGTTTACGTTCTGAACAGTGTGCCTAACACGCGGTTTGTAGAACAATCAACAGTGTAGTTTCTCAATAACCCCGGGCAATAACGCTCTGTTTGATTTGACAAATTCACATTTCTTTATTAGAACAGGACTCGTTTAAAATATAACCATTAACTTTTTTTGCAGCGGAATGTATACCATGAGCCCTCAATCCAATCAATATACAACCCATTACACCATCGAGAGCCCCGACATCATCAGCATGAACATGATCGATCCCATCGATTATCAGTATCATGACAAAAGGGACGTCGATATCATTATCCGGCAACCGGAGTTCACATCGGTGTGCCCCATGACCGGTATGCCCGATTTCGGTCGTATTACCATTCAGTATATTCCAGACAGCAAAATCGTCGAGCTGAAATCCCTCAAATATTATCTGATGCAGTATCGAAATGTAGGGATATTTTACGAGCACGTCGTGAATCGAATCCTGGATGATCTGGTGGCCATGCTGAAGCCTAAATCCATGAAAGTAACCGGAGATTTCACCACACGCGGCGGCATCGACAGCACGGTTTCAGCATCCTATATGGCCTGATGAGGGATTGGAAGCGACTGATAGCTATAATCATTGTGACTTCACGCTATAAATTTGGATGGGTTTGTCCACGCCTTTAACCAGAACGGGATGAAGGGGGTGGACAGCGATCGAGTCCGGCAGTCGGGCCAGGGTATCTTCCGTAATCAGAACCTCACCTTCCCGTGCCAGTCCCTGCAGGCGGGCGGCAATATTGACCGCCATACCAATAGAGGTGAATTCTTTTTTTCGTACAGATCCCAAAACTCCCGAAAATACCTTTCCTGTGGAAATACCAATTCCCAGCCTCAGTTGAAATCCATTTTTTTGGCTGAGTCCCTCATTGATCTCCCGCGCCTTTGCCTGCATAACCATGGCAGACCTGACCGCCATGGCCGGGTCATCCTTGCGGGAAAATGAGGCACCATAAACCACCATCATGCTGTCGCCGATGTGTTTGTCCACAGTCCCATGAAATGTGTGGGCAATCTCACCCATGGGGGTGAAAAAGTAATCATTCAGGTAGTGGGCCAGCACCTCCGGGGGAATATCCCGGGACATCCTTGTGAATCCACGGATATCTGAAAAGAGTATCGAGACTTCATGATATCTCGGTTTCAATATACCAGCCGAATTGTTTATCTCCTGAAATACCGACTCGGGAACGAACTGCCGGAGATATTTTCGGACCGATATGTCGTGTATTTTGGCTCTGAGTTCCATGTTGTCGAAAGGCTTGGTCAAAAATCCGTCGATGCCCTGATTGGTTGCCTCAATAGCTGTCTCCACCGATGCATAACCCGTCAGGATAATCCGGGTGATCTCCGGATTCAGTTTGTAAACAGCCATCAAGGTCTGCAACCCATCGATTCCCGGCATACGAAAATCTGAAATGACTGTGCTGATGCGGGTGACATGCTTTTTAAGCATGTCAATGCCGGTGTCTCCGTCAACAGCCGTGAACACTTTATTGAAATCCTTGTCCAGGGCTCTGACAATTGATCGACGAATCCCCTCTTCGTCATCGATAAACAAAAGTCCATTCATGGCAGATCTCCCACAAACCAAATATTTCAGGGCATCAAATCGTGTCTTGGGTGACCAGCATGCCACAAATGCAATTGATTTCAATACGGGAAATACATGTATTCACTACGGAATCAAATTAGGTAATTTCATGGTTGTCGACCTATTAGAATTGTAAATATGGTAATTTTATGAATATAAATTACCTAAAATAAATAGAATCAGTCGTCTAAAGAGGGATCAAACATAATGCACTCCGATGACATTGAGTATAAAAAAATCGATGCGTTCGTGAGCCTGAAAGATAAAAGCGTTCTTGAAGTCGGCTGCGGGAATGGCCGGCTTTCATCGTTTCTGGTCCAAAAAGTCGGCACCCTGATCGCAATCGATATTGAAGAAACACGTTTAGAGGAAGCCCGACGTGCAGTCACGGGAGTGGATTTCCGCTTTGGTTCCGGCGAGTCTCTTGACTTTCCGGAAAGTTCTTTTGATCTTGTTTTATTCGGTTTTTCTCTCCATCACCAAAACGGCTTTGCCGCCCTATCCGAAGCGCAACGTGTACTGGTGCCAATGGGAGAAATTCTTATCATCGAACCGACTGAGGAGAGCGAATATTCAAAACTGGTTTCAGTATTCGAAATTGAAGAGCCGGTCCTACTCAGACGGGCTTCACAGGACATTAGATCCTTTGGCAAGGCTGTAACGCGGCAAGAAAAATTTGTAGTCGACCATTATTTTGATAATGCGGAAGCATTTTTTCAGCACTATATTTCATCTTATGGTGGCGAAACCGCGAACGAAAGAAACCTGCAAGACCTGCGGCAAATCATAGGAAAAAAACTATTCCAACCGCCGATAAGAGTCGAGGATGAGTGTCGCATTACATTAATTAGAAAGACCGCCTGAGATATTTTCTATAGATCACCGCCGACCCCAATCCCTTGATAGGAAGAGATAATATAAGGGATTATGTGTCAGACATTTTTTTGGCAGCCTCAGTGGGTATTTCTAACGATTCCCTGTACCGCTGGATCAATTCCAGGGTTTCCGTTTCCGTGGAAATGTGTTTGATGGATTCACGAAAATGCTTTGCATGACGCATGCCTTTCACAAACCAGGCGAGTCTGCTGCGCATCATGTAGCAGGCGTGTTCCTCACCAAAATAGACCACGGAGGCTCTCAGGTAGCGCGTCATCATGCGGAATCGGGAGGAGAGGTCTGTTTGGCGAAAATCCTCGCCTTTCAGCAAAGTGTTTATCTGTCCGAAAATCCATGGGTTGCCGATCGCTGCCCGCCCGACCATGACGGCATCACAGCCGGTTTCCGTCTTCATCCGGATCGCGTCCCGGGCCGTTACAATATCACCGTTACCGATGACCGGTATGGATACCGCCCGCTTGATATTCGAGATAACCTGCCAGTCCGCCCAACCCTTAAACCCCTGTGATGCCAGTCTGGGGTGAATTGCAATGGCATCCACCCCTTCCATCTCCGCAATTTTGGCGATATTCCGGGCATCGTTTCCACTCTTTTCCCAGCCGGTTCTTATTTTGATTGTCAGAGGTATTTTGATTGCCGCGCGAACGGACCGGATGACGGCCTCTGCCAGATCGGGTTGTCTCATCAGGGCTGCCCCGGAACCGCTTTTCAATATTTTTCTCACGGAACAGCCAAAGTTGATGTCGAGAATATCGGCACCAGAGGATTCGACAACTTTTGCCGCCGTTGCCATAATATCCGGGTCCGACCCGAAAATCTGCACCGAGATAGGTTTTTCCTCCGGTACACTTTCCAGCAGTTTCTCTGTTTTTCTGGATTGATGGACAAGCCCGTTGGAACTGATCATCTCCGAGCATACAAGACCACACCCGACTTCCTTTGCAATCAGACGCATGGGCAGGTTGGTAATCCCGGCCAAAGGTGCCAGAACCGTGATATTCTCTAATTTGACGTTTCCAATGTGTAGCATGTTGTTATCTCAAGAATAATTGCCTGAGTTGAGAGATTGTCGATCTTACCGCATCTGCTGTATTATAATTTTTTTTCTCCAACGCATAAGGGTTCGAGAGATCCCTTATGCTGTAAGCCATAAGCGGAAAGCCAAAAGAAGCTTAAAGCTTACTGCTTATCGCTTACAGCTATAGACAGGGGTTAGCGTAGCAGTATAGACAATTATGATAACAGGGCTGCTGGCTGTAGGATCCTATATCCACGGATTTCATACAACCGCAGCCTGATTTGACACGCTGCCCGGTATCTTTTCCCAAAGAAACGCGCCCACCAAACAGTTTCATAATCAGGTCATTGGGTATGCAGGCACTTTTATCTATAGGCAGATCATTCGCAACTTTTTCCAACAATTCTCTTTCACAGCACGTTTGAAGCGAGATACCCAGGCCGCCGAGTATCCGACTCATATCTCCCAGAACCCTTATTTTCTTTTCCATGGGAACATCGACAAATTCAAGGTTCGGCTGCCGGGCCAGTCGTTTCTTGATTTTCGGATACATGTCCATAAAGCTCGTAATACACCGCCTGACACCCATGGCCGCCGCTTTTCTGGCGATCGATCTAAATTTATTCAGGTTATCTTGAATCTCATGGGTCTTGGTTTTATAAAAACAAACCGGATCAAATCGCCAGTTTATGACCCTCGGATCATAATGATTGCAAAGATATTTCAACTGAGCCAAACGCTCTTTCAATGGGGGTAACCCGGGTTCGAGTAGCTTCGACTCAGAATTTAGACTAAAATTGAAAAACAGGTGATAGCCTTTCTCCTGTAGCTGCCTGCCATAATTCCCCGTGATAAAGGAACCAAAATTTTTTGACCAAAAAACAATTGTATGCACGTCTGTCGTTGAAGCCGGCACGACAAAGGTTCTATGACTATACGGGTTCTGTACTTCGAAAAAACCCTGTTGGATCCCCAGCATAAACCAATCCATGTAAAATGCGGGAATATCTGTCCGGCGGGATGCAGAGATGACTGTCTTCATTGAACCGCAACAGTGAGCACATTCCCCGTAACTTGCTGCGAGGTTTGCGAACAAATCTGAATACTATTAAAATTTATTAATGAAACGCTCATAAGCATCTACTCAGAGGGGTATGCTTACCGTTTAAAACTGCTCAGAGATATCACAGAACCATTTTTTTCCGCTTTCGGATCTTTTTTATCTGGCGAATCTTCCTTGGGACTTTCTGTTTCCGGTTCTGGTGATTCCACCCGTTCGAGCCTCATTTGTTTGTCATCCATAGTAAAGGACTCCCCATTGATATAAATATCCCTTAATATCCAGGTAACCACCTGGGGGGGCACCTGAAGCAGAAGAAGTCTTACATGGTACCAGTCCGGTCTTGCATCGGGCAATATACTTTCAATACGTGCAAAAACCAGCGGATTCTCTTCGTAATGGATCAATACAATATCGTTTTCAGCTGCCATGGGGATAAAATGCCTCCTCTGTTTTAATGAAATCATAAACCAGAAAGTTATTATTACAAGTTATTTCTTCCGGGATATTTGTTTTTGGGATTTGAAATACCCGTGGTTTCTGTTAATAATAAAGTCGTAACACAATTTTACAGGGCGCGACGCTGTCGCTCCGATGCGAAAAGCTATATTTTAGATATAGTGAGGTATTCATCATGGAGAAGAAATGGGTCTATCTGTTTAACGAGGTCGATCAGGTGGAAAAGCATGTGAATGGTGACTGGGAAGGTGTCCGCGGTCTACTGGGTGGAAAAGGTGCTAACCTGGCTGAGATGGCGCGTATAGGGGTTCCTGTACCACCGGGCTTCACGGTAACGACAGAAGCATGCAATGCCTATTTGAAATCAGAATCTGTTTTTTCAGATGAGATTTGGGACCAGGAGCTTCAAGCCTTGCGCGTGCTCGAAAAGGAAACCGGTAAAAAGTTGGGTGCCTTGGACAACCCCCTGCTCGTCTCCTGCCGTTCCGGTGCCAAATTTTCCATGCCGGGGATGATGGACACCGTACTCAACATCGGTCTTAACGACGAGACCGCCCAGGCCATGATCAAACTGACAGGTAACGAGCGTTTTGTCTACGATGCCTATCGCCGTTTGATCCAGATGTTCGGCAGTGTGGTCATGGGCCTGTCGGATGACCTGTTCGAACACGTCATCACGCGCTATCGCAAAAGAGCGAATGTTGAGAATGACTCACAGTTGACAGCAAAAGACTGGAAAAACATTACCGTGACATGCAGGATGTGGAGTTTACCATAGAAAAGGGGAAACTCCGGATGCTGCAGACACGTGACGGCAAGCGAACCGCCCAGGCATCCGTGCGCATAGCAGTGGATATGATGGTAGAAGGACTCATCAGTAAAAAAGAAGCCGTGTTGCGGGTCACGCCGGAACAGGTCGATTTTTTTCTGCACCCCCAGTTCAGTATAGAAGCGGTTGATGTGGCCAAGGAATTGGGTAAGCATTTCGCCTCCGGCCTGAATGTGTCTCCCGGAGCAGCCCTCGGTGTGGTAGCATTCGATGCTGACCTGGCGGAAACATGGGCCAAACAGGAAGGTAAAAAAGTCATCATGGTGCGACCGGAAACAAAACCGGATGATGTGCACGGCATGTTGGCTGCCGAAGGCATTATTACCAGCCGCGGCGGCCGGACCAGCCATGCCGCCCTGGTGGCAAGACAATTTGGAAAGCCTGCCGTTGTAGGTGTTTCAGCCCTCATGATCGACATGGCCAAACGGGAAATGCAGGTGGGCAATACCATCATCAACGAGGGCGAGTGGGTTTCCACTGATGGTACGGAAGGAGAAATCTTTGTCGGCGAGTTGGAGACCACCATACCGGATATCAAAGACCGCTGGTTGGAAAAACTCCTCAGTTGGGCGGATGAATTTCGACATCTGGGTGTATGGGCCAATGCAGATTATCCGGTGGATGCACGCCGGGCAAGGGACTATGGAGCGGAAGGTATCGGTCTCTGCCGGTCCGAGCACATGTTCTTTGAGCCAGAGCGCCTCCCGCATGTCCAGAAAATGATCATGACGGATCTGCCCATCGAAAGAAAAGAAGCCTTGGACGCAGTGCTCCCTTTTCAGCGAGACGATTTTGCCGGTCTTTTCCGTGCCATGGACGGTTTACCGGTCATCATCCGTCTTCTCGATCCACCCCTGCATGAATTTCTTCCGAACAACATCGATTTGATGCGAGAACTTTCCGATCTCAAAATCCGCCTTCAGCATGCAGGAAATTTGAGCGCTATAGATGCACTTCTGGATGAGGTAAAAGAAAAAGAGCAGATCCTCAAACGTGTTGAGAGTCTACGGGAAGAAAATCCCATGCTCGGCTTGCGGGGCGTGCGGCTGGGTATCCACATCCCCGAACTCACCACCATGCAGGTGCGTGCTATCTTCGAGGCTGCCTGTCTTGTCACCCGGGAAGGGGTCACCGTGCAACCGGAGGTTATGATACCCCTCACCAGTCATGTAAATGAACTGGCCGTTCAACGCAAGGTATTGGAAGCAGAAGCCCTGAAGGTCATGAAAGAAAAGGATCTCACCATTGACTACAAGTTCGGCACCATGATCGAGATACCCCGTGCAGCCCTGACAGCAGATCAGATCGCACAATACGCACAGTTTTTTTCCTTTGGAACCAATGACCTGACCCAGACGACCTTTGGCATATCACGGGACGATGCCGAAGCCAGTTTTATGATCGAATACATGGAAAACGGTATTCTACCGGACAACCCGTTTGCCACCATAGACAAAGATGGCGTCGGGGAGCTCATGCGTATTGCCGTCTCCAGGGGCCGCTCCGTCAACCCGGACCTGGAGTGCGGCATCTGCGGAGAGCATGGCGGGGAACCACAGTCGATTCAACTGTGTCATGACCTGGGCCTGACTTATGTCTCCTGTTCGCCTTTCAGGGTGCCCATTGCACGCCTTGCAGCGGCACATGCAGCGATAAAGTAGGGTTCGAGGGTAGCTGAAAGCAATCAGCAAAAAGCACCTAACAGTCTTCAGCCTAAACCGCTAAAAAGCTATTTAGGATCTGAGGGACTGAGGCTTGGAGGGTGGCCGAAAGCGGTCAACCAAAGGCACCTAACAGCCTACAGTCTAAACCGCTAATAGGCTAAATAATATGCGCCTTTTTATCCTGTTTTTCATTCTACTTCAGGGAGTGGTTTCCTTTGCAGGTGCTGCCGAATCTCCCCCCGGATCGACTGTGGGCGCTGGGACATCCGAATCCGGGGCAGTCGAATCCGATACAGTGGGCGATCTATCACAGCGCCACCCCAATTTCGATTCAATGTTCACCCTTTATCAGCCCTACCTGGATCATGTCTCGGCTTATCAGCCCATGTATTTCCTGGTCGGTACAAATCCGGAAAAAAGCAAATTCCAGTTCAGTTTCAAGTACCGGCTGGTGAAACCTGAATCCTCTCTGGCCGAACGATACCGGTTTATGGATGGGTTCCATTTTGCCTATACCCAGACATCCTACTGGGATCTAAAATCCTCTTCCATGCCCTTTGAAGATACCAGCTATAAACCCGAGCTGTTCCATATTTCACCACAGATCAATACCGGGCAGTCACCCAGGAGTGGTCTGTTCCTTAAAACCGGCATCAGACATGAGTCCAACGGTCAGGGAAAAGACATTTCACGCAACACCAATTTTCTCTACGCCAATCCCATCTTTGTTTTCTACAATGAAAAATCAACCTTTGGCTTCCTGATATCTCCCAAAGCCTGGGTTTACGTGGGCAACGACGAAGACACCAATGATGATCTGTCGCATTACCGGGGTTATTTTGACCTGCAATTGAAATGTGGCCTGGCGGAAAGTCTGGTGGTGGAATCACATCTTGGATGGGCCCAAAAGGGGGGATCGCTACAGCTCGATGTCACCTACCCGCTAAATCTAATTTCTGCCGGAATCTCAGGTCTGTATCTGCATGTCCAATATACCAACAGTCTGGCGGAAAGCCTGCTCCACTATGACAAGCGCACGGAAGCCATTCGGATTGGCCTGTCTATTGTACGGTAGTCTGTATTGTTTATGCAAAGAGGACCTCGCCAGCGCCCATCAAACCGTTATTTTCTACATCCGTTTTTTGCATCATGGCTTTTGCCAAAATAGCCATTGAGTAGCCACCATTGGGGACCCCGTTGATGGACCAATTCTCTGTAATCTGTCCGGAGTATTCATTGGGTTTGTCTGTTTCAAATAAGATATCCTGATCGAACGGATGCATAGCTGCTCCTACGGCTAATTCATTTGGGTTAACTCGTTGCGACAAATGTTATAGCAAGACTTCTCGCAGATCTCAAGTCAAGTCGTCAGGGGGGCGTGCTCGATGCTGCGGTTCCTGAGTTGACCTTTGCCGCTTTTTGGTCTACACCCCTGACACCTTGTCGGTGAATAGCCAAGGGACGACAGAGATGGTTGATTTTAATTTTGAATTTAGTGAATCGAGTGACACGCTTGAAAAATAGATGGAACGGCAAAGGCGGGTACCGCGAGGTTTTAATTCTGGCGACACCCCTTATTTTGAGTACTGCCAGCTGGTCAGTCCAGCATTTTGTGGACCGGATGTTCCTGTCCTGGTATTCATCCGAAGCCCTTGCGGCGGCAATGCCTGCCGGCATGCTTCACTTTTCCATGGTCAGTATATTCATGGGAACGGTAGGATATGTGGGCACATTCGTAGCTCAGTATCATGGCGCCAGCATGTATCACCGAATCGGTCCAGCCATCTGGCAAAGCATTTATATTTCCCTGGTGGGAGGGCTTTTGTTGCTGTGCGCGATCCCCTTTGCAGAACCTGTATTCAGGCTCATCGGTCATTCCGGGCAGGTTCAGCACAATGAAGTCGTCTACTTTAGGGTGATCTGTTTTGGTGGCGGCCCTTATCTCGTTTCCACAGCCATTTCCGGGTTTTTCAGCGGCCGAGGAAAAACATGGCCGATCATGTGGGTAAACACCCTGGCCACCATCGTCAACATAATTCTGGATTATGTGTTGATTTTCGGGCATTGGGGATTCCCTGAAATGGGTATCAAGGGTGCCGGTATCGCCACAGTGCTGGCCGGTCTGTTCTCTCTGTTTGCATTTCTCGTGTTGATGGCCTCGGATACGTACAACACCACCTACCACACCCTCAAAGGGTGGCGCCTGGAAAAAGAACTTTTTACGCGGCTGCTGAGATTCGGACTGCCTTCCGGTGTTCAGTTTTTTCTGGAGATGGCCGGTTTTACAGCGTTTATACTCCTGGTGGGCCGTCTGGGAACCACCCGTCTGGTAGCAACCAATATTGCCTTTAATATCAATATGCTGGCCTTTATGCCCATGATCGGCATCGGTATCGCCATTTCCATACTCGTGGGACAATATCTGGGTGCGGAAAAGCCTGAACTGGCCCAGACGAGCGCCTATTCCGGGTTTCATCTGACCATGCTCTATATGACCAGTATTGCAGCGGCGTATGTTCTGGTGCCGGATATATTCATCGCCCCTTTTGCCATGAAGGCCGACCCGGAGGTATTCAAGGAAGTATACGATTTCAGTATTATTCTCCTGCGATTTGTGGCTATCTACAGCCTGTTCGACACCCTGAACATCATTTTTTCCTCAGCCATTAAAGGAGCGGGTGATACCCGATTTGTCATGTTCATGACCAGCGGCCTTTCACTGTTCGTTTTAGTAATACCCACCTACCTGGCGGTGATGGTCTTTGACTACGATCTGATGGTCTCATGGGGTATTGCCACAGCCTATGTGATCCTCATCGGAATCGCATTTTTCCTTCGTTTTCTTAGTGGAAAATGGAAAACCATGCGGGTGATTGAACCCACCTTACCGGCAAATACCTCAACACCACAACAATAGGAGCAGAGAATCAGACAGACCAGACAACACTGCGCCCGCCGGTTTTTCTGGGAAAGTCTATGGTCTTAAGCCCTACTTCCTCGGCACAATCCAGCATGCGCTTAAATCCAGCCTTGCTTACATGCATTTTGGGCTCCACGGCAAGAATTTTTCCGCCCTTATTGAGCAGTCTTTTCATTTCCTTCAGCGTATGTGCCATATCCGGCACCTCGTGAATCATGTAAAAAGCCAGAATAAAATCTGCCCTTTGATTCAGTCCGACATGCGCATCACCTGCCTTATGATAATCGATCCGTTCGGCCACAGCATGTTTTTGTGCCTTTTTTCGAACACGATCGAGCATTTTAGCCTGAATATCCACGGCAACCACCCTACCCTTTGGCCCAACCATTTTGGCCATGTCGATGGTGAAGTATCCTGGCCCGCAACCCATGTCGATAACCGTGTTCCCTTCCTGAATGTATGGTCCGACAATTTTCCCGGGAGCTTGAACCAGGCGCCGGATCCAGTTGTCCAGGAAAAAAGAAATTTGATGGGGACAGACATGGAGTTGTGGTTTTGCAATGCTTTTTCTTGACATAAAATTATCCTCTCATGGCGTACAGATATTATGCACCCAAAATCAGCCGTTGAGGGTCACAGACCTCTCTCAGAATTTGCAGTTCATCCTTGCCGGGTGGTTCCACTTCAATGGCCCGGGATGTATCCACCTCAAATTCCATACACGTCTGAACCCTCTGTGATGAAATCCCCGGAAAACAGCCTTTTAAAAACATTTCTTTCGAGTCGGAATCAAAGCCCATAATGGCCATGTTCGTTATCACAACCGAGGGCCCACCGCCAGGAAGCCCGATTTTTTCCCGGTGACCAGGGCCATCGAGCCATCCGGGACTTGTCAGATAATCGACCTGTTTGACAAACTTTCTTTTTTCGTGCTGCATAAAAATAATGGTACGGCCCACAAATGATGCCACATCACAGGCACCACCGCTGCCTGAAAACCTGACCTTCGGCCTATGGTAATCACCGATAACAGTCGAGTTCAGATTGCCGAAACGATCAATCTGAGCAGCGCCCATAATACCGACCACCCGTTTTCCGGTATGTCGGTTTTGCATGGTCGCAAAAGCATCTGCCAGGCTACCGTTGACGGAAGTCCAGTGCATGACACGCGAATCTGCAACCGCCAGGGGGACTTCTTCGAGTCTCGAATCAATCGCACCTGTTTCGAAAAAAATGATGCTGTTGGGGGCACTGATATGCTTGGCCGCCATGGCAGCCAGCATGGATATGCCGGTTCCACAAAACACAATATCACCGTCTTTAATTTGACGGGCGGCCGCAATCGCCATCATTTCCCTGGGGCTGTATTCTGCCACCGGTTCTCCTCCTGTTTGTACGTTCTGCTTCTTTTGACTATAAGCCATCTAAAAAATAAGATTTTTTCTCAAAGTCAAGGCGAGCCCGAGTTTCAACCCGCAGGAATACTGCAGTATTTTGAGGAGTTGAAACGAGAGCCCAACACAGGATTTGGGCTAAAAGACATTTTAGAGATAGCTTCTAATAAATCACCTGCGATCAAGACCTATGGCATAGCCCGTACGCGGATCAGCCTTAATTTTATCCATCCGATCTTTGCCGACGTGCTCTATCAATTCGTCCTGGTTATCAACGCCCAAAACAAATTCCTTCAGATAATTTTGAAAGCGGGTTTCATCCTGTGCCGCTTGGCGATAGTCATTCAGATAGACGGGGTCGTAGTCATAATGCCGAAAACAGGCTGTTGGGTAAGCCCCAAAGGGTACGGGAACAACAGCATCCACGCAAAAAAAGGGGATTTGGTTTTGGTCCGGTTTTTCTCTGAGGCTGTCTGCTTCCACCAATTCTTCACAGGTAATAATCACCTTTCGGGCGGCTTTGACCTGCTCAACGTCAGCAAAGGTCAAACCTTCAATGCGGCTTGTTCCTTGGGGGTCTGCTTTCTGGACGTGGATAATAGTGACATCGGGATTAATGGCAGGCACAAGCACCAGATGTGAAGCATCGCCCCAATCGCCAAAAGGATTATCCATGACAAGTAGTTTTTTATCCGGAAGCTTTGGATCGGATTCTCTCATGGGTTTTGTAAAGCCCCATTTGTCGATAATGTCGGTTCCAAGAGAAGAACGTGTGGGCATAAACGGCAGCCCCATGGCCCCGGCAAGAAACCGAAGCGTCATCTGATAATTTGAATAGTCCTCCACTGCAAGAGACCCCTCTTCCACGGCTTTTCTGAACCGAACACAGGTTGGGGCAAATCGTCCGCTGCCGGCGTAGGCAATTTCCAACTTCACCACGCAGCCGGCACCCACAAGTTCGTCAATACCCTGACCATTGGAATGCGCATACACATGCAATCTCTTGATTTTCCGGCGAATGATTTCATAAACAGCTGCCATGGGATTGCGATTAATGGTGAAACCACCGATGGATAGGTGGCAGCCATCAGAAACGTAGCGTAATATGGCATCTGGTAATGTCATTACTTTGTTGTCACTTGTGTTCATATCTTCATTCCCGGTTCAATAACCCTGCTTGAATGAGAATTTCCCTGACCGCTGTCTTCTCATGATCACCTGCGGGCAGCATCGGCAAACGCGGATCACCGCCGAAATAATCCAGCATGTCCATGGCGGCTTTCAAGCCACTGATACCATAAGTTACCGTTACGGCGTTATTTACCGGCAGCACCTTAAGCTGCAGTTGTCTGGCTTTTTCAAAATTGCCTTGTTCAACAAACTCAAGAATCTTGACACAGGCTTCCGGTGCAACATTTGCCAGGGCAACGATGCCACCGACGCATCCCAATGCGAGACCGCTGAATAAAACACCGGCAGTTCCCACCAGCACTTTGAAGTTCGATTCAGAACCATTCAAATATTGCCCGAGAAGATTCACATTTCCCGAACTGTCTTTTATACCCACGATATTGGGATGTCTGGATAATCGAGATACAAAGTCGGCCGTGAGATTCAGATGTGTAAATTTGGGGACATTGTACAGCAACACCGGAATCGGGACACTGTCCGCAACAGCTGTATAAAATTGGAACAGTGCCTCATCGGTCATTTTCCCGCCATAATAGTGGGGTGTGGTCAGCAAAGCGGCCTGGACACCCAGTTCGGCGCCATCGCACGTCAGTCTGATGGTTTCGGCAGTGCTCTCACAGGCGGTTCCAGCAATAACCGGCAGGTTATCAGGAACAGCCCTGACAACAGCTTCGATGACATCTCTTTTTTCTTTTTCGGACAGATACACATACTCGCCGTTGGACCCGAGCACCACAATCCCGGAAACGCCTGTCTTGCTGAGCTTTTCTACATTGGTCCTCAGTTTATCAAAGGCGACTTTGCCGTTTTCAAAAGGTGTTGCTATGGGGGGGAAGATTCCATGAAGATTAATATTGTGCATAATGATTTCTCCTGACTGCAATCAAGGAAGATGATTGCCTTGAGCGCAAAAATATACCCGTTGGGTCCGACTGTATTGTTCGGGTTATCCAAAGCGGTACTTTACACCGTAGCCACCTATAGGATAAGACCAATCGATGGCGTCCTTGGAACAAATGATGCGGCAAGCGCCGCATTCGAGACACCCCTCGTAATTAAAAATCAACGCATCCTTTTTTTCATCCCATTGATAGTTCTCCGCCGTACAAATGTACAGGCAAGGGCGGTCGGTGCACGCTTTGCAGAGATCTGCCTTGACAGTAATATGGGCCTGCTTATCAATCTTGATTTTGACGGTTTCCATTTTTTCATCAACCGACAAGACTTTTTTTCCATGCATAATAGCGGCTCCTCGTTTTCCTTTTCACCATTTCAACCCACACTGCCGGGAGGCCTGCAATCTTGATCAGGACTGCAACAGGCCAAAACAATAGTCCGGGCACATAGTATTGTCCTAAGCGCAGAAACAGCTCAACCCATAACGGATAGTTTTTTTTCTCAATATATTCAACAGACGACTCCCAATATTGATTATAAATATCCGCGGCAGCAGCCATATGAGCCGATTCATTCTCCAGTGCCTTTCCAGCGAATTGGTCACTGGCTCTACGGCTCTCGTGGACCATGGCGATCAACTTGGTCGTGTCCAGGTATTTTAAATAGTTCTTCATTGTGCGCTTGCTGAAGTCCTTTTTCCTGATGGCATCCTCGATGGTTTTTGCCGCCATCATTCCGGACAGCATGCAATTGGGTATCCCCATGCCGGCAATGGTGTCCGTAATGCCACCGGCCTCACCACAGAGCAGAACACCGTTGCCGTAGAGATTTTTAGGCTTGACCCTGCCACCATCAGGCAAAAGATGGGCTTCATATTCCCTGAGCGTGGCATCCTTTATAAGATTATCGATATAGGGATGCCGCTTGAGCACTTCCAACTGCTCGTGTAGTTTTATCTTTTTTCTCTGCAATTCATTGAGCCTGGCAAAAACCGCCACTGAAACACTGTCCGTGTTGGTGTATAGCGTGGCAGAAAAATAATTCAACTTATTGAGATTATAAGTATTAATTCCCTGCTCACACCCGATACCCTCCGTCAACTGGAAGCGTTCATTGATCACCTGAGAAGGCAGGTTAAGTACTTCCTTCACAGCTAATAGGCACCGGTCGGGAGACCAGACATGGATCAACCCGGATTTCTCACCAACGATGGAATGGTATCCATCCGCACCTACAACCACGTCGGCATACAATTCCTCCTCCCCCACCTTGACGCCTACAACCCGGCCCGCATCGATAATCAGGTCGGTTACTTTCATGCCGCTGATGAGCTGGACACCGGCCTTAACGGCCTTCTGTGCAAACCAGGCATCATATCTTCTCCGAAAGGCCGTGAACGCTATGGGGTTATCGACATAGCGATAATTATAGCTCTGCAATGCCTTGGTGTCATTATCCCCCATGTAGATTGTATCCATACGTACGACATTTCTTTCCACGGGCAGATCTTGTCTGAAATCAGGTATGAGATGTTTCAGGACAGATGTGTATAATACAAACGAAGACACATTTTTTTCACCTGGCGTACGGCCGCGTTCCAACAAAACGGTTTCGATGCCCTTTTGGGCGAGTGCATAAGCACAGGCGGTGCCGGAAGGGCCGGCGCCGACAACGATGCAGGTCACTTTGTCCATTTATTCCCCTTTTTGTGCTATCATTATAAACCTACTTACTTCACCGAATTTGACCGAATCTTTTCCATAGCTGCTAAACTTGAGGATTAACCAATTCCCCGGTGCAATATCAACATTTGATGCATTGAGAAACTGTTGGGAAAACTGTTTTGGCAAACCAGATTATCTCTCGATGTTTATAATTTCTAAGATGTCGCATTTTTGAATTAATCTATCAATACATTTTGCTGCTTCTGCTTATTTAACCACCAACCGACCGATTTATCAAATATATTCATTGAATCGTTTCCACCTGATCTGTCACAGGCATATAGTCAGATCAGGCATTTTTATCTAATAAAGTATTGACACGAGAGAGAGCTCTGATTAAACCGAATCAATTCGGCCCTCATCCCATTTTTTCTTAGTAACAATGGAGCCAGACTGACCGCTATCAGCGCGGCCATGCTTCGATATCAATACCCCGCATAAAGTCCGGTGGTATTTCATTTTTGAGATCCCCAGATATTCTGGAGAATATGGAAGAAAGGGAAATGACAGATTCGCTCTCCATTCAAAAAGCTAGAAAACTGGTGTTGCTGTCACAGAGGTTGCCACCGGCCAAACAAACGGGTAGCGCGATTGAAGCCACGCTGTCAGCTATTGAACACCTTGGCTATATCCAGATCGATACAATTTCGACCGTTCAGCGCGCGCATCACCATACCCTGTGGAATCGCAACCCTCGCTACGAAATTGCCCACATCAATCAACTGGTTGCCGATAAACAGGTTTTTGAATACTGGTCTCATGCTGCTGCATACCTGCCCATGCGTGACTACCGGTTCAGCCTGTCTCGCAAACAGGCCATAGCAAACGGTGAACAGAATCACTGGTATGAACGTGATGAGAGGCTGATGAAATCGGTGCTCAAGCGCATTGCTGCCGAAGGCCCTTTGATGGCCAAAGACTTTGACTGTGCAGGTAAAAAGACCGGCGAGTGGAAAAGCAAACCCTCCAAACGTGCCTTGGAATACCTGTTTATGCAGGGAGAGCTCATGGTCCCTTGCCGAGTTAATTTCCACAAGGTTTATGATCTCACCGAACGGGTATTGCCAAAAAACACTGACACTACCATGCCCAGTCCGGAGGAATATGCTCGTTTTCTGATCACCCGATACCTGCAGGCAAATGGACTTGGACAGTCTGCTGAAATCGCTTATTTACTGAAAAACACCAAACCGCTTGTGTCTGCAACCTTGCAGGAAATGTTTTTGAACGGGGAATTGCTACAGATCCGTGCCGCCGGAAATAGGTATTATGTGTTATCGGCTTCGCTGGAGCTGCTGAGCAAACCATTGGCTCGAAGCAAACTTAAAATACTCTCCCCATTTGATAACTTGCTTATCCAACGCAAGCGCATGCAGGCACTGTTCGGCTTTGACTATCGAATTGAATGCTATGTTCCTGGGGCAAAACGCCGGTACGGTTATTTCTCTCTACCCATTTTATGGGACGGGAAATTGGTCGCGCGAATGGACTGCAAAACCGAGAGAAAAAAATCTTTGCTGCATATTCATCATCTTGCACTCGAACCCGGGCTCATAAAAACCGATGCCTTTACCAATGCCCTGTACAAAGAACTTGCATCCTTCCTGCAGTTTAATAACTGTAACCTTCTCCAGTTACACAGAACCTCCCCTGCCAATTTTAAACCCGTGCTCCAAACTGTAATCAAAGAAAATCTCAAAATGAAAGGCCTTATCGATGATCGTTGAGACAAAGCGGCTATTACTCCGCAAAATCAATGTCGAAGATGCAGCGTTTGTTCTCAGACTGGTAAATGAACCATCATTTTTGTCGAATATCGGTGATAAGGGCTTGAAGAACTTGCCTGACGCGGAACGATTCATTTCGGAAGGCTATTGGACCAGCCAGGAGCACCCAGGCTACGGAATGTTTCTGGTTGCGTTGAAAGACGGAGGGGAACCGATCGGTGGTTGCGGCCTGCTCTATCGCAAAGTCCTTGATGTGACAGACATCGGATTTGCCTTTTTACCCGAATATTGGAACCGTGGATTTGCTTACGAGGCCGCAGAAGCAATGATGAAATACGGTTATTCAGCGCTGGGGGTCAAAAAAATCGTCAAGATGTCTGACGACGACCCCGGAACCGTTCTCTACTCCTGACAAACAAGAATGAGATCAGATCAAGCCTGATTCTGTAACCTACTGTCTTTGTTTGGCAACAATCGCGAATTCCAAGTTTTTCACATCAAATGACGACCCTGCCACATCTGAAAATTTTTTTTCAATTACAAATCCGCAATCGGAAAACTCTTTTCCCAAAGCATCGGGACTGAAATACTGCAACCAATTATAAACCGTTCTCGTACCCCCTGATTCAATAATGGTGTACTTGTCAAGGGCCACCTGATCATCTTCATACTTGAAGGTATTGACGAAAGTATAGTAATCATCAGGATAAGGTCAAACTTTTCATCCGTTTCAAATTCCAGATAATCTGCATGAACATAGTTGACATTCAGCCCCTTTTCAGTGGCTACCTTTTTGGCATAATTCAGGCTATTCCCTGAAAAGTCTATACCCGTAACCTTAGCGCCTTTTTCTGCCAAGGCATTAGAATACAACCCTACCGCACAGCCAAAATCGGCAATTTTGGTAACAGCTCCTACCTTAAAATACGCTGTAATCCAGTCAACTGATTGCCAAATAAATGCGTGATTGCGGCTTGACCTGTCAATATCAGCATTCAAATGATATTGAAGCATCTGCTTTGCCGTATATTCATTTGTCCACAACTCATTTGCTGTATAAAACTGAAAAGGTTTGGGTCGTGAATTTATTTCTTTTAACTCCTGAAACAATATTGTCTCCTTCACTATATGCATGACCTAATGATTGAAGAACCTCGCAGCATGTGAAGCACTGCCGAAAGGCAGAACCTACGGGGAATGTGCTCACTGTTTCGGTTCAATCTTTACAAGTACAGCGTCTCAATCGACATAAGCAGCCCTGGCAGAAAATCCTGGCTACGATCCTAACAGCGGGGGTGGAATCAAAACGAATTTACCCACATGTTTCTTTTCAGTGAACTCACGCTGTGCGTCCACTATCCGTTCGAGTGGAAACGTCTTTGAAAGGAGTGGCCGAATCTCTCCATTTTCTATATAGGAAACAAGGTTTGGGAAAACAGGCCTATCCCACGCTGTGCAACCTATCATCAACAGGTCTTTAAGATAAAAATAACGCATATCGAGTGTCACCAGCGGACCGGCGATGGCACCCGAAGACGCATACCTCCCCCCTCTCTTCAGCACCTTCAACATACCACCAAAGGCAGACCCTGCCACATTGTCAATAACGACATCCACAGAGCTCTCACCAAGACAGGCAACGATATCGTCATCGCGTGCGATAACGTGATCTGCTCCAATTGCCCGCACCTGAACAAGTTTCTCCTTCCCCGCAATTGCAGTTACAGTGGCCAACCGACGCTTCGCTAACTGTACGACGGCCGATCCGACTCCGCCCGACGCTCCGGCAACCAATACATGCTCACCTTTGGACACCTTTGCCCGGTGAAGCATGTTCTCAGCCGTACCGTAGGCACAGGGAATCGTGCCGAGTTCGGCATCACTCCAATCGCAGTCCACAGGAAAAACTTCTTCAGCTCCCACTTTTACGAATTGTGCAAATGCGCCGTCGAAATCGGAGGCCATCCAGATATTCTCGAGGGACTTCCATCCGGAACTGCGAATGCATGGCCGCACCAGTACGCGCAAGCCAATGGTGCTTTCATCTCCACCAGGGGCAACCGCGACGACACGGCCGCAACAATCCGTGCCCTGGATAAATGGAAATGGCGTCTCCGCATTCCATCCGCCGTCTGCCTTTGCATTCGCCTTTTTTTTCTCGGCAGTTGTCAGCGTTTCTGTGCCGGTTGTAACCGCAGAAGAGTACCAGCCAAGACGGGTATTAATTTCAGTATTGTTTACTCCTGCTGCAAGGACCTGCAGAAGAACTTCCCCGGAGGTAAGTGTCGGAACCGGCACATCCCGATATTCGAGTTTTTCGTAACCGCCGTTACCGGCAGTTACAACCGCTTTCATGCTTGTTTCGCAAGCTTTGAGATCAAAGCGATCCTTTTTTGAAATTGTTTCGTACATACCAGCAACCTTCCCTTGTGTATTAAAAAATATGAGCCAGGAACTGCTTGCTGCGCTCCTCCTTGGGGTTGGTGAACATCTCTTCGGGAGTACCCTCTTCTTTCCAGTTGCCGCCGTCCATGATAAACACCCGTGTGGAAACATCACGGGCAAAATGCATCTCGTGGGTCACGGCAATAAAGGTCATGCCCTCATTGGCAAAGCTCTCCATTACATCCACAACCTCACCGACCACTTCAGGATCAAGGGCCGATGTCGGCTCATCAAAAAGCATTATCTTGGGCTTCATTGCCAGACTCCTGGCAATGGCAACACGCTGCTGCTGACCACCCGAAAGACGCGCCGGATATTCATCGCATTGCCTCATTTGACAAGTTAATCGAACCCGGTCTAATATGCAACCCTGACGTTACCAACGGTGTTCAAAGCATGTTAAATACAAACAGATCCATCAATACGGTTTGTCTATAACACGTGCCTATAAGGCAATATAGTCTTTCCGGAAAGACCTGAATTTTCATCCCCTCGAAGACACTGTTGAGATGCCTCTCCATCGCCTTTTCCGCAGCATTGGCAGGCACCAATCTGATCTACGGGACAGGTATGGTGGACAGCGGAATGACCCTGGACTACGGCAAACTGGTGGTCGACGACGAAATCAACCGCGCCATTATACAGGTAGTAAAAGGGTTCGAGGTGAATGCGGAAGTAAAATTGTAAAAATTTTGGACGTGAACATTCATTCAGTGGATCTTTACGAAAAACATCTAAAAGAATATCAAGGACAACATTGAAAAACCTCGCAGAAAGCTGCGAGGTTTTTCAATAATCGGAGGCTTCTTTCGGTAGCCAAGAATGGAAGTCTTATCAACTAAGAGGATTTCACTTAAACCCCAGAGTAGATCAGCTTGATCCATTGATCACTCTTGAAGAGTCCATTACCCCAGGTTGCCTCAAGATCAGCCAAGGGCTTGGCGGCGGCAGCCTCTTCGGCAGTTTTCCCTTCTGCTTTAAGTGTATCTTTATTGAATTGTCAAGTGAAGGCTGGGGTAATCAGGAACTGTGATTGGCTTAGACTGAGGGTCAAGAATTAGACTATCAATGTCGACAGGTAAGGTATACCCCATCGTTGGATAAACAACATGGCAAAGTATAGATGGGGTATATCAGGTCTGTTTTCGTCCTCTTTCCAGAATACCGGCTCTGCGCTCAGCAATTGTTCCCGCCTGGACAGTTTGGAAATGCTCATAATTCGTTTTTCTTTCAAGCTCGAGTCCATCGGCAAATGTTAAATGAAAACCGTCATCAATAAGTTTTTTATATTTTCGGATCATATCCTGCGGGCAGGATATAATATCCTCGGCAATACTACGGCAGGTAGGCAGCAAGTCCGCTGGTGTTACCACACGATTAACAATTCCCCATTCCAGGGCCTGCTGTGCATCAATAAAATTTCCGGTGAGAGAAACCTCTTTGGCCCGGTATATGCCAAGCAACCGTGACAATTTCTGACTTAATTCTGACCCGGGAATAATACCAACCCTGGCATGCGTGTCAGCAAAACGCGCTTTTGTTGAGGCGATGAGAATATCACACCCCAGGGCCAGTTCAAATCCCCCCGTGATGGCCGGTCCGTTGATAGCACCGATTACCGGCTGCCCAAATTCCTTTAAGGGCGTTGTCAGGTTCATTTTTGCTCTTCTCTGTTCGGATAGGTCGTCAATCATCCCCTTTCCTTCACCGAGTTCTTTCAAATCCAGCCCCGCGCAAAATGCCCGTCCAGCTCCGGTTAAAATGGCTACCCGTATTGACGAATCATTTTTCAGGTCGGAAAATGCATCTGAAACCGCATTACGCAATTCCGTTGAAAGAGCGTTCATAGATTCCGGACGATTCAAGGTAAGAACAGCAATTTGGTCCTTTTTCTCAACACGTAAAACAGATTCTGACATATATGATAATCTCCTCAAGAATGTTAATGGTGCTTGTTATCACTATTTGTTTCTTTTTGGAACAAAATCAACTTGCAAATGGTGAATTCGGGAAATAATGTCGTAGCACGATTTTATAGAACGCGACGTTGTCGTTCCGATATGAAAGGCTAATTTTCCATCCCTGCAGCGAGCGAATCTAAATTGGACAGAATTCCTTACGGTCGATGCGAAGCACTGGCGTACGGCAGAACATTCCTCGTAGCTTGCTGCGAGGTTCTTCAATTTAAAGCTGAAACTTATCCACTACTTTCCGGCACAGATACTCAGCTATGGGCATTGCCGATGTCGCTGCCGGTGAAGGCGCATTACAGACATGCAATGAACGACGGCTCTCCGCGAACAGGAAATCATGCACCAGGCTGCCGTCTTTTTTTACGGCCTGTGCCCGAATGCCGGCCGGATATGGCAGAAGGTCCGACTTTGTGAGACCGGGGCAGTATTTTCGCACCCGTTCCAGGTAACCAGATTTGTATAAAGAATCTTTGAACTCACCCATACCGGAAAGAAGGTTTTTACCGACGACCTTCCAGAACCCGGGAAAGGTCAACATATCAAAACTGTCTTTTATATCCAGGTTCAAGCAGCCATAGCCTTCGCGCTTCCATCCCAAAACGGCATTCGGACCGACGGTCACCGAACCGTCGATCATTTTGGTCAGGTGAACACCTAAAAACGGCATTTCAGGATCTGGAATGGGATAAACCAGATGGTTGAAAGTCTTGTTATGCATGGCCGGCAGCCGATAGTACTCGCCCCGAAAGGGAATGATACGAAAATCGATATCAATCTGCATCATCCTGGCCAATCGATCGGCCATCAATCCGCCGCACGCGATGACATATCGGCTCTGAATAGCCTGGTGCCCTAAAAAGATATCGACCTTATCGCTATACTCGTGGATGGCCTTGACTTCTGCGCCTAAACGAACCTCACCACCACCGTTCGCCACCAACCCGGCTAATTTTTCAGTGATTTTTCGATAATCGGTGATACCGGTTGCAGGTACAAACAAAGCCCCAATCCCTGAAACAGCAGGCTCACGTTCTTTAAGTTCCTCTCCTGACAATCGCCGGGTTTCAATCCCATTTTGAATACACCTTGCCTCCAATACCGCCATGCGTTCGTATTCCAGGCGATTCGTAGCTACAAGCAGCTTACCACATTGCCGATACGGCAGATCATGCTCTTTACAAAAAGAGATTGTCTGCAGTGCCCCGCGCCTGCAAAAATCCGCTTTTAAGCTGCCCGGCTGATAGTAAACCCCGGCGTGGATAACACCGCTGTTGTGGCCGGTCTGATGCATAGCTGGATGGGGTTCTTTTTCCAGCACCATAATATGTTTGTGGGGAAAACGATTCTGCAGTTGCCAAGCGGTTGACATACCGACAATCCCTCCACCAATGATGACAAAATCATATATCATTGCACGACACCTCTTTAAGACTATCTATGGATTTTTTCCCAATTAGTTAACAAAACACAAAAGAATTACCAACCTATTTCGCAATCAATTTCTTTAACCGTGTCAGGGTCTCCCATTCGAATGGTCCTTTTTGACATGGTAAAACGGCATTGTTGGTGAATACAGGATCCGATGCCAAATCATAGCGTGAAGATGCAACGGCTTCTTCCCAAAGAGCCGTGTGGGGGATGGGTGTATAATAGGCCATGATCGGCAGCACACCCGCCGATTTTACAGCCATAATGGTGTCGACAACATCTGAAACCGATTGCCCCGGAAGCCCCACAAGGATGTAGGCGCCAACTTGTTTTTTCTGAAACCCAGCATCTTTAAGGGCTTGGACACATCTAAAAAATTCTTCCTGGGTAATTTTTTTATCCAAATGGCTTCGGTCTTTGAATGCGGCTGTTTCAACACCCAGGCGAATGCTTTCAAACCCGGAAGCATACATCAACCGGGCAATTTCCGGCGTAACTTCCCGAACATGCAGGGCATTGGGGGTGTGAAATCGGACAGGAAGATCGGCATCCATGATACCTTCCAGGATCGGAAGAATGTGGTTTCCAGCATTTACCAGGAGGGCATCGTCGTAGAATGCAAAGTCCACCACACTGTGTGCCTTGTGCCAGTACCGGACCTCCTCCACCACCGACCCAGGGCTTCGCCGCATACGCTTTGGGTTTAAATAAGGGGAAGCACAGTAGGCGCATGAAAAGGGACATCCCCTGGAGGTGAGAATCGGCACATAGGGTATCCAATGCTGAAGATCGAAAGCGGGATAGGGATAGGTATCGAGGTTTTCGGGATCAAAACAACGCGTCAAGGCCATCCCCGTAGTATCCGCCACCAGATCGAGTACCCTGCCCTCCCCCGGTCCCGTCACCACAAGATCGGCACCACTCTGCTTGCATGCGTGCTCCCGGCACAGGCTGGCATAGACACCTCCCAGCAAAATGGGGCTATCTGGAAAAATCTCCCTTATTTGCTGAATCGCCTCCTGAACACCGGGATACCAGTAGGTCATCAAGGAGGTCACCATCACGGCATCGGGCTGCGGCATGCTGGAGAGATCTTCCCGAAACCATTCCAGGGATATCCCATACCGTGAAAAGTGCCGCGGCACGTCTTTGAGCCCGGCCGGTCGGGGAATTCTGGTTTTCAGGTACGCGCCGCGTCCACGTCTTTCGCGTGTTCCCGATGCCTTCGACCTGGGGTGGAATCGGTCCAGGCAGTCAACATAGGAAATGTTGGCATCGTGAGCTCTCAGAATAGCTGCCAACTGCAGCAGACCTAAGGGTTTTGCCCAGAAATCATACGCTGCAAAATCATGGATCCAGGGATTGACGAACAGAAGGTGGGGATGGTCTTTTTTCACAATAACACCAGGGTTCGAGGTTCCAAGGATTTGGGGATCCAAATTAGCTCTTTAGCGGTTTAGACTATAGACTGTTAGGTTTTTTGGCTGATTGCTTTCAACTACCCCTCAAGCCCTTTGGTCTGATTTGTAGTGTTGTCTTTTGAACCGCCGAATGTCGAACAAGAAATATCGAATATCGAAGTGCCCCTTCATCATTCTGCGGTTCCTTGTTCATTATTCGAAATTAATCTTTATAAAGCTTGGGATGCCATGATGCCGGAAGGGAAGAAACCTGCTATCAAATTATAGCTGTCAGCCACCCTCCAACCCTTGTATCCCCCTCGAATCCTTGTACCCTATCTTTTACTCCCCCTCCGCAAAATACGCCATGGATGTCTTTTTCAACTCTTTGCGGCTGAAAAGGAGGGTGTACTCCGTTACATGGGTTTTTTCCGACATCTTGTGCGCAATGGATCGGCAAGCAACCTCATCATTGGCATGCACCATGGTGTAAAGATTATACGGCCAGTTGCTGGCCGGGTCTCGGCGATAACAGTGGGATACTTCCATGAATGCGGCAAATATCTCTCCGACTTCCTCTACACACTTCTCATCCACACACCAGGCTACCATGGCATTGGCATTGAACCCGGAACGCTGGTGCCGGATGGTAGCGCCAAACCTTCGGATAACACCCCTGTCACAGAGGTCTTTGAGTGTCTGGAGCACCAGATCTTCTGAAACACCCAGCCTGGCAGCGATCTCACTGTAGGGGTGCGCGGACACCGGCAAATCGCCCTGGACCGATGCAATCACCTGTTTTTCCAAATCCGTCAGCATGGCGGAATTTAAAGGACAGGCAGGAAAAAAAGTCAAGCAATAATAAAATCACATGGCGAATTTATTATATGCAGCTGCACCGCTCGAATACCGTCAACTGTGAACAGAACCTAAAACATAACACTTAAAACTTAAAACCTCCCTTTTTAAATGGCCGACGAATCCCCAACAACCGAACATTACGCAGAAACAGGAGTTGATACCCCCAGAAACTGAAAATATAAAAACCAACATAACCGACAAGCCCCCAGAGAAAGGCAGGACGCAAATTTTCTCCCAGCACCCAGGCGATGAAAACACATAGCAGGACCCAGACCAGAATGCGACGGATGACCGTTGGATAGGCTGTACGCATGGTATACCAGAGGTCAATGATACCATACAGGGCAGCGACAAGCTGCACGCAGATGCACATTCCGAGCGTAAAAAAGAGGATATTAAGGAGGATGTTCATGATGCGTCCCCATTGGTTTTTACTGATATTAAGGTAATGCTACATTGTCATTTATAGATCGTTTTAGGTTTTAAGTGTTAGGCAAACCCTAAGCTATGAGCCATCAGCAACAATAAATTACGCCCGCAGGGCTAATTACGCGCATAGCGCAAATGACTGCCAAAGCAAAGCTCGGTGCTAATATTCATTTAATACCACTGTCTTTGGCTGCTTGCCCCATCAATGTCACCACGCCTTTATCCCCATCCACACGCACACGACACCCTGTATGGATAAAACGGGTACACCCGGGTAAATCCACCACGCACGGCATCCCGAATTCTCTGGCAACCGTTCCGGCATGTGACAGGTAACTGCCGATTTCCACCACTGCCGCGCCGGCCGTCAAAAAAAGGGGGGTCCAGGCAGGGTCCGTATACGGCGCCACCAGAACTTCTCCAGGTTTCAACTCCACATCGATGGACGGGTCCATAATGACACGCGCCCTTCCCTCATAACAGCCCGGTGATGCCGGCTGCCCTGCAAACATATCATGGCTGCCTACATCAGACAGGCTGTCGTCCGCTGCGGGTGATTTCAGTTTGACATTGATGGTCTTTGGCGGGCTTGTTCGGGACAGGCGGATATGCAGCATGCGCCGCTCCCGTATCAGCTCTTCCACGTCCGCCCACCCAAGACTGCCTTGCTGCAATCTCAAAACCTCCTGCAGACGAAGATAAAAAATGTCTCCGCTGCAACGCAGTTTTCCCTCCGCCATAAATACTTTTTCCATCTGAAGGATTTTCTTTCGTACAGCATAAAATCCCAGGGTGTGGTAAAAGCGGCTGTTTTCTCTGGTACGCGAAAAATACTTGGTCACTTTCACCAGACGACGAACCAGATACCATCTGAAAGGGAAAACCCGCTCACCCGCAAGACCTGTCAGACCATTTTGTATTTCTGTTTCAAGATCAGAACGGTTTTGGGTGATACGCCTTTCGTGTTCCCCGGGATCGGTCTCCATGAGCATGTAGTTGCGAATCATCCCCAGAACCGGCGTCGGGTTCTCTTCCCAGCGAAGCGATTGCAACTCCAGCTCTTTTAGTCCGCGATGCCCGTTTTTTGATAAAAAAAGTCCCAGCATATTTCGGAATTGCTCTGACTCAGGCATTGCATCGAGAGCGTTCAGGATGTTTTCGGGCTTTTCCTTTTCAAACAACCTTTTCAGGCGGGGGTTTTTTTTTACGACCCTGGCAAGGTTCCATATTTCCCGGCCCATTTCCACCGAAAGCACCTGTGCGGTACCGGAGCAAATCAGTGAAGCGGCCCCTTCCCTGAGATCCGGGAGCCACCTGGCCAGTAGTTTTTCCAGGATTCCCAGAGACAGGAAATAACGCAGTGAAGAGAAGTTGACAAACATGACCTGGTTCCCGGCAGGATCGAAAATTTTTGACCACCAGAGAAGACGGTGCTGGGTGCGGGTCAAACTGCAGGATGTATCCCTGTCCACCTCCTGGACGAGTTGTCTGAAACTATCCATAAAATTGCCCGGCAGTCCCCTGGTTCTTGCAAAAAACACCCCGAGCAATAAGTAGCCGAAAAAGGCCTGCAGAATGAGTATGGGTAGTTTCCAAAGAGACAACCTTATCCGGGGCGGTTCCTTCCCGAAATTGTAGAGCAGGGAAGCCAGCATCTCGTCTGAACTTTTAAAGGGAAAAACAATGCGAAAAGTCTTCAGGCTGACATACAGCCATCCCTTGATCATTCGCATCATGGGTGGTGAAAAGAGGAATTGATAACAGTCAGCTGTCAGGGGTGTAACCGGGTCGGTAAAATTCTCCAGCAGGGGTTTGAAGATGACGTAAGGTCCTTCGATACCGGCTTCGATTTCTTCGCGCCCCATGGCTGTAATCGGCCGCGACTGGAGCATGAAGAAGTCATCACCGGCAATTGCCCATTCAACATCCTGGGGGCTGCCGAAGTGATCTTCTGCTTTTACGGCCCATTGGGACACCACCTGAATCATGTGGGGCGACAGTGTCTCTTTGTATCGCATTTCATGGGGAACCACCTGAAGCCGGGTTTCGGTTCCAGCGGCCAGGCAGGATGGCACCATGAAACATTTACCGGCAATCCGCCGCTCACGAACCCTGCACAACGGATCTTTACAGGACAAACCCGATCTTTCCACAACATAATGATCCGGCGTAACCCGCCCATCGACGATGGCGGCACCCATACCCCAACTCGATTCTGTAACGACCTCATCCCGTGACCCCGTGACCGGGTTTGCCGTAAATGTGACACCGGAAATTTCAGATGCAATCATTTCCTGAACGATCACTGCCATCCAAACAGAGGCATGATCGATGCCCTGGGTTGAACGATATGAAACTGCCCCGGGATGAAAGAGAGATGCCCAGCAGTGTTTGATCATGGAAAGGAGATGCGTATGATCCACATAGTAATAAGTGGCGTGTTGCCCGGCAAAACTGGCATCACCGAGATCTTCCGCCGTGGCTGAGCTTCGAACCGCACACAGGGTTTCGTGACTCCGGCTTGCCGTTAGATCAGCATGTGCAGACAGGATGGCGTTTGAGAGTACCGTACCTATATTCGCAGCATGGATCTTTCTCTGAACTGTCTCGCAAAGATCTGCCCATGTATCAGGATGCGTAGTTGAAAATTGCGTCACTTCCTGCTGCAGATCGATGTCCCTGAAAAAAGATTGACAAGCCTCCGCAGAAACAACGAACCCGGGCGGCACCGGAAAACCCTTGCCCACAAGCTCCCCGAGATTGGCCCCCTTCCCACCGGCAACAGCCACATCGGTTCGTCGGATGTCTTCAAATGGCAGGATCCAGTGACGCATTCACATCACCTACCTAACATGATCGTATGAGTTCTTCGGATTTTCAGACTCCATTTGATTGGGGGTGACCCAAAACTCAAAATACGAATATCGAAGTACGAAACAAATCCATATATTGAATGCTCAAAAGACTAAAACACAACGGACCTATAAACCAAACAAAGGTACGCACTAAGGCTGATGGGTGATCCCTGAGCGGCTGTGAAACTGTTTGAGTTCCGAAAATAAACAATTGGACTCAGTTGCCAGAGATCTTGTTTGGATCATTCGAGTTTGTGTCATTGATTATTGTTTCGGATTTCGTGCTTCGAATTTAAATAGAAATCTCGTAGCAATTCTATTGATGCTCTGGAAATAATCTCAATATATCCGTCTCGTCAGCTTCACAGACCCCCCGTTCCGTTATGAGGCCCGTGACGAGCCCGGCCGGTGTGACATCGAATGCCGGATTGAACGCAGGACTGTCAGCAGGAGAAATCAGAACCTTCTGGAGAGACCCCTCATAATCTCCTTGGACATACCGGACTTCGTCCGGATTTCTTTCTTCAATGGGGATCTCCTTCAAACCATCGGATGCCTGCCAGTCAAAGGTGCTGGACGGCAGAGCCACGTAAAAGGGTATGTCATTGTCCCTGGCGGCCAGGGCTTTGAGGTAGGTCCCGATCTTGTTGGCCACATCCCCGTTCCGGGTGGTTCGATCGGTACCCACGATCACTATGTCCACCATCCCGTGCTGCATGAGATGACCACCGGCGTTGTCCGTCACGATGGTGTGCTTGATGCCATGTTTTCCCAGCTCCCATGCCGTGAGCCTGGCGCCCTGGTTCAAGGGGCGTGTTTCGTCGACCCAGACATGCACGTCAATCCCCTTATCAAAGGCAGCGTAGATGGGAGCGGTTGCCGTGCCGTATTCCACGCAGGCCAGCCAACCGGCGTTGCAATGGGTAAGAATATGGACCGTTTTCCCTTTTTTTCTCTCGCTGATGGTCTTTACCAAGTCCAGACCTGCTTCACCGATCTGACGGCAATTCTCGGCTTCTTGCTCCGTGATGTTTGCAGCGGCAGTTTTGGCTGCTGCGATTTTATCTGCCGCCCCCTCTTTTGTCGACACGTCCGCCAGGACCTTGTCGATTGCCCAGGCAAGATTGACGGCTGTGGGTCTGGCCGATTTGATCCGGGCGCATTCCGCCAGAAAAAGCGCTTCGTCACCTGAATCTCCCAGGGTGTTCAAAGCGGCCACATACACGCCATATGCCCCTGTGGCACCGATGAGGGGTGCGCCCCGGACAAACATGGCCTGAATGGCTTCAATCACTTTGTCCACCGTGGTAAGCTCTACAATGATCAATCTGTGGGGCAACTGGCGCTGATCGATAACCTTTACCGTCCGGCTCTTTTCATCCAGCCAGATAGGCCGCATGTGTTTACCGTCCACCCTCATAGCTTCCCCCCCGGTCGCTTATCAAACCAGGGTTTTGCCTCTTCCAGCTGCCTGGCCAAACGGAAAAGTGTCGCTTCATCCCCCATGGGTGCCATAAACTGCATACCGCACGGGAGACCATCCGGTGTCCATTGCAGGGGAACAGACATGGCCGGCTGCCCCGTAAAATTGGCCAGTTGGGTGAAAGGCGTCTTGGACAGGTTTTCAATGGCAAGTTTCTCCACGATACCGGTTCGCTTCAAGAGTTTTCCCAGGTTGATTTCGGGATTGATCGCTTCAATCCTCTCGATAGCCGCCTCGCACAACTCCTCAGGTGATACTTCCTGCCTTCGGACCAATTCTGCCAGACCCAAACCATCATATTGCTCGTATTCCTTAAATGATTTCACCTATACCCCCTTAACCAAATCTGTTTTCTATATGGAGTCTTTCCTTGCTTCGTCCACACTCCTCAACGCACCGATAATTACGAGTCAAACACAGCAAGGCGCTGATAGTACGCCATTTCTTCTAACTTTCCACGTTTTTTGCATCCGGAAGCAAATATTTGACACTTGTTTTGCAGCACGGACACCGCTGCCTCCTGCTGAACATGGGTGAGGATACCGTTTTCCAACAGTTTTTTGATCGATTGGATGCGGTATTTGTCCAAACCGGCATTGGATGAGAGCTGATCGGCGTGCCCTCCCCTTTTGATGACAAGGGGTTCATCGATGAGAAAAATCGGAATGGTTGCATTGATTCTGAGCCACAAATCATAATCCTCACACGCCGGCAGATCCTCATCGAACATCCCCACTGTCTCAAAAAGCCGTTTCTTTATCATAACCGCCGAAGGGCTCACGAGACACAGTTCAAGAGATCGTTCAAAAAACAGGCCTGATTGTTTCATGTGGCGGCTTTTCGGATAAATCCGTTGGCCATTCCTGATCCATGTTTCTTGCGTCTGGCAAATCAGTGCATCAGGGTTTTCATGAAAAAATGTGACCTGTGCAGAAAGCTTTTCGGATAGCCAGAGATCGTCGGAATCCAGGAAAGCGATGAATTCCCCTTGGGCGGCAGCGATCCCCCTGTTTCTGGCCGAACTGACGCCTTGGTTGGTCTGTTCAAGGACGACAAGATCTTCATACCCATCAAGAAGCGCACGGGTATTATCTGTCGATCCGTCGTCCACCACAATCAGTTCATAATTCTCGAACGTCTGGGTTAGAACCGAATCGATGGCATCTTTTAAAATCCATCCTCGATTATACGTCGGGATAACGACGCTGACAAGCGGGTGACGGGTCATTTTTTGCGCAATCGTTTCTCAGTTCGATCTTCATATATTCTAAAAAGCGGTAGATCGTAAAATCCAGGAAGTTTGTAGATACGAGCTCTGGCGGGATCCCTGTCCAACTCCAGGACGCACCACACCCCCTCCCTGCAAACATTTACCCACATATGTCCATTTGAAATCGCCGCATGGGCCTCAAAACCGGAAGATAGAAGCAATGACATCAACAGTAGGGAAAGCCCCTTGCAGTCACCTTTCTTCCTATTGATAGTCTCATCCACGGTCGGCCATATTTTGGGTTCAACGATATAGTCATATTCCGTTAACACATAATTATATATCCCTGATATTCTATCATTTTTATTTAGGCTCCCAATATCCAGACAAGCTATTTGGCGAGTAGCAAGTTCTGTGTCGATCAAATTCTGTATTACCGTACTACCGGTTTCAGTCTCCACAACAAACGGATACGAATGGGGCTGGTATTCCTCAAAATATATGTGGTTCAAATTCTCTATGTTTTCTTTGATAAACTCTGCGTTATTCTGGGTTGTATGAATGTCCTCTATTCCACCATCGTCTTCATGTCTTCTTTCTGTGGTTCGTAACATGCATCCCGTGGAAATGAATAAAACCACCGCCAACCAACAAATCCATACAGGAAAATCTCTCATTTGAAGCTCCCTGCCGCAAGCAGCAGGGAATCTTCGACCGTAAGGAATTCTGTCTAATTTAGATTCGCTCGCTGTTGCGGTTCAACGCTATCATCATTTCTCGGCAACTAAATGCGATAAATACATCAACCACCGAATGAGAAGGATCAACAAATAGCCATGCGACGCTCATTATTTCGGGCGTCAGGAGGGAATTTATCCCATTTGAAGATATACGAAGTAACGCCAAACACCCAATTAATTTAGGCGTTGAATCAATATACCAAACGTTAATACTAAATATCAAGCTGAAGAGAATATTTATGATATCTGCACAAAAAATAAAACCTGACCAATAGGGGTTGAACAAATATACATTATGGGCTATTAAATTTGGGATGGGTCAACAATAATCAATTTCACAAAATTATATTTCTTGGCCAGATAAAAATATTTACACCATTCACTATCCCTTTATAAAGAGAATCTCTGGCCTGGTTCCATAAATACGAACAAATATAGTGTCATGACATACCGATCTATTCCGGCAGTAGTGCTATACATTACTTACCCAAAAAGTATGAAGAGGAGGAACCAATGAAAAAAACACTATCACTAAGTATTTTGTTTGTTTTCGCGTTGACGCTTTTTCTCGGGTGCGGATCTTCTGAGGAAGAGAAACCGAAAGTTGTTGAAAAAACTGAAGTCACCGAAAAGACTGGTCAGACATTTGTCACGATCGGTACCGGTGGCGTAACCGGTGTTTATTATCCCACCGGCGGGGCTATCTGCCGCTTAGTGAATAAATCCCGAAAAGAGCATGGCATTCGCTGCACGGTGGAAAGCACCGGCGGCTCTGTTTATAACCTGAATACCATTGCCGCAGGCGAGCTGGACATGGGTGTGGCCCAGTCCGACTGGCAGTACCACGCCTATACAGGCAGCAGTAAATTCGAGAGCCAGGGGCCCAATAAAGATCTGCGTGCCGTATTCTCCGTTCATCCCGAGCCATTCACAGTTGTCGCCCGTAAAGATTCCGGCATCAAAAACTTTCAGGACCTGAAGGGCAAACGGGTCAATATCGGTAACCCCGGATCCGGTCAGCGCGGTACCATGGAAGTGGTAATGCAGGCGCTGGGCTGGACCAAGGCCGATTTCAAACTGGCTTCCGAGCTGAAGTCCGCCGAGCAATCCAGTGCGTTGTGCGATAACAAGATCGACGCCATCGTATTTACCGTGGGTCATCCCAGTGGATCCATCAAAGAAGCCACCACCTCCTG
>RCNC010000054.1_pt1 | contig 54248 bp, 43 predicted proteins | sample 2041301 | NCBI WGS metagenome assembly RCNC01 (sample SAMN09708231, study PRJNA481090) | Marine sediment metagenome, whole genome shotgun sequencing project. | biome: marine sediment; feature: ocean; material: sediment; isolation source: Sewage treatment plant 13A marine sediment (STP13A) ...
GCCGTAAGGGCAGGGGAGTTTTCATGAACAAATATTGGCTATTGATCATTTTACTTGTCTGGTTTCCTGTTGCAGAGGCGGATGTTCAAGACATTCCGATAAGTATTTTCGACATTAAATCCGGGGATATTCAAGGATTCCGGGATGTAGTGGACCTCCTTGATGACGTCAGTTTCACGCAAGTCAACCTGGTCGATGGAGATAACGGTGAAACGGTGACGACTTTTCGTGGGGTTGCTCCCGGCGCTATGGGGGCGCTACCGAATATAGTGGAAGGACGTCTACGGATTGTCGGCAAGTGCACTGGACGCTGCACCGTAAATCTTGCGGATGACGCTCCCGCCACGCGATTGATGTACACAAGTGGAGTGGCCAGGCTTGAATTGGTAAATCTGCACACGACGGGGTTTAGAGCAGATGCTGAAGGGGGGGTTATCAGCGTCAACGGCTCTTCCGAGCTGATCGTCCGGGATGTTCGTGCCACAAATAATTATGCGGCTACTTATGGTGGGGCCTCTTCCATCAACGGTAGCGGAAGGATCACGCTATCCGCTTCGTACCTGTCCGAAAACGAAGCCCTGATCTTCGGCAATGACCTGGATATAAATTCTTTTCCCACCATGGGTCCTGCAGCTACCATCGAAGGAACCAGCTTCGTCAATTTCGAGGGCACGGTTTCACTTGAAAACCCCTTTGGCAACATCCGCTTTCGCTACACTACCCTCAACCACGAACCCGATGGTATCGACTCAACGGGAGGTGTTTCATTCTTTGGCAGTGTGTTTGATAACCGCTCCATGGCATTCCCTTTTTCGGAAAATGGGCCAGGCGGTAAAACTCGCGCGCTGTGTAATGATTTCGGTAGCGGAGCTTTTAGTTCTGAGGGGTTCAACGTAGCGGCTGACAACAGCTGTTCACTGGACCAGGACACCGATCTTCCAAATACCGATCCGATGCTGGGCCAGGATGCAGACGGCTTTCTGGTTCCGATGGCCGGAAGCCCCTTGATTGACTCTGGAGTCATTGATGCCGTTGTGTTCGATGGCGACACGCTAGCCAGCCTGCCTTGTGGCCATCGCGACGCCAAAGGCACTGCGCGACCGCAGGATGCCAACAATGATGGCGTATTCGAATGTGACCGCGGGGCCATTGAAGTTGTGGGCGGTGGTGCGGTGGTTGCCGGTCACAGTTCTGTTTTCTATAACCCGGAGCGCAATGGCGAGGGCAATTACGTTGAAGTACTGGAAGACGGTCGGGCGGTCGTTTACACCTTTACCTACAACCCTGACGGAACCGCTCCCGCCTGGTTCCTGGGTGTGGGCGAGGTGAGTGGCAACTCCATTATCCTGGACGACCTGTTTCGGCCGACCGGCACTCCCTTTGGCGATGACTTTGACGCGGCGGAAGTGGAATTTACCAACGCCGGCAGTATGTCGATGGTCTTTCCTGACTGCCAGGCAACGGCACCGGGCGGCAACATCGCCTACACCGGTGATGTTGGATTGGGCTATGAAGGACTGATTTCTCGGGGGACGCGGCTGGCGCATATCACCGGCTGTGGTGGCGAGACTCCGGACCCGAACGCCGGTTTGTCCGGGTCATTTTACGATCCCGCACGCAACGGCGAGGGCCTGATCGTGGAATGGCTGAGCAACGGGGACATACTGGCCGTGTTCTTTACCTATGACACCGAAGGCAACCAGTTCTGGTTGTTTGGCCAGGCAACGCCCAATGGAAAATCCGTCACCATGAATGCGGTATACCCGAGTGCTTTCACACCGTGGGGGCGAAATTTCAACCCGAACGACGTGGTGCTGGATAACTGGGGGACATTCACCCTGAACTGGACGGACTGTAACACCATGAGTTTTCAATACAGCTCAACTGTAGGTACCTTTGGCTCTGCGACGCGCAACTATACGCGGCTGTCGAAACTGGCCGGAACGACTTGTCCGGACTTCCCTTAGGTTTACCGAAGAGGCTTAAACCGGCTATTCGATGACCCGGCCGACATGACTGGCCAGCGTAGATTGGGTGTGCGCGGGCACTGCGCCTGGGTTCAGCGGGGGGCTGAGCCATTCAATCAGCGTTATGTCGTCAAACCAGCTCACGTGATCATTGGCATCGTCCGCGGGCGTGACTTTCAACACGATCCGGTAGGAGATAGCGGTCACACGAGGTGAGTCAAAATCGAACCTCAGTTCCTGCCAGTCACCGGCACTGAGTTCATGCTCGCCAATCAACCTCAATTTTGCGGTTTCCAGGGCATCGGTCCGGTTTTCACCCTGTTTTCGCCACTGCTCGTAGGCGGTGACGGTTGCCGGGGCGTCTGAGCGGGCTTTGACGACGAACGAAGTGGGTGTGCCCGGCTCGAACGTGTATTCGAAGGTGCGCATCCCGAGTATTCCTTTGGCCTGTCCGGCCGGCACCACCAGTTGCATCACGTTCTCGCCGCTGGGTGCGTCATCCCTTGCCACGATGGATTGTGAACCGTCTGCGATCCAGCTTCGGTCCGGAGCACCAAACAGGTAATGTGATTCCAGGTGTCCCATCGGTAGCAGGTTCTGGCCAAGGAAGACCTGCCCGCTACCCTGAGGTAAGGGTGCTATCGAATCCACTGTGTTGTTCCATGTTCTGCCGTGTAAAGGCCAGATAGTTGATTCTGGAGCCTTGCTGCTAACAGGGGCGATGAATTCTGAAGCGGTGTCGGGCTGGCTGCTTTGTGCATGTGGGTTGATCACCGCGTTACCGCCCGATGCCTGCAGCGCAATGCCCCTGCGGGCGGACAACTCCTTCACCCGTTTGAGCACCGACTGCCGGAACGTATCGGTGGCAGGAACAGGCACATAGCCCTTGATCCTCAGCGGCATCACTTCGGCCCGGTGCAGGCGGCCGCCGTCCATCCAGACATAGAGCAGGTAGGAGCGCTTGGTCGCGTAGTGGAACTGATCGAACATGAAATTGCCCATCGACCAGGCAATCAACTTTCCTTTATACAGTTCAAACCCCTGGGTCACGTGCGGGTGGTGGCCAATGGCCAGCACGGCACCGTCATCAACCGCTTGCTTAAGCCGGGTTTCGGTGACCAGGGTGGGTTCGTCGGTGTACTCGCGGCTGCCATGATATTGCACGATGGGCAGGAAGCCCTGGTCAACTTCGGCACTTACAGTGCGGTTGATGTTTGCCGTGGTGCCGAAAGCGGCACCCCCCTTTTCAGTGCCCATGGCGACCTGGTTGGGTGTGAAATTACCTGCCCAGCCCAGGTAAGACAGGAAGCTCAGAGGGTTCCCGCCAACCCTGGTGCGATAGGGCGCCAGGGCCTGGGCTTCGGTCAGCCCGGCCCCGGACCAAGCCAGGCCGGAAGCCTCCAGCGCATCAATGGTCGATTCAAGCCCGTAGGAAAGGTAGTCGTAGGTGTGGTTGTTGGCCAGTGCGACGTAATCGACGCCTGACTCTTTCAGCGCCAGCAGGGCCTCCGGGGGGCTATAGAAGACAAAGGACTTGGGCGCGTTTTCCGTGGGTATGCCGTCTATCACCTGTGTTTCAAGATTGACGGTGGTGAAATCCGCCTGCTCCAGGTAGGGCCTGATGTAACGCAGCAGCCCAACCGTGTCAGTGGTTCGGAATCCTTCGTGTATCAATGCCGGCTCATTATCAGAAGGCTCGGAATAGCGCCGTCCCATCATCGTATCGCCACCAATCGCCAGCATGATCCGGCCATCGACCCGTTCAACCAGGGTAACGTCAGGAACCGTGATCGCACTTGTGGGCGAAGACTCCTGTTGCATGGAAAATTCCAGCGCGCTGTAGCTGTGGATGATCGGGAAGTGCTTGTTGGCGGAGTAGTCCAGCCGGTAGATACCTGCCGGTTCAGTATTCAGCGTGAAACGTCCCGTTTCGTCGGATATGGCGCTCTGCCCATCAAGCTGGATCGAGGCGCCAGCCAGGCCTTCACCCGATTCAGACAGCACGCGCCCGGTGATGCTTACATCCGCGGCGCAAGGTAACGCCGTCAGCAAGAAAAGAACCAGTACTCCGATGTGGGCAGCGGCCTTTATGGCCGTGGCTCACAGGGCGCCGGGGCGCAGACCGCGACACTGTCAGAACTGGCCACCAGGGCAACCAACGCGGCCACCCCCAGAATGCCGAGCACCCAGGCCAGTGTGTCGTCCTTATTGTTTGAGTTTTTGTTTTCCACGCGCAGGCTTTTCATATCTTCATACCGATAAAAACCTTTGCTGCCGCCCAGGCCTTCTTCGGTCATGTCAGTCACTCGGAACTTCGCGCTCCGCTTGTCCAGTGTTTTAATTTCAACCAGGCTGCCGTAGTCGATACCGCGCGGAGATGGGTTTTGCATGGCTTGTTCGACATTGACGGTTTGCATGGAAGAACAGGCCGCCAGGTTAAATAACAGCACACACAGGATGTAACGTTTCAGGAAGAGGGTCATAGGCCCGTATTGTACTGTCAAAAGACCGGCGAATGACAAGTGTCATCTTGGGTTCAAACTGCAGCCGATAAAATATTGAAATTCTAATATACGAAAGAAGAATACAGGATGTTTCTACGCCCGGGGACTGCAAAGTGGACTGGTTTTCTGTTACCGGCAACGCTGCTGGTTTTGGCGCTGTTTTCAACAGTTGCACAGGCCCAGGACTCTGACAGGCGCAGTATGAGTGCTGACCGGGTGGATACAGCCCCCGTACTCGACGGCGAGGTGCGCAACGACCCGGTGTGGCAAGCAATTACTCCCACGGGCGGGCTCACGCAGAAATCACCTGATGAAGGCCTTCCTGCCAGCCAGCGGACCGAAGTGCGGGTTATTTACACCGATGACGCCATATATTTCAGCTTCGTCTGTCTGGACACTGATCCTGCAACCATTGTCATATCTGATGCGCGCCGGGACGCCAGCCTCAAAGAAATGGACAGCGTGCTGTTTATCCTGGACACCTACCGGGATGAGCAGAATGGTTTCGTTTTCGGCACCAACGCCGCCGGACTGCAATTTGATGGCCAGCTGAGTAAAGCGGGTGAAGGCAGTCTGTCCCTGTATGGCGGGAGCGGGGCTGGTGGCGGCTTCAATATCAATTGGGATGGGGTTTGGGATGTCAAAACCATCATGGGTGAGTTTGGCTGGAGTGCCGAATTCCGTATCCCGTTTACAACCGTTCGTTACCCCACCCGGGACGACCAGAGCTGGGGTATAAACTTCCAGCGCAATATTACCCGGCGCAACGAAGTGGCGTACTGGGCGCCCCTGGGCCGTCAGTTCAACCTGCTGCGACTGGCTGACGCCGGGGTGTTGACCGGGCTGGACATCAGCAGCCAGCGAAATTTGAAAATCGTCCCGTATGTTCTGGGAGAAGCCAGCGACGTGGGCAATGCCGGTAACGACACCGATACCGAATGGGGTGTCGATATCAAGTACAGCCTGACGCCGTCGCTGACACTGGATCTGACTTACAACACCGATTTCGCCCAGGTCGAGGCCGACGAGTCCCAGGTGTCCCTGGACCGCTTCAATATTTTCTTCCCGGAGAAGCGGCCCTTTTTCCTGGAAAATGCAGGCTTGTTCACGGCGGGCAAGCCACGTCAGGTTGAGTTGTTTTTCAGCCGGCGGATCGGGCTTTCCAGAAATAGTGACATCATTCCCATCGATGCCGGAGCCCGGGTTTCAGGGTCAGTTGGGGGTGGCGTGAATGTCGGTGCAATGTATATGCAGACCGATGAATTAGCCGGAGTGGCGCCGGCCACGCGGTTCGGGGTCGCGCGGGTGACGAAGGATTTACCCAACCGGTCATACATCGGCGCCATTTTTGTTGACCGCAACAGCAAAACGGACTTCTTCGGAAACCTCGGTGACAACCGGACCATGGGTGCCGACGCCCGTTGGGGAATCGGTGAATATGGACTCATAATGGGCTACTTCGCCAATACCGATACACCGGGGCTGGATGGTAATGATAATTCCTGGTCCCTGTCCGGCGATTATGATTCTGAATACTGGACCCTTGGCGCGGATTATGTGCAGGTAGGAGAGGACTTTAATCCGGAGGTAGGTTTTCTGAACCGGCGCGGTGGGTATAGAAATGCGGCAGCTAACATACTGCGGCGCTACCGCCCGAAGAACAGCCGGATCGGGCTGCTCGAAATCAGGCCGCATGCTTCTTACCGGTCTTACTGGAATCTTGACGGGTTCCAGCAAACCAGTTTTCTGCACATTGATAACCACCTCGAGTGGTTAAACGGCTACGAATTTCATACTGCCGTTAACTTCACCACCGAGGGCTTGTTGCTGCCGTACGAGATTTCTGAAGGGGTTTTTGTGCCGCCAGGGACCTATCGAAACTCGGAGGTCCACCTGTACGGCCAAACCAATGAAGGCGCCTGGATCAGTTTCAGTCTTTCGGCGACCAAGGGCGGGTTTTACAGCGGCGACCGGGTGGCGTTCAGCCCTTCCATGAGGATGCGTGTTGGGGAGCATTTCACAGCACAGGTCGGCTGGAGCCAGAATGATGTGGACTTACCCGAGGGTGACTTCACGACGAGGGTAGGCCGCTTACGGCTGTCCTGGTCGTTTACGCCGCAAATTGCGCTGGAAGCGCTTTTTCAGTACAACAACGTCGACGATTTCTTTTCAACCAACCTGCGTTTTTCCTGGTTGAGAAAAGCCAATACAGGCCTGTTCGTTGTGTTTAATGACATTAATGGTTATGACCGATTTTCGGGTGAACAGCCGGATCGCAACGTGATCGTAAAATACACCCACATGTTCGATCTGTTCTGACGTGTCAGATGGTCTCGTAGGCTGTCTGGCAGTCGTTGGGTACGTGGCGTGTATCACCTCGAATCACACGGCAGGTCCAGGCTTCAGCATCGTCCGGGCCATTTGAGCTGAGTTCGATAATCGGATCCGAGACGGCACCGGTATTGCCGGTCCATAACACGATAACCATGGTCTGGCTGGCGCAATCTGCACCCAGCAGAACGCGGTTCAGGTAATCATCATCTGATCCTGATGGTACGTAGAAGTAGTCAGCCTCGAGGTTGTTGTGCACGATGGCCTGCTGATTATCGGCACAGGTTTTTTCCAGCGCTTCCTTGGCGGGTTCTGCCAGAGTAAGACCCTGGCTTACCTTGGCGCGGATCGCCTGATCGGTCAGCGTGGGAAAGGTGTAGGCCAAAGCGATGGCAGTGACTGCGAATACGATCAGCACTTCGATTAGCGAGATCCCTTTATTTTTGCGGGCGTAAATATTCATTTTCATGTTCCCTTTGAATTCGTGTCATGAATATTAATGCAGATATCATGCCATAGTGTTATCTAAAATTAAAGCTATAAAAAACATAAACATAGGGTGTCTTGTTTTTTATTCTCCGGCTCAACTCTGCCGGGATATGTCAGCGACTGACGCAATTTGTCGACGCTTTAAACACCCGATAAAGCCGGCAGAGACCGTTTGCAGACTATATAAGGTACTGGCTGAACGGTAGAAATAGACAGACACATGGTGGTGTCTTATCGCCGCAGTTTCGCTATATTCTATCCACTACAACCTATATTACGCCAAAAAGGAATTTGGTCATGTCTAATCAGAAAGGATTCTGTGCTCATGCTGGGCGTCTGCGTCTGTCATCCCGGGGTTTTACCATTCTTGAATTTGTCGTTGCGCTGGCTTTGCTCGCAGTCGCTGTTGGGCTTGCCGTACCAAGCCTGCGCCAGTTTTCGGCCAACAATCAGCTCGTTTCCGCGAACAATGCGATCGTAACTGGTCTCAACCTGGCGCGGTCCACCGCCATCACCACCGGCGATGACATCACCATTTGCCCGTCATCCGACGGAGCGACCTGTGCTGACGACAGCTGGGATGACGGCTATATTGTGTTCAACGACACCAATGGCGACGGCAGCGTAGCTACCGCTGAGATCATTCGGATCATTACGATCGAAAGTGATGTGAACAACAGTGGTTTTGGCGAAAACATCGTATTCCAGGCAGACGGCACGACAGGATTGGGCGCGAACGCGACCATTACCAATTGCCGTGAGCAGGGAACCGTGGGCGAAAACTGTGCAAATGTGACCATCAACCAATTCGGAATGATCGAGTCTGCAAAGCACCGCACCACCAAAGACGGTGGCGCGGGCGACGAAGAACCGACTTCATAAGGAACTGAGCCATGAAAATGTATTCCATTAACGGGGTCAGGTTCCAGAAAGGGTTCAGCATGATGGAGATCCTTGTCTCGGTTGTGATCTTCAGCGTGGGCCTGGCCGGTATGGCCAGCATGTCCCTGGCGAGCCTTCGGAGCACAGCGGACGGGCAGTTCAATTCACAAGCAATGCTGATCGGCGAAGAGCTGGCCGATTCGATGCGCGCCAACCTGTCCGGATACGAATCAAATAATTACGCAACCCTGCCGGAGCTGACCGACAAAGTATGTTCACCCGACTCAAAGTGCACGGCCAGCGAACAGGCCCAGTACGATTCGGGCAAATGGCGCACACACGCAGTTGACGAATTACCCGGTGGAATCGCGCACTTCTGTATGGATTCCACCCCTAATGATGGTAATCCAGGCGCTGAGGCCTGTGACGGACTTGGCCTGAACACGATCAAGATCTTCTGGCTGGACAGCCGTAGTGACGACTCACTCGACGACGGCGAGACCTATCAGCGCTATGTCGTGACCGTCATTCCCTGAATTGGAGCATCAATATAATGTCTTTTAACAAACACAACCGCGGATTTACGCTGATTGAAATCCTGGTCGCCATGACGCTTGGGATTGTGCTGACCATGGTGATGCTGGCGCTGTTTTCCAGCGCAAAAAGCAGCTACACCCTGCAGGACGGACTGACCCGTGTTCAGGAAGACGGCAGGATCGCGATGCACGTGGTGGCCGAAGAGGCTCGAAAAGCAGGGTTTCGCAAGCCGGTCTGGAACGACCCGCGTGCCGGCTATTCACCGCTGACCGCAGGGTCTGTTAATGGTGCAAATGGCACCAATGATACTTTGCAGATCATGTACATGGATGACCTCGATTGCGAGGGAAACCGCAACGGTGATTTTGACCCCGAAACAACCGAGGCCTTGGCAATCTACAAGCGGGTCACCTTCGCCGTAGACGACAACCAGAACCTTTTGTGGACCTGTGAGTATGGCGCTTCACCCAGTGAACTAGCTGTGCAACGGGCAAACCAGCCCATCGTGGATGGCGTCGAGAGTTTCCAGGTGCTTTACGGAATCGATACCGACTTCCCGCCGGATTTCAGTATCAATGCCTGGGCCACCGCAGACAGCATCACACCAAATTCGGCCGTATGCTTGCAAAGCCAGTACCTGTGTGAGGTTGGTGGCTTGATCAATGACATGCGTGATGGTTTACCGGTTGCACTGAAAATCGGCATGTTGATCGCCAGCCCGGATAACGTCGGGTCTCAAAGCGACACGCAGACGTTCAACATTCTCGATGTTGCCGTTGCTGCAGCAGACGATAGCAGGCTACGTAAATCTTATTCCACGACCGTCGCGTTAAGGAACCTGACACTATGAAAACGCATACTTTCAGAAATGGACCCGGTCGATCGGGTCTCCCCGCGCGCCAGAAAGGCGCAGTACTGCTGGTAGGGCTGGGTATTTTTGTCGTGCTGGCGTTGCTTGGCGTAACTTATGCCCAGAGCGCCATCATGCAGGAGCGTCTGGCTGGCAACTTTAAAGATTTGAGTGTGGCCTTCCAGTCTGCCGAAGCCGGCACCCGCTGGCCTTCCGCCTGGTTGCAGAGCCTGGGTGGTAACACACTCAGCCGGCCTTTCCCGTGCCGTGGTTCCTGCGATATGACCGCACAGGTATTTGAGGTTGGCGAACTGGAACACTACCCGACACCGCGCGATGAGTTCTGGGCAACGGCCCGCTCTTTCGGGACAGACCCGGGCAATGATGAAGATCTCGGCGTGTCTCTACCGGTAGTGAACAGCCAGCCGAAGTTTGTCATCGAACAGCAGTTTTTCGCTCGGGATGACCTGGCGGGTGATCCGCAGAAAGGCGTGGTCTTCTATCGCGCAACCTCTATAGGTACAGGCTTGAGAAAGAGCAGCGACGCCATCGTGCGTTCCGTACTTGCAAAACGTTTCGAATGAGCTAGAAAACATCTGACTGGAGTTCAAGGATGAACCGCACGATCAGGATTGACCAAACCAAGACCCTTACGGGCACTCTCATTGCATTGACTGCACTGGCCGCGGGTCTGCTCGCGCCATTCACGGCGTCTGCCGCATTGCTGCTGCCGAAGATACCCCTGTTCGTCAATATCAGCACCACACCCAATATCTTCCTGGAAATGGATGACTCGGGTTCGATGGACTGGGATATATTGATGCCAACTCATTTCACCACCTGCCGTTACAACAAGAGGAAAGGCTGCAGTACGCTCGAAAGGACCGGTGAGTTTTATGACTGGACCGGCCAATATTCAAATGGCAACAAGGTCTTCCGTACGTTTGAGTATGTTGAGCACTCCGACGACGATGCCTACAGCGTCGGTTGTTCGGGCAGTAGCAGGCAGGCTGTTGAACGGTGCAACAGTCGCACGGGCACCGCACCCTGGGACTGGCGTGTTCGCAGCGCGAGCCTGAACGTGTTGTTCTTCAATCCAGCCATCGATTACTTGCCCTGGCCTGGATACAGTAATGCCAGCTTCAGTTCCACCCACTCCTATCCCGACCCTGCGCTGTCCGGTTACAACGATACCGACAACATGGCCGGCTTTGTCTATAACTACTGGATTGACGACAAGGGTTTCAATGGTTCACGGCCGGACAAGACGGACGATAATACGTTGCCCAACGGGATCGTCGACGAATGGGACAGCCACGTTGAAGTGACCGTGGATGCAGGTTTGTATACCTGCAAGCTTTACAATTATGCCCCCGACGATAACGGCCTGAACCCAACGATTACCGTGCTGGATGGCACGGATTCCCGTTGCACGGCCGCCCTGGGCACCAATGGTTCGGTATCACAGTTGCAGCAGAATGTGGCCAACTGGTTCCAGTATTACCGCCGCCGTGCCATGGTCGCCAGAGCCTCTGTGGCCCGGGTGGTCACGGACTTGCCATCGTTCCGTTACGGTTTCAGCCTGATCAACGACTATGATGATGTGTTCGTTGAACAGCCTGGACCGCTGGTTAATGACTATACGACACACAATGCCAACCTGATCAAAGAGTATCTCACGCACCCCCAGAAGGCCTATGGCACGCCATTGCGTCGGGGGCTGGAGCGGGTCGGGCGCTATTTTGACGGTGAACTCAGTGGCAAGGACAGTCCAATCGCATCGGCCTGCCAGAAGAATTTTGCCATCCTGTTTTCTGATGGTTACTGGAATGGAAGCAACCCCTCGGTCGTCAGGACGGACGTTGACGGTGATAATGGCGTAGTTTTCAACGGTACGGGTTCAGAAACCCGGGTGCTGCTGGCTGACGTAGCGAAATATTATTACGACAAGGATCTCTCTGATTTACCCGACCTGGTACCGACGGATCAGTTTGACGCCGCCAGCCACCAGCATTTGTCGACCTTCACCATTGGTTTCGGTATCAACGGCTCACTGGTGGATAGCGATGACGACGGCTGGCCGAACAACCTGACCAATGGCAATAAATGGTACCTCTCGGGCGCCAATGATGAGGAACGGCGGGTTGATGATCTGTGGCACGCAGCCTGGAACAGCCGCGGCGAATACATCTCGGCAAAACGGCCCGAAGAGCTGATTTCCGAATTGACCAATGCCATCCTGGACATCAGTGACCGGGTCGGCGGCGCCGCATCAGGCGCCACCAACGGTGGGTCAATCTCCAGTGAATCGAAGGTCTTTCAGGCCAAGTTTGATGCGGCCGACTGGCACGGATCCCTGCTGGCGATCAACGTCAACTCGGCCGACGGAGAACTGGGTACGATTGCCTGGGAAGCCGGCGACATACTAGATACGTATTCTGACTCCTGGTTCACCGGCGGCAGAAAGGTATTCACCTACAATCCAGCAACGGGTAACGGCGGCAGTTTCACCTGGGACGACATCAGTGATGCGCAGAAAGCCCTGCTGAACATTAACCCGGATACGGGTGATGCAGACAGCGACGGGCAGGACCGTCTCAACTTTGTCCGCGGTTCCAGTGCTTTCGAAGGCGGCAAGTTCCGCAGCCGCGAGCACCGCCTGGGCGATATCGCGCATTCGGATCCGGAATACGTCAGCTTCCCGTCATTCTATTACTCGTTTGGCGGCTATTCGACATTCGCCTATGCGAATAAAGACCGCGATCCGGTCATTTATGTTGGCGCCAACGACGGCATGCTGCACGCGTTCAACGAATCCGACGGCACCGAGTTGTTTACCTTTGTGCCCAACAAGGTCATTCATAAACTGCCGGAGCTTTCCTCGCCTGGTTACTACCATGACTTTTATGTCGATGGATCACCGGTGTACGGCGATATTGAAACCGCCAATGGCTGGAAGTCTGTCCTGGTTGGTGCACTGCGCGGCGGTGGACATGGCTTATATGCGCTGGACATCACGGACCCCGACAATTTTGATGCAAATGATGTCCTGTGGGAATTCACCGACGAAGACGACCCGGACATGGGTTTCATATTTGGCGACCCCCAAATCCGTAAGATGGCCAACGATAAATGGGCCGCCATCTTCACTTCCGGATACAACAATATGGCTGCCGATGGACACGCTTCGCCTGAAGGTAAACAGTTTGTTTACGTGGTTTTCATCAACGAAGGCACTGACGGCTGGTCTTCAGGAGACTATCGCAAAATCGAATTACCCAATGCTGATGGCCTGTCCGCACCTGCAGTGGCTGATATAGACGGCGACGGCGTTGCAGATTTTGTCTACGTTGGAGACCTCGACGGAAATATGTGGAAAGTGGACGTGACCTCCAGTTCTGCTGCCAGCTGGAACGTTTCGTTTGGTGGTGAGCCGTTGTTCATCGCAAAAGATTCTGAAGGTAACCGCCAGGCGATTACCAGCCGTCCCGCCATCATGCGTCACCCGCTGTCTATCCGCGAGGGCGTCATGGTGTTGTTCGGAACCGGCAAGTACCTTGAAGTCAATGACGACGTGGTAGAAGGAGCCCAGGCACAGACTGTGTACGGGATCTGGGATCGCGACGGCTATTACAACAAGGCCCTGGACGAGCGAAGCAGTACTGGCGACCATGATTTCTCCCGCTCCGAGCTGACTCCATCCATCATGTCTGTGGACGCGGGCAGTAATAGGCGGGTGATCCATGACTACGGTCCCGGCACTCCGATCTGGTTCGATGACAACGGTGACCCCGATTCACGTGGCTGGATGGTCGACCTTCCGGTGGAAGGCGAACGTGTAGTGAGAAAGATCATTCTGCGTGACAACATTGCCATCCTGGTCTCCCTGATTCCGGAAGGTGACGTATGCTCGGCCGGCGGTAGTGGCTGGCTGATGGCACTGAACGCAGAAACCGGTAACGCACCGCGTTTCCCGGTCATCGATATCACCGATGACAATTCGATCAATGAAGATGACGTGTTGATGGTGGACAACCCTTACGACGATACGGGCGATGATGTGATGGCGAATCCGGTGGGAATAGAAATGCTGAGTATTCCTAACTTGCCGGCGTTGCTGTACGACGATCGGCCGACGGATCTGGGTACGGTTTTCCCAATTCGCCCGAACTCACCGCGTGGTTGTGGTGCAGACGGCGCCAAGTCATTCACCTACACGACCCGGACCAACGGCAGTGTCGTGATGGTTGCAGCGGCCCACCAACCGTTGGCCTGTGGCCGACAGAACTGGATGCAGACCCACTGATGGATCATGCTGGAGATAATTATGTTTAAGAATGTATGGATAGTTGCCGCGCTGCTGATGCTGACGCCGGTAGCGGCTTTGGCTGAGGCCATCGACGGTAAGCTGGACAGCGTTTCCTTCAACGAGGACCGAATTGAAGTGGACGGCGTTGTTTATGATGTTGTCACCGAAAGCACCCGGGTTATTTACCAGGGTGAGCATATGGGCGAAGAAGATCTTAGCCCGGGTGATGACGTACGCCTGATCCTCGGCGAGCAAAATGGGGGTCGGGGCAAGCAGGTGCTTGAGGCTGTGATCCTGATCCGCGGCAGCAAGTCCGGCCTGGAAAGTTGATCGTCATGGGTAACAAAAAGAGCCAGGGCGGGTTTACGCTGATAGAACTCATGATCACGATCGCCATAATGGCTATCCTGGTGAGCCTGGCGCTCCCGAGCTATCGTCAATATGTACTGCGGACTAACCGAAGTGAGGCCATTGATGGTCTGCTGGCGGCTTCCGCCTGCCAGGAACGGCTGTTCATTCGCAACAATGTTTATGACGCGGCCAGCTGTGGTGGAGCGACATCCAACGGCCACTACGTTGTGGCCCTTGCAACCACCAACGCCAATCAGAATTTTGTGGCGACGGCGACTCCCCAGTCCGGTCAGACCAAAGACAGTTGCGGCGCTCTGACGCTCAGTGATACCGGTGTAAAGGTTGCCGGCGGTAAAACCGGTACCTTTGCCAGGACTTGCTGGGCAGGAAAGAGACCCGCTGGAGGTTCATAACGCACTAGCGGTATGAACTTCGATAGTATTCCTGACGCCATTGATCGGGGCGCTCATAGAGCGCCGCATCAATGATTGACCAGAGGTGAATGATCCAGCCCAGCAGGATTAGCCACAGCACGGCGGTCATCAGGAACATGATGCCTGCCACGACCCAGCGGCCCTGCAACAACTGGCCCAGGCCGGGTATGAAAAAACTCGCCAACGCTGCAATCACGTTTCCACAGGATCCATTTCCCATAAGTATCTCCTTTTCAGGTTTACAAGGTAATAGATGCAGAATTCATGCCAGCAGCTAAAGGCTTGATATAACGTGCCTTTCGGGCTTGACGGGTAGGCCTGGTGGCGTATTGAGCCGGTTTTTGGTTGATTCGACTAAGGGCAGGATGGATTGACGTACCCGGCCAGGCGAATCAGTGCCTGGTCCACGTCTGGGAAGCCTGGATCGCCCCCCGTGTACTGACTCATCGAACCCGGACCACAGCTGAGTTTAAGAACCAGGTCTCCGTTGGGATGCTTCACCACCCGTGCGGGGTCGAAAGCGACGCCAAAATTACCATCTTCAGGGCGCAGCATGCTGATGGTGACACCATTATCCAATGAGCCTTCGCTGGTAATCCCCAGCATCCAGGCCGAACGGCCTTCAGAATCGTAGGTGAACCAGTAAATCAGTGCGGTTCCACCGGCTAATGACTCCACGACGTAGCCCTCACCATCGTGGCTTGGGTCGTACCACAGACCGGTCCGCCAATCGCCTGCCGTATCGGGATCGTCGTTGGTGAAAGCGTTGGAAAGGCGGCTGAGGTCCATGTAGCCGGAATCACCGTGCAACAGGTAGTCGGCTTTGCCCCGCGTGCCGTCGAACATGCTGAGAACCAGGGATCCCACTGGCTCGAAAATGACCTCCGCCGGGTCGAAATCCGGTCCGAAACGGCCGCCGGATGCTTCGAGCAACTCGCGGATAACCATCCGGTGCCCTTCAAACGCGCCGACGCCAAAGTACCAGCGCTGTTTCCCTTCGCGGTCGTAGGTAAACCAGTAGACGACTGCCGTTGAAGGGTTGATGATCTGCACGACAAAGCCCTCGCCGTCGTGGGTCACGTCGTACCAGGAACCGCTGTAGCGGGCGCCAATATTCTCTGGAGTCGGCGCCAGGGTTTGCGAAAACAGGTCGTGGTCCGGCCACTGGGTGACCTGGTTGCGCGCCGTCGCCATTTTGTTATCAAGGCCGTCAGGGCCACCAAGCCATGTGCCCGGTGAGTTCTCATCACGCCGGTTGAAAGAAGCCGCGTAGTCGAAACCGTCCTGCATTCGAACTACATAAGCGGTCGTGCCGGGCAGGCTGCCGTTGTGCCAGGTGTTGCGGCTACCATTGCCGTAATCGCGCACCTGCCAGCCCTGGGAATAGTAATAGGAACCCGGGGGGTAGGCACCGCTCCAATTCTCCGGAAGGCCGAACATGCCGGCCAGCGAAGTTTCATTGAGCAGTGCAGCGGGCGCGTCCGGATCATCCAGGTTGGACAGCCATCGGGCCGCCTCCACCATGGACATGGTCCAGCCGCCAAAAGCGGCGGCATTTTCCATATTAAACGCGCCATATTCCCAGGGTACCAACTGTCCGCTGCCGTCCATCACTGTGGGTCCGACGCGGCCGGAGTTGTACTTTGCCTCGGGGCTGTAGGCACGATGCATTTGTGAGCGCGCCAGGCGGGCATCGTAGATACCGATCTGGTTGAGAACGCTGTCCGCATAAGCACCATAGGAGAGCCCCGTGGCTGCTTCAATCATCTGGCCGGCCAGCATGTACCCGTAGTTGGAATAGTTGTTGACGGTGCCAGGGGCGTTGGCCAGGGCTTTGCCATTCATGAAAGTACGGATATGGGACTTAAGCACCGGGTAATCGGTGCCCAGCGCGCTGACAATGCCCGCATCATGGAAAACCGGGTCGTAGCCGTAACCCTGTGGGCTGTTGAACCCGGCCAGATGCTCGAGCAGGTTTCGAATCGTGATGCCTCCCAGCCTGGGGTCCGCCGTTTGTCCCGGCAGGGGCGTGAGGTCGAGGTATTGAGCAAGGGTATCGGAAGTGGATATGCCCCCGTCCTGTTGCAAGCGATGAACCAGGGTAGAAGTGAGCGGTTTGCTGACACTGGCCATCCTGAACCGGGTTTTCAGGTTAATCGGGTTGGGCGAGTTGTTGCTATAGGCCCTTGCCAGTACCAGTCGGCCCTGCCAGGTAACCGCCAACTGGCCATCCGGAATATCATGGTCCTGCATGAAGGCCAGAATGGCCTGATCAAAACTTTCCAGCCCCGGCACATCCACTCCGTCAGAAACTTGTTGGGCTGCCGCATTGAAGCTGATACCCAGGCCAAGAAGGGCGGTGGATAAAAATAGGCGTGGCGTTTTCATGGTCACTCTCCGTCGTCGGTTTCGGCAATGGGTTGGAAATTCTCTCCGAAAAGCTCCAATTCGTCAATTTTGCCATCCGGCCCGAGCCTGAATTCGGCGAACTCCTTCAGCTCCCACTCTGGATATTCCACCAGGAACGTATCCAGGTGCCAGTGGCTCATAGCTAATCTGACCCGACCCGCATCCAATACCAGGCCCTTTCCTTCACGCTTAATGGTGATCTTGCCCATCGCCGGGCTTTCATAGGTGCCGGTATAGTCGTCGCGGGCCAGGCTGGGCCGGGTTTTCTTCAGGCGCTTCCGCTCGGTTTCCTTCCATTGATCGTTGCTTTGCTCAACCAGGCCCTGGTACAGTGCCCAGATTTCCTGGTTCCAGTCGCGCTTTTCTCCGTTCGCTGAGTTATCCATCACTTCCCACAATATGGCATGTCGCATCTCGGCGTGGTCGCGGTTGCCCAACGCGATGACGGCGCGGTCGCCAGCACGGTCCAGGCCGATGATGGCGATCAGGCCGGACAGGCTGCCGGTGTGGAAGTCGATCTTGCGCCCCTGGAAATCCTGCTGGAACCAGCCCAGCCCATAAGAAATCCAGTTGGGATGGGTGAGTGCTGTGGTCGGGTAAAAATCCGCAGCGTTGGATAATTGATGAGGGGTGAACATTTCCTCGATACCGTCCGGGGAAATAAGGCGCTCACCGTTTACGGTGATGCCGTCGCGCAGTAAGAACCCGGCCCAGAGTCCCATATCATGTATCGAGGACCATACAGAGCCTGCTGCCTCTGCCAGGTCAGCGGGAAAATCCCACTCGGCGCGGACCAGTTCTTCACCGTTAAGAAAATAGGGCATTACATACTGCAGTTCTGATCGGATCTGGCTGCGCGCACCAAAGGTTTCATTCATTCCGATCGGCTGCCACAGACGTTCCCTGATGAAGGTATCCCAGCGAACTCCGCTGAGCCGTTCGATCAGAATGCCCGCCAGTTCATACATGGTGTTCTGATAAATGAGCCGGGTGCGCATGGGTGCAGTGACAGGTACCGAACCAAGGCGTTGAATCTGTTCGTCCAGCGGCATGCCCATGAAAAAAGTCCAGAAGTCGGTGCTGGGCAGACCGGTACGGTGGGCCAGCAGGTCCCGAACCATCAACTGCTGCGTCAGCAATGGGTCTTTGAAGTGCAGCTCGGGGATGTGCTTAACGATGGGGTCGTCCAGCGACAGTTTCTCCTCATCCTGAAGAATCAGGATGGCGGCCACCACCATGGCCTTGGTGGTGGAAGCGATGGCAAAAAGCGTATGTTCGTCAATCTCCTGTCCGTTCTCAATGGCCGTTTTTCCAAACGCCTGCTGGAACAGGGTCTGCTCACTACTGACAACCGCAACCGCCATACCCGGCACGTGCCAAAGTTCCATTCCGCGCTCGACGAAGTTGGAGAGTGGCTCCGGTTCTGGCGCTGCCCAGGCTGGAATACTGCTTATCAGCAGAATAAAGGCGATAGCCAGAGCTTTGTGGGCTTGTGAAAGCAGGTTGGTCATATGATGTTCCCGGGAGACAATGAGTGGTGCAGGTAAAAGCGACTGCTGATAGAGTTAGTGTATCCGGAATACAGATTGATGGTGATGCTCATGACTTCAAACCCCTCTGACTCGGTTAAACGTTCTCTCGGTGAATTGCTGGGCCTGGCCCGTGGTTTGCTGGCTGATCAGGAGCTCAGCAACTCAGAAATTGAGTTTCTGAATGAGTGGCTGGAGGAGCGCTACGAGATGACCTCCTCGTTTCCTGGGAATGTGATCCATGACCGGATCAAGGAGGTGCTGGCAGACGGCGTAGTCACCGAGGAAGAGCGCAGTCACCTCGTTAACACGCTGAACATGCTGATTGAGGATCGCCTTGAGGACCTGGCAGAACAGGTTGACCTGACCGAGCTATGGTTTGACGAGGTGGGTCTGATTGACTTCAATAAGGCTCGATTCTGCCTGACCGGTAACTTTGTCTTTGGTCCCCAGGCAGTCTGCAAGACAGCCATCGAGCAGCGTGGCGGGACTGTCAGTCCCACGGTAGAAGATGAAATACAATTTCTGGTGATCGGTGCCCTGGGTGTTGACGAATGGCGTACAGGTGGATTGGGAACCGCCGTAGAAGAAGCCATGCGGCTGCGCGCCAGGGGCAAGCCGGTCAAAATTATCCCGGAAGATTCGTGGGTCAACTATCTTTAAATAGACCGTAGTAAAAGGCGCCTTCGATCACACCACTGGTGTAGTAACCGTTCAGGTCCATAAATCCACCCTTGGCGAAATAGACCTTCAACGCTTCGTTGCGGGTCATGGCTGCCTGGACATCCTCTACCAGCTGCTCATCTGCGTTGCGAACCAGTACACCGCAAAATCCCGCTGTTAAAGGAAAAATGTCGTTTCCACTGTCTCCGCAGTAAACGACATTCCGATGCTCACACTCAAATTCCTCGCAAACATACTCCAATGCCGTTTGTTTTGTGGCGCTTTCCGGCAGAAAGTCGAGCAGGCCCTTGCCATCCAGGGAGTCGAAACTGTAGACGATGACCTCGTCGAACCTGCCCTTGACCCGTTGGTCAACTGCGCTGAGAATTTCTTCCTTGCGTGTATGGTCAACGTAGTAACTCTGTTTGAACGGGTTGAGGTGCTCCTGCTCCTGCTCCTTCAGGCCATCGATGCCGGCAACTGCAGCCTTTATCTCAGCTGCATCCCAGCGTGGGCTGGCACGCCTGACGTGGGCTAGCCACCCATCGTCGAACGTCCACTCGCCGTTCTCGTATTTACGGATAGACGTACCGACATCGCCGATCAGTACGTCCGGGTAACGGACGCCGTATTCCCGGATGGCACCTTCCGTCAGGTTCAGGTTCCTGCCCGTTACGTAGACGACGCGTACATCGGAATCCCGGGTGAGCTGATTAAATAGTCCTATGGCATTGGTGTCGCTTTCCCAGCTGCCGTTTGGCAGAAGGGTCCTGTCCATATCCGTTGCAAGTATGTGCATTTCAGTCCCGTGGAAAATTCATCGTGAGTTCGTTAGCGGCGCCATCAGAGGTTGATACGCTAAAGCCATGATCGCGCAAGTCAGCCTGCAGACTCGCGCTATGGCCCGCGTTGCGCCAGACCAGATTCAGCAAGTGTGGTTCAGAGTTGACGACCTCCAGTTCGCCACCGAATGCGGGTGAGGTGTTGCGCAACCGCATTAACTGTAACTGGTCCTGGACTACTGAGGTGCCCAGCCGCTCCCGGATATCAGCCTGTGAGAGCGTCGTACGGTTGATTTCCTTGTGCCCGCCGGTGCCGCCGTTGTCAGCAGCAGCGTAGTCGTTGCTGCCGGCAAAAAGATCCAGGTACCAGACCTGTGGAATGCCTGGAGTGAACATCTGGATGGCGCGCGCCAGGCGCAGTTTCTGCTCGTCTTCACCCAACGCGCTGAAGTAGGTTGCGTTGACCTGGTAGTAGGCAATCTTCTCGCCATTGGCTCCATAAAGGTTCTTGATTCTGCCGCCGCGCGCCAGGACATTTTCGATAACCGCTTCAATCTGCTCATCGCTAAGCAGACCTTCGCGGTAGTCACCGTCAACCGCTTTTCCCCGAAGATCGAGAACCGGGATGCCATCATGGCAACCCAGCATGTTGACGGTCTTGATGTCTTTGTCGATCAGTTCGCCAATCCAGCGCAGCAGCGGTTGATTTGTCGAACGGTCCAGTGCATCTATAACGAGTCCGGGAAGGAAAAAGTCATAGACCGGAAAGCCGTTTGCTGCGACTTCCTCGTGTAGCCCGCTGCCATACTCTGCATGAATTTCGGGCAGCAATACCAGGTCGTGTTTTTCGGCGAGGCCCTTTAGCCGGTCGAGGTATTCCCAGGTGCCGGGTTTGTTGAAAAAGTTACTCTCTCCAACCTGTTTGTGCAGGTAGGCAAAGGCATCGAGCCTGACCAGCCGGGCGCCGCAGTGGCGCAGCTTTCTGAGCGTTTCATCATAAAAGGCCCAGACACCCTCGGAACGCGCATTGAGATCCATTTGCCCGAGGTATTTGCGGCTTTGTTCACGTTCTTCCGGCGAAAGCCCCGTGTCGTCCGGATAGCTTATTTCCTGGTAAAAAGTATTCCAGTAAGGGCGCTCACTGCCATCCGGAAAACGCACCATCAGGATCGGCAGTTCCGGTTTTCTCATGAACAGCAAATCAAGGTGTTCCTGCCTGGGGATGATGTAGCCGTCCGGCCCCATTTCGCCTTCATTCGCCCAGAACTCGTTCCAGTCTATAAAGAAATTTTTGTAGGGAGAGCTGTCGCCATTTTTCAGCATGTCCTGGAACTGGGGAGAGCCCACCGAAAGATGGTTCAGAACCAGGTCGAACTTGAATTGGATGTTCAGTTCAGCGGCCTTTTCCAGGTCTTCCGGGATAACCAGTTCATCGTTGAGGTCGTAATCAATGACAGAGAAACCACGGTCGAGATCGCTGTTAAAAAATGTCGGCAGGACGTAGAACAGTGAAAAGACATCTTCAAATTCCGGGCTGCCCAGCATCTGCATTTTGTCATCCAGTGTCTTTCCAATACTGTCAGGGTAGGCGTTGAACATTACGCCGGACGGAAGCGCTGGGTTTAGTGGCTTGAGATTTGTGGTCATTGCAAAGCATCCCCTGGGCAGCGTTGTAGTTTATCTATATTGATGCAGGAATTCACAGTTTTCCTTTTCGCTCCTTAGCCCTTAGGATAAGACTCCTTTCCAGTTGATCCCTGCGGAGCAGAAATGGACAGCCGTGTATGCGTTTTTGGCGAAGTACTATTCGACCATTTTCCCGAGGGTCGGCCGGTACTCGGTGGGGCGCCTTTTAACGTCGCATGGCATCTCCAGGCTTTTGGCCGGAATCCTTTGTTCATCAGCTGTGTGGGTGCAGATGAAGAAGGCCGACAAGTTTTGGCTGCCATGCAGGGCTGGGGAATGGATGTCCATGGTCTGCAGACAGATGCGGATCTTGCTACGGGAAAGGTGCTGGTCAGCTTTATCGACGGGGAGCCCTCCTATGACATTGTCCATCCAGTCGCCTATGACCGGATTGAGATGCCCCGGCATCTGCCCGAGTGCCGGGTGCTGTACCATGGGAGCCTCGCTTTGCGTGACCGTTATTCACGCGAGTCTTTGAAGCAGATACAGTCCAGTGTGCCGGCAACCGTTTTCGTTGATGTAAATCTGCGGCCGCCCTGGTGGCAGCCGGAACAGGTTCTGCATTGGATGGGCCAGGCGCACTGGGTAAAACTTAACCAGCATGAACTGAAGGAGTTATGGCCGCACGGGCCGGACGACTTGTCCCGTGCCAGGGCTTTATTGGAGGTGAAGGGCTTGCGTGGCGTGGTTCTCACACGGGGCTCTGCCGGAGCGATCCTGGTGACCCGGGAGGGAGGGCTGTATGAAGTCCGACCACAACCGGGTATACGGGTGGTTGATACTGTGGGCGCCGGTGATGCGTTTACTTCTGTGATCATGCTGGGCCTGGAGTTGGGCTGGAGTCCGCAGATCAGCCTGGACAGGGCGCAGGCATTTGCTTCGGCTGTTGTGGGGCAACGCGGTGCGACCGTTTCTGACCCGGCGTTCTACAAGCCCTATATCAGTCATTGGCAATTATGAGCAAAAGGCAACGATAAACAAGATGTACGAACAAATTTCACACTCCCAGTTAAACCGGATCCTGGATCAGCTAAAGCCGGAAATTCGAAAGCGTGACCTGCGTCACTTTTACACGCGTCTGGGCGCGAATTTTTATGCAATTCACTCGCTTTTCCACCTGCTCTACGGAAAACGGGAAGATTTTGATGAGCAATTGCTGCGCCTTGTGGAGGTGCTGGCTCTCAATTATATCCAGCGTGCCAAGGACCTGAAAAAACTGGATGTAAAGCGTGAAAATGACCACAACTGGTTCCTCAGCCAGGAATGGGTGGGAATGGCGCTGTATACCAGTGCATTTGCCGGGGACCTGAAGGGGGTGGGTGAACGATTACCCTATTTGCAGGAGCTCGGCGTGAACCTGTTGCACGTTATGCCCATCCTCAAATGTCCGCAGGGCGCCAGTGACGGCGGTTACGCGGTGAGTGACTACCGCGATGTAGATGACCGCGCCGGCAGCCTTGACCAATTGCGTGAACTGGGCCGCAGGATGCGCGCCCGTGACATGTTGCTGACACTGGATGTTGTGGTGAACCACGTTTCCGACCAGCACGAATGGGCGCAGCGTGCGCGCTCCGGCGAGAAAAAATACCAGGACTATTTCTACGCGTTCAAGAGTCGTGAAATCCCGGACATGTTTGAGGAAACCCTGCCCGAGGTGTTTCCTGAAACATCGCCGGGTAATTTCACCTGGAACGAGCCCATGGGGAAGTGGGTGATGACCGTCTTCAACCACTACCAGTGGGATCTCAACTGGGGAAACCCGGCAGTGTTCATCGAAATGCTCGATGTTCTGCTCTACTGGGCAAACAAGGGCGCTGACATCCTGCGACTGGATGCCGTTGCGTTTCTCTGGAAGAAGATAGGGACAACCAGTCAGAACGAGCGCGAAGCGCACCTGATACTGCAGTTGCTGAAAGACTGTTGCCAGGTAACGGCTCCTGGTGTGTTGTTTATCGCTGAGGCGATCGTGGCGCCGGTGGAGATCATCAAGTACTTCGGTGAGGACGCGGTGATTGCCAAGGAGTGCGAGATTGCCTATAACGCCACCCTGATGGCGCTGCTCTGGGACGCTGTTGCCACGCGCAATGCACGTTTGCTGGAGCAGGGAATACGCAGCCTGCCGGACAAACTCGACCGGGCAACGTGGTTGAATTATGTACGCTGCCACGATGACATCGGCCTGGGATTCGATGACGCCGATATCAGGCAGGCCGGCTATGAACCCCGCTCCCATCGCAAGTTCCTGGTGGATTATTTCACCGGGGCACATACGGGCTCACCCGCACGGGGTCAGCCTTTCGCGCAAAATGAGAAAACCGGTGATGCACGCATCGCAGGTTCTCTTGCCTCGTTGGCTGGTTTGGAGTCGGCGCTGGAGATGGACGATCCGCTGACCATTCAGAAAACAATAGACCTGATACTGTTGTTGCACGGAATGGTGATGTCATTTGGCGGGATACCCCTGCTGTACTCCGGTGACGAAATCGGCATGCTCAACGATTTTTCCTTCATGGACGATGAAGAAAAAGCGCACGATACGCGCTGGATTCACCGGCCGGTGATCAGCTGGGAAAAAGCCGAGTTGAGACACCAGCAAGGCACTCCGGAACAGAAAATATTCGATGGCCTTTCGAAGATGATCAGCGTGCGCAAGAGCCTGCCGGCGTTCGCTGACTACAACAACCGTGAATTGATCGAGACCGGAAATCCCCACCTGTTTGTGTTCATGCGCAGCGATCCCTTCGGGACCGGAGAGAGCGTGCTGGTCATCGGCAATTTCGACGACGTACCGCAATCGCTGACACTCAGCGATCTTGGTAACCGGGGCCAGTTTGAATATGCCATGCTCCGCGACTTGTACTCGGGGGAGTCACCCCACCTGTTTAATGATCAGCTGGTGATACCACCGTTCGGTTTTTACTGGTTGACGGACCGCTGATCCAGGTAGGCACGGATCCTGGACCCTGCATCCAGTTCAGGCACCGCCTGCTTTTCAGCCAGTCCGGACTTGACGCCCGCCTGGATGACCTCGAGGTACCGGGTGGCCGTTTTTTTCCAGGTGTACCTGTCCAGCACGCGCTGGCAGCCCCGTTCGGACAACTCGGGTTGCCGGTCCAGCGCCTGCTTGATTCCGCGCTCGATATCCTGCACGTCAAAGGGGTCCACCAGAATCCCGGCACCCCCTTCAAATATTTCAGAGGGGCCGCCGTTTTTAGTTGCGACACAGGCCAGTCCGCATGCGGCCGCCTCAATTGGAGCGAGTCCGAAAGGTTCGTAGACGGATGGAAGCAGGAATAACGAACCCCTGGCGGCAAAGTAGCGATACGTCGCAGCGAGTTCGGATTGCGATTGAATATTCAGGAATTCGACCTTGTTACGCAGGCCGGCGTTTTCGATCGTTTCCAGGATAGGACGCAGCACATCCTGTTCTTCTTCAGTCAGCGTGGAGAGTTCCGTCCACGGGTCGTTCAGGCCGCGAACGCACAATGCAAGGTTGGCGCGGGTGTGCAGGCCTTCGGAGCCGGCCCACGCCTCAACCGCCACTCCTATGTTTTTCTTTTCATCAATCCGGCTGGCTATCAGCAGATGGGGGCTTTGCGGATCGTGCAGTTCTGTATCCAGTCGCTGCTCCACCTGCCGATCGTCACAACCGTGCTCTGTTGTGAATAGATCCGTATTCACTCCGGGCGGGATCACGGCAAACCGGGAGTCGTCATTCACATCAACCGACCCGCCATAGAGTGGATGGGCATACTGCTTCATGCGCTCCTGCCGGGTCGAGGTGATGATGCGAAAAGCCCTTTCCATGGTCAGCCGCTCGGCGTCTATGCGCCGGGAGAAACAGAACCTTTCCTCCATTTCTGCCGTGTTAGAACTATCAGTTCCCAGCTTGTCCAGCTTCTGGGCCCCGAGTGAATGGCCGGTGAAAGTGAATTTCAGCCCCGTCTGCACCTGCAGCAGTAACGCGCAGTACCCCCCGTCTGCATAATGGGCGGTAACAAAATCCGGTAACTTGTCGCCGTAGAACTGAAGGGTGTTTGATATGAATTCCGGCAGGTGATCCCAGAGCTGTTCTTTCGGCAAAAAGGCATCGCCACCACACGGAATGCGCACGATGCGCAAGCCGGGTTCATAGCCGGTGTAGTGATCAGTGGGGGCCGCGAATTCAGGCCACTCCGGATCCACGATTCGCCGGGTCACGATATCAACCGTGTGCCCCTGGTCCACCATCGCCATCCCGATTTCCTTGACGTAGACCAGCTGGCCGCCAAAATCTGGATGCTCAGCCAGCCGGGAGTCTTCGTCGTCGAAATTGCCCTGGGGATTGAGAAACAGGATATGCATGGGCTAAGGCTAGCTCAGTGCGCCACCGTCTTCGTTGACCTGAACAACGAGTTTGCCAAAGTTTTTTCCTTCAAATAGCCAATTGAAGTACTCCGGCGCCCGCTCCAGTCCCTCCACAATCGTTTCCCGGTACTTGAGTTTGCCGCTGGCTACCCATTCGACCAGCTTCTGGTTGGCTTCCGCGTATTCGGCCACGTAGTTGAACACCAGGAAAAACTCGTGCCACGGCGGGTTCGGCAGTTGGCCGAAAATGTGGAAGGGTGTTCGCTCTTCGGCCATTTTCTTTGCGTTGTAGCTGGAGATGTAGCCACAGATGGGGACCCTGGCGCCCTGGTTCAGTTGTTTTGCAACCGCCTCGGTGAGAGCGCCGCCGACGGATTCGAAGTATATGTCGATGCCATCAGGGCAGGTCCGGGCGAGCGCTTCATCCAGGTCTTCATTTTTGTAATCAATGCACTCATCAAATCCCAGTTCGTCTTTCACCCAGGCACACTTTTCTTTGCCGCCGGCGACACCGACCACACGCAGCGCCTGCATCTTTCCGATCTGGCCGACCACTGAGCCAACGGCGCCTGATGCCGCCGAGACTACCAGCGTTTCAGCCGCACGAGGCTTTCCCTCGCGGAGCAGGCCAAAATATGCCGTCCGACCTGGCATTCCGCATACGCCCAGGTAGGTCGACAGAGGAACCAGCGTCGGGTCTACCGGGTAGATCATCAGGTCGCTTTCGTCCCCAACGAAATAGGATTGCCAGCCAGCAGGGCAACATACGTAGTCACCCTCTTTGAACCGGAGTGATTTGGAATTGATGACCACGCCGGCCGCTTCACCGGTGATCACACCGTCGATGGGCACCGGGTCGGCATAGGATTTTTCCTTGCTCATGCGGCCACGCATGTAGGGGTCCAGTGACAGGTAGATGATCTTTATCAGCACCTGGCCTTTCTTTAATTTCGGAACCGGCTCTTTCTCAATCCGGTAGTTTTCGGCCATTGGCGTGCCTTTCGGCCGGCTAGCCAGGACAATTCGTGTGTTTTCAATACTCATTTTGTTTGCACTCGGCGGTAGTGACGCTGTGTAATGATACACCTGGTCGGAGGGAAATTTATGATGGGCATTCTCATATTGAGTGCTGATGCCAGTGAGTACCTGCCTTTGCTGCAGCCGCTGGCGGATTCCGGTGTTGAAATTACCGTGGCTGAGACCACTGATCTGGCTCGCGAAAGGTACACGGGGCAGGAGATTCTGCTAGCGCAACCCGATATGGCGGCACAGGTGCTCAATGAGATGCACGACATCCGCTGGATTCAGTCTACCTGGGCCGGTGTTACCCCCCTGCTGAATTCCGGGCGCTCGGACTACCTTCTGACAGGGGTTAAAAACACCTTTGGTCCCGAGATGGCAGAGTATGTGCTGGGATACCTGCTGGCCCATGAGATCAGGATGCTTGAGCGGCTTGGACGCCAGGCGAACCATAGCTGGTGTGATCAGCCATCGGGGAGTTTGCAGGGGAAAAGCCTGGGCATTATGGGCGCCGGTTCCATTGGATCCTACATCGCTTCGATGGCCAGGCCGTTTGGCCTGTTGGTCGCGGGGTTCAGTCGCACGGGGCGGCCCATCGCCGGATTCGACAGGGTTTACGCCGCCGATCAACTGGCAGAATTCCTGGCGGAACCTGACTACCTGGTATGCGTCCTGCCCGATACACCGGATACCCGCGGGTTACTCGATGCAGATGCCTTTCGTGCAATGAAGCCAAATTGCCTGCTGGTCAATGTGGGGCGGGGTACGATCCTGGACGAGCAGGCGTTGGTGCAGGCTCTTTTTACGGGTGAACTCGCAGGTGCGGTGCTGGATGTCTTTTGCAACGAACCGTTGCCTCCGGAAAGCCCGTTGTGGAATGCCCCCGGCCTGATCGTGACCGGGCATGTGGCCGCGCGTAGCTGGCCGCGGGACATTGCTGCAATATTCAGGAAAAATTATCGTCGTTACTGCGCCGGCGAAGCGCTTGAATACCCGATTGATTTCGAACGCGGTTATTGAGCCATTCATTCAAACACCAGGGAGTACGAGATGGCGGGAGTTGAAGGAAGAGTTGCACTGGTCACCGGTGCCGGGCGGGGTATTGGCCGGGTGACCGCAGAATTACTGACTGCAAGAGGTGCACGCGTGATGGCGGTGGCACGCAACGAAGAGGAACTGGCCGGTCTCGGACTCGACTACACGGTGGCCGACCTGGGGACCGCCCAGGGGTGTTCACACGCGGTCGAACAAACCAGCAAACGGCTTGGCCCGGTAGAAATTTTTGTCTGCAATCACGGGATCGGTTCGGCCCATGAGCGCGTGATCTGGGAGCAGGACCCGGCGCTGTGGGAACAGACCATCAGAATTAACCTGGATGGGCCGTTCCATCTTTCCAGGCTGATTACCGCGGGAATGGTTAAACAGGGCTATGGACGTGTTGTTTATACCAGTTCAACGGCCGGGCAGGTGGCTGAGCTAGCCGGTTCCGCCTATAACAGTTCCAAAACCGGACTGCTGGGGCTGATGCGCTCGGTGGCACAGGATGGCGGCGCTCACGGGATCACTTCCAATGCCGTCTTGCCGGGTTGGGTCCGCACCGAGATGGCTGAGAACTCCGCCAGAGCTGAGGCGAAAGAGCGCGGAATGACCGCAGAGGAAGTTTGGACCGAGCGGGCTGCGATCTACCCGGCCGGACGGGTGGTCACGCCGCAAGAAGTTGCTGAGGTGATCGCATTCCTGGCCTCCGAAGAATCCAGTGGGGTCAACGGTGAGTCGATCACCGTTGCCCTGGGCGGTATCTGGTAGGCATCTTAATAGTCAGGGGAAGTCCGGGCATTCTGTTCCTGCCAGAGTTGAAATGCGCGTGTATTCCCTTGTGGCAGAGCCGAACCCTGCCACGGTTGAGATGTAATTAAATGTGACTGCGTTGCAACTTGTCCAGTTCAGCGTAATGGTTCCCCAGGGCGTCAGGACAACTTCATCCGGATTGAAGTCGCTGCCCCACGATGTAGTTCCCGAGGCATACAGTGCTTCGATGGTGATGCCTTTGCCTTCCGGGGTTCCGATGCCAAAGGTCCAGAACTGGTTTCCCGCCAGATCATAGGTGAACATGATGAGCAATACCTGCCCGTTGGTCAGCCACTGAATGACCAGGCCCTCGCCGTTGCGTGCCGGATCATAAAATGAACCCGACAAGCCGGCGTTGCCGGTGGGTGTTGAACCACAACCGGTTATCTGGCTGAGGCGGCTGGCCCGGGTCAGCAGTGATTCGTAGCCGATTTCCGATTCACCGGAAAATACGGTGCTGCCCTCGTTGATGATGGAATCGCAGTCGAGAAAACTCATGGACATCGCGCCTGCCGGGGTGAAGGTGATATCGTTCGTATCAAAACCATCACCAAAGCTGGTGCCTGTGGGCCGCAGAAGGTCGCCAATCGCAATCGAGCTGTCCTTGATGTCACCGACACCAAAGAACCAGGAAGCTCCCGAACCATCCGGGCGGTAGGTGAAGGTGTAAACAACAGCCCGCGTGTCATCCAGGATCTCAACGTAGCTGCCTTCACCATTTCGCAGGGGATTGAAGAAAGCACCACTGTGCCCGCTGCTCACCTGGCCGGTCCCAACCGCAAGCTGAACCGTCAGTTCATCGCCAAAGGGTGTTGCGCCACCCTCATCACGCATCATCCGGTAGGTGAGCCGGTAAACGCCCGGCGTTGCCGGGGCGGTGAGCGTGAACTTGAACAGCACAGGCCGGCCGCGGAAAACGCCGCCGTACTTTTCAACTTCATTGGGGCCGGGCTCAATGGCCTGCATTGTGGACCCCCAATCCTGGCCGGCTGAAGCGGTCAGGGCGAGCTTGATGCCCGTGGCATCCGCCCACTTGATGTCTCCCATATTGCGGACCAATATCTGCACTTCCGCGCTTTCACCCGGCATCAGGCCGGGAGGGAATTCGTGCCACAGGAACTGGCTGTCCAGGTCCGGATGGTCGTTGAATTCTTTTGCGCCTTCGTAGGTGGTGTCGATGTACTCACGCGGGTTGTCGGTGGCGGACCAGGTGTCGTTGTTTCCACTTTGATTTTCGGGGGCAATGTAAGGTGGGGCCGTGCTTGCAGAGTAGATGCCGGTGCCCTCGTCATACTCGTTCCAGGATTCGATGTAAGCGTGGTAGATAGGCTGTTGCCCCCCTCCTCCGTTGCGTTTACTGATCAGTTCGTCCCATGCCATGGCGTAGGGGCTGCCTCCGTTGCGTGCCAGAAATAAACCCGGGTTCCGGATATTCTGATCCCAGTATCCAGCCTTCATTGTGGCCGGTGTCCGGCCGTTGAAATCATTGGTTGAAAAATAAGCGGTATTGGAAAATTGGTTAGCGATTTCATCAGAGAAAGTCGGTGAAACGCCGTGGGTGGTGGCAATCTGATAAATACCGTTGTGGAAGCTGGGGTAGCGTTCGCCAAACGTGTCCGCCAGCCGGGACTCGAGGTCGGAGCGTGTCAGCGAAGAGAGATTTGGTGTGCGGTCCGGGTTGCCATGCCAGGTGTTCAGAACGACTCTTCCATTGATATGCAGCAGGCGGCTCTCTGCAAAAGCCTCCGACTCTTCCCGGAAATACTGGTCAAACCAGAGACGGTACCAATCGGTGTATTCATCTTTCCCGGCCTCCGTGCTCATATCGACGGGAGCGTCGTTCCAGATAATCTGTGGATCGAGAAACGGCAGCACGTATGGGGTGTCATAACCCTCGCTGCGAAGCTGATGCAAAGCTCTGAAAAATTGCTCGCGCTGGTATTCGAAACCGTTGAAAAGATGAACGTACAAAACGTCGATATTGGCATCCATCATGTCCTTGATTTGTTCGCGCCACCACGGGGCTTCGCCCGTCCAGCTGCCGCGACCCTCTTCCGGTATCCAGGGCCCATCAAGCTGACCCTGAAATGTTGTGTACCAGTGAAAAACCATGGCGGATACAAAGCGGTCGGTGTCAGAAAAATCGCGGCCCGGGGTATAAATCGGCGGATAGTCGACTGCTGGCGTTTCTGAAACAGGTCCATTTACGACGGGCATGGCGATCAAAATGGAATTTTCCCCACCGTCGTTGGTCAGCCGAAAGGCGAGATCTGCAGCAGTACCCGCTACTTCCATGAATTCGGGGCCGGAATAACGAGCCCATTCAGAGGTAACCGTTGCGTTGAACGATCCGGGTGCCCTGCCGGTAAACCCATTTTCGTCGAATATGGGGAACGCTACCGAGACACCCTGAGCCTCTCCACCGGCGTTGGCGGAGCGCATGTAGACGGTTGCCTGGTAATTGTGCCCCGGACCGAGGCTGAACGGGGTTCCCTCATGGTCGAAAGCCTGTGCGCCACCGAATGATACGAATGTGAGCATGACGGCATTGGTGGCGGGGCTGCCGGGGTACAGGGCGTCATCGGACAAAGGGACGGTCTCGATGGCAACTTCGCCGCCTTCCAGCCCGAAGGCCCGCCAGTAATCCGGGACGCTCCCGGTAATCTGGCCAAACTTGTCACCGTTGCTTCCTTCGAACTCAGAGTTTGGAACGCGGTTCTGATCGGAAGCGACCAGTTGGCTTGAAAGGGTAAGGAGCAGAAATAAAACTGCTGAAACTTTCAATCTGAGCATACGAAATTCCCTCACGCGGTGACTTGTTTACCGGGCCCAATGGGCTCTATCTCTTCAGAATAGGAGAAAAGTGCGGTAATTTCAGAGAGACTTCTGTGTTCGCTCCGGCATGTAATGAATGACACGGATTTTTTCCAGCGTGACCAGTCCGCCGGAATTGGCCTGCTCGATCAAGGCAGAGAGGCTGGGCTGGAAGGCCTGGATTTTGGCGTCGCTGTCGACGATTTCGACCACCATCGATAAATCTGCCGACAGGTCAAGAATCTTGGTGGTGCGGATGTGATCGGTAGCGCCATAGCCCAGCACGCCTTTTAAGACGGTGGCGCCGGCCAGGCCGGCTTCACGGGCCTGCTTGACGATGACCTCATACAGCGGCAGGTGGCCGACCTTGTCACTTTCGCCAATGAATACTCTCAGTAATACGGCTTGTCCGGTAATTTCCATGGGTCACCTCATGATGAAATCGACCACCAGCAGGCCCAGCGCGAAGGCAATTCCGGCTCCGGCCAGCGTGGCGACGAAATAAGAAGATGCAAAAAAGTATTCCTTGTCCTGCACAAACTGTCCCAGCTCATAGATAAATGAGGACATGGTCGTGAAGCCACCGCAGAATCCGGTGGCGAGCAAAAGGCGCATCTCGGTCGACATCAGTTCGCTTTTGCCGCCGAAGCCCGCGATCACTCCAATAACCAGGCAGCCAGCCACGTTGGAAACCATTGTTCCGTATGGAATACTGAAGGCTGAAAGGTTCTGGGTGGCCAAAGACATGCCATAGCGGCTCAGGCCGCCAAGCATGCTGCCAAGACCAACGTAGACCAGTGCGAGAATGGTTTGCATCAACGGCACTTTACCACTGACGGCCAAAACGACAAAGAAGCTGTTCTTGTCTGTCGTACCGCGTTATAAACCCACACATGAAAAACAATATTGACTCGTACATCATGAAAATGGGCCGCCAGGCCGGGGTCGGCGTGCACATCAGTTCACTACCGGGGGAGTACGGAATCGGGGATATTGCAGACAGCGCCCTGTCTTTCCTGGATAAACTGGTTGAAATGGAAATCGGCGTCTGGCAATACCTGCCGACCGGTCCAACCGCCTACGGCGACTCGCCCTATCAGCCCCTGTCGGCTTTTGCCGGAAACGCGATGCTGATCGGTCTGCAACCGCTGGTTCGGGCCGGGTTGCTCGAGGAGCGGGATCTGGACGAGTTGTGCGGCCTGCCAGATGACCACGTGGATTATGGTCGGCTGATCCCCATTAAGCGGAATGTGCTGAAAAAGGCCGCGCAGAACTTTCACGCCGAGCATGGTCACCCGTTGCGTGCGGAGTACAAGATTTTTCTGAACCAGCACGGTGAGCACTGGCTCGATGACTATGCCCTGTTCCGTGTTCTGAAAACCCTCCACGGGGAGCGTCCCTGGCCCGAGTGGGATAATGAATTCGTGCGTCGTGATCCGGTAGCGCTGAATCGGGTAAAGAACGAATTGGGCGGCGATATAGAGTGCGCACGAATCATCCAGTTCCTGTTCTGGAACCAATGGAAAAATCTCAGGTCTGCCGCCGCTGGCAAAGGCATCAGATTGTTCGGTGATATGCCGATTTATATCGCCCTGGACAGCTCCGATGCCTGGGCACACCCCGAGATGCTGTTGATCGACTCTGATGGCCGGCCGTCACATATCGCCGGCGTGCCGCCGGACTACTTCAGTGAGGACGGGCAGTTGTGGGGCAATCCACTATACGACTGGGCTTACCATGAAGGCACCGGTTATCGCTGGTGGATCGAACGTATGCGGCATGCCGCCAGTCTCAACGATCTGGTGCGAATTGACCATTTTCGCGGTTTCGAGTCATTTTGGTCAGTGCCCTATGGCGCCGAAACTGCACGCAATGGTGAATGGGTACAGGGCCCTGGTGATGCTTTGTTCGAGGCGCTGAAGGAAGCACTGGGCCGCCTCGCCATCGTGGCCGAGGACCTGGGTGTGATCACACCCGAGGTGGATCAACTACGTCTCAACCACGACCTGCCGGGCATGGTTGTTTTGCAATTCAAGGTGGGAGATTCGGAGTTCGACATTGACGGGGTCGGGCGTAACAGTGCGTGTTACACCGGAACACACGACAACGACACGACGGTGGGTTGGTTTAACGGTACCGGAGAGGACACCCGGACCCGGGAGGAGATCCAAGTCACCCAGGCAATGGCTATTGAGGTTACCGGTGGAACGGCACAGACGATCCACCTGGATATGATTCGACTGGCCTTTTCCAGCCGGGCAGCACTGGCGGTGGTGCCTATGCAGGACTACCTGGGCCTGGGGTCGGAGTCGAGGCTTAACATCCCGGGAACCACTCTGGATAACTGGCGCTGGCGGGTCCAGTCAAGCCAGCTCGGTCCCCAGTTCCTGGGGCAGGTGCGTACACTGGTAACCGAGGCTTCACGTGCCCGGTCAATGCCGCTAGACTCCACTGCATGATAGAAAACGGAACCCCCAACCGGCTCGGCTCGTGGCTGGAAGATGATGGCGTGAATTTTGCGCTGTATTCAGGCGGCGCGGACGCCGTGGAGCTGTGCCTGTACGACGAAAACCGGCACGAAACGGCAAGACATTTCCTGCCGCATCAGACCGATGGAGTCTGGCACGGGTTCTTGCCCGGGTGCAAAGCCGGGCAACGCTACGGCTACCGTGTGCACGGTCCATGGGCACCGGCCAAGGGCCTGCGTTACAACCCTGCCAAGCTGTTGATCGATCCTTATGCGCGGCGACTGGACGGGACGTTCAAGTGGGACCCGGCGGTATACGATTTTGTGCCCGACCAGGAAGGCAAAACCTGGCACAAGAATGAGCTGGACAGCGCACCGTTTATACCTCTGGGCGTAGTAGACCACCCGCAGGGACGAAGTGGCGTTCGTGGCTCCTGGATACCCTGGGCAGAAACCATTGTCTATGAGGCGAATGTGCGGGGCTTTACGATGACCCACCCCGACCTGTCTGCTGAAGAGAAAGGGACGTTCCGTGGTATGAGCAACGGACAGGTAGTGGAATACCTGAAAGCTCTGGGTATCACCTCCGTTGAGCTCATGCCGGTGCACACCCTCATCGATGAAGCTTTTCTGGTCAAAAAGGGCCTGCGTAACCTGTGGGGCTACAACCCCATACAGTTCTTCACTCCCGATTCGCGCTTTGCTGTTGCAGACCCGGTTGAGGAATTTCGCAAGATGGTGAACGCGATCCACGATGCCGGGATGGAGGTCATCCAGGACGTGGTGTACAACCACACCGCCGAAGGCAGTGAATACGGACCGACACTGAGCTTCCGCGGCATTGACAGCCAGGCTTATTACAGCCACGAAGCCGGTGACCCGGGTCGCTACGTCAACGATACCGGTTGCGGAAATACCCTGAATGCGGACCAGCCGCAGGTGCAGAAACTGGTGCTGGACAGCCTGGTTTACTGGCACCGCGAAATGGGTGTCGACGGGTTCCGGTTTGATCTGGCAACCGTACTCGGACGATCCGGCCACGGATTCACCCACAAACACCCCCTGCTGACCCAGGTAGGCGTTGAGCCGGAACTATACCGGGCGAAGTTGATTGCAGAGCCATGGGATCCGGGCCCCGGTGGCTACCAGCTGGGCAGGTTTCCCACGGAGTGGGCGGAATGGAATGATCGCTACCGCGATACCGTCCGCCGCTATTGGCGCGGCGATGCCGGACAGTCCAGCGAATTTGCCCGGCGCATTCATGGATCTGCTGACCTGTTCGAGCGCAGCGGCCGTGATCCTTTTGCCAGCGTTAATTTCATCACCAGCCATGACGGATTCACGCTGCGTGACCTGGTCCGTTACGAGCAACGACATAACCTGGCCAACCTGGAAGAAAATCGCGACGGGCACTCCCACAACTTCAGTTGCAACTACGGTGTGGAAGGCGAAACCGATGACATCGGGGTCAACCGGGTGCGCCGGCAACAGCGGCTTAATATGCTGGCCACGCTGTTGTTTTCGCAGGGGACTCCGATGCTGCTCGCCGGTGATGAATTCGGCAATAGCCAGGGCGGTAACAATAACGCCTACGCGCAGGACAACGAAACCGGCTGGCTCGACTGGCAGCGCCTGGACGAGGATCCTGAGTTCAGTACCAAGGTGCGTGAACTGGTGCAGTTGCGGCGCCGGCTACCCTTGCTGCGCCAGGCGCGTTACGTGCATGGCCGGATGCCTACGGATCAGGGCCACTGTGACATTTCCTGGCTTCATCCGGATGGGCGGCCGATGGCCCAGAACGATTGGGACCGGGGCCAGCAGGTTGCTTTGTTTTACACCTGTCATGAGCAGCAACATGCTTATTCGCCGGTTAACCATGCGATTGCGGTGCTTTATAACGCGTCGTCAGAGGAGGTGGCGTTTACCTTGCCTTCAGGCCTGGCATCCGACTGGGTGCTGAGGTTTTGCAGTAGCGATGTGCCGCCCGCCGAGCCCAATCCGGGACAGTGGCGCTTGCCGTCCCGCTGCATGGTTCTTGCAACCATGGGCATCGATCTATGATTCAGGGTTGATCCGGTAGAAATCCAGTGCGTTGGTATACAGCACTTGTCGAGCCGCCTGCTCGTCAAGTACCTCTGTAATTAACTGAAAATCGCCGTCGGTATAAGGGCGGGCTGCCCGTGTCGATGGGAGGTCGGTCCCAAACATCAGACAATCGGGGTTAGCTGCATACAGCTCCCTGATGGCTGTGCGCACATCAAAATCAACCCGTCCAAAGCCGGAGGCTTTCACCCGGACACCCTTTTCGGCCAGTGCGAGCAGCGTTGGAAACCCTTCTTTTGACAATCCAAGGTGGTCAATGCTGACTGCGGGAAGCGCAATCAAAATGGAATACAAATCGGGCAGGTCCCTGGCATCCGCATAGAGCTCTACATGCCAGCCAGCCAGCTCATTCACCCTTCGTGCCATCCGGTCGAGGTGTTCGATGGTTTCGGAGCCGCCACGCTTGAGGTTAAAGCGCACCGCACGAATACCCGCGCGGTCGAGTTCCTGGATTTCCTCGTCACTGACGCTGGCCGGCAATTGGGTTACACCGACGAATCCACGCCCCAGGTGTGACAGCGCATTGACCAGCCAGTCCTGGTCGAAAACCTGGAATGACCCGGAGACAACGGCACCCCCTGCAAGGGAGTAGGCTTCGAGGCGTTCGCGGTAGTCATTGACCGTATACCGGTCCGGGAGATAGCCACGGTTTGGCACCAGCGGAAACCTGGGGTCGATGACATGGAAATGCGCGTCGAATAGTTCGTGTTGGACCATGGAAATGGACAAGTCTTCTTCAGAGCGGGTATCTAAAATAGTAGCTCCATCGACAAGACGGTAAATTGATGCAGGTGCGAATATTTTTGTTTCTTGCACACTTTATTCACATTTACAGACAAGTATGTAGTCCAGGCGAGACTGCTGGCGGGTCTGCTAAGGATCTGAATCCTGTAGAATCCGGCTGAGTATCCGTTGAGGATTTGAACCATGTCCAAGCCCACTAAACTGTCCTGCCAAGCCCGGCTTACGGCGGTGATTTTCTTTTTTATGTTCAGCGTGGTCACCCTTCCGCTACTTGCTGACGACATAGATTTGCAGTTAACCCAGGTCTCGGACCTGCCTGATATCGTCGATATTGCCAACGCCGGAGATGGCAACGAAAGGTTGTTCCTGGTTCAGCAGAGCGGCCGTGTTTATATCATCGATGAGGGTGTGGAAATTGAGACACCTTTCCTCGACATCAGGGCTGAAGTCGAATCGGCGGCCAATGAGCAGGGTTTGCTGAGTCTGGCGTTTTCCCCCGATTATGCAACTTCAGGGTATTTTTACGTCTGGTATACACGGGCTGGCGGCGACTCCGTGCTGGCGCGGTTCCGGGTGAGTGCTGATCCGAATATCGCTGACCCCAATAGCAGGAAGGAAATACTGAGCGTGGCCCAGCCTTTCACTAATCATAATGGCGGAAGGCTGCAATTTGGCCCCGATGGCATGCTGTACCTGGGCCTGGGTGATGGCGGCGGCAGCTTCGACCCGGACGGGAGCGGGCAAGACGGCAGCACACTGCTGGGTAAACTGATCCGAATCGATGTCGACCCGGTCCATGGAACCTACACGATTCCTGCAGACAATCCCTTCGTTGCTAATGATGCGGTTCGCGATGAGATCTGGGCTCTGGGGCTGAGAAACCCATGGCGGATCAGCTTCGATCGCTTGACCGGCGACCTGTTCATGGCAGATGTCGGCCAGAATGAATTCGAAGAAGTTAATTTTCAGCCAGTCAGTTCTACCGGTGGTGAAAACTACGGCTGGAGCATCATGGAAGGATCGGAATGCGTTGACGGCGGCTGTGATACCAATGGCCTTACCCTGCCGGTCTCCGGTTACAACCATGCCAACAACGACTGCTCGATCACGGGAGGCGAAGTCTATCGCGGCACTGCCTATTCCAATTTGCAGGGCATGTACCTGTTTGCTGATTATTGTTCCGGCCGCATTTGGGGCTTATCCCGTTCAGGTGATGACTGGGTCACGACGCTGCTGGTTGATACTACCCAAAGAATCCAGACCTTTGGGCTGGGCGAGGACGGGAGCGTGTACGTTGGCAGCTTGTCTCGCGGCGTATACCTGCTGAGCGATGGTGATGTTGTGCCGGAGGCATTTCAGATCACTGCCGGATTAAATGACGCCTGGTTCAATCCGGCGACCGATGGCCAGGGTTTGCTGGTAGCCGTGTTCGAGCAGACTGGAGTCTTATTCCTGGCCTGGTTTACGTTCGATGTGGAGCGTCCGGCTGAAGACGTGATGGCGATTCTCGGCGATCCCGGCCACCGCTGGTTGACCGCGCAGGGTTCATTTGCAGGCGACACGGCTACGCTGGATATATACAGCACATCCGGAGGTGTGTTCGATGCCACCGAGCCGGCAGCCGGCCCGGCTATGAAAATCGGCACTGCGACACTCAAGTGGAGCAACTGCAATGCCGCTGTTCTCACCTATCAGATTGATACACCGGTCTTGTCCGGTGTGTTTCCGCTGCAGCGGGTCGTGCTGGACAACGTGGCGCTGTGCGAGGCGCTGCAATAACGCCTCGCCAGCCTGTTTTAAACGCTTCGTGTCGCCAGCGCCGGTGGAATGTTGGCGGCACGCCGTGCCGGCAGCAATACCGCTAGCTGACCCAGCACCCAAAGAGCCAGCATGCCGATGGGCAGGTACCACAGGGGCACGCGTCCTACGCTGTAGTGCGTATCCAGGAACCAGTTAAGGCCTACGGCACCGATCATTCCAAGGACCAGGCCCAGCGCAGTAATCATTCCGTTTTCCAACATGAAATAGCGCACGATGTCGAATCGTGTCGCACCGAGCGCACGGCGGGTGCCAATCTGTTTACGGCGCTGGGTAACACTGAACCAGGCAAGACCGACGATGCCCAGTGCCGTGACACCGGTGAGCACCACGATGACGGCAGATAACAATTTGACCATGGCAATATCCCGCTGGTAGGTACGCTGCTTCTGTTCCTCATAGCTACGGACTACATCAACAATGCGGCTGCGGTTTTCGGACAGGTATTCCTCGGTTGCGGCCATCACCTGCTCCAGTTGTCCCGGCTCTGTTCGTACCACGTATATCATCCGGCCGCCGAACATCCCCAGCAACGGCATCAGTGCTGTGCGGTTGACGTGGCTGGAATGCGGCCAGGCGTTTTGCATGAAGTCATAGATGCCGATGATCTCCATCGGCTTTTCACCGTTGGGCTCGTCCCATATGGTCTGGCCCAGGGCGTTGCCGTCTGGAAACAGTTCGTCAGCAAGTGCCTGGCTGATGATCAACTGGGTCGGATCGGCATTGATCTCCATGCTGCGCACCATGATTTCGTCCGCCCTGAAGTTCCGGCCGGCAACCAGTTCCAGCCCGAAGGCTTCCAGGCCCTGCTCGTCGACCATAAAATTGCCAAAACTGATGGCTTCGTTGGAAGGTGCCGCGGGATCGTTGTACAGGTCCCCGCCCCAACCACTGCCGCTGATCGGAATGGACTGTGTCGGTGCAGCGGCGATCACTCCCGGCAACGAGCGGATTTTATCCATGTCGTCCCGTATCAGCTGGCGCTGGTCGACCTTGGAGTCGAACAGGGTGGTGATAAAAAGGGCCGTATTAGCCTCGTCCAGCCCACTGGGCCGCGCAATATCTGCGGCTCGTTCGCCAATAATGAATGCCGCATTGGTGACGATAGCCAGGGTGAGCGCTATCTGCAGGGCGATCAGCAATGCGCCGAGCTTGTTGCGCGTCAACGCGCGGAAAATGGGTCCGATTTCCATCATGGCAATATCCTCACTGGGTTTTCAACAGGCCGGCCGGTTGCAGCTGGGCCACACGCCATACCGGGTAAAGGCCAGCCAGGATGGCCGCAAAAGTGGCCAGTCCTACTGCGGTGATCAGCATTAGCGGGTCCAGGTGAACCAGGTGCTGGTAGCCACGGTACAAGTTGCCAACTGCCTGCAGTCCAAGCCAGGACAGGCCGGTGCCGGCGATTCCACCCAGCACCCCGATCAGTCCGATCTCGACCAGGTTCTGACTGAAGATGGCGCCGCGGCTCGCACCCATCGCCCGGCGCAGCGCGACCTCACCGCTTTTACCCATGAATTTGGCCATCAGCAAGCCAACGGTGTTCAACACACAGACCAGCAGGAACAGGAAGCTCAGGCGGACCAGAACCCGATTGTCATTGGTCACGACCTCGTTGATCTCCAGCCACTCGGGTACGCTTGATAAAAAGGTATTCAGTGGCCGTTCGAAACGCCCAAGGGCCTTCTGATCACGCACATAGTTATCCAGGTAGTCCTTGTATGCGGCCACCTGTTCAGGTGTTTCGATCTCCACCCAGAACTGGTTCCAGACACACTCCGACTGCAGGAAGGCTTCCATCAGCGGCAGGCTGTCATCCAGCGGCGCCCAGCAGTTGGTATTGCCACTGGGCGACAATACCTGGTCGATCGCCCAGTTGAAAGGCAGGTAAATCTGCTCCGAATCTTCAAATTGATTGCCGGCATCGACATGGTAAAAACGCGGTGTTGGCTGCCAGTGGTCGATCACGCCGACAACCTGCAGAATCTGATCATCCAACTGGATGCTGCGCCCGACACTGTTCTCTCCATTGAACAGGCGGTCGTTCAACTCACGGCCGATGACCATGACACCGGCATGGTCTTCGTCTTCACCCTGGGACCACGGCTGGCCGTAAAGGAACGGCACATCGAACATCTCGAAAAACGTGTAATAGGTCGCACGGATACCTTCATCAAAGGGTGCATCAACGCCTTCGGGCACTACCACGACATTCGAGGCATAGAGCTGAGTCTGTCTGATGGCCGGTGTGTCAGCATTGACCAGGTTCTGTCCATCCTTATACGTAATCTGGGGTTGCAGATCGCTGGCCGATTCCGTTGGCGGGTCATTAGGGTCCCAATTGTCCAGTTGCACCGCGAACAGCTTGTCGCTCTTGTGTGGAATCGGGTCTCCGGACATCAGGTAGTAAACCGTGAATGTGGTCATGAAAGCACCGATGCCCAGTCCCAGCGCCAACACCATCAAGGCAGATAGTACCGGCGTTCGACGAATACTGGCGAGCGCCAGCCTGACGTAGTAACTAAACACGGCTGGCCTCCCGGTTGGGCATGGGGGTGACGTTGGGTGGGTTTGTCGCCACAACATCGCTGGCGCGCCCGTCGAGAATGTGAATATTGCGCTGAGCCCTGTGGGCCAGGTCCGGATCGTGTGTCACCATGACAATGGTGGTGCCTTCAGCGTTTATGGACTCCAGAAGCTTCATAACGATGTCAGCCATCTCTGAATCGAGGTTGCCTGTGGGCTCATCCGCCAGCAGAAATCTTGGCTTTCCAGCCAGTGCCCGGGCAATGGCCACTCGCTGCTGCTGTCCACCGGAAAGCTGCGAGGGAAGATAGTTCTGACGCGACCCTAGTCCAACCAGGTCGAGCATGTCACCGACTGCTTTGCGCCGCCTGATCGCTGACCAGCCGCGATAGCGCAGCGGTACATCGACATTGTCCGCCAGGTTGAGGTCGGGGATCAGGTTGAAACTCTGAAATATGAAACCGACCTTCTCGTTACGTCTGCGTGAACGCTGCCGGTCATTGAGTTTGCTGACGTCCTCACCATCCAGCTCGAAGGTGCCGCTGCTGGGAGATTCAAGCAAGCCTGCAATATTGAGGAAGGTCGTTTTTCCGGAACCCGAGGGGCCGGTCACCGCGACAAACTCGCCTTCTCCGACGTGCAGGTCCAGCTCGCGCAGTGCGTGGGTTTCCACGAGTTTGGTCTGGTAGACCTTACTGATGTTGTTCATTTTCAACATGTGATTATTCCTCGGGTTTCAGTATTGAGATTTCAGTTAACGATCTGGATGCTGTCGAAGCCTTCGAAGTCAGCGATGCTGGAGATAACTACTTCTTCGCCTTCCTGCAGGCCGGAAATCACTTCGACTTCGCCGGAGCTGCGAGCGCCCAGGCGTATTTCCCGTCGCAGGGCTGTACCGTTGTCGGTTAAAACGAACGCATAACGCCCGCCACCGCTATCGGTGAAGGAGCCGCGTTGCAGTTTTAGTACTGCTGGCAACTCGTCCATCATCACGCGTACCGTGACGCGCTGGTTCTGGCGTAGTCCGGGCGGTGTTTCAGCGGCAAACCGGATTCGGCCCATGACCTCGCTATTGACTACCTCGGGTGACAGCGACACCAGCTCTCCGCGGTATTGCTGTCCGTTGTACTGGACGTCTCCCGCCAGGCCGATACCCAGGTCATCTGCATAGGCTTCGGGAATCCGGATTTCGACTTCGAAAGCGGACAGGTCGACCACGGTGATCAGTGGTGCGTTTTCATTCAGAAGGGCTTTTTGGTTCACGGCCACGTTACCCACGATGCCGTTGACCGGCGAACGGATCGACAGGTCGTCAACCCGGCGTTTCAGTTCATCTACTACCAGTTGCTGACGGCCCACGGCCAGTTGGCGGGTTGTGGTCTCGAACTCCAGGCTCTCGCTCTCAAGTTGAGCGTCCTGGATGGCGTGGTTGTGTTCGACCTGGGCGCGGGCCAACTCGTCACGCCGCCGTTCAAAATCGATTTCTGATATCAGTTGGGTGCCGATCGATTCCTCAGCACGGCGCATCTCACGCTCTGCTGCAGTCAGCTCGACCCTGGCAAGGTCAATGGTCTGCTGGCCTTTCACCCGTGCCTTGCGCACCTGGATTTTTTCTCTCTCCAACTCAGCATTGAGCTGGTCCAGCGTGGACTGTTCCTGCATGAACTCAGAGCGCACTTCCGGGCTGTCGATGCTGGCCAAGACCTGGCCGAGGGTCACGATGTCGCCAGGTTGCACCTGTAAAGTGACTGTTCCGGTGGCCGGGCTGTACAGGGTGGGGCTGATGGCAGCGACTACCCGGCCCTGGACGCTGAGGTCACGTACGAGATCGCCACGGCTCACAACGGCTGTCCGAATACGTTCACCAGATACACTGGCTCCCGCACTCAGCCAGGTGGATATCACGGGCACGACCAGCATCACCAGCACGGCTACGATAGCCACTGGCACAGCCCACTTGAGCCATTGCCAGCGGTTGGAATTATCTAATAATACGTCCTGTGCCGACGTATCCCGTATGGCCTCGTGCATAAAATTTTCTCTCCCAGTTCAGATAGTAAGACGCCACGCCGCGCAGAATGGTTACCCCCGGCCAGCAGATTTCTTAGAACCTCCTATACTTTCGGAGCTTGAAGGACAATTTTGTCCGACTGAGGAGCGCAACAAATGAGAAAAGTTTTACTGAGCTTGAGTTTAGCCACCACCCTCCTGGCCCCGGCCCTATTGAGTGCCGATCACCACGAGGAGAAGGAAAAGCGCTTCGTCTACGCGACGTATTTCTACTGCAAGACTGCCACGCAGGAACAGGCAGACGTATTGGTCAAGAAAAATACAGCGCCGGTCTATGATGCCGCCGTTGCTGATGGCACCATCGAGGGTTGGGGCTGGCTGTCTCACCATACCGGCGGCAAGTGGCGCCGTATCCAGTACCACGTGAATGACAGCATACCCGGCTTGTTGAAGGCACAAGAGACCATCGCAGCCAGGATAGATAAGGCTATGGATGGAGCTGACGATGGGTTTGCGGAAATCTGCGGCGGCCACGAAGACTACATATGGGAAGCAAAGAACGGCAGCAGTGCAGGTACCGAACGCGGTAAGGCCTCGCTTTCGGTCTATCATGTGTGCAGCTTCAGTGGAGAAGAGCGCGCAGACGAGATCGTCGACAAGGTGTTTGCACCGGTTTACAACAAGGCGGTTGCTGACGGCAGGATCACGTCCTGGGGTTGGTCAGCACACGTGGTTGGCGGCGAATACCGGCGCCTGAGCACCATGTCAGCGGCTAATTATGATGATCTGTTGAATGCCTGGGGTGAAATTCTCGAAGGGATCTACGGTGATGGTGAAAACGCCGAAGCCAACGAGTTCTCCGAGATATGCACTTCACATTCTGATTACCTGTGGGATATCGTGCACGAAAAATCCTGATCGTTTATTGGCTGCAGACTCCGGTTCGCCGGAGTCTGCAATCCCACTTTGATACGCACCGTCCGGTTCGTGTATCTTCAGCATTATGAATGACCGTCCGGTTTCCACCGATGTACTTAGTCTCCAGGCCAAAGTCCTGGATCACTCCAGCGAGTTCGTAGAGCTGGTGTACCGTATGGCACCGGCTGAGTACCAGTCATTGCTTGCATCTGGACGTTTTCAGCAAGAGCTGGAACAGAAAAATACCTTCAACCACGGCAAGTTGTTCGCCTATGCGGAATTCGTGGTTTTTCGAAGAGAGTTCCGGGCACGGTTTCCGGATGCTTCTCCAGCCGCTTGCGTCAATGCTTTCAGCGGCCTGTTACTGAAGAACGATATCTCAATCAGCAACCTGGTCGATTTTGTCGAGGGCCCGGATGACCGGGCACAGTTACTATTGAATCAACCGCGGTGAACTGAGCTTTTCTACGCCCTCTTCGCGGGATCGTTACGTCCGTATTGGTCGTGGCTGGATACCCAGTCCAGCGAGGAGATTGCGGCAGCCAGAGATATTTCGCCGGCCAGCACAGTGCCTGCCACGATTTCTGCAAACTTGAGTACCTTTCCGGGCCCATAGCAATCCATCGCCTGCAGGGATTCTTTCTGGGTTGGCAGGCCAGTGCCGCCGCCACAGGTTGCCACGATCAGGGCGGGCAAGGTGATGGAAATGTACAGGTCATTTTCCGGCGTCAGTTCTGAGTAGAGTATGCCCATGGAGGCCTCTGCCACATTGGCGACATCCTGCCCGGTGGCCAGGAATATTGCAGTGATTGCATTGGCCGCGTGGCAGCCGTTGTTGTTGGTGCCGGACATCAGGGATCCTACGTTGGCAACTTTGCTGTGGTAGTAAATCGATTCCGTATCGGCATCCATGATTTCCAGCAGAACATCCCGCTTTACCACAGCCTCGGCCACTACCCGCTTACCACGGGACCGCAGCATGTTGATCATTGATGCTTTCTTGTCAGTGGCGAAGTTTGATTCCAGGAAGAACCTTTGTATCTCCACAACATCGCAGTTTTCCAGAATCCAGTTACAGGCCACAAAGGTGGCTTTGCCCACCATGTTCATACCCGCGGCGTCGCCGGTCTGGAAGTTGAAGCGCAGGTAACAAAACTTTGCCGCCAGGTAGTAATCGATGTATTTAAGATGAATGAAAGGGTCTGATGCTTCTGACACGGCCCGGATTTCTTCTGTGTGCGCTACGATCCAGTCTGCAAACCGGCGTGCTGAGGCAGCGTCGTCGAAAATAAATACCGGAGCACGCTGCATATTATCCCCGACCACAGCACACTTCACTCCGCCACTGCGGTGCAGGACTTTCATGCCACGGTTGTAGGAGGCAACCAAAGTGCCTTCGCTGCAGGCCAGCGGCACATAAAATTCACCCTGGGCGTGCTCACCATGTACCAGCAACGGGCCGGCAAATCCGAGTGGTACCTGTGCCACTCCGGTGAAATGCTCGATGTTGCCCTGTGTCACATGCGGATCGAACGAGTAGCTGGAGATATGGGTCAGGTCACTATCTGAGCGTTGCCTGATGAAGTCCTGACGCTGGCGGATAATGTCTTCGCTGTAATCGTCTTCCGGGTCGCGCGGTACAGAACCGGGTGTCGGAGTGCTGGTCTTCAGCGCATCCTGCACTTCCAGGTTGAGCCGGCCGAAGGGTTTGGCATCGAAAGTCATGCTGATTTCGTGTTGGCCCTCGGCCAGTGGTTCTATGTCGAGGAAGATGTTCACCAGCGTACCCAACGGAAAATCTGCAGGCGATTCCGGGGTGATGGCACTGATGGCTACCGCATCGTTCGGTTCAACTGCGACGGTTATCTTCTCGTTCGCGATGGCCTGTCCGTCAATGGAGACCTGTGAGATCTCTTTGAGCATGGCTGGGCTCAGGCGATTCTTGACACTAAAACGAACGGCGCCATCTGTGTTTCTCAGACTGGTCCGGTTATAAAGTTTGCTCAGTACTGACTTGGGAATAAACTGCATGGCAAGATTCTCACAATAATGATCCTGTAGAAAATCTTACGATACGAATTGAGTGCGGGTGTTGATCTGACGCAAGGCCAACGCTGGCGGTCAGCCTGTAGGTGCGGATCTGAGTATCCAGATGAAAACGCCGATAAAGGAAGAGACACCAAGTATCAGGGCAATCATAAAAGCGGTATAGGCGATTTTCAGAAAATGAAACTTCTTTTTCAGCACTGAGCCCAGTCCGTAGATATTCCGGATCATGGTTTCGTAGACGACGGTTTTGTCTTCGATCAGGTCCATCATCCCTTCCGTGAACTGGTCCTGGCTGAGGTTGGCAAAATCACCAAAGAACAGGATGTTTCCTTCGCTGTGTTCCAGATCGTCGAGCGTAATCGGGACCGTGCTGACGCGGGGCCGTGCAGCCAGGATCGCGTAGATGATCGATACCAGGTTGCCAACCAGGAACACGGTTGACGGCACCAGCAGCCAGGGATTCGCGTCCAGTTTAGGCGCGACTGCGGCAATAATGATCGAGATGATGATGCCGTTGATACTGATCATCATATTGGCCTTATTGTCCGCGAGGCCGGTCAGGTCCATTTGCACCCGGTAGGCGCTGCGAAACAGGGTTTCAATCCCGCGGGAGGAACCGGGCTCTTTCTTTCTTACCGCATCGACAACCTGTTTAACGTGCGCTTCAGCATCATGGTGTTTATGGCTCATGTCGGCATTCTATTACAGGTAGGGAGTAAAAAGTGCCGCGGCGCCGTCTCGTAGTTTGGTGAAGGTGCTGCGTGACTGGAGTTTTTTGCGTGAAATCCGGGAGCTTTCGGCAGCCTTCTGCACAAAATGCGCGCTCAACTCGCTGTTTAGTTCGGGATCGAATACTTCGATACCCAGCTCGAAATTCAGCCGCAGACTACGGGGGTCCATATTGCTGGAGCCGACCAGGGCATAGTCATCGTCGATCACCATGCATTTGCTGTGTGCAAAAGGAGCGGGCCGCGTGATGAGTGTGACGCCGGCATTCAGCAGTTCATCCAGGTTGTGCTGCAGGGCCCACTGAACCAGCGGCCAGTTGTTCTTTTCAGGGATCATGACCTGGACATCAACACCGGAAAGGGCGGCCGCTTGCAGGCAGCCCAGCATCTGGCGTTCCGGCAGGAAGTAGGGCGACATGATCCAGACGCGTTTACTGGCGCTGGATATTGCACCCATTATGACCAGCATCAGCGAATCGAGCGTATCATCCGGACCATCCGAGATCAGGCGGCAACGTGCGGTTCCCGGTGCTTTGCAGTCGGGGCTCCAGGCAGGCAATGGCTCGCCACCGGCGAACTTCCAGTCCTCAGCAAACAGCCGCACACAGTCGGCGGTCAGTGGCCCTTCGAAGCGGAAATGCAGATCGCTGGCGCGGTGTGCAGATGGCCCGTTGACCAACTGGCGGTCGCCGATGTTCATGCCACCGGCAAAGGTCACTTCCCGGTCTGTGATCAGCAGTTTACGGTGAGTACGCAGGTTGATACTGAAGCTGGGCGGCAGCAAGCGCAGCGGCATGAAGCGCCGGTAACTCAGCTGCCTTTTTTCCAATTCTCTGATGATGGTGGGGAAGCTGTAGCGTATGCCCACATCATCTACCAGCACACAGATCTCACAGCCACGGTCCCGGGCCCCGGCCAGCTTGTCGAGGAACAACCTGCCGGTGTCGTCGTTGTCGAATATATAGCTGCTCAACAATACCTCGCGCTGCGCGTTATCAATTGCGCTGAGCATGGGCGGGTACGCTTTCTCACCGTCGTAATAGGTAGTTACCTGGTTGTTCGCGGTCGAGTCAACACCGGTGACGCTGAAACCCGGCATGCTGCGTGATGCGCCCTCAGCCCGCGTATCAGTGATGCAGTCCTTTCCCGGTCCTGCTTCACTTTCCTTTAAAACGCGCTGTGCCTTGCGACGAATCCTGTTGATGCCGAACAGAGCATAAAGCAGGGCGCCCAGGATGGGGAAAACGATGATCAATCCAAGCCAGCCGAAGGCTGCGCGGGAATCGCGAACATTAACCAGTGCATGAGCTCCTGCTGCCAATGCGACCAGCAGGTAAAGCGAGAGCAGGGATAAAAGGTACTCGTACCACATAGCTCTAACCTTATATCATGGAGCTCGAGTTAATCGAGCCCTCGCTCTACCTGCGGACCGATCCGCAGGCCCCGGAAAGATTTGCGCGCGCAATTAGCGCGCGCTTCGGCCAGGTCAATCGCGCTTAACGTGCAGAATACCGGTGCTTTGCGCCCAGTCATTGATCGGGTCGATATGCTGCGTGCGGATTTCATCAAATTGTGAATCCAGCGCGGCCCATTCGACCTTCAAATCGCCCAGTCGAATCAATGCACCCTCGGTAGCAGGCGCACCGGTAGAATCGATGACGTCGAGCAGGAAGCGGATCTGTCCGGCCAGTCTCGTTTCCCATGCATCCTCGTCCTCATAGGTTTCATGCAGTGGCTGAATCACCTGGTGATCCCACGCGTCAATGGCGTCCAGGGCTGCCTGACCTTTTTTCTGGAAATCGCTGTCCTGTTGATAATCACCCATCAGTGATTTGATCTGGCTATGGGCCTTGCGCAGGTCGCCCAGGCGGGTCAGTACGTTTTCCAGTAGTTCAGAAGTCTCTGCCAACCGGGCTGTCCAGTCCTGGATTTCCTGCGGAGTGGAGCTTACCCGCGGATCCAGTTCCAGTACGAAAGACGTTTCACTGGTCTTGCCAGCGGCTGTCAGGCGGGCCGTGTAGCTGCCCGGCGCCACGCTGCTCCCTTCAAGTCCGGCAAACAGCGTCATGCCCTTTACGCAGGTAAATCCTTCGCGCCGGGTGTCCCAGTTCCACTTGTTCAGGCCGGCTTTCGCGGCCGGATATTCAGGTTTGTAGGGTGACCGGGGGTCTTCGTTGTGCGCCAGGCAGCGTTCGAAATCACTTTCCTCACTGGAATAGCTTCGGATCACTTCACCCTGCTTGTCCAGGATCTCGATCGAGATCGGGTCTTCCATGTCCTTTTCAAGATAATAGAAAAGCGGAACACCGGAATCGGGGTTGTCGGCTTCAAACTTTTCTGAAGACCAGTCACGGTTGTTTAGCTCGACCGTTTTGGCCGGAGCGTAGATCTTCTGGTCTTCAATGCCAGGCTGTTGCGCCGCGGTCTGCACCATGAACAGGTCGTCCAGGGTCCAGAACCCACGCCCCTGGGTGGCGGCGACCAGCGTGTTGTGGCGGATCGCCAGGTCGGTAATCGGAACCGGCGGCAGGTTTAGCTTCAGGGATTGCCACCCGGCGCCATCATCGAAGGAAACAAACATGCCCGATTCTGTGCCGGCGTACAGCACGCCTTTGCGGGCGGGGTCTTCGCGCACAACCCGGACGAAGGTTGTTTCGGGCAGGCCCTCATCAATGCGCTTCCAGCGTTTTCCATAATCGGTGGTCTTGTAAATGTAGGGTTTGAAGTCGTTCATCTTGTAGCCGGCGACGGCCAGGTAAACCGTACCCGGATCATGTGGGCTGATTTCGATGGTGTTGATCATCGCCTCGCCCTTATGTGGCGGTGAGACGTTGGTCCAGTTGTCGCCGCCATCCTTACTCAGGTGCACCAGCCCATCGTCGCTACCGACCCAGATGTGGCCCTTCTCAAGCGGTGATTCTACGATGTAAAACAGCGTGTTGTAATACTCGGCGCCGACGTTTTCAGGGGTCAGCGGCCCACCGTTGCGGCCCTGTTTTTCCAGGTCATTGCGGGTCAGGTCAGAGCTGATCTCGGTCCAGGTTACGCCACGGTTGGTGCTTTTCAGAACCACCTGTGTGCCGTAATAAATGATCGACGGGTCGTGTGGTGATACCGCCACCGGCGCGTTCCAGTTGGTCCGGTATTTGAGGTCGCTGGAGTCTTTACCAAAGACCAGTTCGGGGTAGGGGATGATGTAACGCTCCAGGCCGGACTGGTGGTCATACTCGGTCAGCGTGCCGTTGATCGTGGTCGCGTAAATCAGCCGCGGATTATCCGGATCGAATGCAATGTGCGCGCTTTCGCCACCGCCAACGTCAAAGTAGTCGGCGACTCCGATACCTCCGTACAGGCTGCGGCTGGAAATGGCGACAGTCGTATTGTCCTGTTGTCCGCCATAAATTCGGAAGGGGACCTGGTTGTCCGTGGTGACACGGTAGAACTGCGATGTGGGCTGATTCATGATGGAGGACCAGGTTTCGCCGCCATCGAAGGTTATCGTGGCGCCGCCATCGTTGCCGTTGATCATGTTGCGGTTGTCGGCCGGGTTGATCCAGTGATCATGGTGGTCGCCATGGGGTGTGGACATTTTTTCCCAGCTTTTACCGCCGTCGATGGATTTCATCAACGGCACATTCAGCACGTAAACGGTATCCGGGTCCACCGGGTCTGCCGATATGTGGATGTAGTACCAGGCGCGTGAATGCAGCACCCGGTGCCCGTTGATCAGTGTCCAGGTCTTGCCGGCATCTTCGCTACGCCACAGACCGCCTTTTTCCGGCTCGGCTTCGATCAGTGCGTACACGCGGTCCGGATTGCTGGCGGATACGTCTACGGCGATCTTGCCGATCATTTCCGGCAGGCCACCGGTCAGTTTTTTCCAGTTGTCGCCACCATCGCTGGATTTGTAAATTCCACCGTCGGTGCCGCCCGACTTGATAAACCAGGGTTTGCGGCCGTGGTTCCACATGGCCGCGTACAGAATGCGGGAGTTGGTCGGGTCCATTGAAAGATCGGCTGCACCGGTTTCCGGGCCGACCTTCAACACGTGCTTCCAGCTTTTACCGCCGTCGGTTGTGCGAAATACCCCGCGCTCTTCGTTCGGACCCCAGATCTGGCCCTGGACCCCGACGAAGACTGTATCGGGGTCTTGCGGATGGATTTCTATTTTTGAAATCTGACCGCTTTTCTCAAGGCCGATATGGGTCCAGCTTTTTCCGCCATCGGTTGACTTCCAGACACCGTCGCCGTGGCTTGTCGTCACGCCACGAATGGGCGATTCACCGGTTCCGACATAGATGACATTGTGGTCTGATTCAGCCACTGCGACCGCACCGATGGTGCCCACCTTGAAGTCACCGTCAGAGAGATTTTCCCAGGTCGCTCCTGCGTTCTCGGTTTTCCAGACGCCACCGCCTGTTGCGCCCATGTAATACAGGTTCGGTTTACCCGGTACGCCAGTTACTGTGGTGACCCGGCCGCCGCGGTAAGGGCCGATCATGCGCCACTCCAGGCCTTCCAGCCTGTCTGTGTCTGTGTCTGTGTCTGTCTCGGCGCTGAGGGTGGAAACGGAGCCGGCGAGGGCTAGCAGGACAAGTGCCGGGGTAAAAAACTTGCTAAGGGCTGGGTGCATTTCGGAAAAACCTCTCAGGGTGTTGATGCCCGGTTCAGGCATCGCAGCAGGATACTGGAAATTTTTCGGGGTCGCATTGACAAAGGTCAAAAGTCGAGATAACTTGGGTTTTGATTTAAAGACGGAGATCGGTGCATTGAAAGTGACCGTGGCGGCAACACAGATGGCCTGCAGCTGGGATCTGGAGTCCAACGTTGACCAGGCCGAAGCGCTGGTCCGGCAGGCAGCAGGCGAGGGAGCGCAGATCATTCTGTTGCAGGAATTGTTCGCAACGCCCTATTTCTGCATTGATACACAAGAGCACCATTTTGACCTGGCAAAACCGCTGGAAAACCATCCGTTGATCGAGCGGTTCCGGCTTTTGGCTCTCGAACTGGAGGTCGTGTTGCCGATTTCGTTCTTCGAGCGGGCGGGTCCTGCCTACTTCAATTCTGTTGCTATCCTGGATGCAGACGGCCGCATGGCCGGGCATTATCGCAAGAGCCATATCCCCGACTTTCCGGCTTATGAAGAGAAGTACTACTTCAGTCCTGGCGACACGGGCTTCAAAGCAGTGGAGACCCGCTATGGGTGTATCGGTGTCGGCATCTGCTGGGATCAGTGGTTTCCCGAAGCTGCCCGCGCCATGGTGCTGAAGGGTGCCGACCTGCTTTTTTACCCCACGGCGATCGGCAGCGAAGTGTATCAGCCCGATCTGGACAGTAAGGACCACTGGCAAACGGTAATGCGCGGCCACGCTGCAGCCAACATCGTTCCTGTTATCGCATCCAACCGGATTGGACGCGAAAAAAGCGGTGAACTGGAAATGGATTTCTACGGCTCCTCCTTCATCACCGACCACGTGGGTAACCTCGTGCACAGCGCTGACCGGGATACTCAGAGCGTATTGATGGCGACGATGGACCTCGAGGAAATCCGTGAATACAGAAGGTCCTGGGGCGTTTTCCGTGATCGTCGCCCCGACCTGTACGGTAGCCTTCTGACTCTGGATGGTAAAACCACCGCACCCAATGTGTAGTTACCAGTGAGCCTGGTCAAACGCTTCAGCTTCTATTCGCTGGCAGGCACCATTTCGTTGATGTCTTTGCTGGTTCTGCCGGCCATGGTGGGTGTGCTGGTCGATGAGTCGCCGTTGACAGAGACCCAGGCGGGCCTGGCGGCGTCCGCCGGATTCTTTGGCGCCGCAGCGATTGCCTTTGTCATGGCTTTTCACATGCATGGCCTGAATCTGCGGAAAACGGCGATGGTGGCGTTTGCACTTGCAGCCGTGGGTGATGCGGCCTGCGGTTTCATCGTTGACCAGGCGGGGTTGTTCATGGCAGCCCGGTTTGTCACGGGGGTGGCGGGTGGTGCCGCATACACGGCCATCCTGGCAGCGTTTGCACGCGAGCGGCATGTCGATCGCGGCTACGGTATGTTCATCACGCTGCAGTTTATGGTCAGCGGGCTGGGTCTGTACCTGCTTCCGGTTTATGGCGGCTGGCTAAATGTGACCGGCATGTACCTGGTATTCGCGGGCCTGGACCTGGTGGGCCTCATATTCAGCCACTGGTTACCCGGGCAGGCCAGGCTGCCGTCTGCAGGCAAGCCGTTAAAGAGTGAGTTGCGTGTACTACTGATGCGGGCGACCGTGTTGGGGACACTGGGATTTGCGTTGTTCGAGGCCGCAAATACGGCGCAGTTCACCTACGTAGAGCGCTATGGTGTTGCACTGAGTCTCAGTGATCACCAGGTTGGCCTGGCCATGCTGGTGGGTTCGCTCGCAGGTATCCCCGGGGCATTTACGATCGTACTGACCGGCAGCAGGTATGGCAGGTTCGGTCCGCTGGCACTGGGGATGGCGATTGCCCTGGCCGGCTTGTCGGTGCTGATTTCTGCAAACGATTTTTCTGCGTTTATGGCAGGTTCTGTACTGCTCGGTTTTTCATGGGCATTTTGTTTGCCGTTTATCCAGGGCCTGCTGGCCTCGCTGGATCGACACGGCAGTGCGATTGCCGCGGGTTCAGCAGCATCTACTGTCGGTGGCGCGGCCGCGCCCGGCGTGGCGGCACTGATCGTCAGTGATGGGAACTATCACGGTGTGTTTTACTTTGCCATGGCCCTTTTCCTGCTCGCACTGGGCAGTTTTTTCTTTTCAACCCGGGAGGTGCAGTAATGTCTTCTGACAAGCACACAAGTGAAATTTCGGAGCGTGGCTTTTACATGCCAGCCGAGTGGGCCCCGCACAACTGTTGCTGGATGGCCTGGCCATGCCGGCCGGGGTTGTGGCCGGATGACGATGCGACAGCGCAGGAGTATGCAAATGTCGCCAATGCAATTGCCCGGTTTGAACCGGTCAGGATGCTGGCGTCGGCAGACAAGGCGATGCAGGCGCGCAGCCTGCTGGGTGAGAACACCGAAGTGATTGAATTACCCATCGATGATTCATGGGCGCGTGATTCCGGCCCCAACTTCCTGTTGAATCAGGCGGGCGAACTGGCTGGCTCGTGCTGGGAGTTCA
>RCNC010000975.1_pt1 | contig 53303 bp, 44 predicted proteins | sample 2041301 | NCBI WGS metagenome assembly RCNC01 (sample SAMN09708231, study PRJNA481090) | Marine sediment metagenome, whole genome shotgun sequencing project. | biome: marine sediment; feature: ocean; material: sediment; isolation source: Sewage treatment plant 13A marine sediment (STP13A) ...
TGTAGAGCGGATAGGTATTGAATCCTCTATACTGGAATTTCAGAACAACCGGGGCGATATCCATCGTCAGCCGGCAGGCGCTGAAAATGTCGAGCAGGCGATTACAGAACTCATGGGTCTTCTGACCCATGCTAAATTCGGCGTCATAAAATCAAAACAGGTGATTTCTGCCATGGGCCACAGGGTGGTGCATGGAGGTGAATCCATCACGGCACCGACCATCATCGATGACACCGTCAAACAAATCATTGCTGAAAACAGTCAGCTGGCACCTCTCCACAACCCATCCAACCTGAAAGGCATTCTAACCTGCGAGGTTCTTTTTCCCGGCATCCCCCATGTGGCTGTCTTCGATACGGCCTTTCATGCCACCCTGCCCAAGCATGCCTATTTGTATGGATTGCCCTATGATATGTATCAAGAGAAAGGCATCCGCCGGTATGGATTTCATGGCACGAGTCATCAGTACGTGGCCAGGAAAGCCGCCGTCTGCCTAAATCGCCCGCCGGAAAAACTCAAATTGATCACCTGTCACCTTGGAAACGGCAGCAGCATCACCGCCTTAAAGAGCGGCCAAAGCATCGACACGAGTATGGGGTTTACGCCCCTGGAAGGCACTCTCATGGGCACCCGCTGCGGCAGTATCGACCCGGCCATTGTCATCTACATGATGACGCAGCTTAAGATGCAACCTGATCAGATCGACCATCTCCTCAACAAAAAAAGCGGTTTTCTGGGTGTGGCCGGCATCGACAGCAGCGATGTAAGGGATGTTCTCTCCGCCATGCAAGCCAATAACACACGTGCGGCTACCGCCATTGAAATGTACACCTACCAGGTAAGAAAGTATATCGGCGCCTATATAGCCGCCTTGAACGGCGTGGATGCCATTGTATTCACCGCGGGAATCGGTGAGAATTCACCGGAAATCCGGGAGATGATCTGCAATGGCGGCCATGGGTTGGACAAACTCGGTATTGTTCTGGATCCAATAAAGAACACTGCCGCATCCCGGACAAACTCTGAAATACAGTCAAACAGCAGCAGGAGTAAAATCTTGGTGATCCCCACGGATGAAGCCCTTGAAATCGCCAGACAGACATGCGTATTATGTTGAAATGGATTTTATCTATCGGTATCTATTTCAAACCATATGTTTCTATTTTAGTTATACATTGAGGCTGCCATGAAACGACGTATTTTCAAACCCGAACACGAGATGTTTAGAAAATCCTTTCGAGGCTATTTAAAAGACAAAATCATCCCCCACTACGATGACTGGGAAAATGCCGGCATCACTCCCAGGGAAGTGTGGCTTGCGGCCGGAAAAAATGGATGGCTGTGCCCGTCGGCTGAAGAAAGATATGGTGGCCCGGGGGGGGACTTTCTATATTCGCTTATCATCACCGAAGAAATATATTATCATGCTTTGAACGGCCTTTTTTGGTGGGTGCACAGTGATATTTTCCTCCCCTATATTGAAAAATATGCCAATGAACGGCTCAAACAAAAATGGATACCCAAGTGCATCAGCGGAGAAGCTATATTATCCCTTGCCATGACGGAGCCGGAGGTGGGCTCGGATATTGCCCGGCTGACAACTGCCGCCCAACGAGAGGGTGATCATTATATTGTCAATGGAAGCAAAACCTTTATCAGCAACGGCCAGTTGGCTGATGTATGTATCGTGGCAGTACGAACCGCCGATACCGATCGATCCCATGACGGCATCAGTCTTTTGCTGATCGAGACCGATAGAAAAGGCTTTCACAAAGGTGCGAATCTGAATAAAATAGGGCTGCATGCCCAGGATACGTCTGAGCTGTTCTTTAATGACTGCCGGGTTCCAATAAAGAACCTTTTGGGTGTTGAAGGCAGCGGCTTCAAATATCTCATGGAAAACCTGCAGCAGGAACGTCTCTTATTAGCCATCGGCGCATGCGCCGCGGCCAGGGGGGCTTTCGATATAACCTTGAACTATGTAAAAAAGCGCCGTGCCTTCGGGCAATCGATCGGTGAGTTTCAGAATACCCGATTCAGCATGGCTGAGATGAGCACCAAAATTCAACTGGCCCAATCTTTTCTGGATGATTTGATCCCGAGACACATGACGGGTGAAGAAATCGTCAGTGAAGTCAGTATGGCCAAATACTGGATTACGGATTTGCAGTTCGACGTCGCCCATCGTTGCCTGCAGTTTTTCGGCGGTTACGGCTACATGAAAGATTTCCCTATTTCGCGCCATTTTGTCGATGCCCGTGTCCAGAGCATATATGGGGGCACAAATGAAATCATGAAAGAACTCATCGCCCGGCGGATAGGTCTCTGATAAATGTGCTTGGCAATAGACAAAATATTTTAGATTTGGAGTAATTATGGCTGGTGGTTGGACCCGCGATGGCGCTGTGCAGGAGCAGATAGACGCCAGTGTCAATGACGCCGTAAAGCTGGCCAGGAGTCGATTGCCTGAAGGCGGTGGTTCGAGCCACTGTGCGGAATGTGATAGCCCTATCCCAGAGGCCCGGCGGAAAGCCATCCCCGGCGTCCGCCTATGTGTCAGCTGTCAGGCAGAACACGAAAAAGAGCAGACAACCCAGGCTGGCATCAATCGACGGGGCAGCAAAGACAGTCAGTTGAAATAACCATTTCTTTGTCCTCTACCCACAATGAGAATAACCTTGGGAATATCGTGCCAAAAACCATCACACTCATAGAACCGTTCTTTACCGGTTCACATGCCGCCTGGGCAAAGGAATACGCCCATCATAGTCAACACAAAATTGACATTCTGAGTTTGAGCGGAAATTACTGGAAGTGGCGTATGCATGGAGGCGCCGTCACCCTGGCACGGAAATTTTTAGCATCCAACACAACGCCGGATCTGCTGCTTGTCACAGACATGCTCGATCTCACCACCTTTCTGGCATTGACGCGTCACAAGACCGCCCATCTTCCTGTCGTGATCTATTTTCACGAAAATCAAATCAGTTATCCCTGGTCTACAAAAGATCGAGATATTCTTCAGAAACGTGACCACCATTATGGGTTTGTTAATTACAGTTCAGCGCTGGCCGCCGATCTCGTGGTGTTCAATTCCACGTATCATCAAACGGCGTTTTTCAATGCGTTGCCCCTCTTTTTAAAGCAGTTTCCCGATCTTCATGAGTTAGACACGGTGGCCACCATTCAGGCCAAGAGTTGTGTCCTGTATCTCGGATTAGATTTGCAGAAATTCGATTGCCCTGAGTACCGGCAGGGTCGGCATGACGCTTTGGGTCAGGCTCCGCTCATTCTTTGGAACCATCGCTGGGAATATGATAAAAATCCAGAGGCATTTTTCCAGGCCCTGTTCAAACTTGACGAGCAAGGCCTTGATTTTCGTGTGGCGATTCTGGGAGAGCATTTCCGTCAACAGTACCCCATATTTAAAACAGCACGTGAGAGATTGGGTAACAAGATCGTGCACTATGGCTATGCTGAAGATTTCGCGCACTATGCACGGTGGCTTCATCGCGCCGATATCATCCCAATGACATCGCGCCAGGAGTTTTTCGGAGCAAGCCTTGTTGAAGCCCTGTATTGCGGTTGTTACCCCCTGTTGCCAATGCGCCTCACCTACCCAGAGCTGCTTCCGTATGAATCGTATCCTGATATCTTTTACCAGAACGACAGTGAACTCGTTGAAAAGCTTGCAGGAGCCCTGCTCTCCATTGAGACCATCCGGCAGCAGAGTTTTCGTCATTGTGTTGAACCGTATTCCTGGCAGCATATGGTTCCGGCTTACGATACGATCTTCGGCGCTGTCTAATCGCAGGGTGCCATCCAGGATCCAAAAGAGCGGCGTCAGGACAACAACATAAATGGGTGAAAAGTGAAGACCTGAGCCCTTCTTTATTCGATCCGGCACGGTACAAACCGATGCAGTGGTGTGCCGATGGGATCCCGATGGGTATTCTTTGTCAGCTGGTTTACATTGATACCGTATACCTGTCCGTCATAACTCAAGCCGAATCCGTGGGGTACCAGAACCATTCCCTGCCGGACCTGCTCACTCACTTCCAATTCTCCTGTAGCGCTTCCGGATTCAGTGGTGACTGTTATTTTCTGCCCGTCGATCAGACCCAAGGCTTCAGCATCGGCCGGACTAATCGCGACCGTGCAAGCCCGCTTATCGCGGTTCCAGTCTGGATTCCGCATCAAAGTATTGGCATTGTATTTCATGTGACGACCGGCATTGAGAACCAGAGGAAAATTGTCAGGCATGGTTAGACCCCTGGATTCATTTTCGGGTGTCAGGTTAAGGACACCTTCTTCCAGCTCCGGAATGAAGACCTCGACCTTGCCGGATGGGGTTTTGATGCTACCCATGGGATTGTCCGCGTCGGCCTTTCCGATCCAAATACCTTCGGGTTTGTCCAAAAGTGCCTGAAAAACACGGTCACCCTGGTCAATTCCTGTTTCGAAACCAACCCGGGCAGCGTTCTTTTGAAAGGCCTTGGGAGCGGTCATCAACAAGCCCCAAAGTGCAGATTTGGCGGCACTGTCCCATGCACGACCGAGGGTTTTGGCTAACACAAAGGGCATGCGCAGCAATGCTTCGGGCGTCCGAGCCCCGTATTCCATCATCTTGGCCCCAAAGGTCATCCGATCACTCTCTGCAGCTTTTTGAAGTTCTTCCGGTATCTCAGGAATCAGTCCCATTTGATCGGCCAGACGTGTAAGTATCTGGGATGCTTCCAAACTGTTTTCAGGGGGGTCTACCACGGGTCGTCGAAGTTGGAAAAAGATCTCCGGATAGGTCCAGGGGAAAAAAGTGGTATCCCAAGACTCGTAAAACGTGCGGCAGGGTAGCACATAATGAGCCAGCCTTGCGGTTTCGCTCATAACGATATCGTTGACCACCAACAGGTCAAGCTTGGCAAAAGCTTTTTCGTAGGCCTGGGTGTCCGGGTAGGCACGCAGTGGATTACAGGCGCTGACCAGCACTCCGCGAAGCCTTTCAGGGTGATCGTTTAGAATTTCTTCGGGCATCACAGCCGGCGGGAAAGAGCCCGCCGCCACAGGCGACATGCTGGTTGCCACTGTCCGCCAGGTTTTGTCATCTCTTTCATCGGCATGAAATCCCATGGGCATGACCATGCCGGGAATAATATTGCCGCCACGCACACCAAAAATACCACAAATAGAACCAAGGATATTAAGCAGGTATGAGTTGAGGGTGCTGTGCCGCCCCATGTAGATTCCCAGATCAGGATGAATGCACCAGCGTCTGGTGGTCATGTGCCGACAAACATCGCGCACCTGGTTGAAATCCAGTTGACAGACATCCAGAGCTCTTTTTACGTCAACATTTTCAAACCAGGAGCGGATGCGTTCCCATCCTTCCACCTGGCTTTCTATATATGCCTGATCCTGCCACCCCTCCTGAAGAATCAGAGCGATCATGGCTTTTGCCAGCAGTGCGTCGGTTCCCGGCCGCACTGCCAGATGGATATCGGCAATAGCTGCTGTTTCGCTTCGTCTCGGGTCCACGATTACCAGCAGTTTATCGGGGTCTTTGCTCAATGCTTTCAGCGCAATGGGCGCCCGGGGCATCTGGTGACTCTGCATGCCATTCCACCCCCAACCAACGAGCATTTCAGTGGCGTGCTCATCCGGAATGGCAACGTTATATTGTTTTCCCAGCATGCGGCCGAAGACCCACCAGGAACCGCTGAATTCCTGCCCGGCCGAAGAGTAGTAGTATTGAGACCCCAGCGCCCGAATCAACCCTAGACCGAAGCCCGCTTCCATGTGCCCACCTTGCGCGCTCCCGCCCATGTAGGCGAGACACCGGGGCCCGTATTCATCCAGAAGGGCTTGCAGTTTATCGGCGATCTCTCCGATGGCCTGCTCCCAGGAAATCGGCTCGAATCGGTCCCCAACCCGCTTGAGGGGATCGGTAAGACGGTCTGAAGGATACTGGTGATAAATGACGTTGAGGCCTTTGCGACAGGCGTATCCCTGGCTGCGTAAATTCGCCTTGTCCGGACGAACCCGAATCATCCGTCCGTCTTTCACCTGTACCTCCAGCCCACAGTTCTGTGCACACAGCACGCACCCTGTTTTATGCCACACTCCCATATGTCGGCCTCCTTACTGAATTTATAGCATTCTCTTGAACGCTTGTCTCAATCGTCTGAAAATTGTCTATTGAGCCCTCTGGAGAAATCATGCCTACCCGTGGGTCGGCCCAACCCATGAAATCACCAGCACAACGACAACAGCGACCAGGGCACCGGCCTGGTATCTCCAACCAGATGGAACCCGGGCGAGCCCGTAATAGACCAAGCCTATAAAAACCCCTGACAAAAAACCGAAAAGATGGGCCATAATGTCCGTGTGACTGGACGACCCGGTAAAGGCCAGGAGCGCCAGACCGGCACCCAGGGGCAGCAGGATCTGAAATCGGGTACCCGACGCCTGTATCTTTTTCAGGAACTGGTAGGAAGACAGAAGTCCCAAGGCGCCGAACACGGCGGTGGAGGCGCCGATGGAGTTGTGCCCGTATCCATAAACATAGGCATTGATGAGGTTTCCGGATATACCGGAGACCAGGATCAGCAACCACCCAACGCCCCACCCGCTGATGGAGCAAACCGCTGTGGCAAAGATTGCCAATCCCACCAGGTTTCCGGCCAGATGCATGCTGTCTGCGTGAAGAAGCAGTGCCGTGGTGCAACGGTACCATTCGCCACTGACAACATGGCGTGCAGATGATCCATAAAGCCTGGGAAGTATGCCAGCATCATGCCCCAGCGTAATGGCAACATGAAAGGCAAGTAGAACCAACACACCCCCTACACCCGACCACGTTTTCCGATAAGGTGTCATCGGCGTTTCTTTTGAGGGTTTGAAGCCCTTGTTCTCATCCAGGTAGGTTTTCAACAAACGTTCGGCCTCTTCCGACGCATCTTGTGCAACCCACAGGGCCCAACCCTTTCTCCCTCTCCGGACATCATGTTGTATCCCCGAAGATAATAGGACGAGTCCAAAGGTATCCGCCTGTTCTCTGGTAAGATGATCGAGAAGAATCGGCATGTCACTTCCTTAACTACATCTAAAGTATTCGCTTTCACTCAGCCTGCACAATTTTCGTAAAATAGCCAGGCGTAACCGGAGGCTTCACGCCGCTGATGGGTTCATTGACAAGGCACTCAGGAATGCAGCCGTAGTCTGCTACTGCAAATTCCTGATAACGCAGTCAATGGAACCATCAGCGGCGTGAAACCTCCGGTTCGAGGCCTCGTCCGCTACTCAGCCAGCAAGCAACCCTGTGCTCCGGTGTCGTCTCGATGAGCGTTGGTCGTTCCACCCGGCAGCGATCAAAACAATACGGGCATCTCGTATGAAACAGACACCCGGAAGGCGGGTCAACAGGACTGGGAATCTCTCCCTCCAGGGTAAGGGGTGACTGTTTTTGGTGTGGGTCCGGTATGGGGATCGCGGAAACAAGCGCCGCTGTATAGGGGTGCCGCTGAACGCGTCCGAACAGGGTGGCCGGCGCCATCTCCACGATAACACCTAAGTACATGACGGCGATACGGTCACACATGTGATTGACCACACTCAAATCATGGGAAATGATCAAACTGGAAAAATCAAATGACGCCTTGAGATCCCCTAAAAGATTTAACACCTGGGCCTGAATGGACATGTCGAGGGCACTGACCGGTTCGTCGGCGACAATCAGACCCGGGTTAAGACAAAGAGCTCTTGCAATGCCGATACGCTGCCTCTCACCACCCGAGAAAGCATGAGGATACTTGTCCAGGTCCTCTGCCTTCAAACCAACTTTTTTCAGAAGATTCAATGCCTTGCTGCGAAGTTGCTGCCTGTCTACTTTCTGAAACGCGCGCAGGGGTTCCGTGACAATCGATGCCACCGTCATCCTTGGATCCAGACTCGCCTGGGGATCCTGAAATATCATCTGCACATCCCGACGAAACGATCGCATCTCTCTTCGATTCAGGTGTGTGATCTCCACGCCGTTGAGTCGGATGCTTCCGGAGTTAGGCTCTAAAAGTCGGAGTATGATGCGACCCAGGGTCGTTTTACCGCAACCGGATTCACCAACAAGGCCAAAGCTTTCACCTTTGTGTATCTGGAAAGATACACCATCAACCGCTTTTATCCAAGCTTTGCGCTTTGACCAGAGACCACCCGCCAAAGGAAAGTATTTTACGATGTCCTGAACATCAAGTATGGGTTGTGGTGACATGTTTGGCCGTTTCCAATTAAAGCTTATCGCTTATGGCTTTCAGATCCTATCAGCAAATAGCCAGCAGCGGGCTTGCTGTTCACCCTGAACCGGCAATAGGACAGGTTTTTTTTGCCCGCAAGGCTCAAAGACCTCGGAACATCTGTCTGCGAACTTGCATCCGGGCATGGGGTTGTCCAAAGAAGGCAACGATCCCCGTATCTCCTGTAAACGATTTTTTGACCCATCTTTGGGCGTTCCCATCCGGGGTATGGATTTCAGCAAACCCTTTGTATAGGGATGTGCCGGCCTGTCAAAAACATCGCACACCAGCGCCGTCTCCACAACCTGCCCGGCATACATGACCACCACACGTTTGGCTGTCTGGGCGATAACACCCAGGTCGTGTGTTATGAACAATACAGACATCTTGAGATCTGCCTTGAGTTTTTCGATGAGGGTCAGTATTTGTGCCTGTGTACTCACATCCAGTGCGGTGGTAGGCTCGTCTGCTATTAAAAGGTCGGGTCTGCAGACCATGGCCATGGCGATCATCACACGCTGCCGCATACCACCCGAAAGTTGATGGGGATATTCTTTCATCCGCTTCCGGGCCATGGGTATTTTAACACGTTCCAGCCATGTCGCCGCCGACGTGTAGGCCTCTTTTTTAGATAATCCCTGATGGGTCATGAGGGGCTCGGCGATCTGTCTGCCCACAGGAAGAATCGGGTTGAGAGATGTCATGGGTTCCTGAAAAACCATCGAGATATTATTACCCCGCAATCGACGCATAGCTTCCGGGCCCATGTCCAGCAAATTCTGCCCTTTAAACAAAATTCGGCCGGATTCAACCCGGCCTGTAGAGGAATCCACCAGACCGAGGATACTCAGGGCCGTCACACTCTTACCACATCCGGATTCACCCACGAGTCCCAGAGTTTCCCCTTCCCCCATGGAAAAGGACACCGTATCCACAGCTCTGCGAACACCTTGCTGTGTTTGAAAGGAAACAGACAGATCCTGGATTTCCAGAAGTCTTGAAGACATGGGTTTACCTTTGAGCTGTAAGCTATAAGCTATAAGCTATAAGCTATAAGCCGGCTGCCGGTTACCTAGCTTACCGCTTAATGCTTACCGCTTATGGCTCATAACATATACGGATCCAGATTATCCCGGATACCATCACCAAGCAGGTTGAATCCGAGTACGGTCCATGCAATGGATAGACCCGGAAATATCGACATCCAGGGTGAAATTTCCATAAATGTCTGTGCTTCGTATAGCATTCTGCCCCATGATGCATGGGGCGGTTGGGTACCGAGTCCCAGATAGCTCAAACCGGCTTCAGCCAGAATCGCAACAGCAAATTGAATGGTAGCCTGGACAATCAAAGGAGAGATTAAATTCGGCAGTACATGCCGAATAGTGATGGACCACTCACTGGCGCCGCTGGTGCGGGCTGCATCAATAAATTCCCGACCCCATATGGACAGGGCCACTACCCGGGTGAGCCTGGCAAAAACAGGAATATAAAAAATACCGATGGCCACCATGACATTCCCGATAGAAGGCCCCCACGCAGCGGAAATAAGTATGGCTGTCAAAACAGCCGGGAACGCGAAGAGCAGATCGGAAAATCGCATAATGGACTCGTCCGCCCAATTCCCGAAATACGCCGCAATCAAGCCTAGGACAATTCCCGCTATCATACCAATAGCAACTGTTGTCAGACCCACGACAATCGAGTTGACAGCACCCACCATAACCCGGGACATAACATCCCTCCCGTACTGGTCCGTACCCAGAAGATGGCGAAAAGACGGCGGCTCCAGCCGGTGACCGGGATTCATTGTGTTGGCCTCATAAGGCGTCCAGACAAGACTGATGGCCGCTGTCAGAACAACCACGGCTGTTAACACAAGCCCGCATCTGAAGTTAAGATTTTTAAAATGCTTCTTCATCTTTCAAGTCTTATTCTGGGGTCAATCACAGCGTACGCCATATCCACGAGAAAGTGAACAATGACCACCGCCGCTGCCATAAACAGGACGATTTCCCGAACAACCGGTAAATCTCTTTGTCCGATTGCCTGGAAAACCAGTCGCCCAAGCCCGGGCAGGTAGAAAACATTTTCAATGATGATGGCGCCGGCCAACAGCTGACCCATCTGAAGCCCGAGAATTGTCAGTACGGGAATAAGCGCATTCCTCAAGGCATGCACATACAGAACGGTTCTTTCTCGAAGCCCCTTTGCCCTGGCAGTGCGGATATAATCCTCTTGCAGAACATCCAGAACAGATGAACGCGTTACACGGGTGAGAATGGAGGCACGAACGACACCCAGGGCAAAGGCCGGTAAGAGCAACGACTTGAGGGAACCCTGAAAATCTGTCAACCAGCCGGGGAACCCCCCCGCAGGGAACAATCCTAATTTAACGGAAAAAAAAAGGATCAACAAAATCCCCAGCCAGAATTCAGGTGTTGCCAAGCCCAGCTGTGTAAAGGTCATCACCGAAACGTCGCCGGTTCGATTCTGGTGCCGTGCTGCAAATATCCCCAGGGGCAGAGAAATGGCCACGGCGATTATCATGGCCATGAGGGCCAGTGGGCCGGTGACGGCCAGACGGGAAATGATCAAATCGAATACGGGCACATCATAATGAATGGAACGACTGCCGCTACCGGAAAGAGTACGCCCTATCCAGTCCATATACTGAGACCAGAAAGGTTGATCGAGACCCAGTTCACTTCTCAGATTGGCCAGGGTCTCCGGGGTCGCATGAATACCCAGGATAATCTGGGCCGGATCACCGGGCAAGACAAACAGAACCGCAAAAACAATCCATGAAACCAGGAGCAGAAGAATGCCGAGAGTGAAGATTTTTTTGATGATATATTTTGACATATTATATCGATCAAACCCTAAATTCGAATACCAAAACACGAAACAAATGTTATAACGTTCCGAAACCACGCCTGCAAATAAACGATCGTAAGGAACACCAGCTGTAAAACAGAATGTCTAAATGACAAAACAGGGTTCAGGAAAATGTTTTATATGGCTTGTTTGGTACATTGGAATTTGGGTCATTGGGAATTGTTTAGGATTTCGAGTTTCGTCCTTCGAATTTAAATAAAGGAAACACGCTATACAATTTTAAACAAAGTCCTATTTTTTCAGCCACACCTGTGTGCAATCCAGAGCCACGGTCGGATAGTTCTCCCACCAGCCCATGACTTCCTTTTTCATGGTGGGTAGGCCCGATGCTGAAAACAGATAACCATTGACGGCATCATCGGCAATGATTTCCTGGCACCTGCCGAACCATTCGCTCTTCTCTTTCTCATTGGGTGCTTTCAGGGCCTTTGCATAGGCATCTCTGAATGCCTGCGAGTCATACTGAAAGTAATAATCCGGATTGGCATAGATGCCGATATCCCATGCTTCCACATGACCGATCATGGTCAGCTGGTATTCTCTTTTCTTGAATACCCGGTCGATCCACTGGCCCCATTCCACAATTTCGATCTTCAACCGGATCCCGACTTTCCCGAGCATGTCTGCAATGACTTCTCCGGCTCTTTTGGAGTAACTGTAGATAGCCGGCAGTTTAATGGTGGCATCAAAGCCATCCGGAAAACCGGCTGCCGTCAGCAATTCTTTGGCCTTTTCCGGGTTATATGAAAACCTGTCCGTTAAATCGACATAATAGGGAGTTGACGGGGACCAGTGCGAGCCGATGGGTGTGCCATAGCCGAACATCACCAGGTCCACAACCGTCTGCCGGTCTATGGCATATGCCATGGCCTGTCGAATACGCACATCGTCAAAGGGTTTGGCCTTGTTGTTGGTGGACATGATGACTTCGCCGGTGCTCGACCCGGCAAAAACCTTGAACCGTGGGTCCTTTGAAAGTGCTATCACCGACTCCGGTGCACCGATATAACCGATGACATCGATATCGCCGGCTTTGAGCGCTGCTATCTGGGCACTGGTGTCACCGATAAATTTAAAGGTTACCCTATCCAGATAAGGAAGCGCTGGATCCCAGTAACCATCAAAGCGCTGCATCTCCACACGATCTCCCCGCATCCACTTAACGAACCTGAAAGGCCCGGTTCCGATAGGGTTCGACTTGGCTGTTTCGTAACCCTTCACAGGGAGCATCACGGCGTCCCCTTCGGCCATGTGGGCGATGAATAGGGCATCCACTTCTTTAAGAACGATGCGAAGTGTATGAGCATCTACTATATCGATTTTCTGGATACCCCTGAAATACTCCGGATGCGGATTGACGGTCCCTTCACCCATGGCACGTTCAAGATTCCATTTGGCCACCGGTGCTTCAAACGCTTCACCATTGTGAAACTGCACCCCTTTTCTAAGCATGAAATCATAGGTAAGCCCGTCCGATGATACCGACCATTCCGTAGCCAGGCCCGGTATAAACCGCCCGTTGCTGTCAACCTTGACGAGCCCCTCGAAGATATTGGCATACACTACCCTGTCTATGGCTGAAGCCGTGTTGGCCGTCGGGTCGAGTCCCAAGGGTTCCGCCGGCTGGCAGACAGTCAGACTGCCTCCTTTTTGCGGGGTTGCTGCCACGGCATGAAACACAGGAATGAAAAAAACCAGCAACAGGACGAGAAATATAATTTTCTTCATGGGGTCTCCTCATGATCTCTGATGGTAAACAATCCTCATCACGTCAGTAATTCTTCGACGATGATCGATGGACTATAGAGTATTTTTCTTTGGGTTTCAAGGGGATAAGCCTTATGCTCTAAGCTTTAAGCCATACGCCTGCCTAAAGCTTAGGGCTAACTGCTTATGGCTTCATCCGGCAGATCCCTGAAAGCCATAAAATCTCCGTGGGTTTCAGCAGCAAGAATTCCATGGACAATGGCTCTCGACATGCATTCGGCAGCAGCATGACCGATATCGTTCATGGCCTGGGCACTATTTCCGGCCAGAACACCCTGAGTGTCCGGCAGCGCTTTCTTACCGGTTGCCAGGCAGAAGAGCGTATCCCCGTCAAACATGGTGTGAGACGGTCTGACGGCCCGTGCCAGCCCATCGTGTGCCATCTGTGCAATCTTCTTGGCCTGGGCTTTGGTTATCCTGGCATCAGTTGCGACAATACCGATGGTTGTATTGGCAATCGGCGCTGCCGCAGTTTGTTGCGGTATCCGGACCCTTCTTTTCCCCTGGTCGCCATACTCACTATTTATCTCCGTATCCCGCTCCCATAGCATGCCTGTGTCCGGGTTTACTACCGAACCAAAGGAATTGACGGCTGCAACAGCTGCCACGGTAATCCCCGATGCCATCATAAGGCTTGCTGATCCCAGACCGCCCTTAATGGAACCCGACACTGCCCCGGTGCCTGCACCCAGACAGCCTTCGGAAAGGGGGCCATTGTGAGCCGCGTCACACGCCCTGACACCCCAATCTGCCTGAATCGGGGGAATAAAATCAGCACCCCTCCCCAGATCACACAAGACTGCGGCAGGCACAATGGGCACCACATGATTTTCATCCATAGGGAATCCAAAATGTCTATCCGCCAGCCAACGAACGACCCCTTCGCAAGCCGCAAGTCCATAGACCGATCCGCCGGAAAGCACCACTGCCTGTACTCTCTCCACCAGGTTGATAGGGTCCAGAAGATCGGTTTCACGGGTACCGGGAGCGGATCCCCGAACATCAACCCCGGCAACAGCACCTTCCGTACACAAAATAACCGTCACACCACTGGCAGCCACTTTGTCCGTGTAATTCCCGGCCATTATTCCGGCTACGTCCGTAATCGAATTATAGTTTCCCTTTATCGCCATCGCAGATTCCTCACATTCCTTTTTTTATGAAAATACCGACTATTTTAAACATCATAAACCCGAGTCTATCGCCGTCCTACCATTTTCTTCACTTGATGAAAAGGCCTTTACATTGGACTCGGGGTTCGAACACCCCGAAGACGTTGTCCGGCGTGGCCTGTACAACCATATCAGCTCCCTCCCTTTCAAGGATTTGGAATTATTTCAGACCGACACCCGCTTGAAAAATGCCGGTCTTCTGAAAACCGAGACGATACGCCAAACATTGCTCATTTGATTTTCTTTATTGAACTTTAACTACTTGTAACCTTAAAACATATCACTTGAACCCTTGAGCCCTCGAATCCTCAATCTCTTAAAACACCACATATAGTACCACGTTGTCCTTGACACACTACATATAAGACGATATATGTCTTTATTCCTTGCTGAGATTTTTTATCTCCTAGATCTTTCTCAACCCGAATCTTGCACCACCACACATGCAAATATACCCCTGGTTTCCACCTGGGTTTCATCTATATGTAAACAGAATGCAGAACAAAAACGGAGGATATTTATGGCTACAATGACGATTAAAAGGCTTCACGAATTACTGGAAAACAATGCAGACAAAGATGCCCTGGCATGGGCAGGAGCCTGCCACGATTGCAAAACCGAAGCCCAGGTAACGGCTACTCCAAAAGAAGACGGCATCCATATCGATGGGGGAAGCGTTTACGAACCCGCCTCCAATAAGTTCATGATCAAATGTGACACCTGTTTTGAAAAGGATCCGGTTCTGAGGGATTATCAGGATTGTGAGGTCTACAGCAGGGTGGTAGGGTATCTGCGACCCGTTGCCCAGTGGAACGATGCCAAGCAGGCGGAGTTCAAGGACAGAAAACTGTATGATCCGAGCATTTGCTAACCCGTAAAATCATAAGTCGAATTAATGGGTGTATCGAAAAATCAGGATCCGCCAGAGACGCTGTCACTGGCGGATCAGTTTTTTTCGCTATCCTGTGGATTAACTTCCTCCGGCTTGCTCGCCACCTGGCAAGCATTGCGAACTCATGTGGATATGCCGAATTTCGGGAGGATATATGCCTGAAGCAGTATCCAAACACCTACAATGATGAACAGTATTATGATTTCTTTCAATGGTTTCCTTTCCTGGTGCCGTTCGACACGTGAATGCTTTTAATTTAGAAACTTGGAACCTGGGTCAAGCTAAGCCCCAAGACAACAGTTGTCAAGGCAATTGACATCTATACCGCTTGTCATAATAATGTTCCGAATGGGTCCCACGGCTCCTGGGGTTTCCATATTTTCGGAGTATACGGAACGTTATTTTGACAAATGCTATAGCCGGATATAATACGCTTAAAATGTCCGGGCTGAACGCGTCAAGTAAAGAATTCTCTGCGTCTGTTTCTTGACTTGACAACGACATGCAATTCATTCAATTTTGGCACAATGAAACATAAAAGAAACCATCTTCCTATAGTTTTTACCGCTCTTTTCGGCATGCTTTTCCTGTCTCTTCTCTTCATCCGTATGGGAATATTTGACCGTCAGCCGGTCCGGTTGGAAATCGCAGACATCATGTCAACTGAAATGATGTCTGATCGGAACACCTGGATGAATATCTTCCAGGACAAGAAAAAGATCGGCTTTTCCCATTCACGCTATGCACGCCTTGAGCAGGGATATCGTTTCAACGAAACCATGTTTATGAGAATCAACACCATGGGGATGATTCAGGATATCAGCCTCAATACCAGCGGAACCCTTAACACGGATTTCTCGCTCAGATCTTTTGATTTTGAAATTGCCTCCGGGCGCTTCAATTTCTCTGCAGCCGGTGACATAACAGACAAAACCCTTAAGTTGAATACCCAAAGTGCTGGTGCAAAACAAACCTACCAATTAATCCTGACCGATGATATCTATTTCACTTCCGGTATTGTTCAAGCAGCCAGCGCCGGCAAATTAAAACAGGGTGACCAACTCACATTGAAAGTCTTCGACCCCATTGCCATGGGTCAGGAATCGATTCTACTCCACGTCCTGGAAGAAGAAGACATCACCATCATGGGGCAGGTGAAAAAAGCAACCAAGATTTCACTCAAATTCAAAGGCGCCACCCAACTGGCGTGGATGGATAAAAAAGGAGACCTTTTAAGGGAAAAAGGGATGCTGGGAATTATCCTTGAAAAAACATCCCGTGAAGACGCCATGTTCGGTCTCCCCATCCAGTCGAGTCAGGATCTCACTATAGTAGCATCCATTCCGGCCAACATCGATATCGACAATCCGGGCGAACTGATGCAATTGCGATACGAAATAACAGGTTCGGGTGATTTCGCAAAACAGCTTCAAGGCGGCAGGCAGACCTATATAGCCCCCGTTCTCTCGATCCAAAAGGAGTCCCTCGACGATCTTCTGCAACAAGATCCCCCCCTGGTTTCCATGGAAAATCTCACGACTTTCCTGGCGCCCAGCGCTTTTATCCAGTCAGATCATCCTGCCATTCAAAAGCTGGCGTCCGATCTGACTACCGAGAAGGACTCCCCCTTAGAAAAAGCGCGCAAACTGGTTGCCTGGATACAGGCACATATTCAAAAGCGCCCGGTCATATCTCTCCCGGATGCCTTGTCCACCCTTGAAAACCGTGTCGGGGACTGCAATGAGCATGCGGTGCTCTTTGCAGCCCTGGCGAGAGCTGCCGGGATCCCCACCAAGATCGAAGCCGGTGTGGTCTTTTTACGAAAACGTTTTTTTTATCATGCCTGGAACAGTATTTATGTCGGCAGATGGATCACTGTCGATGCGCTGTTTGACCAGATACCGGCCGATGTCACCCACATTCGTTTTACCAGCGGCATGCAGAAAGACCAACTCGACATATTGGGCCTCATCGGAAATCTGAAAATCCAGATCCTGAATGGAACATCATCAATATGATAGAACTTAAAAATCTCACCAAATGCTACGGTGATGTCGTTGCGGTCAACGATCTGAACATCCATATCGCCCAGGGAGAAATTTTCGGCTTCATCGGACCAAACGGCGCCGGTAAAACAACGACCATCAAAATGATCGGGGGCATACTGATGCCAACCGTCGGAGAAATTCGAATCTGCGATATCGCTATGGCTGAAAACCCGGAAGCAGCGAAACTGAAGATCGGATTTATCCCTGACCGGCCATACCTTTATGAGAAACTCACCGGTTTGGAATTCTTGAAATTCGTCGCTGATCTGTATCAGATGGACGCCCGTCATTTCCAGAAAAAAGCACATGAAAAGCTGGCCCTTTTCACCCTATCGGATTGGTCGGAAGAGCTCATCGAATCCTACTCCCATGGTATGAAGCAACGTTTGATCATGGCTGCCGCCCTTCTGCACGAACCAGAAGTTATCATTGTCGATGAACCCATGGTCGGTCTCGACCCCCTGGGTATCAAGCTGGTCAAGGACCTTTTCAAACATCTGTCCGAAAATGGCACAACTGTTTTCATCTCCACGCATACGCTACAGGTAGCGGAGGATCTGTGCCATCGTGTTGGGGTTATTAACAAAGGAGCCCTGATCGCAATTGGATCGCCAGAAAAATTGAAACAGGATATGCAAGATAGCAATGCCGACCTGGAGGATGTGTTTTTAAAATTGACGAATGCTGCTAATTAAAGACGATTTGCAGTCATTATAGATCGTTTTAGGTTTTAGGTTTTAGGCATTGGCCATCAGCTTTGGGCTACAATAAATGACGCGCGTAGCGCTAATGTCGTCCGAAGGACAAATGACGCACACAGTGCTAATGACAACGGCAGGATAAAAATAGTTCTTTGTCCTGAACATCCCAACAATTTAGTCGAAAAACATGAGGTCGATACGTAATCATGCATGACATTCTCACCCTTGTCAGACCCAGGGTCTTGAGTTTCAAGAACGCCTCATTTTTTCGGGGAAATAGACAGAGCAGTCTCATGAAACTGCTGCTGTTTGGTGGTATTGGGTTCGCTTTCTGGGGCGGCATCTTTGCGGTGTCATTCAGGGTGCTGCGTTATTTTAAAGGGGTTGAAGAACTGGGCGATCTCCTTGCATTCAAGCTTTTGTCCATGATTCTGATTACACTCATGTCTCTGCTCATTTTCAGTAGTATTCTCACATCCTTGTCCAAACTCTTTCTGAGCAAAGATCTGAATCTGGTACATGCCATGCCGGTTTCCACTTACCGGATCTTTCTGGCCAGATGGATAGAAAGTACGCTGGACAGCTCATGGATGGTCGTCATCTACCTGCTGCCTGTTTTTCTGGCTTACGGTATCGTATTCAACGCGGATTGGTTTTACTACCTCACCGTAGGATCGGCAATTCTCTCACTGGCAGTCATCGCCTCCTGCTTAAGTGCCATGATCGTGGTAGCTGCCGTCGTCTTAATACCGGCCAATCGCATCCGAAATCTCTTCGTCTTCCTGGGTCTGTTGCTCTTCATCCTTATTTTTATCGTTTTCCGTCTCCTGAGACCCGAAAGACTGGCCAACCCAGAAGTCTTTTCAACGGCACTGATGTACCTTTCGGCGCTCAAAACACCGAATCTGCCTTACCTTCCCAGTACCTGGGCATTTGATGGTATCCAAGCGGCAATCAATGGATCCATCTCTGAAACCCTCTTTCATATGAGCCTTTCTTGGTCATGCGTCGGCATGATGATCTTCCTGATGATCATCATGGCCGACCGACTCTATTTGATAGGATTGTCAAAAGCCCAGACATCACCGGCCAGGCTTTTAAAACATAAAATATCATTCGACAAAATTTTGTTTTTTCTGCCGGCAACCCTGAAAGCGTTCGTGGTAAAAGAAATCAAATCGTTCTTTCGAGACCAGACCCAATGGTCCCAGATATTTCTCATCGGTGGTCTGGTGTTGATCTATATCTTCAATTTCAACCCTTGATAAAGCACCCATCAAAACCGTATACCTGCAAAATCTCCTGTCTTTTCTAAATGTAGGCTTGGCATCATTTGTCCTGATTGCCGTCGCCGGGCGTTTTGTCTACCCGGCCATCAGTAACGAGAACGAAGCTTTCTGGATTGTAAAATCGTCACCCATCTCCATACGGCGATTTCTATGGGTGAAATTCTTCATCTACTTGCTGCCACTCCTCATCCTAACGGAAATTCTCATTCTGGCCACCAATATGTTTTTGAATGTCACGCCCTTTATGATGTTGCTATCCACCATAACGATTTTTTTCATGGTTCCCGGCGTGGTGGGCATCGGCATCGGTTTCGGGGCGGCTTACCCGAATTTTAAATCGGAAAACCCCGCTCAATCGGTCACAAGTTTTGGGGGACTGCTTTTTATGATTTTGTGCGCTGCTTTTGTTGGCGGGATCGTCATACTGGAAGCCGGGCCTGTATATAACCTGTTCATGGCAGGCTTCCATCAACGGACATTGTCCATTCTGGAATGGGTATGGATCATCGGATCCTTTTCACTGGCTTTGATAATTTGTATGCTGGCAATGATCCTGCCCATGCGTTTCGGCGAGAGACGGTTGTCAGAGCGCGTTATATAGCATGACAAGCGGTATAAACTGCCTGACTGAAATCGAAGATGAAGATCACCTGATACGCGCGTTAAATCAAATTATCGATAAAAAGGGAAAAGACGCCTATATGATGGTCTCACCGGTCTTCTCAATCGACAGGCCCTAGATGACGTTCTGAGTCTGGAGCTCAATCGAGCCATCGGCGAACGGGTTCGAAAAAAAGTGGAAGCATTGACCATAAAATGGAACGGCACCAACATTCGCCTCACCGTCAGTGGCGGTCTCTCCTCTTTCCCCGAAGAAGCAGACAGCGTCCTATCCCTGCTTCAAACCGCAGACGAGGCTGTTCAGCGGGCCAAAAGTATGGGCAAAAACAGACTTCTTATAAACCGTTCCAGCGCTTTGAGTCGCAACAGTGAGCACACCCCAGCGTTGCAAAAACCTGAGGGCTTCAGAGTCAAGACGCCTAAGGGTGAAGTCGTAGTATTTTACTTCGAACCCTTAAATAGCGCTATTTGATAATGAAGACCGAAACATCCCTGGCCGCGTTAAGCACTTTCTGTGATGTACTCCCGAAAAAGAAATCCCTTATACCGGAAGTGCCCCCCCTGCCGATAGCCACAACATCATAACCGTCTTCAGATTCACGAATGATATCCCTCGCAACCCCCTCTTTCAGGTCCTCGTGTTTGGTTCCGATGTTCGTTTCATCGAAACCCTTGGCTATAAGTGTCTCTTTTGCCTGCTGTATAGCGGCATCGACTATCTCTCTCTTTTTATCTGCCATGGTGCAGAAAGCACTCTGCTGAGATTTAAAATACGGAGTCAGTGCGGGGCTGTTCATTTTGCACAGGGCCTCTGTATCCATAGCAACGCTAAACAGGGTAATACGCGAATCTCTGGCAAACGTTTCCGCTACTGTGTCCACAGCACGTTGGGCATTTTCCGAGTCGTCAAGTGCGATCAAGATCTTTTTGCTCATGAAATTTCTCCTTCTGCTTGCGAGTTAAAACAGATATTAAATTTCATCTTACTGAAAAATGCCCCATGCATCAACTCTGTTTTTCAAACCGGTTGACATTCTCGATTGGCTGCTTAATTTAATTGTATCACAAAGTGACACATAAGGTGTCGCTCTCTTCATGTTTACAAAACGCCATTTTGTTTGTACCTTCCTTGAAAAGGCTCCCGTAAATTCACGGGAGCCTTTTCTTTTGTAAATTCCCTAATATATATCTCATTACATCTTGTCAGGAGAATTTTTTCCTGCTAGTTTATCGGAAAAGGAGTCGATGCCATGGTATCCGGTAAATATCCCCAACAACCTGTCATTGCAGTCGGCGCTGTGGTGGTGCACAAAAATCGCATACTACTGATTCGTCGGGGTAAGGAACCGGCTAAGGGAGAGTGGGCCATACCCGGGGGGCGTGTTGAATTAGGAGAAACCATGCGTGAGGCAGTGGCACGGGAAATTTTGGAAGAAACATGCGTTTCCATCCGTCCAGGAGAATTGGTATATTTCTTCGAAACGATTCAGCCCGATTCAGACGGAAAAATTCGGTTTCACTATGCCATTTTTGATTTCATGGCCGAATACCTGACAGGCGAACCCAATCCCCGTGACGACGTCACAGATGCCAGGTGGGTTTCGGCCGCCGACGCCAATACCTACAACCTGAACATCAAAACCCGGGATCTTTTGAATCAAATCGGATTTTTTTCCTGAACCGCATTAACGAGTACATTCCCCGTAACTTGCTGCGGGGTTAGCGAGCGAATTTAAATTAGACAGAATTCCTTACGGTCGATGCGAAGCACCGCCGTACGGCAGAACATTCCATGTAGCCTGTTGCGAGGTTCTTCAATAAATTCGTTTTATGAATTTATAAAACGCGACGTTGTCGTTAGAAAAACAAAAGCGTCTATATTTGCTTTCAAAGTCCTCTTTCTGCTCGTCTATCGGTCAGGATGTCAGCTTCGAAGCAATGTTTGCCACATGCCGGCCCTGAAATCGGGCAGCTTCCAGTTCGTTATCACTCGGCATTCTTTCACCTGACCCACCGGCAATCGTCGAAGCACCATAGGGAGATCCACCCGTTACCTCGTCGATTCTCATCTGACCCTGAAAAGCGTACGGTAGCCCCACAACCACCATACCATGATGCAGCAGGGTTACATGAAAAGTCAAAAGGGTCGATTCCTGACCACCATGCTGGGTAGCGGTACTTGTAAAAACACTACCGGCCTTGCCCACCAGAGTCCCCTCCGCCCACAACTGCCCGGTGGCATCCAGAAACTGACGCATCTGGCCACACATATTGCCAAAACGGGTTGGTGTGCCAAAAATAATGGCATCCGCCGATGCCAGGTCCTCCACTGTAGCCACCGGCACATCGGCCTGTGATTTTTGGGCATCCAGCGCACCCATTTTTTCCAGAACCGCTTCCGGTAGTGTTTCCGGAACACGTCGCAAAATCGCTTCGGCATGCTCTACCGAATTAACTCCGGTTGCAACCGCCTCCGCCATTTGGCGAAGATGACCATACGTCGAATAATATAGTACAAGTACTTTCATGTTGTTGTCCTCCATAGCCCGAATATTTCAGGTTCACAAGATTTGCGGGTTCGTGTAGATAATAGCTATTGTTCTTGTTGCTCAAAAAGATTTCCGCCATGGCCTAATTATCTCAAGGTTGTCGATAACCATTTGCAGGACTTGTCAAGCCGGTTTCAATTTTTTTATTGCATGTTTTCTGTATCTGGTTATCATATGATATGGTTGTTTATATAAATTTGGACCTGTTATGTACGGATCTGGTGAAAACAGTTGAATTGGCAAGGGAGATTATGTCATGAAAGAACTCATCAGTAAAATTGCGCAAGCGCTGGTCGACAAACCCGAGGTCGTGTCGGTTGATGAAGTACATGGCGAGCATACAACGGTGCTGAAACTGAGTGTAGATAAATCAGACCTGGGAAAAATCATCGGTAAAAAAGGGAACACCGCCCGGGCCATCCGGACACTCTTGAGTGCCGCTTCCGGAAAAGCTCAAAGACGCCATTTCCTTGAAATTGTTGAATAAGTAAAATCGTTGAACAATCCTATGAAATTCAGCATCGCCGCTCTCACTTTTGATTTTCAAATCGACTGCCGACTTGAAGACACTTCATATGCCGAGCATCAAGGTTTTATGGATATTATCGCACGCAAAAAATCGTTTGCAAGCATGATCTCAACTACCCTTGTCCTGGTCAAGCATCTCAAATGAATTTCGCTCCAAAAGAGCTTTCTTCAGACCACACAACACTGGCATCCCGGTTATCTTCCTGGTCGTCACATGATATGGCAAGACGGATTATCTCTCCTTTCTGAACGCAACCAGGCGTCTTCACCAGGATACTGGCACCATAGTTACTCATATTTTCAATGGCACCATTGTAGGTTCTCCCACCGACAAGAAATGTCACATCTCTCTTGCAGACAGTTCTGCTAACAAATCTTTTATCGTTCATATTGCCATCCTTCATTATTTTTCACTGCCATGCCATTGCCTTACATATAAATTTTTTTGCCTCCTACATACTACATCGTGGTACTGCTTTGTCAAGCTCTATCGACCACTAAATGGGTTGTCACGAATATGTTCCGGATGGGTCACACGGCTCCAAAGGTTTCCATATTTTTTTGTGGTTACCTAATAGATCCCGGTTCTTCCGTTCTGATATTTTGGATATCGATGATCAGGTTTGAATTTTTCAATGGCCGATGATATGAAGATTCTAATGATAAAACCTAAAGCAATCATAGCGATTCCATCACTTTCCGACTTCTACACGACCACCCATCGCCTGTCGGCTTTAGGGGAAAAAATTGTCGAAAAAATTTTACAAAAACAGGGCTGGGGCACCCGGCTGCTGCATTTCCCCAGAATGGGCAAGCAAGCCCTGCCATTACCGCCAACCCTCTCCCACCTGAAAAAGTATCTGATCCCGGGTGAATTTGGTCCCACCGCATTCTTCACCAGATACCAGCGCTTTGGTCCCTCTCCTGAAGACAGTGCAGGCATCATTCTATCTGAGAACCCGGATGCTGTTTTCCTTTCCTGTTTTGCCTTTGCCTATTCTGATGACACCCTTTCCCTTGCCAGGCATCTCAAACAACAAAACCCATCCGTACCTGTTTATGTCGGGGGTGCCGGCGTCAGTGTGCTACCAGATTATTTTATAGCAGAAAAAAGTATCGATGCGGTTATCACGGGTGAAGCAGAAGATTCCCTTACAGCCTTTCTTGGAGGAAGCGCGGGTCCTGATTGCTGTGTCGGCCCGCATATTGAAAGCCCTGGCAGCATTGATTTTTCCATTGCAACCACAAGGTCTTCCAAAAACGGTCTATGGCTGACAACGACCCTCAGCAGGGGATGCCCCCGAAAGTGCAGTTTCTGCGCCAATCACCTGGTTCATGGCAGAACCTTTCGAACCGTGCCTGTTGACGCGTTTTTATCGGCCATTAAGACCTTCCCCAAAGATATTCCCCTCCATATCAACTTCGAAGATGACAATCTTCTCTTGGACAAGGACTATTTCTTTGCCATACTGAAAGCAATTCGAAAGCAGTTTGCCCGGGTGGATTTCAGCGCGGAAAACGGGATGGACTACCTGTTGCTGGACACTGGTACTGTGGACAGACTCATCACCCTCGGTTTCAGGCAGTTCAATCTTTCCATGGCATCCTTTTCTCCTTCTATCCTGAAAGATTCTCATCGCCAGGGTGACACTGAACACCTGCAGGACGTCCTCCGTCACCTGAGCCGAAAAAACATCCCCTCCATCACTTATTTCATTTGCGGTCTGAAACAGGACACCCCCGATTCCGTAATTGAAAACATACGTTTTCTATCCAGGCAGCCGACACTTCTGGGTATATCGCTGTTTTACCCGGTACCGGGTCTGCCGGGATTCAAGGACGCGCGACTCTTTTTCGAATCCGACTCCCATCTCTGCACCGGAAGCGCTGCATTTCCATGGTCAGGATCCCTGACCACCGCCCAGATGATTACGGCCTTCCGTATGGCCCGATATGTCAATTTTACGAAAAAAACAGAATATCAATCACAAGAACGTGACCTGTTGACACGCATCCGAAAAGAGAGAAAACTCTATACGTTCCAGAGAAAGGGTAAGCAAAAATCGATGGTACGTCCGCCAGGACTTGATCGGGAGATGGAGAAGGACTTTTTTGAAAAAATTCCGTTTTAAGTTTTAAGTAAGACATCCCCGCTGAGATGCCTGGATGCAATATAGCTGCTGAATGTTCGCCACAAAGGGCTTCCCCTCCAAACCTCCGCCCCTCCAACCCTATTTTTCGTTTATTGAGTTGCTTTCAGCAATCTGTAAACAACCCCTGACATGCCCCTGTTCCGTCAACCCAATGAACCCAAAAAACCCAACAAACCCAAGGAACTCTTCTCCCCCTTGAAACCTCGAACCCTCGGACCCTAATTTTTAATCATGCCTCTATATGCTCACCCTTCAGTGTTTCCAATGCCTTTTCCCGAATCTTATCCAGGGATTGCTGAACATCAGCAGGCATTTCCTTAGCCCTGTGGTTTTTGATGATATCAATGGCCTTGCTGACCGCTTTTTGCCCCCATGTTTTTTCACCCTGTGCTATCCAGGGCTCGAGGGTTTCGCGGTTGCACAGTTGGGGCTGCCAGTGCTCCTTTTTAAAATACTTCATGGTCTGATCGGTTGAAATAAACGCACCCTGGGGGCCGACCTGACGAATCACATCCATACCGATATGCTCCGCATCGATATCAAAACCGCGAATGACACGCCGCACATAACTGATGATCTCCGCGTTCATCACAAGCGCTGCCGGGGACCCCACCAGGCCCTGCCCCAGGTACCCGATATCATGAATCAGGTTGGCACCATCCAGCCCGGCCATGAGTAAAGAGATAGACCATTCCATACCGGCCTGCTCGTCAGGTGCGTGTGAGTCGCTGACCCCGGCTGTCCCCCACATGGGGATGCCGTAATAATGATAGAGGTCCGCACAGGCAGATAAAGCAAGTCTGTACTCCGGGCATCCATATACACAAGCCGAGGTCTTCATATCCAGGGTAGACATGCCAAATCCTGAAATAATCGGCGCTCCTTTGGCCCTCAGTTGATGAAGAACGAGTCCACTCAAAGCTTCGGCATTTCCAACGGTAATCGCACCGGCCAGGGTCACCGGTGCGCTAGCTCCGGACATCATCCCGGGTGTATAGTTCACTGGAACCGCGTTGTCTGCACAGAAAAACAGTTTCTTGATGGCGCCCGAGGAGTGGAGCAGCGGCGTCAGGGGTTCCGCATAATGAATATGAATCGGTCTCTCCCTCAAGGCTTCCTTCCCGCCCACAACGGCCGCAGCCATTTCATTGATAATGGCAATGTCCTCTGTTCCGGCGGCGGTATAGAAAATCGGTTTGATGGAATTCTCCAACTGGGTCTTGAAGGAGTCGATGTACATCAGATTGGTGGGTGAGTCATAGGGTAAGGCATAGGAACCCAGAAAATCGATCTCTTCAAGAGAATCAGCTACCCTGGCAGCGTTTGCCACGTCTGACAATCGAGATTCTCTCAGCAACCCGGACGTCAGGTCATAGGTCTTGATCAAATCCGTTCCCATCCCGAAATAGGTCTTGTTGCCTTCCAACAGCATGGCTTCCCGACCCTGCCGGTTATAGAGGGTTATCCGTGAAGGCGCACTGCGGATGCAGTCTTCAACCAGCCAGTTGGGAATCCGAACGATGTTGCCGGGCTTTATCCGGCACCCGGCATCAGCCATCATATCCAGGGCCTCCGGATGCATCACCTTGACTCCGACCGTTTCCAGAAGCTCCAGAGTGGCACAATGAATGTGTTTGATCTGGTCCTGGGTAAGTACACGATAGGTCGGAAGACATTGAGATTTAAAACCTGTATTCATTACCATCTGTTTCCCCTTAAAGTTCAATCGGTCATCTATTAGGGCCTGGATGACACATGTTGCATCATACCACCAAAATCGATTCTTCCCATCTGTTCCATGACTTCGGGGGGACCGATAAAAACGATCTGATTCATGAGCGACGTCATGCGTTCCCTCTGAACAATTTCCTCAAATTGGCCACGCCCCATTACCCAGTTGAACAAATAGGTTCCTGTGCTGGTTTTAAAAACACCCTTGGCCCTGACGATGCCATCCGGAATCAGCTTCATCATTTCTTCGAACTGCCTGCAATGCATGCCTTTCCACATAAAGGAGCCCGACACCAGACGATCCGGAGGCGTCATGGCTCCGCCTGGGTCTTGAAGAAGTTTGTCGATGGCAATCTCGAGCGCCTCCTCTGAAACGGGTCTTATTTGCTGTCTCTCTTGGGTTTCAGATGCTATGACTTCCGGCAGAAATGTTCCCAGGGGTATATCAGCATAGGTGGTTTCGTAAAAATCAGGATTTGAATGATGTTTCCTGACAATTTGTTTTACCTCCTGAATGATCTCGGCATCCGCCTCATCTATCTTGTTGATGATAAAAACCGTGGCAGATTCCAGCTGCTTTTCAACCGAGGTAAAGGTGTCATAGGCATCTTTGAAGTTAGCGGCATCGATTAGACAGAACTGCTCTCTTAGTTGAAAACGATCCTGAAAAATTGATAGTTTGAGATCTCGTTTCAAGTCGGAGGGATTGGCAACACCGGTCGCTTCAATAATTAAAACATCCGGTTGGATGTTCTGGGCGATATTCATCAGACCTTTGATAAAATCGGTTTTGACACATACACAGAATATGGACCCCTTGCTGATTTCCAGCATGGATAGATCCTCATTTTCAACCAGCGACCCGTCTACCCCCATATCACCGAACTCGTTCATGAGAATCATGAGTTTCAGGTCGCTCGGAAATACGTGGATAACCCGATTCAGGAATGTGGTCTTACCACTTCCTAAAAATCCGCTGATTAGATAAACAGCCGTGGTACCGGACATCTCTAAGTTCCCTTCAAAAATAAAATTGTTGCACGATTTTATTATTCGCGGCGATGTCGCTCTTGACTTTGTTTATTCCGTCATTCAAAATTTGGTCCTTTGGGCCAGGCCAGAGATATTTGGCTATGCCGATGGCGGTAACTGTTTAAATCCGAAGCACGAAATTCGAAATCCTAAACAAGACCTAATGATCAAAACAAGACCTTTGAGATACAAGTTTAAGCACCATGTTTGAACCGCAACAGCGAGCGCATTCCCCATAGCCTACTGCGGGGATGCTTATCTATAAAACCTAAATACCACGAACAAAGGTCTTCGGGGCTTCGTTTTAAAGTCGGGCAACTGTTTGAGCTCGTTAGGCACCGTTGGGGCCGCTGATTTACTGCAAGGGTTACAAATTGATAAACAGTCCCTATTATTAAATTGTTTCAACACGACGGGCAGCGGCGGTCCTTACGGCGCCTTAGGAGCGAGTTTTGGCCGGCTTTAAAATGGATTTCCGAAGACCGGCAAACATATAGGCTTCTGAGTTACCTGAATAGCCCGTTTTAAGTGTTTCACTTGAACCCTTGGATCCTTGAATCCTCGACCCCTTAACAAATTCCCTGCTCTGTCAATAATTCCATTATCTCATCAGGCTTCAGCACCCGACCCGTTGCGACAACCGTTCCATCCATGACCAGGGCTGGCGTACTGAAAACACCCATCTTGATAAAGGTATCGATGTCCTTTTTCTTCTCAACTTCAATTCTCCCTGTCAGTCCCATCTGATCAAGCGCTTTAAGCACATTGTCATAAAGAGCGTCACAGTTTTTACAGCCGGGTCCCAGAACTTCTATGTATTTATTTTTCATCGCACCGTCTCTTATAACGATCAGTGTATTGCAGAATTTTCTCGATCAGTTCATCCTGATCTGGAATCAGTGATTCATACACCACCTTGCCCTCAATGGCGATGCTGGGCAGTTTCCTGACCTTGGCAGTCTTGAGATATCTGCGGGCTTCCGCGGTTTGCATATCCCACTCCCGAACCTCGATCAAGGCGTGTATTTTTTCCGGTAAGTCCCTTACCGATTTCGCCATATAGACGCAGGACGCTCACTGGCGATAATCGCTTACGAACACCTCAACGACAATTTTTCGCTGCATGACTGTTATACCGCTTGTTATAAAGGAATGACTATCTATTTGACTCGTCACGTTTCATGAAATATCCGGGTTAGTTTGCTTTGTCGGTAGCTGCTTTTTCCTGTTTCTGCGGCATCAGATTTTCTTCGATAGCCGCTTCCAGTTCATCCCTCGAGGGTATTGCATCGAAATATAGCTCCCCGTCGATAAACAGAGAAGGAATAGGCGCCAGTCTATAATGTTTATAGACACCCGCTTCACCGAACAAAGAGCAGGAAAGGTCCAGGAAACGCTTCTTGCCTTCGGCCGTTATGATATCGACCCTGCTGTAAGTCACCTTGTTGTCATAGGTGGGCAACACGTCCTGTACAGCCGCTTCCATATACGTGCAGGATATACAGGACTTTCCCTTGAACGTGGTCTCTATGTGAATGGTTTGTTTCATCACGTTTGCTCTGACAATGAATGACTCGTCAAGTTTCATGAAATGTTCGGGATAATGTCGCCATTCGTTTGCAGGTCCTGCACATACGCGGTGTCTCTGGCTCAACACCAAACGTTTTAACCTGATTCTCCATATACGAAATAAACCTGTCTGCTCCCAGTACCTCTCCACAACCACTGCAGGTTGCCAGTTCATCCCGGCACAGGGTGATGCCGCAAAGACTCAGAGCACTCTGACCATTTTCATGTTTCAGCGTCAAAGCGCCGGTGGAACAACTGTTGGCACAGGCACCACAAAGAATACATTTTTCGTCGGTCACATTGAAATCTGTCGGACCGGGGGTCTCGCTGTCAACATAACCAAGACAAAGCGCCTCGAAACCCAACTTCTCGCGACAGGCATCCACACACCTGCCGCACCGGATACACACGTCACACCTGAGGCACCGTAATGCTTCCGCCCTTGCCGTATCCGGTAAAAGCGTCAATTCCGCCTGTTCAAAACTCGTTTTCCTTTTCTCCAAATCAAGCAGGGGGACCATTGGCCTTGTTAAAGATATTTTCTGGGTCGCCGTGGTTTCAAGAAAAGGGGTTTGCTTTCTTCGAGCTGCAAGATGTCGTGTTTTCAGCATGGGTAAGCCCTGAAAACATCGATGGATATTATCCGCAGCTATTTTTCCAGCAGCAATAGCCTCTATAATGGTTGCCGGGCCCGTAACGGCATCGCCGCCTGCATAAACGATTTTATCCCCTGTCTGCCCTGTCAAAGGGTCTGCCTTGATCCTACTGTGCTCTGTCCACATCAGGTTTTTAAAAGCTGAAAATCCTTCCCGATCTGATCGCTGTCCTATGGCATGGATGATAGCATCGGTCTCAAATTCATGCACGCTTCCCTTTATGGGAATCGGTCTTTGCCGGCCACTTTCATCAGCCTCTCCGAGTCTGGCGTCAATACAACGCATAGCGGACACATTACCCTGACGACCCATTACCTCGACAGGTATTTTTAAAAAGGAAAACCGTACACCCTCCTGCTCTGCCATGGCGACTTCCTCCGCCAGAGCCGGCATTTCATTTCGGGTCCTCCGGTACAGGATGTTGACATCATTACAACCCATGCGCAGGGCTGTTCGCGCAGCATCCAGAGCTACATTGCCTCCCCCGACAACGATAACACGGGAACCTGTTGATGGCGCACGCCCAAGAGAAGCATGATGCAAATAAGTAATGGCATCCATGACCTGCGGGAAATCGGTTTCGCCCTTTATTCCCATCTGCAGTCCTTTTTGGGCACCGGTTGCGACATAGAAGGATTCAAACCCCTCCTGTATCAAATCTTCAACCGTAATATCCTTGCCTAAACGTGTGTTGAACCGAAAGACAACACCCAGATTCTGAATCAAAGATATTTCTCGCTCCAGAACCGAAAGAGGAAGCCGGTATCTGGGTATTCCCACACGCATCATTCCACCGGCATACGGCAGCGCTTCGATAACGGTCACACCATAACCCTTCAGGGATAAAAAATAGGCTGCACTAAGTCCGGATGGCCCGGCACCCACAACACATACATTATGATCGTTGCCCCTTGCTTTGGCGGGATTTTGAAACCCGTTTGTTCCCAGAACGATTTGGGAGGCAAATGCTTTAAGGGTATTGATAGCCACAGGTGTATCAATCTTTTTTCTCACGCAGGCAGCTTCACAGGGATGGGTACAAACCAGGCCACACACCCAGGGGAAAGGGTTGACTTCCCGAATCAACGATATCGCTTCACGATCTTTACCCTGTCCTATCAGGGTTACATAGCTTGCGACATCGATTCCAGCGGGGCATGCGCATTGACAGGGTGCCGGAGAAAGAAATTCGCAGTCACCGGTGAGACAGATATGATCTCTGATGTGAGCTTCAATATAGTAGCCTTCTGACAGCAGGACCTTTGCAATGGTTTTACCAAACGATGCGGCGGTTTCATTTTGTGAGGATGCCAGATATTCCCCCATGGAGGCCACGATATCCAGGTCTTGGGGGACCGCTTTGCCAAGAGAGATTTTTTCCAGAGCAGCAGACAGTGAAAAGGTCGCTTTTTTTAAATGGGGTGCAATGAGCGTTTGTGACAAACAGGTGCATTCCGTCCGCAATCGGGACACCGGGCATGCTTGACTATTTCTCGTCTCTGCACTCACCTCTTTCACACCCACACCATTTAAATATCGGAACGCAGATTCTTACCGGAGCCTGCTTTATCCAGGTTTTCTTTTATGTTGTCAAAATCAAAACCTTCATCACGCAGCGCTAAAACACGTTCTCTCAACGTATCGCTGCCGGCTCGCTCTGCCAGTGCATCGATCAATTCTTCATACTGGGGGATCATGCTTTGAAACACCAAATCTTCTTCGATGCATATGGTGGGCAGCACCTTTCCTTTGAGCCTGGTAAACATGTCGATGCCCGCTTTTGACTTGATGGACCACTCTTTGTATTCGATCACCTGCTGCACATCCACCGGCAATGCAGCAATTGATTCCATCATATATCCACATGCCGCGCACTGTACACTGTCAAGGGTAAGAACGTCTATGCGTATTTTTTTTTCCATTGTTCTCGATCTCCTTTTGAGCAAAGAAGTCAAAATCTAATAAAGCGCTAAATTGTTTTAATGCTGGAGAACGAATGAACACCGAACATCTTTATAAAATCATCATTGTAAAGATTCTGTATTCTGGCTCCTGATTCTTTCTCAGACTCATTCCGGCAGGACAAAATGTCTCCGCCCATCGCGTAGCGAGATTTGCAACTGCTTCAAAGGAATAGGTTTTTAGTTATGGAAATAGAATTAACTATACTTCCGGGTACCTGGGATAGTGCTCTTGGTAGAATTCCCTGGCTTCATACGCCTGGATCAGATGTTCCGCCGGAACATCGTAGGGGATATCTCAGCCGGGTGCAAATGTATATCCCCGGGTGCCGCCCGCCGCAAGACTTATCAGGGCATCTTCTCTGGGTGACAGGAGTCCCAGGCTGAGTGCAAGGGTCAGCTTTAAATTGCCGCCAAAACCTTTGCCATATTTCATCGCAACATCACGAATGAAATTCATATTCAACTGTTCATCAATAGCAAATCCATGTGTTCCTACCTTGCAGACATCTTCGATGACCTTGGTGCAGTCTCCGCAGATAAAAAAGCTGGAGGTCTTACCGGCATCATGTATGGCTGCAACAGCCTCCTGGCAATTGGGCGTAACAAATTCCTGAAAAGTCTCGGGTCGGATCTGAGACGCTACCGGATCCACGATGGCAATGATGTCACACCCCATTTGCGCATAAAACCGGGTAGACTCGGCACAAAGTTTCCCCGCATACGCTATAACGGCATGGGCAAAGTCCTTCTTTTTTTTCACGGCCGTAAATATCCGTACACCGGCCAGATGAGATGCCAGCGTCAGGGGCCCGGTCACCAGGCCGAGCATGGCACAGTCCATTTCATCAAGTTGTGGTTTTACTTTAGCTGCCGCCTCGAAAATAATCGGCCACCTACCGGACGTTTTTGTAAACATCCCCAATCCGAGTTCTTCCGGTGTCTGCTTCTCACAGGGATGGGTCCTCACCGAAGGCACATTGTCTTCCCAGTATTCCAGTTCGCATCCAATGGATTCCGCTTCTATGGAAAGATCGAACATGAGGGGGATACCGTCCGCGTGATAAGTTTTGGCGGCTTGAACCACACCCCGGGCAAGAATATCAGGGTCTTTGAAATATCGGTCTGCCCGTTCGTTGATTAGATACGCGCAGTTGACACCGGCATAAGGGACCCAGGGGGCTTTCTCCGTTCTTTTTCCCCTTGTGGCGTCAATGAGCATCTGTTTAGCCATGAGTTGACTCCTTTCATTTACTTTTATTTCGATCTAAACTGACAGTGCTTCATCTCGCATTGCAGGCATTTGCTGCCCGAAGGTTTCCGCTGTGCTGTATCACTGTATATGACAAATCCGGAAATGGATTTGGCCGGCTGCATGATAAACGCTTCATTCAAATACACACCAGCGGAGTCCTCTTTCAACAAGTCGAATAACAGGGCTTGGCTTTCCAGGGAAATTCCGTTCAATCCCGGTCCCAATCGACATCCTGTGAATAGGTCCAGCTGCCGCGAGTGCATTTCCAGCATGTCATTGCATATCAACCCCATGGCATCCAGCATGGCTGTACCAACGGAATCCAGCAGCAGGGATTGGTATATATTGTTGCTGGATGCTAATTCACTGCAACTTGTCTCAAGAGCACTACCCATGCTGGCTACATAAACAGCGAAATATCGGGCATGACCATCTGTGCTGTCAGGAAGAATCTCTTTATAGACATCCTCGGTCAGCACGATTCCACATTCTTCCTCAAATTTATCCATGGCAATCGCCCGATAACAGATAATCGGGTCCACCATCCCAAGGGTCTGCTGTATCCCCTGGCATACCCGTTGATGTGTCTCCGAGGTCATTTGATACTTCGGCCCCCCGAAATAGCGGGCAACCGCCTCGGGTGTCGGCCTGATATCTTCCGGGTCGATCTCAATTCTCTTCGTCGATGAATTGCCAGCTTTGAACATATTATTGAATTGTGTTCTTTTCAGCATAACAATCCCTGCAGAAACCCCTTTTCACTGTCGCCAAAAAATATTCAGTCACCGGAACACAAAATTATTCGGCCAGACATGAACAATCACATGCCTTTTCTTTAATAAAGCGGCACAGCCGCGTCTTATAAAATCGCACAGCGATTTTATTTTAGTAGGGAAATTCAATCCCCAAATCTGCGATTTCATCTTTAACCCTGCGATACATATCGAAATGCTCCTGAGTCGGCACGGCTTTGGCGACGTCGTAGCATTCATGATACTCACTACCGATGGGAGCATCTGCAGCCTGGTCTTCGTATTTTGCCAGTAATTTATTGGCAATCTCATTGACCTCGGCCCGGGATAAACCCTGGCGCGCCACGGCATGGCCCACTTCCATACCGATTCTGGCTTCCAGGGGTGTTGCACGATTCTTATATTTGTTGCGTGTCGAAGCCATCTCCCACAAATGCCATCCGCTTACTGTCGACACCATGGCGTGAACGGCGGTTTCCCGGAAGAGCATTTCCGTCATGGGACCGGCATTGGCGAACCCGTTGGAGGTATGCAGCAGTTTGCTATTTCTGGCCAGTGCCTGCCCGGCCATGGCAATGGGCCACAGTAGTTCACGGGTTGTATTGGATCCGTAGTTCAGGTGAAAAGGAAAGTGCTGATTGAAAATAGCACCGTGAATCACCAGACCGATAAGGCTGTAGGCAACCGTCGTCACAGCCGTTCCCTCGGAGCCGCCACACCACCCACCATAAATCGCTCCGGTCAGGTTACCGGTAAAACAGCCATACTGGGCATAATGGAGAGATCGATTGAGAAGTGTGTCGGCAGTCTTGAATTCTGTCAGTGAACCGACAAGACGTGCATCTGATTTTTGAACGCCCCACTCTTCGTTCGATACGGCAATTTGACCGCTGTCATGCTCCGCTGTGCCCACGGCAACCATAAATGTTCCCGGGCGTCCCAGCAGTCTTGCTGCCAGTTTCTGATTGGTGATGTGTTGAATACAGCCACTGATTTCAGTGGGACCTGAAGATTCGATAAGATGACCAAATGTCTTTTCCAGGATCGGCCCACAGATGCCATCCAGAAGCGGCTCCTTGAGATAGGCCATGCAGATGGACTGGTGGTACTGCTCGTCACAGGTGATGTCCGGGCTCATGATACAGAATGGCGGATCCATATCTTCAATCTGACGGTGTTTCCACAACACAGCGTCCTTGCCGGCTCCTACCCAATATTGATCATGGGCCATATAGAGTGCTTCCCGAATCTCCTCATCGGTGACCTGGATCAGCCGGTGGGAATCAGTGTTGTAGTATCCCACATCCCGGAACAGCTCCCATGCAGCCTGCCAGATCCTGTCAGCCATGGCATCGTCTGTGGGACACGGGTTTTTAGGATCGTATTTGATTTCATATTTCTTGATAAGTTTTTTAAGGATCGGTGTAAAATGTTTGGGGAGAAAATCATCCTCATCCATAAAGGGACCGGTCTGGGATCGTTCAAGAATTTCCCAGTGCCTGTAGGCTGTTGTCATTGGTATCCTCCTAATATTTCCTGGTAATTACTCTGGGTATTTATTCTATGGTTATTCTTCTATTTCATTTGGCAAAAGGGTCCGAGGGGTCCAGGATTCGAGGATTCAAGTGTTTGTATTCCGGAAATCTGTTTAATATTTAGGTTTCCAGTTTTATCAAATGCTTAACTCTTAAAAATACTTAAGTGTTGATGCTTCATTTTGTGTCACTTGAATCCTGGACCCCTGGAATCCTTGAATCCTGAATTTGATTCAACGCGTTTATCGTTGAATCAAATTTACTAAAAGATCCGGCGCACTCTTGGCATCCTTGCAATAAAGATCGGCACCGATCTGATCGGCCCACATCTGGGAGGTGGGGGCACCGCCGATAACGACTTTGTATTGATCCCTTATCCCTTTTGCCTTTAAAATCTCTATGATCTCTTTCTGACGCGGCATGGTGGTGGTCATCAAGGATGAAGCACCGATGAAATCAGCACCCATGGCTTCTGCTTCCTTGATGAAAGCCAGCGGATCCACGTTATATCCAAGGTCCTTTACCACGAAGCCGTTGGTTTCCAGAATGAGTTTGGCGATGTTCTTTCCGATTTCATGCAGATCCCCTTTGACCACGCCAATCACCATTTTACCCTTTACTTCCTGACCGCCCACCTCTTCCAGATAGGGCGCCATAACCTCAACAACACCGGTCAGCGCCTCTCCAGCCAGCATGATTTCGGGAAGGAAGATTTCCAGTTTGGAAAACAAGTCCCCCACGCGTGCCATGGTCCTGGTCATTTCAGCTATCATTTCAAGAGGGTTTGCACCATCTTTTAAAAGGCTTGCAGCAAGTGCCTGTGCGTCCTCTGTTTCTCCGTCTTCCACAAATTTACTCAATTCCTCCAGCGACATAAGTTGCCTCCTTAGCAGTATTTATTCAGGTTGTATATACAACCTGAATATCTATAAAATAGGTGTTTGCTTTTTGTCAAGCCATAAAACCGTGTATCAATTCTATAAGACCTTGTTTTCCCGTTCCTGGAGATTGAAGCAAACTGGGGTGAAAAGGTATCTCGAAAAGCCATCTCTCCACGCATATAATACTCCACATACGTCACGGGGTCATCAAATGAATAGATCGTCCGTTTAATGTGGAACACAGGATACCCCGGACAGACATCAAAGATGGGTGCGGTCTCTTCTGAAAGGACGATGGCCTCCATACTCTGGCTGATTCGGGTAAGTTGCAGCTTGTATTTATTCATCAAAATGTTGTGAATGGATTCGTTTTTGAGATCCTCCCAGAGAATACCGGCACAGATATCCGGTCTGAGATAGCGGATCTCATAACGCACCGGTTTTTGATCAAAGTACCAGAGACGGCGAATAAGGATCAATTGATCACTGGTTTCCAGCTGTTTTGAAACATGGGCGGGAGGATCCACCACCTGTGCCTCCTGAACTTCAGTTGTCAAAGTGACATTCAGGTCGTCGGCCCACTTTTGAAACGGTCTCACACGGAAAAAACCCGTGGTATAATGCTGTTTCTTTTTCACGAAGGTGCCCTTGCCCGGCACACGCTCCACAAACCCTTCTCTCTCTATGGTATCGATGGCTTTTCTGGCCGTCATGCGGCTGACACTGAATGTTTCCGCCAGCTGATTTTCCGAAGGCACGGCATCCGTAAAGTTTCGTGCCTTGATGCCTTTGATGACATAATCCTTTATCTGTTCATACTTGGGAACCTTTTTTTTCATCACACAGCCTCATTCTACAACCTAAAAACCTGTACATATTGCTATAATCGAAAACAAATTCCTCTTGACAAGTTTGGGGCGTTGGTCATAACTAATCTTGTATTGTATATACAGCCATATTATGTTTCTGCAAGTAAAAGATTTCTATTCCAGATAAAGGAGGTTCCATGACAACCCATTCCTTTGTTGACGATACCATGACGATTGAACTGGATGACAACCTCCCTGAACTGCCGGAGTTTGAAAAAAAGATTCGCCGCGCCCCGGACCGCGGGTTCCGCTTGACTCCCCACCAGACCGAAATATCGCTGAAAAATGCCCTGCGCTACATCCCCGTCGAGCTGCATGAAACCCTGGCGCCGGAATTTTTAAATGAGCTGATGACACGCGGAAGGATATATGGGTATCGTTATCGACCGGCCGGGGCCATCAAAGCCAAAGCGATACACGAATACAAAGGCAGGTGTCTTGCCGGCAAAGCCTTCCAGGTAATGATCGAGAACAATCTCGATTTCGATGTGGCCCTCTACCCTTATGAACTGGTGACCTATGGTGAAACCGGATCTGTCTGCCAGAACTGGATGCAGTATCGTCTGATAAAAAAATATCTGCAGGTGCTGACCGAAGACCAGACCCTGGTGGTGGCATCCGGTCATCCCCTGGGTCTTTTTGAATCCAGACCAACAAACCCACGGGTTATCATTACCAACGGCTTGATGGTGGGTCTTTATGACAACCCCAACGATTGGGAAATCGCCGCCCAGATGGGCGTGGCAAGTTATGGTCAGATGACAGCGGGGGGATGGATGTATATCGGCCCCCAGGGTATTGTCCATGGAACCTATAATACACTCCTGAACGCCGGCAGAATAGAATTTGGATTGGGCAAAGAAGCCAACCTCAAAGGGCGCCTGTTTGTCTCTTCCGGCCTGGGGGGTATGAGCGGTGCGCAACCCAAAGCCGCAGAAATCGCCGGAGCAGTTTCCATTATCGCCGAAGTCGATCCTTCCAGAATTCAAACCCGGCATGAGCAGGGTTGGGTTAAATTCATTTCCTCAGACCTCCAGGAGACCTTTGACATGGCTGCCCGGGCCATGCAGGAAGGCCAGCCCGTCTCCATTGCTTTTTCCGGCAATATTGTGGATCTGCTGGCGTACGCGGTGGACCAGAACATAAAAATCGATCTTCTTTCGGATCAGACCTCATGCCATGTGGCTTATACCGGAGGGTATTGCCCCCAGGGGATCACCTTTGAAGAGAGGACCCGGCTTCTGGCTGAAAACCGGCCAAAATTCTGCGAACTTGTGGACAAAAGCCTTCGGCGTCACTATGAATTGATCAAAACCCTTACATCCAGAGGTGTTTATTTTTTTGATTACGGCAATGCTTTCCTGAAGGCAGTATTCGATGCCGGTGTAACCGAAATATCCACAAACGGCGTCAATGAAAAAGATGGGTTTATCTTCCCATCCTACTTTGAAGACATCATGGGACCCCATATTTTTGATTTCGGTTACGGTCCGTTCCGCTGGGTATGTCTGAGCGGCGAACATGACGACCTGGTAAAGACCGACAAGGCCGCCATGGATTGTATCGATCCCCATCGCAGATTTCAGGACCGGGACAACTGGGCATGGATCAGGGATGCGGAGGCATATCAACTTGTGGTAGGAACCCAGGCCAGGATCCTGTATCAGGATGCAGAGGGCAGAATCAAGATCGCACTAAGGTTCAACGAAATGGTGCGAAACGGAGACGTAGGTCCCATTATGATCGGCAGAGATCACCACGACCCCGGCGGCACGGATTCACCCTTCCGGGAAACAGCCAATATAAAGGACGGGAGCAATGTCATGGCCGATATGGCCACTCACTGTTTTGCCGGGAACTGCGCCAGGGGAATGTCCCTGGTTGCCCTGCACAACGGTGGCGGAACAGGGATTGGCAATGCCATTAACGGTGGATTTGGTTTGGTACTGGACGGCAGTCAGAGAGTGGACGATACTATTCGATCCGCCATCTCCTGGGATGTCATGGGTGGTGTAGCCAGAAGAAACTGGGCTCGCAATACCAATGCCGTGGGGGTGTGCCGAACATTCAATGAAACAAACAAAGGTGTGGGGCACGTCACCATTCCCTATGTTACCCAGGAAAACCTGGTCAAGGATATGGTATCCAACGCTTTTAAGAAGGGATCCTGAAATGCAATCCATTGTTATCGACAAGGAAAATCTGACCATTGAAGATGTGGTGGCCATTGCCCGGCAAGACGTGCGGGTCAATGCCTCCAGCCAGGGCAAGCAACGGGTCGAAAAAGCCCGGAAGCTCATCGCAAGATGGGTAAAAGAAAAAAAGGTGATCTACGGAATTACCACTGGTTTTGGGGGATTGTGCAATGTTCCCATTTCACCATCCGACACCCGTTTACTACAAAAAAAAATCATCATGAGCCACGCCTCCGGTGTGGGGTCGCCCCTGCCCGAGGATGTGGTTCGGGCCGTTATGGCTGTCAGACTGCATGATCTTTTTATGGGGTACTCCGGTTGTACCCTCACGACCCTCCAATATCTGATGGCCTTTCTCAACCAGGGATTGACACCGGTGGTGCCGGAAAAAGGATCGGTGGGCTCCAGCGGAGACCTGGCGCCCATGGCCCACCTGGGTCTTGTGTTACTCGGCAAAGGTGAGGCTTTTTATCAGGGAGAGCGACTCAGCGGCGCCCTGGCACTGGAGAAAATCGGGCTGGCACCCCTGGAACTTGCAGCCGGAGAAGGTCTGGCCCTGATCAACGGCACCCAGGTGATGACCGGTATCGCGACCCTGGTGGTTCATGATGCCATCCGTCTGGCCAAGCTGGCTGACATCGCCTGCGCCATGAGTCTGGAAGTGCTCATGGGAAGTAACTCTGAATTCGACCCGCGAATCCATCAGATACGCCCTCACCCAGGTCAGGTAGCCTCGGCAGAAAACATGCTGCGTCTCACCAGTGAGAGTGAAATTATCCGCTCGCACAAAGGATGTGCCCGTGTTCAGGATGCCTATACCCTGCGGTGTTCACCCCAGATTCATGGCGCCAGCAAGGATGCTGTCGTGCATGCCCGGAATGTTGTGGGTATCGAAATCAATGCATCCACCACCAACCCCTTGATTTTTACAGACACCCAGGAAGTTCGCCTGGGGGGTAACTTTCACGGCCAACCCATTGCCATGGCAGCCGATTACCTTTCCATGGGAATTGCCGAACTGGGAAATGTGTCCGAACGTCGCATCGAAAGACTGGTGAATCCGCAATTGAGTGAGTTGCCCGCTTTTCTAGTAAAAAACGGTGGGCTAAATTCAGGATTCATGATAGCACAGTACACGGCTGCAGCCCTGGTTTCCGAAAACAAGGTACTGGCACATCCGGCCTGTGTTGACTCGATTCCCACTTCTGCAAACAAGGAGGATCATGTCAGCATGGGAACCATTGCTATTCGGCAGTGCCGGGAGATTCTGGACAATGTGCAGCATGTGCTTGCGGTAGAGATGCTGTGTGCCGCTCAGGCTTATGATCTTCTGAATCAAGAGAAAAAAATGGCCGGGGGCAAAGGTACTCGGGTGGCTTACCAGGCAATTCGGGAAAAAATCCCCTATCTCGAAGAGGATCGGCAGTTGTCCATAGATATCGAAAACATGGTGGACCTGATCCGGTCTGGAAAAGTAATAAATGTGGTGGAAAAGGCTGTGGGTGAACTCGAACTGAACCGTGTTGCCGAGGGCATCCGAAGAGATTAGATAGAGAATTCAGAAGACAGAAGTCAGGAGACAGAACACAAAAGGCTGTTAGGCTGTAGACTATTAGACTGTAGGTTGCTAAAAGCCTTCTGTCTTCTGTCTTCTGTCTTCTGTATTCTTTATTCTGTATTCTTTCTCGGGCTCATTCCGGCAGAACCAAATACGTAAACCCTGGACTTTTCAACACCTTGACCTGTTTCCCCCAACCTGTTGGGAGTTGGACGATGAAAGCGAGCTGAATGAACGTTGTATATGTAGAACTTGATCGGTGTATCGCCTGTCTGAGCTGTGAACAGGCGTGTCAGTTTCATCAGGCAGGACAAGACTCGGGTTGGAGCCCCAATATATTTGTTCATATGGACCTGGAGCGACGGCAGATTCACACCGGCACCTGCCCTCAATGTGAAACCGCGCTCTGTATGGAAGTGTGTCCCACCAATGCGATCACACGTGATCCGGAAACAAGCGCCGTTGTGGTCGATAAAGAAAACTGCCTTGGATGTGGTATGTGTGTCGCGGCCTGTCCTTTCGGATACATGCAAATAGATGATACCTGCTGCAAGGCTACCAAATGCGACCTTTGCGGTGGCGATCCCAAATGTGTCCAGATGTGTATGGCCAAGGCCCTCCATTTTGGCAGCATCAATTCCCTTGCAGAACATAAACGCAACCAGATTGATTTACGACTGAGCCTTCGCGCCGTTCCCGCCGTTAAAGGAGACGATTGATGACGGGTGGATCTCTCATTGAAAACGGCGTCATTAAAACCCTGTGCCGGATGTGCAGCAACCGCTGCAGCATAGATGTACACATCCGGGATTGGAATATGGTGGAAATTACACCCGGAAACGGAAACCCCAGTAATCACGACAGGATGTGTCCCCGGGGCGGCGCAGCCCTGGACATGTTTTATCACCCCGACCGTATCCTCAAGCCATTGAAGAGACAGGGGGATGGTTCGTTTGTGGAAATCAGTCGCGAGACAGCTATCACTGAAATAGCTCAGAAAATGAAAGCCATAAAAGATCGCTACGGGGCCCGTTCCATGGGGGTATGGAAGGGTGAGGCCATCGGCTTTCTTCAGCAGGAGGAATACGCCCGCAGGTTTGCCCATGCATTTGGCACACCCAATTACTTTTCTAACGATTCCGCCTGTTACAATGGCCGTTATCTGGGGCATATGCTGGTCAACGGCTTCTGGAACCCCTTCTCATACTATGCTGAGGCGGATCTGATTTTGCTTTTCGGCACCAACCCACCCGTGTGTCACCCGCCTTTCATGGCCGAATTTGCCGATGCCAAGGCAAAGGGTGCCAAACTGGTGCTGATCGACCCGAGATTGAATCCCATCGCCTGTTATGCCGACATTTTTGCCCAGCCGTTGCCAGGTACCGACGGCGCCCTGGCATGGGGTCTGATCCGCTATATTGTAAAGGCCGGTGAATATGACCATGAGCTGATGGACAACTTCAGCATCGGATTTGAAGAAGTCGTTGAATACGCTGAAAAGTTCACCCCTGAATATGTCGAAGAACAAACCGGTATCTATGCCTCCGTGGTGGTTAAAATCGCCCGGTTGATAATAGAAAATCGCCCCAGGATCAGTTTTTATATGGGGGCCGGTCTGGAACACCACGACAACGGCGTCAACAATATACGCGCCCTGGTGATTCTGGCCTGTATCACAGGTGCCTTTGATATGGACTGCGGCCTCGTCTGGCACGAAGACATGCCCAGGAACAAACTGACCCTTTACGATGAAATTCCTCTGGAGAGTGAAAAACCCATTGGAGCAGACCGCTTTCCGGTACTCTACGATCTTCGCAAAGAGTGCCACACAATGACCGCCATGGATTACATGCTCGGCAACGGTGATTACCCCCTCAAGGGTCTCGTTGTCACCGCTGCCAATCCAGCCGTAACCAACCCCAACACCCGTAAGGTGGAAGAAGCACTCGGGTCCCTGGAACTCCTGGTGGTCAATGATCTGTTTATGACCAAGACAGCAGAACTGGCCCATTATATCCTGCCGGCAGCCTCATTCCTTGAGCGCTCTGAAATCCACATCGAGCCGAAATATCAACGTGTCTATCTCACCAACAAGATGGCTGAAATTCCAGGCATAATGGACGAATACACCCTCTGGCATGACCTGGCCCATAGCCTTGGTTTTGGCAAAAAATATTTCCCCTGGGAAAATGAAGACCAGGTCAACCAATATATTCTGGAACCTTCCCCGATCCGGATTGAACAGCTGCAGGCGCACACGGAAGGGATTCAATATGAACCCCTGGCATTCCAGAAGCATCTCACTCGTCCACTGCCAACCCTTTCGGGTAAGATCGAGTTGGCATCTCCTTATTTGCAACAACTCGGTTTTTCAGCAATACCCGAATATGTGCCGCCCTATCACCTGCGTGAGAAATCAGAGGACTACCCTTTCATCCTCACAACCGGCGCACGCAAAACCCTGCTTTATCACTCCAGAAACCAGAACTTTGAACATTTTCGAAAAATACATCCCCGGGCCCTGGCCGAAATCCACCCTGACGATGCTGCGGAACTGGGCATCGGTCAAGGGGACCAAATTCGAATCGTATCAAGCATCGGAACGCTGGTGGTGGCAGCAACGATTGTGCATAAAAACGAGCTCCTCAGGGGTGTTATAGAAATGTACCACGGCTGGGAGGATTGGCGAATCAATTTCACCACCTTCGACTGCATCAACGATCCCATCAGCGGATTTCCCCTATTGAAAGGCGTGCCGGTTCGGCTGGAGAAGGTGATGAGTACATAAATATAAGGTGCCCATGAGATCGACTTATCAATCACAATGACAAAAACGCCAACTTCCAAGCCTGACAAATTGGAATAGATTTTTTTATCACGAAAGTACGAAAGTACGAAAACACGAAAAAAACTTTCGTGATTTTGAAGAACCTTGCAACAAGCTGCGAGAAATGTTCTGCCGTTTGGCAGTGCTTCGCATCGACCGTAAGGAATTCTGTCAAATTTAGCAGCGCTCGCTAACCCCGCAGCAAGCTACAGGGTTAGCGAGCGCTGCTGCGGTTCACATTTCGTGTTTTTGTGATAAGTTTATTATATAAAAACAAGGGGATATCTAATATGAACACCAAAACAGCCATGGTCATTTTTCAACCTTCTGGTAGGCGGGGCCGGGTGCCCATGGGAGTTTCCATCGTGGAAGCATCCCGACTTCTTGGCGTAGACATCGAAGCTCCCTGTGGTGAAAAACAGGTATGCGGAAAATGTAAGATCCGGGTCGAGGAAGGGTCGTTCCAGAAACTGAACATTGAATCAAGCTATCTGCATACTGGGCCCTGGCAGTCTGGAGAAGAAAAATACATCTCAGCCCAAGAAAAAGAAAAGGGATACCGCATGGGATGTGTCGCCACTGTGGAAGGGGACCTGCTCATTTTCGTACCGGAAGCTGCTAGAGCCGGCAAGCAGGTGGTAAGCAAGGCCGCAAGACCCCTTGACATAGTACTCAACCCCGCAGTGAAACAGTACTTTGTCGAACTTATACCCCCCTCACTTGAGGATCCTGCCGGGGATTTTGAGAGGCTCTGTGCTGCCCTTGAAAATCAACATGGTCTTGCATCACTGGGTATTGATCTTGCAGTTTTACGCCGCTTGCATGATACGCTGTACAAGGGCGACTGGAAAGCCACCGTCTCAGTCTGGATGGATCAGGAAATCATCCATGTCCAACCCGGGTCAGGGTCAGGAATGTTCGGTTTGGCCATCGATGTCGGCACCACTACCGTGGCTGCCTATCTGTGTGATCTGAACACCGGTGAAGTAATAGACACCCTCTCCATGATGAATCCCCAGGTTAAATATGGTGAAGACGTGGTCTCCCGGATCTCCTTTCACATGGAAAATTCAGATGGTCTGCAACGGATGAGCAACGATCTTGTGGAGGGTTTGAACAGCCTCATCGACCAGGCTGTATCCCGGGAGTATAACCTGTCTTTGCCGGATAAAAGTAACGGCTCCAAAATGGATCAAACGTTTCGTATCCAGCCTGAAGATATTCTAGATGTCAGCATCGCCGGAAATACTGCCATGCACCACATCCTGCTGCAGCTAAACCCGGAACCCCTGGGGGTCATCCCTTTCACCCCTGCGATACACCACAGCCTTGACATCAAAGCCCATACCTTGGGTCTTAATATCAATCCGGCTGCCCGTATATTCATGTTACCCAATGAAGCCGGTTTTGTGGGAGGCGACAACGTGGGGGTTATTCTGGCCGAGGAGCCCCACCGCCAGGATCAGGTTCATCTGATCATCGACGTGGGCACCAATGGTGAACTGGTGGTGGGAAACAAGGACCGCCTGATCAGTTCCTCCTGTGCCACCGGACCGGCCCTGGAAGGAGCCCAGATTGAATTCGGTATGCGGGCAGCCCCCGGCGCCATCGAACGGGTCAAAATCGACCCTGAAACCCATGCAGTGGATTATAAGGTCATCGGCAGGGATGCCTGGAGCAGTTACTCGAAGCCCGGGGAGATGAAGACCAAAGGTATTTGTGGATCCGGCATCCTGGATACTATGGCCCAGCTGTTTTTAGCCGGTATCATTGATGCCAGCGGCGCCTTCAGCAAACACCAGATATCGGATCGTTATCAAATAGACCCCGAAACCGACATAAGGTCGTTTGTACTGGCATGGGCGGACGAGACCAGTATCAGGAAGGACATTGTTGTTACTCAGAAAGATGTCCGCCAAATTCAACTGGCCAAGGCTTCTATTTATACCGGCTGTAAACTCATGATGAAAAAACTGGGTGTCGACACTGTCGACACTGTAAAGATAGCAGGGGCTTTTGGATCCCACATTGACTGTGGGCTGGCACTGGTTATCGGCATGTTCCCGGATTGCGATATCGAAAAAATTGTTTCCGTTGGCAATGCTGCCGGGGACGGATGCAGGATTGCACTGCTGAACCGGGACAAGCGGGTTGAAGCGGATTGGATTGCCAACAACGTTCAGTACATGGAGTTGACCCTGGAAGAAAACTTTCAATGGCAGCTCATGGAGGCTATTCACCTACCCCACATGAGCGATGCTTTTTCGCATCTCGAGGGGATCCTTCCCGGCCATACTCTTAATAAATAAGGTTCATTTCCAATAGAAGGAGACACCATGTATGATTTTCTGCTCACCCCAGAAGAACAGGAACTGAAAAGGGAAGTGCGCCAATTCGCCCGGGAAGAGGTCACCAGCGAATTTCTGCGCGAAATGGACGCTGACAACATTACCTACCCGAGGGAGTTTGTGGAAAAACTTGCAGCCAGGGGTCTAAGGGGCATCCGGTTCCCCAAAAAGTATGGTGGGCGGGAGATGAGCTGGGTGGCCGAGATCGCAGCCACTGAAGAGATCGGCTGTCTGGGCATGGCCCTGGGATGCGCATTTGTCATGCCTTCCATTGTAGGTGAAGCCCTGAACATGTTTGGAACCGAAGAACAGAAGCAGAAATATCTCAAGCCGTATATCGAGGGAAAACTGGTGGCGGCCGAAGCACTCACCGAGCCCAGGGGTGGATCGGATTTTTTCGGCGCCATGACCAGGGCGGAGCTGGAGGGGGATCATTTCATTCTAAACGGCATGAAACGGTTTGTGGTCGGTGCCGAGGGGGCTGATTTTTTTCTGGTTTACTGCAAGACCAATTTCGATCCCAAGGCCCACAAATACAGCCGCATCAGCCTTTTGATCGTGGAAAAGGGACCCGGTGTGGAGACGGAATACCTCTACGGCCTCATGGGGTGCCGGGGAGGCGGTACCGGGCGGTTGGTGTTCAGGGATGTTAAAGTACCCAGGGAGAACCTGGTGGGTGAACTGCACGGGGGCGCCATCTGCTTCCACCAGATGATGATTCCTGAACGTCTGACATCGGCCGGCGGTTGCCTGGGGGTCTGGGGCTCCCTGGACCTGGCGATTCGTTATACGGACAAGCGAAGAACGTTCGGCAAGAAAATCCGGAAGTACCAGGGCGTCAGCTTCAAAATTGCCGACGCCATCACCCAGCTCGATGCCGCACGCAGTATCTGCTACATGGCGGCCAGAGCTGTTGATGAAAATTACCCCAATGTCCGCCGTATCGTGAGCGAAGCCAAACGCTTCACCACCGAAGCGGCCTGGGATGTGGTCAACAACGCCATGCAGGTCATGGGGGGCATCGGCTACACGGATGTCTACCCGATCGAGAGGGCCTTGCGGGACATCCGACTGGGCATGATCTGGACCGGCACCAGTGAGATCATGAACCTCATGATCCAGCATGAATATTACAACCAGGTACTGGATCCTGCTTATGACCGTCGTCTGATGGAAAAGGATGCCATGAATCCGGACGACTCGGAGCGTTGCTTCACGGATGAGGATATGCAGGCGGTATTTGGAGACGGTATTTAAAATAAAATTCCAAGCCATTTACCCTGCCCTAAGAGGCAGGGTAAATGGTGAAATTTTATTTTTTAGTAACCCAGAATCGTTTTATTCCCACCTGGATAGACCCACTTCCCACCCTGGACCTGGAGAAATATCGATTCATCCGACCCGAGGTGCTTCTGGGGACCAAAACTGACAACAGGACCGCCAAAAGGATGTTGGTAGCCTTTAATGCTTTCAAGGGCTTTGATAAAGTTGTCCACTGTCAGCTTTTCACCTGCTTGTTCCAGGGCTATCACGGCGAGATCCGCACTGAAATAACCCTGCTGGGCAACCTCGGAGGGCATTTTCTCAAAACGTTTTTGATAGTTGTCAAAGAATGTCTTTGCTTTTCCGGTGGCCTGGTCCGCATACATGATCGGTATGGAGGTGACACCATACAACCCTTCTACGCCTTCCCCGCCTTTCAGTGGCACCACATAGTTGCAGCCAGCCGTCTGGGTGACCATATCGACATCCCATCCCATTTTTCGGGCGGTGGACACGGCGATGATCGTGTCTGTGATGATGGTTCCCAGTATAACCACATCACAATCGGCCTTGCGTAGCTGAGTAATGGCGCCCACAAAATTGGTTTCCGAGGCCTTGTGCGTTGTTTCGGCAACGAGTTCCATGGCCATGGCTTTCAACTGATCATGCACGGCCTCAGATGTTTCGAGACCGAAATCGGTGTCCTGGTACATCATACAGACACGTTTTTTGTCTTTTGTCTCTACAAAATACTTCAGCCCGGCGCGCACGTTCCCGTAGTAGGGAGCCAGGTTGGCGAATTTCAGTTTGTTAAAGGGTTCATACATAGAGCGTGCAGCCGTGTAGGGAAACAGGTTAGGTACGTTTTTCTTTTCTAGCATGGGAAAAATGGCATTGTTCATGGGGGTGCCGATGCTGGCAATCAAAAAAAACACCTTGTCCCGGTTCACCAATTTGTTGGCTTTTTGAACCGCAATGGGCATACTGTATTGCGAATCTTCCGCAATGTATTTAATTTTGCGGCCATGGATGCCGCCGCCGGCGTTGACTTCGTCAAAGCGCATTCGGATGCCGTTGGTGGCATCAATGCCCCACCCGGCAACAGGTCCGCTCAGGGCGGTGTGCGTCCCCACCACGATCTCATCTTTGGTGACACCCCGGGTCTCGGCTTGAGCCGCAACGACCATCCCCAGCATAAATACGAAACACAGAATCAGATGTAAAAGTTTTCTAATTTTCATTTTCTCCTCCCTTTTTTGGTTTATACCGCTTGTCATAATAATGTTCCGAAAATAGGATCGCGGCATAAGGGTTTGTAGCAGAAAAACGGTCCTCAATCGGAACATTTTCCTATATACGGTTGCCAGAATATCTTTATCAACAGAATCTTTTAGTACATTGACGCAATCAGGTCCGCGTATTTCTGATTGACGAAATTACGCTTCAGCTTCATGGTGGGAGTCAACTCATCGTCTTCCGCAGTCAACAGCTGATCGATCAACCTTATCTTCTTGATCTGTTCCACCCGGGCGAACTGCTTGTTCACTTTCAGGGTTTCCTCCCATATCAATTCGACAATCTCTTGGGCCGCGCATAAGCTGGTGTAATTGGTATAGGGGATGTCATTGTCCTGGGCGTGCTTCTCGACGTTTTCCTGGTCAATCATGATGAGGCCGGTTAAGTATTTTCTGCCATCACCAATGACTACCGCGTCCGTGATGTAGGGTGAAAACTTCAATTGATTTTCAATCTCGCTGGGGGAGATGTTTTTCCCGCCCGCAGTAATGATGATATCTTTGAGACGATCCGTGATGGTAACGAACCCCTCATCATCCTTTTTCCCCACGTCGCCGGAGTGCAACCAACCGTCGATAACCGTCTCTGCGGTTTTATCGGGTTGATTATAATAGCCGAGGAATACACCGGCACCCTTGATCAGGATTTCGTCTTCAGCGGACATCGCGATTTCACAACCGGGAACTGCCTGGCCGATGGTGCCCATTTTTGAATTTCCGATGATATTTGCCGTGGCGATACCACAGCACTCTGTCTGTCCGTAGGCTTCAAACATTTCAATCCCCATGGATAGATACCATCTGATCAAATCCGGGGAAATAGGAGCAGCCGCTGTGCCCGCCCATCGAAGTCTGTCCAACCCCATCATACGCAGGATATTATTCAAGACCATTTTTTGTACAATCCAATGAAGAAAAGACAAAACAGGCGGGGTCGGTAGCCGCCTGACATTGTATGCGGAAGCGCGATATCCAATTCTTTCAGCCACACTAAAAACCCATTTACCTAAACGGGTTGCGTCTTTAATTTGAAGCTGAATAGCGGAATAGAATTTTTCCCAAATGCGTGGGACCGCAACGAATATGGTCGGTGACAACTCCCGGATATTTTCGGGAACCGTATCGGGTCCTTCTACAAAATTGACGGTTCCGCAGGATTTCAACGGTATAAGTATCGAAAACAGTCTCTCCATTATATGACACAGGGGCAGGAAAGAGAGTTGCTCATCTTTTTCATTGAACTCAAGAATTTTAGCGAATGTTTCGATCTGGTACATGCAGTTGAGATGGCTCACCATGGCCCCTTTGGGTGGGCCGGTGGTGCCGGAGGTGTATATCAGAACCATGAGATCCTCCGGTTTTGATATATTGATTTCACGATCCCAAAGGTCAGGATGCTCCCTGATGTCTCTTCGACCCAATGCATACAGGTCTTCCATCATCATGACCTGGTCATCCGCGAATTCATGCAGCCCATCCGGATTGAATACGATGACCTTATCGATGGTGGGCGTACGCTCTCGCACCGCCAGGTATTTATCCAGCTGTTCCTCATTTTCAACAAACAGGAACCGTGTTGCGGAGTCCGTCACCAGATATTCCAACTGCTTGCTGGAATCGGTGGTGTAGACACCACTGGTGACGCCGCCGCTGCCGAGAATACCCATGTCGGCAAACAGCCATTCCTTTCTATTGTCGCTCACGATGGAACAGACATCTCCCCGGTTCAACCCCAGTGCCAGGAGCCCCATGCCGATTTCCCTGGCCTTCTCGCCGTAGTCTGCCCAGGTAAAGGACTCCCATATACCGAAATTCTTTTCCCGCATGGCGACTTTGTTCTCCAACTGCCCAACCCGATACCAGAACAGTTTCACTATGGTGTCGCAGCCTTCGATGATAATGGGGTCGTAATCTGGTGTGGTCATAAATTTAAATTGCCGATCCTATAAATCCGCCCTTGTAAATGAGTCATTCACAGTTGGTTGTTGTTTTTCAGCATTAGCGACGAAGTCGCGTTTAATAAAATCGTACCACAATTTTAACGCCATGTTTTTCGTTTTTTCCACCGGCGTCTGCCGCGCACACCCTCATCTTTTATCCCCATGTAAAATTCCTTGATGTCATCACTATCCATCAGGTTTTCACAGGTGTCTTCCATTACGATACGGCCGTTTTCCAGAACATAACCGTAGGCACTGTTTTGCAGCGCCATGTTGGCGTTCTGCTCAACCAGCAGTATGGTCATCTTCTGTTCCGTATTTAACTTTTTTATGATGCTGAAAATATCCTGAACGAAAAGGGGCGACAAACCCAGGGAAGGCTCGTCCAGCAGCATCAGTTTCGGCCTGGCCATCATGGCCCGTCCCAACACCAGCATCTGTTGCTGCCCGCCCGACAAATAGCCGGATTTCTGTTTGACACGATCTCTCAGGATGGGGAAATACGCGTAGACAATTTCCAGGTCATCCTTAATCGCTTTTTTGTCTTTGCGGCCGTAGGCACCCATCAGCAGGTTTTCCTGAACCGTCAACAAGGGAAAGACCTCCCTCCCCTCGGGAACATGGGCGATGCCTTGCCTTGCCACCCAGTCCGGGTTCCGTTTTTGAATCTCTTTGCCCAGAAACTCGACTTTTCCCTTCTGGGGGTCCATGGCGCCTGATATGGTTTTTAAAATGGTGGTTTTACCCGCACCATTGGCCCCCAGAATGGTGACGATTTTTCCCTCACGAACCTGGAGGCTGATGCCCTTGACCGCCAGTATCGGGCCATAGTAGGTCTCGATATTTCTCAATGTCAATATGTTATCAGACATCTTTGTCTTCTCCCAGATATGCCTTGATGACATCGGGGTTTGCCCGAACCTCCCCGGGAGATCCGGCCGCCAGCACTTCACCGTAATTGATGGCCAGCACCTGGTCCGACACCTGAGAGACAAGATTCATGTTGTGTTCCACCATGATCACGGTAATGCCCAGGAGTTTCTTGATATCATCGATCCAGAAAGACATGTCTTCGGTTTCATCCACATTCAATCCAGAGGCGGGTTCATCCAGCAGAAGGAGCTTTGGCTCCGTACAGAGCGCCCGCCCCAACTCGACGACCTTTCGCACCCCATAAGGAAGGTTTTGGATCAACTGATCCCGGTAGTGCTGCAAATCCAGGAAATCGATCACATCTTCAACTTTTCTGCGGTGCTCCATTTCCATCCGTCTGACCGACGGGGAAAAGAGCAGATCCGAGAAAAACGTGGACCGGCAGTGAATATGGCGACCGATAAGCAAATTGTGCAGGACCGTGGCATGGTCGAACAGTTCGATGTTCTGAAATGTCCTGGCGATACCCAGGCTGACCACCTGATGAGCCGGCAAACGGGTAATGTCTTTATCTTTAAAAGTAATCCGGCCTTCCGTGAGATTATATATTCTGCTGATAATATTGAAAATGGTTGTCTTGCCGGCTCCGTTGGGCCCCACGATGGTAAAAATTGTGCCCTCGTCGACTTCGAAACTGACGTCATTGACCGCCCTGATACCACCAAAATCGATGGAAATGTTCTCTGTTTTAAAAAATGTCATTGCACACGTTCTGTTTTCAAATATGTTTTTTGACGTTTAAATGTTGCCTTGCGATAAAGCGGAAACATCTGAAAGTAGAGTTTGAATTTAATCCACCTGCCGTACAATCCCATGGGTTCAAAGATAATGAACAAGACCATGATAATACCGAAAAGCCCAGGTTCCAGACCCGGGAATTCCCCGATCGAATGGGGAAGATAATCCTTGGCAATGGCAATTACCTGGGGTAGCAGACCCACAAAAACAGCCCCGAAAATGGCCCCGTGGATTGTTCCCAGCCCCCCCACGACCACCATCATTAAAAGTTGAATGGACAAAAGGAAATTGAAAGTGCCCGGTGTTAAAAAGTACAGCCGGTGGGCGAACAAAGCACCCGCCAGCCCGGTAAAAAGGCCACTGATGGCAAAGGACTTGATTTTGTAGATGGACAGGTTGATTCCCATGCTCTCGGCGGAGATATCGGAGTCACGAATGGCGATAAATGCCCTGCCGCTGGGCGATCGGACAAGATTGATCGCGCAGTACAGCACCAGCAATAGAATAGCCAGGCAAAGAAAATAAAAGTGCCAGGTACTGCCCAGTTCAAAGCCGAAAATTACCGGCATATCCACCGACATACCACCTAGGCCACCTGTCACTGATTTCCAGTGGGCAATGATCTCTTCAACGATAATGGCGAAAGCCAGTGAAGCAATGGCAAAGTAGATTCCGGTCATTCTTTTTAGAGGGATGGTGATAAGGGCGCCAATGCTGAACCCGAGCAGACCGGCCAAGGCGATAGAAATAATGAAAGGAACACCCAAACCCAAAAAATAACCATGGGTGTAGGCACCGATGGCCATAAAGGCGGCATGCCCCAGACTGGGCAGCCCGGTAAACCCGACCGGGATCATCAAGCCCAGCCCGGCAATGGCGTAGATAAAGATAAAGGCCATTTCACCGATATAAAACTCGCCCAGCACGGCAGGTGCGAGCAGCAAAACCGCCAGCAGAAGACCGTACCAGTAGACATACCCGCTGTGCTTAAAAAGCTTAATATCCTGAAAATATGAGGTTTTGAAAATGATGCGCATATAGAAAAACCATTTCCGGCAAATCGAT
>RCNC010000191.1_pt1 | contig 53222 bp, 48 predicted proteins | sample 2041301 | NCBI WGS metagenome assembly RCNC01 (sample SAMN09708231, study PRJNA481090) | Marine sediment metagenome, whole genome shotgun sequencing project. | biome: marine sediment; feature: ocean; material: sediment; isolation source: Sewage treatment plant 13A marine sediment (STP13A) ...
GGGGGGAAGCAATCTTCCTGCCCTGGCTCTCGGTGCCGCCCTCATTCCGGTCATGTTCTCCTTCGGCGGCTGGCAGAACGCCAACTACGTGGCAGAGGAGATCAAGGACCCCAGGAGGAACCTCCCGCGCAGCCTCATTCTGGGCACGGCCGTCGTTGTGGTCGTCTATGTCCTGGTGAACTGGATCTACCTCCGCACCCTCGGGCACGCTGGTTTGGCCGGGACCCTCACACCGGCCGCCGACGCGGCCCGGGTGACTATGGGTCCTATGGGCGACCGGTTTCTCGCCCTGACCATTTCCGTATCCACCTTCGGGTTTCTGAACCTCACCATGATGGCCCCTACCAGGGTGTACTATGCCATGGCTCGGGACGGCGTGTTCCTTGCCAGCGTTGCCCGTCTGCACCCCAGGTTCAGATCACCCACCCGGGCCATCTTCCTTCAGACCAGCCTGGCCCTGGTCCTTCTATTCTGGAAGAACTACGCCCAGCTGGTGGACTACGTGGTGTTCGCCGACTGGGTGTTTTTCGGGCTGGCTGGCGCCAGTCTCTTTGTGTTCCGTCGGAGGATGCCCCTTTCCGAAAGGCCCGAGGGTACCTTCAAGACCCCCTGGTACCCTCTGGTCCCCGGGCTCTTCACCGCCGTAGCTATCTACATCGTCACGAGCAGCTTCTGGAGTGACCCGAAAGGATCATTTCTGGGCCTGCTTCTCCTCGCCACCGGGATTCCGGCGTTCTTCTTCTGGAGGAGCCGGTATGGGAGTGAACCGAACAATGGTTGATGCGTGGACCCCTTATGTCGCCTGGATGAAGCAAGCGCCCCAGATGACCTACAATCTGATGGGGAGCAATCTCCTCCATTGCCAGGTGGATGACCTCCCTGGGGCCAGGGAACGGCTGGAGTTGGACGCGTTTCATGAGGATGGGTACGAGCCCCTTCGGGAGGCATTGGCCGCCAGGTTCGGGCTTACCACACCTCAAGTATCCCTCTCCACAGGGGCTTCCGGAGCGAATTTCCTGGTGGGGGGAGCTCTCCTGTCCGCAGGGGACCAGGTCGTCGTGGAACGACCCGTCTACGATCCTCTGCTGGGCATCCCCAGCTTTCTCAACGCACGGATCCTACGTTTCGATCGACGCTTCGAGGATGGGTTTCAGGTGGATCCCGATCGGTTGGCGGCCGTGGTGACGAACGACACCCGCCTCATCATCCTGACCAACCTTCATAACCCCACGGGGGCCTTGACCTCCGTAGACCGGTTGGAGGCTGTCGGGGAGATAGCTGAGAAGGTCGGTGCCACGGTGGTCGTGGACGAGGTCTATTTGGACTCGGTTCCGGGAGAAGTTCAACTGCCCGCAGCCTGCATCTCCCCCTGCTTCGTCTCCACCTGTTCCCTGACCAAGGCCTATGGGCTCTCCGGCCTTCGAGCCGGCTGGGTGCTGGCCTCCCCGGAAAATTCCGAAAAGGTCAGGCGGTTCAGGGATCTGGTGGATGGGGTAGGGGTCTTCCCCTCCGAACTCCTGGCCCTCGTGGCCCTGGAAAACCTCCCGGCCCTTCGCCGGCGGGCCAGGGGTATCCTTGACCCGAATTTTCAACTCCTGGACGAGTTCATGGACTCCCGTCCAGAGCTTGAGTGGGTCCGGCCCGCGGGTGGCTCCGTAGGCTTCCCCAAAATCCGAGGAGTGGATGACGTGACGGGTTTTGTAGAAGTTCTACGGGAACGCTACGACACCGGGGTTGTTCCCGGCCACTTCTTCGAGGCGCCCGCTCACTTCCGGATCGCTCTGGGAGGCCGGCGGGATGTCCTGGAAGGCGGGCTGGAGAGGTTGGGCACTGCATTGGACAAGGAGTTTTGAGAATGACGGCATGTAGGATGAACGGGAGGGTCGCTGCGATTCCGACCCGACGGCTTTTCTTGGTCCTTTCCCTTTTGGTATTCCTGTCCGGGGCCTGGGCCACGGTTCTCCAGGCCCAGACGCCTGATCTGGGAAGGCTCGACGCCAAGTTCGCCCAGGCCCAGAAGGACTGGCCGGTCCCGGGTTTCGCTGTGGTCATCGTGAAGGACGGTCAGACCGCCTTCATGAAGGGGTATGGCGAGAGGACGCTGGGGAGCGGGGAGCCGGTGGATGAGAATACCCTCTTCGCCATTGCTTCCAACTCCAAGGCCTTCACGTCTGCCTCCCTGGCCATGCTGGTGGAGGAGGGGAAGTTGAGTTGGGACGACCCCGTCCAAAAACACCTGCCCTACTTCCAGCTTTACAATCCATACGTCAGCCAGGCGATGATCATCCGGGACCTCCTCTCCCATCGAAGTGGCCTCGGGACCTACAGCGGTGACCTTCTGTGGTACGGCACCGATTACAGTGCAGAAGAAGTGGTGAGGCGGACTCGATATGTTCCCCAGACGGGAGCGTTCCGGGCCTCCTATGGCTACTCCAACCTGATGTTTATCGCGGCGGGGGAAGTTGTCGCCGCCGCGGGCGGGATGCCCTGGGCCGACTTCGTAGAAAGTCGCATCCTCGGGCCCCTGCAGATGAACCGGACTGTAACCTCCACCTCCGATCTGTCCGGGGTGGACAATGTGGCGACGCCTCACAAGAACTGGGTCGACAGGGTTGAACCCATCGAGTGGTACAACTGGGATGCCATGGCCGCAGCTGGAGGAATCATCTCTAGCGTTTCGGACATGGCGAACTGGCTCAAGCTTCAGCTTGGGAACGGAGAGGCTGGCGGTACACGGTTGTTCTCCGAGGCCTCGTCGTGGGAGATGTGGACCGTTCATTCAGCCAGAACCGTTACCGCCGGATCCCGTCGGACCGCTCCCTCCACCCACTTCCGGGGATATGGGCTGGGGTGGGGTTTGAACGATGACAGAGGCCACCTCGTGGTGAGTCACGGGGGTGGATACGACGGGATGTTCTCCAGAGTCGTCCTGGTGCCGGAAGAGGATCTGGCCATGGCGGTCTTCTCCAACTCCATGACGAGCATCAGCACCGCCGTCACCAATATGATCCTCGACGCCTATCTGGGTGGGGAAGGGCAGGATTGGAGCCGTTCCATGCTGGCCGGTTGGGAGGCGGGCCGGCGAGGATTCGAGGCCCGGCAGGATCGGTTCGAATCCCAACGGACCGAGGGGACCAGCCCTTCATTGGCCCTGGGTGACTACGCCGGCCGATTTGGAGGTCCAATGTACGGGGACGCAACCATAGCCCTGGAAGATGGTGGCCTGGTCCTGCGTCTCCTGCCCAACCCGGACCTGGTGGCTGACCTGACCCACCTTCATCACGACACATTCCTCATCGAATGGCGGAACACCTTCGCCTGGTTCGGAAAAGGAGCTGCGACCTTCCTTTTCGACCCCTACGGCGCTGTCACCGAGATGAAGCTGGACGTTCCCAACGACGATCTCTGGTTCGACGAGTTGGAATTGAAAAGGGTGTCATCCGGTCGGTGAACCGTGGCACTGATTGCAGGTACCCAGCAATCGACCATAGACGTCTGCTCTTCCGGCCAGGTCCGATACGCCCAGGGCCTCCTCGGCCAGGCGGCTCACTTCTCCTAGTAAACCTTCGGTCGCCTGGACCTTGGCTGAATCCCGGAAGGCCTGGGCGAGGGCGGGCTGGGTCTCGGCCAAAGCCGTTGCCCCTGCCATCCAAGCCTCGTCCGAGGGGCCCACCAGGCCCTCCCACATCCGATCGGCAGCCCAGAGGTGTCTAAGCATCTGTTCTTCCTGGCTGTCACCCGCGGGACTCTTCGTCCCCACCACGAAGTTGGGCCCCCCGCCGCTGGCTTGGTGACAACTCCCGCAGCTCGCTGCTATCCGGCTCGCTTGAATGGCCACGGCGTCTAGCTCCGTTGCCGTGGAAATGGTTGAGGCGGCTTCCAGGATCTCGTCCTCGAACGCCTCGGCGCTCGGCGGGAAGGAGTTCTGGGCCTGACGGGAGATGAGCCACTGAGCGGCAGCCTGGGCTTTGTCCAGATCGCCCTGGATGACGCCGGTTTGGATATCAACGGTTTTGGAGAGGTTGTTGTGCATCTCCGGAATCTCCCCGTCGCTTCCTTGGAAGCCCCACGTACACCCACCGACGGCGAAGAGCGCCAAGAAAGCGGGCCATTTGGGGGGGAGGATTCTGGTCATGGGGACCTCCTGTTGCTTCCAATTATGAAGTCTTGGTACATCGATGTTACGAATTCTAATCCTATTTGTCTCTTCTTCAGAGAGAATACAAGCGAATCCTGGTAACGAATCTCCCCATAATCCGGTTTTCGTGTAACACCCTTGATCTACGTGGGACTTGACCTGGAGAGTGAACGGGGAAGAGATAAACAGATGGTTATTCTCCATATCCGACCTTAGGAGACGACAGTGCTCAAGGGGCTTCTGGCGGGCGGCATCACCATGGGCGTTGCGGCAGTATTTCCAGAGGCGGTGGTTTATCCGTTCTTTGCTGCTGTCCTCGGCCTATTCGCAGGCGTTTTTCCCGGCATCGCCATGGCTGATCCCATGGAGGGTCGACCTGGCCTTCATTGGGCCGTGGCCGTCACAATCTTGATCATAGGTCTCGCCGGCCTTTGGGGGAGCGCTCTCCTCCTTGCCGGAGCCTGGGTTCTCCTCGCTCTCTGGGCAGTCCTCAACCGGGGTGACGGCCTGGGTAAGGGTGTCCCTGAGGGCCTGCCCGGGTTCACAGTGGCTTTTTCCCTGGTCATTGCCGCCTTCGTCGCCTTCATGTGGATAGCCGCAGAGGCTGCGGCCTGAACCTCCCCTAGCCTTCCTTCTTTGCCCCCAGCCCTCATCCCCTCGGCCGTCCCGGCGATCTGAATTCGTTGGGCTACCCGCACCGAGGGCCCCAAGGTTCCGATGGGTTCAAGGTTCCCAACGCCCCAGAATAGACGAATAGGATGCTCATGACTTTTTCTTCACCCGTAGCCGCCAGAGGAATGGTCCTCGTGCTTCTCCTTGCTGTGGCTGCATGCGGCAGCGATTCCCCTGACGACCGGAGCCCTGACATGGCCTCTGAAAAAGCCACTTATCTGGCCCTGGGCGATTCCTATACCATCGGAGAGAGTGTGGAGCCGGACCTTCGTTGGCCGGTGCAGCTTGTGAAGGCTCTAAACGAGCAGGGGGTGGCGACTGAAGAACCCGTCATCGTCGCCCGAACCGGTTGGACCACCGATGAGTTGATGGCGGCGATCAATGACGAGGCCATCTCGGAGACCTTCGACCTTGTTTCCCTCCTCATCGGTGTGAACAACCAGTACCGGGGTCGGGATCTGGATGAATACCGTTCCCAGTTCGTCGATCTCCTCTCGACGGCCATCGAATTTGCAGGTGGGGTGGCCGGGAATGTGGTGGTTCTCTCGATTCCCGACTGGGGCGTGATGCCCTTCGCCGAGGGGAGAGACCGGGGTCAAATTGGTCAGGAGATCGATGCCTTCAACCAGGTGAAGAGAGAGGAAAGCCTGAGAGCCGGCGTCAGGTACGTGGATGTGACGGGGATCTCGAGGGAGGCTGCGACACAGCCCGACCTTGTTGCGGAGGACGGCCTCCATCCTTCTGGGGCTATGTACGCCCGGTGGTCCGAAGCGTCGTTGCCCTCGGTTCTGGAGGTTCTGGCTTCAGGCCGGCAGTAACCCCCCCCTGTGTCGGAGCGCCCAATCTCGGCCACTTCCCTTGTTGTGGCTTTTGGGGGTCGAAAAGGAGGCGGTGGGGGGGCAGGGCATTGTATCTTGCTGATAGCGGTGTTCCGCAGTGGCCGGTGAACCACTAAGGAGGTTTTCATGGGCTCTTGGGATGAGCGGTATGCGCTGGAGGGCTGGGCGTTCGGGACCGAACCCAACGACTTCCTTAAAGAGGAGGCCAATCGGATTCCACCAGGAAGGGTGTTGTGCGTTGGGGAAGGGGAGGGGCGAAACGCCGTGTTCCTGGCGGAGGAGGGATATGAGGTGGTGGGTGTGGACCGATCTCAGGTTGGGCTCGACAAAGCCCAGGGGTTGGCTCAAGCGCGGGGGGTATTTGTCGAGACGGTGGTTTGCCCCATCGAAGACTTCGATCTGACCGAAGGAGAGTGGCAGGGAATCGTATCCGTCTTCTTCCACCTTTCCCCGGAACTGAGAAAAGGAATCCATCGGTCGGTCGTGGCTGGGCTGGCCCCTGGCGGGGTTCTCATTCTTGAGGCATACACCCCAAAACAGTTGGAATTCGGGACGGGAGGGCCGCCCAACATCGAGCAGTTGCCGTCTCTGGAAGAGCTTGAAGAAGAGCTGGAAGGGTTGGAATTCCTCGTTGCTCGAGAGACGGAGCGGGAGGTCCATGAGGGGCGGATGCATACCGGGAAAGGGTCGGTAGTCCAGCTGGTTGGCCGGCGACCCTGACTCCATCCTCGGGGACACTCATTCCAGTCCAGGGTGGGATTTGGTGGCCGGACTTCCCGGCATTCGAAGAAGTCCCCAGTCCGGACCGTATTAAAACAAAGCAATGGCCTAACGCGAACAACGGTGATCAACCTCATGACCTATGTCCCAATAATCACGCCCACCCCAACCCAGCCTCCCTCACCCAGAACCCGAGAATTGGCCGGGCTCCTGTCCAAGGTGCTGGAAGAGTACACCAAGGCTCACCCTGGGGTGTCCAACTCTGAGGTCCGAGCCGCCATTCGGTTAGCCCGGATGTCCGCTGGCCCTGACAGCACAACGGTTGCTGTTAAGCTGAGCCTTGTCCTGGGGCTCGGGGTATTGATGATGACCCTTGGCGTCTTCTTTTTCGGCAAAACGGAAGGTTTCGAGATCGGCCCCATTCTCCCAATCATCATCGCCGTTGGCTTCGGCCTGGTGGCAGTTGCCTTGGCGGTTGTGAAGTCCCAGCGGTAAAGGCCCGCTCTCACCAGCGATTCCCTGATCCCGGTCGCGGGTACCCGACCTCAATCCTCCCGAACCTCCCTATCCGCCGACGAGGAATTTCCTCGATTCGCCCCAGGTGACTTGGGCTCTGCTCCTTTTGTCCCTAGGATAGATCCAACCGGATGGTCCTATCCTTCCATCTACAAAAGGAGCTCTGATGGAGAACCTCGACTTCCAACTCGCCACGTTCCTCATACTGGCCCAAAACATACTCATGACTTGGGGTCTTAAGGTCCTTGGGGCCATCGCGGTCCTCATCGTGGGCCGCATCATAGCGGGTGGTGTTCGGAGAAGTCTGGATCGGTTCATGAAACGATCCGAGACCGATGCCACCCTGGCGAAATTCCTGAGCAGCCTGGTTTACTATCTGGTCCTCATCGTTGCCGGGGTTGCCGCCCTGAGCATGATCGGGATTCAGATGGCCTCTGTCCTGACCATCCTGGCCACCGCCGGATTGGCCGTGGGTTTGGCTATGCAGGGAACCCTCTCGAATGTTGCATCCGGCGTAATGCTTCTCATCTTCCGGCCGTTCAAGGTGGGAGATATCGTTGACGCCGGAGGTGGGCCGACGGGGAAGGTCGAGTCCATCGGCCTCTTTTCGACTGCCCTGAACACGCCGGACAATGTCCATATCGTGGTGCCGAATTCGAACATCTACGGCTCAACCATCCACAACTACACCCACCACGAAAACCGCCGGGTGGATTTGGTCATGGGCATCTCCTATGACGATGATATCTCTGTGGCGGTGAAGGTCATGGAGAAGGTGTTGGAGGAGGAGCCGCAGGTTCTAAAAGAGCCCGCCTATCAGATCGCCGTGAGCGAGTTGGCCGACTCTTCCGTGAACTTCGTGGTCCGGCCCTGGTGTGCGGTCGAGGACTACTGGGACGTTCGGTTCAACGTCACCCGAGCCATGAAGGAGCAGCTGGAAGCTGCCGGATGCTCGATCCCTTATCCGCAGCAAGACGTGTACATGCACACGGTGGCTTAGGCATATGTCAGGGGATGATTGTGTTGAAGTAGGGGTGATTTCCGACACCCATGGGCTCCTTCGGCCTGAAGCCTTGTCGGCTCTGAAAGGTGTCGATCACATCATCCATGCCGGTGATATCGGAAACCCTGATATCATCTCTGCCCTCCAGCGTATTGCCCCGGTCACAGCCGTCCGGGGCAATACGGACTGGGGATCTTGGATAGATGGCCTCCACGCCAACGAGGTGGTAGAGGTGGGAGGGGTCTCCATTTACGTGCTCCATGATCTGGACGAGCTGGATCTGAACGCCGGCGCGGCAGGGTTCTCCGCGGTGATCACAGGGCATACCCACTCCCCGGAGGAGCGGTGGGAGAGGGGGGTCCTTTACCTGAACCCTGGGAGTGCCGGCCCGATTCGGGGGACCAAACCCGTCAGTCTCGCGATTCTGGAGGTTGCCGGAGGGGCGATCCATTCACGGATTGTGGGCCTCCTTTAGGTGGGGGGACGCTGAGGGTGGGGGCGTAGGAAAAGGGGCCGCATCAAGGAGTGGAAATCGTCAACGCCCGGGCTCTCGTCCAGATCCGGTCGAACATATCTTCCGTGAGTTTCCCCGTAAAAGTGTTCTGCTGGCTAGGGTGGAAGGAAGCCAGGAGGACCAAGCTCGGCCTGATCCCGACCTCCAGCCCGTGATGGAACCGGGGCCGGGGCGTGGGTAACTCCTCTCCCGCGTCCTTCAGGAGTCTCCATAGTTGATCGAAGGCGAACTTGCCCAGGGCCACCATGACCCGAAGCTCCGGCATCGCCCGCAGCTCTTCCTGAAGGAAGCCCTGGCAGGCATCCCGCTCCTGGGTGGTGGGTTTGTTCTTCGGGGGAGCACAACGGACCGCCGCCGAAATGAAGCAGCCGTTCAGGGTCAGTCCGTCCTCCCGGTTCGTTGAGGTCGGCTGGCTGGCGAAGCCTCCTCGGTGAAGGGCCCGATAAAGCCAGTCCCCGGACCGATCGCCGGTGAACATGCGACCGGTTCGGTTAGCGCCGTGGGCCGCCGGGGCCAACCCCACCACCAGGAGCTTTGCCCTGGGATCACCAAAGGCGGGGACTGGTTTTCCCCAGTAGTCGTCTGCCTTGAAGGCCGCCCTTTTGGTCACGGCGACCTCTTCCCTCCACTCCACGAGTCGGGGGCAACGTCGACAGGAGACCACCCGTTTCTGAATCTCCTCGATCCGGGCCAGGTTATTTCCCGACGGCGTCTTGTCCGGCATCAGAAATGAAAAGAGCTCATGAGGTAGACAGAGTTTCCGGTGCCCTCCAGGCGACCCAGTTCCTCCATGGCTTCTCCGGCCCATGTGAGGGCGTATCCCGCCTCGAGGTCCAGGGCTTCACGAAACCGGTACTTGATCCAAATGTCAGCTTCCTGGGCCAGGGTTTGGCTGGTTAGGGTTCCTCTCTCGGCAGTGGAGAATGCGTGGACATCCAGGTTCAGGCTGAAAAGAGGGGTCGGTTCGAAAGCCAGCTTCAGGGCGGCGTCCCGGAGGCCCAGGTTTTCTGTGTCTCTCGGGATGTCGAGGAAATAGTCGCCTCTTCCGAAAAATCGGTGCCGGGCGCCAAAAAGAGTGGTGAATGATCCGAGCTCTGCATCCCCTGAACCCTCTCCGGGGTCTTTGTTGCCGGAAAGGTGATCGTACCAGAGGGTCACCCTCCCCCTCCCGTCCAGGACATCCAGGCTTCCGCTGAAGGCCACCATGTGGGCCGAAACGTCCACACCCACCCGTTCGCCGAACTGGTACATACCCTGGAGCTTGAAGTTGAGGGGCCCGCTCCCACCCTTGATGGTGGGTCCAATGGTCGTTTGACTGGTGCCGTTGGGCTCTCCCGCTCGGTCATGGATACCGAGAATCTCCAGGGATCCGGCGGAGCTCACCTCGAAGGTCATCCATGCTGCCGTGAAGTCGGCAGTGAAATCGTGGTCCAGTGTTGTGCCTTCCTTGAGCCTGAGATAAACGAGGTCCACCTGGCCCCTCTCAAAAGGCCTCATCCACCGTATCCCGTCGAAGGATTGGCCAGCTTGGCCCCAATCCGGCGCCGAGATGAGTCGACCTCCTCCCAAGTGGACCTCCTGCCGCCCCGCCCGGATGAGGCCTCCCACTCCGGGTATCGAGTCCACCTCCAGATACGCCTGATGGAAATCCACCGCGTCGGCTGATCGGTCCCGGTTGCTCAGTTCCTCTCCCCAGAAACGGACGTCCTGAACCTGGATAAACAGGCCTATCCCCTGGGGCAGCCGGGCATCCAGCCCCAGGCGGGTTCTCATGGAGATCCAATGGTCCCAATCATTCTGGACAGGCTCCCGTCCGTACAACCGGGGCCTGACTTCCCCTCCCCATGTCAGAACGGGCTTGGTTTGGCTCTCGGCGAAAGAGGGGGACAGGAGGAGGCTGGGAATCGTGCCGAGAAGAAAACACCAGAGGGGAAAGGCGGAAAATGAGGGGTGACGGTGATTCATCTATTGTCCTGGGAATGGCCCCGGATTCTCTATCAGTCTGCGTGGTATTGAAGATAGGGAATTCATCGTTTTTGGGCAGCCCGTTTTGGACGAGACGGATGCGAAACCGATTCAAAAACACTACCCTATGGGCCATGACTCCGACCCTGGTATTGCTCGCCGCAGGTATGTCCACCCGGTACGGCCGCCTGAAACAGCTCGAACCGGTGGGTCCTGAAGGGGAAGCCCTCCTGGATTACTCCGTCTTCGACGCCCACCGGGCAGGCATCCGGCGTGTCCTTCTCATCATCCGAGAGGAACTCCAGGATGCATTCGAGGCCCATGTGGAGGGCCGTTGGCCAGAAGACCTGGAGGTCGTGTACCACTACCAACGCCTGGATGATTTGCCGGGGCTGGATCCGGCTCTTCCATGGTCCATCCTGGTGCCGTCGGCAGTGGAGAATCGGACCAAACCCTGGGGGACGGCCCATGCCCTCCTCACGGCGAAGGCCAAACTCCCGGGTCCATTCTTTGTCCTGAATGCAGACGACTTCTACGGCGAGTCGGCTTTTCAAGTGGCGGCGGGATTCACTGATCTTTCGGGAGATTCCCCCTCCTTCGGCCTGGTCACGTATACTCTCGGCGAGACTCTCTCGGACCACGGCGGCGTGAACCGGGGGGTCTGTCAGGTGGACAACGATGGCTCTCTGAAGGGAATCCATGAGGTTCTGGATATCCGGAACAGGTCAGAGGGTTTGTCAGGGGAAACGGTGGAGGGGAAGGGGCTCGATCTGAGTGGGGAAGAGCCCATTTCCACCAATTTCTGGATCTTCACCCGGGCCGTGTTCCCCCTCCTCCGGGCCGCATTCAAGGATTTCCTTCAAGGTGTGGTTCACTCCAAGGAAGGGCAGCCCGAATTCCTGATTCCCTCAGTCGTTAATGAGGTCCTGGAAGAAGGTCGGGGCCAGGTCCGATGTGTCCCCACCAGGAGTCGGTTTCTCGGAATAACGCACCCGGAAGACCGGCAGGGGGTGGTGGATGGGTTGGAGGAGATGACGGTGGCCGGCGAGTATCCCCGGCCTCTCTGGAAATGATGCTGAGGCTTCGAAATGATGCTGAGGCTTCGAAATGATGCTGGGGCTTCGAAATGATGCTGGGGCTTTTATGACCCGGCGGTTCGTACACGCCATGGAAAGGGCGCATAAATGCTGCTGACCACCTCGGATTGGGTCGTCGTAATTGCCTATGGACTGTTCGTTCTGGGCGTTGGGTTGTACTTCGCCCGGAGGGCGGGCCAGGGTACCGAGGAGTTTTTCCTCGCCGGAAGGAAACTTCCTTGGTGGCTTTTGGGCACTTCCATGGTGGCTACGACCTTCTCCACCGACACGCCGAACCTGGTGACGGATATGGTTCGGAGCGGAGGGGTGAGTCAGAACTGGCTCTGGTGGGCCTTCGTCATCACCGGGATGTGCACAGTCTTCTTCTATGCGAAGCTGTGGCGGCGGTCCGGGGCCCTCACGGACATGGCGTTCTATGAACTCAGGTACTCCGGGAAACCGGCGGCCTTCCTTCGAGGATTCCGAGCCCTGTACCTGGGTGTGTTTTTCAACGTCATGATCATGGCCACAGTCACGCTGGCGGCCATCAAGATTGGGGGCGTTCTCCTGGGGGTGGGGAAGTACGAGGTCGTGCTTCTGGCCGGGGCGGTTACGGTTCTCTACTCGGCTACTTCCGGGCTCTGGGGTGTGGTCGTGACGGACCTTTTCCTCTTCGTCATCGCTATGGTGGGGTCGGTGGCGGCGGCCTACTTCGCCCTGATCCAACCCGAGGTAGGCGGGCTGGCCGGCCTCATGACCAGCCCGGAAATCCAGGGCAAGCTCTCCTTTCTCCCGGATTTTACCGACTGGAGGACCGCCGCCGCCGTTTTCATCGTACCCGTGGCCGTCCAGTGGTGGAGCGCCTGGTACCCTGGGGCTGAACCGGGGGGTGGAGGCTATGTGGCCCAGCGGATGCTCGCAGCCCGGAACGAAAAAGATGCTATGGGCGCCACCCTCTGGTTCAACTTAGCCCACTACGCACTTCGGCCCTGGCCATGGATCCTGGTGGCTCTGGCCTCCATTCTGGTCTACCCGAGCCTTGAATCCATCCAGGCCGCCTTCCCGAATCTGGATCCGTCCATCATCCGGAACGACCTGGCCTATCCGGCCATGCTGGTATTTCTCCCCCACGGCCTTCTGGGCATGGTGGTGGCTTCCCTGGCGGCGGCATATATGTCCACGATCAGCACCCACCTGAACTGGGGCGCCTCCTATGTGGTGGACGACTTCTACCGCCGTTTCATCAACGATGGTGAGGAGGACAAGCACTACGTCCAGGTGGGCCGGCTGACCACCGTTGGCCTCATCATCCTGGCAGGTACCGTTTCCCTCTGGCTGGAAAATGCCCTTCAGGCTTTCCAGATCCTACTCCAGATCGGGGCCGGGACGGGCCTCGTGTTCCTCCTGCGATGGTTCTGGTGGAGGGTCAACGCATGGAGTGAAGTGGCGGCCATGTTGGTGTCCTTCTCCGTGGCCATCTACTTCCAATTCGTCCACAACTCCCTGGGATTCTCGCCCGTGGGTCCCACGGAGCAGCTCCTCATCGGGGTGGCCTTGACTACCATCGGCTGGCTGACCGTGACCTTCCTCACGTCCCCGGCTGAGACGGAGACCCTGAGGAATTACTACGAGAAGATCCGCCCCTTCGGAGCTGGCTGGCGGCGGGTTCTGGACCTGGGCCCCAACGATCCAGGCCCGGAGCGCGGAGGTTTGGCGGCTGCATTAATGGGGTGGTTCCTGGGACTGACGGCGGTATATGGGGCCCTCTTTGGAACCGGTTTCGTCCTCTACGGGAATCTGGGGTGGGGGCTGTTCTGTCTTGCCATAGCTGCGTCGGCCATGGCTGGGATTTTCCGGGTTTTGCCTAAGATCGGGGAGTAGGAGGACGGCCCCCCGGCCCCCCGGGATCAGTACTCGCGGAAGATCCGCCGGATCTCGGCCGGATCACTGGTCGTATTAAGGGCGAGCATGAGCAGGATGCGGGCCTTGTGGGCGGGCAGGGTGTCCACCCCGCCGTTGACCCGACCGTCCGGGGTCCGTGACCCCCGCACCACGACGATGCCGGCCTCCCTCATCATGGTGGAGGCTCCGCGGAATGACCTGGGCGCCCCGCCGCCGCCGATGCCTTCCACCACGACCCCTTTTGTCCCGGCCTCCAGGAACCCCTTCACAGCGAACTCGTCCACGCCGACGTAGGTGTAGACGATGTCCACCCGGGGGAGTGAATCGACGCCGAGGACGTCGAATTCACTTTCACTCGTGTGGCGGCGGAGGGGCTGTCGATAGATCACTACCCTGTCGCTATCCACCCAACCGAGGAGGCCGAGGGCCCCACTCTGGAAGGTTTCTACCCTATGGGTGTCCCCTTTGTATGCGTCCCGGGCGGAGTTGATCTCTTCGTTGAGCATGATGAAGGCACCCATGCCGTGGGCATCCGGGGAGGCGGCTAGCCGGACACTGTTGTAGAGGTTGAGGGGTCCATCGGCGGAAATGGCCGACGAGGGTCGCATCGCCCCCGTGCAGACCACCGGTTTGTCGCTCTTCACGGTGAGGTGAAGGAAGAAGGCCGTCTCATCGAGGGTGTCGGTGCCGTGGGTGACCACCACCCCGTCGTATCCCTCCGTTTCGAGGATTTCGGTGATCCGGTTGGAGAGGGAGATCCATCGCTCCACGCTCATGGACCCGGACGGGATGTTGCTGAACTGCTCCACGGAGATGTCGGCGATCAGCTCGATGCCGGGGGCCATGGCCAGCAGGTCCTCGCCGGTGAAGCCGATGCTGTAGCCACTGATCTGGGTGGGAGATTCGGCCCGGCTGGCGATGGTGCCCCCGGTGGCCACGATCCGGATTTTGGGAAGGTCGGGTGCCTCCACGTCGGGCACCTCGGACGGCTCCTGGGCAGTGGTCTGGATCGGCCCGGAAAACAGAAACAGGAAGCCGAAGATGATGCAGGCGGTCGCGGAGTGACGGTACGACATTGACGTTCCCTTCAGGGGCGAGGAGCCGCGGAAGACAGGTGACGACTGGATTGTGTCGTATCCTATGGATGGCCTGACCTGCCGTCCAGATGATCGCCCGGAAACTACCGTTTCTTATGGTGCTGACGGGATAAGGGGTCTTCGCGACAGGGGATCATCGTCTGAGTGCTTCCTCAGTGCAGCGGTAACTCGATCCAAGCGGCTGATGCAATGTCCAACTCGTCCCGCTGAACGCCCCAGATCCTATCGCGGGTAAAACGAAACGCGTCGAATCTCACCGGCAAAAAGACCTTATGGATCTCACCTTCAGACGTGACCCTTAACCACGCCGGGCCACCCTTAAGCCCACCGACCTCCAGGTCAATCGGCTGGAGCCACATGGTCCCATCCTCCGAACACCTGAAATCGACGTATCTGGGAAGGTAAGCAGCGAGCTGCTCGGGTGTCCCTTCAAGCTGCTGCGCCATTTGATTGAGGAGGCGAACGCTGTCCGCAGGTGTTAGTCGGGGCCCGACGGCACCCGTGACCTCGGCCTGGCGGAGCGGAAACACGGCTCGTGCGAACTCGAGTGGAGTCACCTCCGTGAGGCGTGACGGAGGCAGATCCACGGAACCGATCTCCTGGCCGGATCCGGTGAAGCCGCGGAGCTGATTGCGAACGCGATCATAGACGCGTAGATGCTCACCGCATGCCGCCCACAGGCGACACCAGAGTGGGAAGCCCCCGATCGTCGCCACGAAACCGATGGACGGATCCTCAAGGACCTCGCCAAGGGTTACGACATTCCGAACCGATCCAGTGCGAGGATCGAGGGCGGCGAGATTGGCGCGAAGAAGGGCCATATGGTAAGCGGAGACACCGGACTCCAAGGTCCCGGTCGTCCAAGGAATGATGAGCTCGTCCCCAAGGCGAGCGGTCCTCACGGTATTGGCCATGATGTTCATGCCCCCGCGAACGGTACCAGGGGAGATTTGATCCCTCGGGAGATCGATCTGGGACCAGGGCTCGTCGGGCTCGGAGATGCGGATGAAGGCGTTGCGAACGAAATCGAAGGCCCAGGCTTCGTCGTCGAGTCCGTCGGTGAGAAGCCCCGCCGGCCTGCGGAGTTCCTCGGGCCCCCCTCCAGAGCTTCCATGAAGCCCGAGGATGCTTCCTCCCTCGCCAAAGCCAATGAAGTACGGTTCCACCGAGTTTAGCAGCCAGATGGAACCGTCCGAGAGGACCTCCAAGTCCACGACCTGAGCAATGGCCTCGGACGAGCCCACCAGGTGCACGTCCGACGATGCCAGCGTCAGGGAATTGGAATCTTCCACCGACTCCCCCGGCTGGCAGCCCCCGAGAATCACTACCATCAATCCGGCAGATACCGCCACATACCGCACGCATCGGGCACCGTTGGTGCGTCGTGGGGTTTGATCTCGTCCCATAGTCCGGTTCCTCCACATTCAGAGAGGTCCTTGTCGATCCACGAGTCTGCCAACCACGATCCTGAAATGGGTGCATACCCAACTGGCCGTGCCTCCACCCACCCTGAGGAGAGGGGGTCACGGCCCATTTCTGCGCTAGTGGTTACCGCGTGTTGATGACGAGCAGACTGTCAATACGATGCCGCAGTTCTTCGAGCTCGGCCGTTTGTAGCCCAACGGCCTCCGAACCGGCCCCGCCACTTCGTTCCCAGGTTCTGCTTCCTTCGACTAACCACCTCTTTTCGCCAGCTCCCCCTGCTCGCAGCCGGAGGCCCTTTTTGTCATGTGCAGTTGATCGCTTTGAGTACCCTTAGCCGGCCTTTCCGAAATCTGCGAACGCGAGCCTATCCCGACGGCTTCTCAATTTTGTACATATGTACGTATTCAACCCCAAGCTCGTCAGTCCACAATCCGGAAACGGAACCAGTCCCGATTTCATGGACTCGAAAACCCGGAGGGAAGATGACGTCCCCAAGATACCGACCGTCTGGGTCAAAGACCGTCCAGACACGCTCCAGATGTGAGCCAAGGGGCTGATAGTCCTGAACCCAGAGATTGCTCAATGGATCAGTTCGGATCTCGAAGTGCGCCGGAAAGGTCGGCGGGAACTCCATCTCGGCGATCATTCGATTCACAAACTGCTCGTTCCGCGTACCCTCTGCCCGCTCAAGTTCGAAGGCTCGATAGTCTGCAACGTCCTGGTCGGTGACGGCACGCGCCGGACGATCTAGGCGAACAATGCGGATCGTCGATTGGTCTAGACCAACCTCACGGAACTCAAACCGGTCTCCGGGACCATACCACATGGTTGTGTCGGCCGCCGCTTCCTTTGCCCAAGCCCCGAAAGCATAGAATCCCCCACCGTACATCACAGTTTGATCGTCGAAGTCACCAAAGGAGCCTCCGAAGGAGCCGTCCGGCAGCGAGCGTACCATTTGAATCCGGCTTCGGCTCAGGCCGATAGACCCGGGCTCCTCACGGTAGTGGCTCCGAAAAAGGAGGCTGCCGTCTCCGAATTGGTCCACAGGTTCAAGTCCGTCTCCGAACACGGAACCCTCCGGACGCTCAGGAAGGTACCTTCGGACAAACAAGCCCTCGTTGTTGAATACGGAGATCTCCCGGTATAGATCAACAACGAGTAACGAATCGCTCGAAAGTGGATGCACGACCCAAGGACTTCGGAACTCGCCAGGACCTTCGCCGCTACCTCCAATCGATCCGAGGTGTTCGCCTTTGTTATCGTAGAACCGAACCTCTGCCGACCCCGAGTTGACTACGGCGATCCGACCATCTGGTAAGAGTTTGGAATGGGTAACTCGATAGAGTTGTTGCGTGGTATCGCCGGCCACGGTGCCGATTCGAACGAACGGGTCCGGCGATAGGTGCCACGCATCGTCGCCGCTCCAGGCTGGACGAGTGTGGTCGTTTTCGACAATGATGATCCCGGCACTGTCGCGGACGACTGTGCCGGAGCTGCTTCTGCCAGGTCCCGAGCAGGCAACACCCACAAGAACCATCAACAGCGGTGGAATCCGAACCGACCTACTGAGAAAACACTCCATGGTGCTAGCTCCGTTCGAGGTCTGGCTCCCGCTCAATTGCACGTAACGTCCAGAGGTTGCCGGCGCGGCCCCACCACTTCGTTTCCAGGTTCTGATTTCTTCCCGGTAGCATATCCGCTCCCAGGCTCTACATGCAATGAGGCCGATTGCGTCGAAGGCCACCCTCAGGCGGCCGAAGCCGGAGGCCTTTTTGTTAGACGCAGTGGCGTTCCCACGAAGGTGGCCCCCTCCCAGGCGAACAGCCAGTCCAATCCTCCGTTGAGGAACATTGACGGTGGTCGGTAAGACTAATCGGGAGGTGAATATGGTTCGGCTCGCTACAACTAAGCTGTCTTCCAAGGGACAGGTCGTCATTCCTGAAGCCATCAGGGAGCGCCTCGGCCTTGAAGCTGGTGTCCAATTCGTGGTCGTAGGAGAGGGAGACGTTGTAGTCCTCAAAGTGCTCAAAGCCCCAAGAATGGCTGACTTCAAGGCTCTCCTGGAAAAAGCCCAGAAGTCGGCGGCAGCAGCCGGACTCACCTCCGAAGACATTGAGCGGGCCATTCGTGAGGTCCGGGCAAACACGTGAAAGTCGTTCTGGACACCAATGTCCTGATCTCCGGCATCTTCTTCGGTGGACTGCCCCGTGCCGTTCTTGATGCGTGGGCTGAGGAGCGATTCGAACTCCTGGTCTCCCCTTTGATCTTTGACGAGTACGTTCGAACCGGTGATCGCCTCAGCGCGTCACACCCAGGCCTCGAATACCAGGCCATTCTGGCCTCGATCATCGGATATGGGAAACTCGTGGCGGATTCGACTTCCTCCCATCCGATCACGGGCGACCCAGACGACGACAAGTTCATGCTTTGTGCCCGTGACCACGGGGCGACCATTGTCTCAGGCGACCGGCACCTCCTCGATGCAGCCGGATGGGAAGGTGTGCGGGTCATGAAGCCTCACGATTTCCTCGAATCCCTAAGCAACCCAGACGCTACGTAGGCTACCTCTGGCCCGATTTCTCCCGTTGTTCCCCAACGAACTGGGATCGCGCCATTGCGGCTAACGTCCAGGGGCCTCCGAACCGGCCCCACCATCTCGTTCCCAGCTTTTGCTTTCATCGTTCAAACACCTTTGTTCGCCGACTCATCCCGCTCGTGGCCGGTTGCGTCGAAGGCCGCAGCCGGAGGCCCTTTTGTTAGATGAAGTGGGGCCTACTCCTGCAATCCCTCAGAAGCGGCTTCAAGACTACACCGACGCTCTCCTATTAGGGACTATGGGCCTATACGTGATCCAGGCTTTCAGCCTCAACAACACAGTAAATTGGTTCAATACCTAGCTTCTCGCCGAATTGAAAGTACTCTGTCATTCTGAGCCCACAGTCTTCCAGGAATGACTCAATGGCCGATTCGGGGTCATCTGACATATCTACCCCGAATTTCCATGGCTCTCCCATTCTATCCAGCATCCTTAAGGACCACTTAACTATTCTTGAGGTTTCTCCCAGGATGAATGCTTTGGAGTAGAAGTCTTGAGCGATGATCGAGCCACCCGCGCACAAACCGGCCATTTCCCGGAGTGTCTTCTTGACGTCGCCAGCGTCCAGAAACAAAGAAACGCTTTGCCAGAGGAATAGGGTCTTCTTCGTCTTGTCAAACCCGGCTGCCAGCAGCTTTTCGGCCCAAGATTCTGTTGAATAGTCAACTGGAACATAGGTGATCCAGTCGTGGGCTATGCCTGCCTTCTTCAGAGTCTCAACCTTCACCTGCAGTGTCTCGGTCTGGTCGAGTTCGAAGACCTTGATGTTCCTATCGCTTGTGAAATGCAGAGCCACTAGATCGAAGCCGGCTCCAGGAATGACGATCTGCTCCATTTCGTCGACGTATTTCTCCACAATCGCGTCGAACATGAGCACCCGGCGACCCGCAGTGGAAACCGGGGTCTCTTTCCCCGGTTCGGCAACTCGTCCGACCTTTGTAGTGAAACCGAATAGCCGCTGGGAAATGATGAGGGCTCCAAAAGTCGACCATAAACTAAAATGTGACTCACACGGAAACTTCTTGGTAAATGCCACAGAAATGGGGTCCGGTCTGGTGTCGAAGTAATGCATGACCCATCTGTACTGAAGCGCTTTGATCGCCGTGAAGGAGACGCCTAGTTTCCTGCTTCTTATGATCTCTTTGAAGATCGCATCGATCAGTCCGACAATGGCGAAAGGGATGAAGGCCACCTGTATCGGAATGTAGAGGGCCAGTTGGAGAAACTTGATCAAGAAGCCTAGTGTCCCACCATGTTTGTGCTTCGGGGGTTCCCTCGTCATAGGATGTCCCTAGATCTGGTCTGTAAAGACCGTTCTCCTGATTGGACATGGGTCAGCCGAGGGGCCGGCCCGGATAGGCGCCGGGCGTTTCGCCTGGGCACAGAGTCTCGTGGGGTCCGCCCGACTAGTGATTATGCTGCTAGGGTGCAGTATGGCCCTCCGTGCCGCGCTCTCCGGAGCGAACAACGTGAGCGCAGGCGGAAACCTTATTGTTAGCTGCTGTGCCTGCTCCATGCCCCACGGGTCACCCCATACATTGCCAACTTCACCGGCTCCTCAAACTTCATCCACGTCTCCGACACGTGGCCAACCACCTCCATCCCGCATTTCTCCAAGACACGTCTTGATGCCGCATGCTCCTCGATGACCGTGGTCGTGATCCGCTGAAGGTTCGGATCCAAGGCGAAGGCCCATCCCATCACGGCTTTGGCCGCTTCCGTCATGATCCCCTGTCCCCAGTGCTCCTGACCCAACACATAGTGAATCGAAGCCTGACCCGGTTCCTCCTCTGTGCACTCGATGGCCCCGACCGCCGGACCTTCAGAGCTCAGCCGAATCGCCCAACAATACCGTTCGCCCCGGGCGTATCGGATGAAGCCCTCGGCTTCTTCTTTGCTCGTGTGGGGTGTCCAGGTAGTGTACCGAGGAACCTCCGGGTTCGATGCATAGGCGAACACGGCCTTCACGTCTTCGATTGTGAAGGAAGACAGCCAAAGACGGTCGGTCTCGATCGAAGGGGCTTCGTTTGATGTTGTATCGGTCATATTCCCATTCGGTTTACGGGATGGCAGCTAACGTCTCAGAAGTTGCCGTCGCGGCTCGCATTCGCGAGCCGCGATCGTCGTAGTGAGCAGAGCGAACGAAGCCGGCAACCGTTTGTTGACTGACGTTCCCACCCTGCCATGCTCTAACCGGGAGTTCTATTGCCTGCGGTCGACGTTGTGAATCTCGACGTAGGGCTCGTCGAACTCACCCCGCCGGACGCCGAGTAGATAGTCGATTCCGATGTCGAGCACCCAGAGATTCTCCGGCAACTCAACCGAACCCAACCACACGCCCTGCGAGTCGAACACTTCCGCTGCTAGAGTGATGCCGTCGGGACTTGATGGGTGGGTCCAAGATGTAAGCCATACGGCACCGGTCGGATCGACGAGAAGCTGCCCGAACGAAGGCAACGAGTCGGCATGCTCACGATCTAGGATCTGCCGAACTCTATCTGGAGTGCCCTCCCGACCTCCGCCCATTCGTGCGCCTTCAAGTTCCTTCCAACCGGCCAGCCATGTCGTGGCTACGGGCTGCCGCGCCTTCGCGGCCCTCACGATTCGCACAAGGTGCCCTTGATCGACGTCGTGCACCTTGTAGCCGTAGAAAGACCCATTCGCCTCGATGAGTGAGCCTCCCGCCACGTGACCTTCGAAGCGCGTGGCGAAGTTGATTCCAACCACACGATTGGGGCCGTCCCACGGCGCGGCCACACCGGAATCAAACTGCCCAAGGGTGTCTAGCCCGGATCCGTCCGCGTCGAACCGCACGACGCGGATCGTGCTTGGGCGGTGTCCCGTACCACGCGTCGACCACACCTCCGGATGCCGCCAATAGATGCGTGACTTGGAATCCACGCCGAGTGGGATGCAACAGCTTTGGGCCATCATCTCGTCGGGGAGGTTCGGGCGGAAGGGGGCGGTGGTCGTGGCGGTCCGGACTACCCCTCCTTGGGGATCGAAGACCGTCACGCGTCGCGCCCCTCGGTCGAATACGACCACAGAATCTCCCGGGAGGCGAAACAAGCTCGATGCACGAGAGAATTCGCCGGGGCCCTCCCCCGGACCACCCCAGATGCCCACCGGAGCGCCCGATGGATCGAATAAGCGGAGTTCTTGCGCCTGAGCCTCAAGCACCACCACCCGGCCGTCGGAAAGCCGCAGCGCATCCGGAACCCGACCTAACGACGTTTGGGGGTCATCGTCCAATCCACCGATTGAGACTTCCGGTCGGGCGGAGATGCGATACCGGGTGTCGTCCGTCCATTGGGGAGCCTGGCTTAATACCAGCTCAACGCCAGCGCTGTCCGAGACGACCGGCGGAATCGCCATTGAGTCTCCAGGCTCGCTACACCCGGCCGCAAGAAAGGTCCCTAAGAGTAAGGAGAAGGGGTGCGCTCTCCGTATCATCGTCGTCCGCCTGCTTTTCAAGGAATGTCAGTTAACGTCTCAGAAGTTGCTGAACCGGCCCCTACCCACTCGTTTCCAGGCTCTCCATACGTCCACTCTAGCAGTTCTCCCCCCCGGCACAATCCGCTCGTGGCCGGTTGGGATGGAGGCCGCCGAAGGCGGCCGGAACCAGCAACTTTTTTGTTATCAGATGCAGAGGACCGTGCCAGGCAGGGCAAACGAGCCACCCCCCTACCGCTTCTCAAGGTCGTACAACCGAACGTGTTGAACCCCGTACTCGTCCGTCCACCATCCCAGAATGTAGTCGTTCCCGATGTCGGTAATCTCCATGCCGACGGGTGTGAGCACCGACCCAAGGAGGCGACCCTGGGGATTGAGCACGATCCATCGGTCCGGTTCGGTCTCGACTGAGCGGCCATTTCGCCGGGCGTAGTTCTGACTATCACGGCTCAGCAGGCGAAAGACCTGAAGCCAGATGTTCCCCTGAGTATCCACCCGGAGGTCGTTCACGGCTGGAAGGTCGGGCTGGGTGGGGAGGCTCCGAAAATGGGCGATGTCCTCGGCTCGATCCTTCTCCGGATCACGGGCCTCGGGCCGAAGGTACAGGTCGGCAATCGTTTCGATGTACTCCAGCCGCCAACTCTCGGTTAGGGGCGTGGGGTCAACCAGGATCCTGAAGGAATGCGTGAGGCGAGCTGAGGGAGAGGGCGGGCTGATTCCAGGAACCACCGGTGGGGCCTCGAACACGTCCACCTCGAACCGCTCCCCACGGGTCCAGAAGATACGCTGACGGTGGGCCCGGGCGGGTAGGGCCTCGGCGGAGTTGAGATAAAACTCGAATTTGCTCCGCTCCAACGGCCGATACTCGAACTCATCAATCTGAAGGAAGGCGATGGTGTCCAGGAACGCGCCTTCCGGGTCCATATGGGTGAGGGGAGCATTCCAGGGGATGGCACCTCCCGGCGACCCATCGAGGTAGAGCAGCTGGCCTTCCTCCACGACGAAGGACCCGTCGGAGAGGGAAGCCTGGAAACCGGCGAACCGGGAAAGGGATCTTGTGGAATCGCTCTGCGGGGTGTCGCGATCGTGCCAGAACAGCCTCAGGTTGCGCCCGGGCCGGCCCTCCTGATCGAGGATTAAGAGTCCGTTGTGGGCCGAGCTCCTTAGGGTGACCAAGGCCAAGGAATCGCCCCGGTATCTATGCAAACTCGAAAACCCCCGCGCCTCGCCGGGCCCCTCGCCGTCACGCTCCAGGGTCTGGAGATGGTCGCCGGCGCTGTCGTAGTACCTCAGGTTGGCCCCCGACTCCGCCACCACGATTCGGCCGTCCGCAAGACGAAGGGCACCCCGGACCTGGAACAGCTCATGGTCAGGATCGCCGGCCACCACCCCGATCTCCACGCTAGGTGTATCGGGAACCTGCCAAACCTCCGTCGGTGGCCAATCTGCGGGTTCGATTTCGGTGATGTGAACCCCGGCGCTGTCACGCTCCGTGATCCGAGCCTGAGTGGCCCCCTCCGGGGCACAGCCGGCGAGGGAAGCGGACAGGAGTCCAAAAGTCAAAGCGAGGAACAGAAAAGGCCTGGAGGAACGCATCGACGTGGGTGACCCCCTTCCGCGGGAAGAGTGCCATTCAAAACGCGGATCCATCTGGAACGAAAGATTAAGCACAAAGCCTGTACCGTTTCCCCGTCTATGCCCACCGGGAGGAGATTCCAGATGGCCGCTTGTTCTGAGAGGCGGTTCGTTCTCAACTCCCGGCCGGGACGAGTTCGGGTTATGGAACAACCGGCGTTCCTGAAAGGGACACCCTGTCTGACTCACCTTGTGGGTCCTCTGTTTCCGCTAACGTCTCAGAAGTTGCTGAACCGGCCCAACCACCTCGTTTCCAGGCGCTGCATACGTCCACGGGAGCAGTTCTCGTCCCCGACTCACCCCGCTCTTGGCCGGTTGGGTCGAAGGTCGCCCCAGGCGACCGTAGCCAGCAACTTTTTTGTTAGCCGCTGTGCTTTTTCATTTTGGTGGGGCTACCGCTGCCCGAATGCGGGCCCGGCCTAATCGGTTTGGCAGACCCTAGGTGGGTTCCGCCTCCCGCTGGAGACGATCCCAGAGGTCCGAAACTCCCAGCCGATTCGCCCAATCCTCGATATATGGGTGATTCAGAACCTCGTTCTGGACTTCGTAGACTCTGAGGGCATCGATGTACGGTTTTGAGGTGCCGCCGCCCAACCTGGACCAGCGCAGCTTCGCCAGAATTGTATCCTCAGGACTCGACACCTGGAATTCGATCCCAAGGGCGCTTTCGCGGATACGTCGGCTGAATCTTGATCGATCAAACGGCTCATCCGTCAGCATCCAGAAGTCGACCTTGTCGCCCTCGGTGACGTCGATGACGTTGAACATACCTTTGGTCCGGATCGCCTCCCGAATCGCTTCTCTGTCCACGTAGAAGCGAGGCTGTGGGAATGCAGCCAGCACCGCCGGGACATCGACGTCCCGGATCTGGACGACCACATCAAGATCATGTGTCGCCCTCGGTTCCCCCTGGAGACTCGATGCGATCGATCCGGTGATCATGTACTCGATCCGCGCCTCTTCGAGGATAGCCACGACGTGCCGCAGTAGGTCAGCCTGAGTCATGGGTTATTCCGGTCGGTCCCAGCTCTTCCGAAGCCGACGTAAATAGAGACGGTGCAACTCGCCCTCGGAGAGTTCAGGATGACGCCGGCGGAGGCCGGTCATCAATAGTTCACGCGCGAGCGCTGACAACTCGAGTGCTTTTCGTAGCCGATCCTCGCCAGACATCGCCCGCAGTGCGCGAATATAGACCTGATGATTGGGCCTTTTCTTCATGGGTTTCTCTCCGGAACACTCCCAACGTTAGGTCTCTCGAACATACCACGGCAGAAGCATGGCGGCTAACGTTTTTGGGCTTCCGAACCGGCCTAAATCCGAATGCTGAAAACCTGCACGTATGGTAACCAAGCTACTTTGTTCCTGCATTCATCTTGGTTCTTGGCCGGTTGGGTCGGAGGTCGCCGCAGGCGGAGGCCCTTCTGTTAGCCGATGCCGCAGCTCGCCACCCCCCCTACCCCTGTCCGGCCTCCGCATGAAGCCTGAGTCCCAATGCACCGATCACCTTAAGGATGGTGTCGAAGCTCGGGGTCCGTTCTCCAGAGAGTGCCTTGTAGAGGCTTTCCCTGGATAGCCCAGCATCGCGAGCAACCTGCGTCATCCCCTTGGCTCGGGCGATGTCGCCCAGGGCCTTGGCCACGAACGCTGCGTCTCCATCCGCCTCCTCTAGGCATGCCTCTAGGTAGGCCGCCATTTCCTCGGGCGTCCTCAGGTGTTCAGCTACGTCGTAGCGCGTCGTGACGGTTTTTCCCATGATCTCACTCCGTGAGGTTTCGAGCGAGACGAAGCGCAGCCTCGATATCCTTGGCCTGCGTACCCTTGTCCCCTCCAGCCAACAAGATGATCAACTCCTGCCCGCGCTTCTTGAAATAGACTCGATAGCCCGGGCCGTAGTCGATTCGCATCTCCGAGACCCCTTCCCGGACACGCTTGACGTCACCCCCGGATTCCCTCCAGCGAGACGTTCGATTCGCGCCAGGATGCGAGCTCGCCCCTGGACGTCCCGTAGTTTGTCGATCCAACGGGCGAAACGCTCAGTCTTGCGGATCTCGATCATGGATTAAGTGTAGCCCATGGGCTACACTCCGTCAATCTCCTTGTCCTTCTAGTCCGGTCCTCAAACCCAACTGCTACCGCGGTTTCGGTTAACGCTCCGGCTGTTGCCGAACCGGCCATAATCCGACGGTTTCCAGGCACTGCCTACGTCCACTCCAGCACTCCTCGAACCAGACTCAGCCTGTTACCGGCCGGTTGGGACGGAGGCCCCCGCAGGGGGCCGCAGCCGGCAACAGCTATGTTAAGTGGCGTGCTCCCCTCTCAGTCCGGAAGGAGAATTCGGTATCGCACGACGTACCGGACGTCCATCTCATCCCTCTCCACCGTCCAAAGAAGGTCCCCAGACGATATTCCGAGGCTCACCTCTGCAGGGAGTTCGATGTTGAAGAGAGGGTCACCCTGAGGGCTAAGGACCTCCCATACAACTGGCTCTCCAGGGACCCACTCGCGGCCCACCCACAAACGGCCGTCGCAGTCGATGCGGATACGGCTGACCGGTGGTATATACCGACGTGCTGCAAAGGCCTCCTCGAGCGCATCTCTCAGCCTTCGTGACCTCTCTGCCATGGGGCCGAAAGCGAGGGCCAGGGCAGCTCTCATTTCTCTCGTGTACCGCTGCGGCTGGAAGGGGTACAGACGAGAGAAGATCGTGTCTCCCGTGTGACGGATAGCGGTAATTCGATACTGGGTGTCATGACCCTCGGGAAAGCCCTCGGCAACGGCTACGATCCCCAGCTCCGTTGAGAAATCGTAATCGTCCCCAGGGGTTTCGGGCGGGAGGAAGTAGGCCTGGGCTATGCCCCCCGGCAGATCGAACTTCCTCCCCTTGAACTCGCGGTGGAAACCAAGGGTGTCGAGTATCTCACCGGTTCGCCCGAGCTTCAGGATGGGTATCGAGTACTCCGTGCGCTCTTTGTACAGGTAAGGTCTGCTTGATGAAGCCAATCCCAAGAACGTGCCGTCCGGGAACATTCCAGAGGGACCAAGGACGCTTCTGATTCCACCGGCTACGGTAATCGGTGCGAGCGTGAATCGGGCCAGTTCGTCCCCGGAGATGTTCAGGAGGTTAAGTGACCGTGTCCCCCCGTCCCGCACGAAGATCGTATCATTCCGCACTCGCACCGACCCTGGGGCCCTGAACTCCCCGGGACCAGAGCCAGGTCTCCCGATTTGGCCAATTGGCTCTCCGGACCAGTCGAAGACTTTGATCGCCTGGTCCATCCCATCCAAGACTAGAAGCAGGCTGTCCCCGTACAACGAAAGCCCAAGTACCCACGACAGCATGCTATCCTCATCCCAAACCGACCCGTATCGGATGTCCTCCCTCAGTTGGGCTGTGGGTACTTGGGCCTGTGCGATCGACGCAGCCAACCCATGACCAATCAGCACCCCGAGACAGGAAATGGTGAAGTTGGCGATCCGCCGGGTGCGTTGGATGTCACGTTTCATTAGGCTTTGCCAAATGCGAATACTGAAAACCCTAGATCCGGAGTTAGGCTACGATCGGAAGGGACGATCGTACTTTCTATTCAAAGTCTGATCGAAAAGCCCTCGCCGATTCTGAGCATGTCACTTAACTCGTTTATTGCTGTTGCCGCATGCCCCTCCGGCCCCACCTTATGCGGGGGTTTGCGACGGTGCTGTCGGTCACTTGGTTGCGCGGGGGAGCTGTGTCCGGCCCTGCAGCGCAGCCAATGGGCGCGCGCTTCCGAGGAAGATCCGTCGGGGTGGTAGCATGCGCAAGATACGCACGGAGTAGTGTGTAGTGTTACTCCAGGTCGTCCAACGGACTCCGAACCGACTCGATGGTGGACTGAGCCACGTGTGTGTAGATCTGGGTGGTACGGGCGCTTTGATGGCCCAGAAGCTCCTGGATTATTCGGAGGTTGGTGCCGCCTTCCAAGAGATGCGTGGCGAAGCTGTGCCGTAAGGTGTGGGCCGTGACATTTTTCTCGATGCCGGCGGCCGCGGCGGCATTTTTGACGATTCGCTGAACCGACCGGGTGGTCAGGTGGTGGTTGGGACGGTCGCCGGGGAAGAGCCATCGATCAGTGGGATAGGCGTCTCGGTAGATGCCCACCGCCTCGACGGCGCGTCGAGCGAGGAGTGTGTAGCGATCCCTGCGGCCCTTGCCCCTGCTGACTCGCAGGAGGCCGCGCTCCATGTCGAGGTCCTGGGGTTTGAGTCGCACCACCTCGCCCACACGGAGTCCGGCGGAGTAGAGAAGCATAAGGATGGCGCGGTGCTTGGGGTTGCGCGCCTTCTTGAGAAATCGATTGACCTCTTCCTTGCTCAGGACTGCGGGAAGGCGGTGTTCTTTTCGGGGCCTGGGGATCTTGAGTGCCAGCTTCGGCCGCCCGAGAACCGACTCGCAAAGAAAGCGGAGGGCGCTGACGACCTGATTCTGGTAGCTCCTGGAGATCCTCTTCCGTTTGATGAGCTCCAGAATGAAAGCCTCTCCCCGCTCGGCGGGTCGAGGTCCCCTTCCTTCTCTGAGGCGGACCCGTCCGTTACCGAGATGAGACAGCCCCTACCCCGGCTGCACGCCGTGAAACTCCGCCCCCCCTCGTGCGGCTACCGCCCGCCGATCTGCTGCAGAAGGGTTTCGACGGCCCGGTCCAGCTGGCTGTCCCGCCCCAGGTAGGCTTCACCGGCGGGGCGCTCCACCTCGATGTCCACCGGGCGTGGGTTCAGCTCCATGTTCTGGCCGCGGAGGTCCCGGATGAAAGTCCCGGGCATCCTGACCGAGGTCCCATCGACGAGCCTTCGACTCCCTGTGAAGATGATCCACCCCGAGGTCGGCTCGCCCACGACCGATCCTAGCCCCAGCGACCGGTACCCTTCGGTGAAGTCCTCACCATCCGACAGGGTGTTCTGGTTGGTGACCAGCACCGTCGGGGCCAGAAGCGCCCGCTGACCCAGAGCGACCTGGGAGGGCGCGAGGACGTCACTCGCCCGTCCCTGCATGGTGAAGTAGTTCTTCCTCGCCAGGATATCGATGGCGTAGACGTTCACGAACCCGCCGTTGTTGTTGCGGACATCGATCACTACGCCGTCCTTGGCGTGGTTGAGCTGGTCCAGGTCGAAGATCATCTGAGCCAGGGCCCCTTCAGACATGGAGGCGATATGGATGTAGCCCAGCCGCCCTCCGCTGATCTCGTCGACGTAGGCACGGCGGCTTTCGACCCAGTTTCGGTAGATAAGCTGACGCTCCGCACCTCCTGAGGTAGCCAGGATCTCCACATCCCGCGCGGCGCCATTCCCGGTCCGAACACCTAGCATGACCTTTTCGCCGGGGGTGTCCTTGAGGCGGATATTCAGATCCGAGGATCCGTCGAGGGCCATACCGCCGAAAGTCATCAACTCATCGCCCACCGAGATCTCGTCCGAAATGTCTGCAGGACCCAGATCAATCACTTCCGTCACGACGAAGCGTCCGTCGTTCTCGTAGGCGATACGGTCAAAGCGCAGCCCGAGCTTCCCTGTGGATGCGCCATCGCCGCCCTGGGGCGGAGCGGTGCGCCCGGAGTGCCCGAGATGGGAGGCATTTAGCTCGCCCACCATCAGGTTCATGAGCCGGTTGAACTCCGCCCGGGTCCGGGCTCCTTCGATCTGGGGACGGAGTCGATCCCGCACGGCGGGCCAGTCGGCGCCGTGGTAGTTGGAGTCGTAGAAGCCATCCCGCATCTCACCCCACCCTTGCTCAAAGGCGGCAACCTTGGTGGCGTCGAAATCCTCCACGAACTCCACCGAAGTCGCGACGGCCTTGGACTGTCCCCCGGCGAGCGTCACCACCCGTAGCTGGCCGCCCTGGGAGACATAAAGCTGCCGGCCATTCTTGTTGAAGGCGATGGGGCGCCCGTTCACTTTCAGGCTGTCGATTTCCACGTCGCCATTGGGTCCGAAGGTGACCTTGTGCACTCCACCACCGCCGGTGAGGATGCCCGTCTCCCCATCAGGGCTCAGCAGTACCGACCCGACGGAAAAGGACGTGTTCACGAAGGCGCCGCGACGGCGGATTCCCTCGAAATCGATCTTGATGGAATCGGGAGCTTCCACCGCCTCCCGGTCAGCGGAAGGGGACGATTCTTCTTCGTCAGCGGGCTCCTTGTCCGGCTCGGGCTCGTTGAAGAGCTTCCGGAACTCGTCCTTGTCGAAGGTGGGCGGGAGGGGAACGAGATCAATCTTCATCAGGCGACCGGGCTCGGTCCGCTGTGAGGTGCGGTAGACCAGGTAGTCACCCTTCGCGCTCCAGTCCAGGGAGCCGGAGTTGCTGTTTGCCACGAAGCTGACCTGACGAGGGTCACCACCCGTCGCCGGGATCACCATCACATTGCTGAATTCGTCGGTCTCGGCCATATAGGCGATCCAATTGCCATCCGGGGACCATGTCATGCCCCCGTCGAAGTCGATGGCGATCCGGCGATCTTCACCAGACTCCCAGTCCAAGACGCGAAGCTCTCGCTCCTCGTTCACCATCCTGGAGTAGGCCAACGACTGGCCATCCGGAGAGAACTCACCCACTCCGTCACGCCCGGCTCCGGAGGTCACCTGTCGCTCGGTGCTGGTGGCGAAATCGTAGGCGTACAGCTTGGGCGTACCGGTTCGCCAGGAGGAGTACACGATCTCCCCCGAGTCCCCTGCCCAATGGATACTTCCTTCAGCGGCACCGGTCTGGGTTACCCGGGTCGCCGGCACATCACCTTCCATGGTGGTGGCCCATACATCACCGCCGGCCGTGAAGGCCCACTTCTTTCCGTCAGGAGATACCGCAATGTCCCCCCACCCGCTGTCCTCGTTCTGAACCTCCCGGTTAGGGCCTTCGATGGACCCCAACAGGCTGATGTTCAGGCGACTCTCAGAGCCGGCGGCCACATTGTAGGTCCAGATTCTGAAATCCCGCTCGAAGGCGATGGTGCTGCCGTCGGCGCTGATGCTCGGCCAGAGGAAGCGGCCATCGGTGAACTGGGTGAGCTGTCGCTCCCCCGACCCGTCTGCACCAGCCGTCCAGAGGTTCTCCGTGCCGGAGCGGTCCGACATGAAGTAGAGGTCCGTCCCATCAGCCCCCCACATGGGCCAGATGTTCTTTCCGCCGATGGAAACAGGCCGATAGGTAGGCGAGCCGCTGGAGGTCGTCGCCTCGTCCAGGACCCAGATCTCCGACTCGTCGATGTGGGCGTGCCCGTTCCGCCACCACTGTCCCTGTGGCATGCGGCCCCGGGTGGCAATGGCCACCTGTCCGCCCTGGGGTGAGGGAGCCGCAAAGAACTCGGTCTCATACCGATCCGCCGCCACCGCCATCGGGGTCCCGCCGGCTATCCGCACTCGGAAGACATCCTGGGCGCCACTGATGTCCTCGGCGCTTGATGTGAAGTAGACCCAGGCGCCATCTCCGGACCATCCCGTCAGCTGCTCGGACCCCGACTCGTGTGTGAGCCGCAGAACTTGGCCGGAGGAGAGGTCCATGAGGAAGACGTCCTGACCCCCATTCCGGTTGGAGTTGAATGCCAGATGTCGCCCATCAGGGGAGTAGAGGGGGCGTGACTCGTGGGCCGAGTGAGCCACCAGGAGTCTTGCCGCTCCGCCCGCGGCGGGCACCGTCCAGATATCCCCTCCCGAGACGAAGGCGACCTCCGATCCATCCGGAGAGATGCCCGGCTCGTAAAAAGAGGGGGCGCCCTGTGCGGAGATTGGGGCGACGGTGGCAGTCGCGGCCAGTAGGACCGAAGCGAGGGCCCCAAGTCCGATGCGGGATGCGGGTGCGTGGATGTATCGAGCGTTCATGCATATCTCCAGATTGGTTGCTCTAGCTGAGGTCCTAGGGGTAAGGCCTCGCGGAATGAGAGGCAAGGGCAGGCGGCTCGACCAGAACGTGTCCCCCACAGGGATGCCTAGATCTCCCCGAATTCCTCCCGTATGGATTCGGTGTCCCACCCCGCATCCCGCTCTTCCTCGTCGAAATCCAGTTCCGAAAGCATGAGTTCCTCCAGGGCGGAGATCCGCTCGCGGGCGGCGCTGAAGTATGCTGTCCGGTCGTGCCTCATTTGCCCCAGATCCCTCACCGACTTCTCGTCGTGGCTGAGAAAGGTGCGACTGGAGCGAAGAACCTGGTGGGCTGGCCGGCCCAGAAATCTCAAGGCGTCCACCCCGATGCGGAGGGCCGTTTCTACGCCGTCCCGATAGATATGCTCCAATCCCTGCTCCAGGATCTCGTATGCCTCTGGCCGGCCGGCCACACGGGCGAGAATCCGTAGGTGCGGGAAATGGGTCCGCACCGCAGCGAGGATTTTCCGGACCTTTTCCTGGTCATCGACGGTGATGATGAGAAGCTGGGCGTCCTCCGCCCCGGCGGAACGGAGGAGGTCGGGTCGGGATCCATCGCCGTAGAACACCTTCAGACCGAGAGTTCTAAGGGTTTCCACCTGATCGGAATTGTATTCCAGCACTACCGGATTAACACCGTTGGCCCGGAGGAACCTCCCCGTCACGCTTCCCGTTCGGCCGAACCCGATGATGATGACACTGCCCTCCTCATCTATTTCGTCAGGTTCCCCGTCCGCAGCTTCCTTTGTGCCCAAACGGGGTTGAACCAGACGCTCGTTGAGGACCATAAGGATGGGTGTTAGAGCCATTGATGTGGCCACCACGGCAACCAGGAGGCTGATGGTTTCCGGCGGGATCACTCCCAATTGGTTGGCGAAGGAAAAGAGGACGAATCCAAACTCCCCTCCCTGTGCCAAGGAGAAGGTGAAGAGGAGATTCTGATCCAAACCCATCCCGAAGATGCGGCCCAGGATGAAGAGAACGGTTCCCTTCAGAAGGATGAGGCCTCCGACCATGAGGGCAATGCTACCGGGGTTTCTGGAGATGAGTCCGAAGTCTACCGAAGCTCCCACCGCGATGAAGAACACGGCGAGGAGTAGACCCTTGAAGGGTTCCAGGTCCCCTTCCAGTTCGTGGCGGTACTCACTGTTCGCCAGTACTACCCCGCCGAGAAAGGCGCCGAGCGCGGGACTCAGGCCTACCTGGGTCATGAGGAGTGCGATGCCGATGACCAGGAGTAGAGATGCAGCGGTAAAAAGCTCCCGGAGCCCCGTTCCGGCGATGACCCGGAATGCCGGTCGCACCAGGTAGCGGCCCGCTAGCACAATGACGACCACGGCCCCGAAGACCAGGAGGGTCTGAGACCCCGCCGACAGCCCTTCAGTCCAGGTCGCTATGTGGCTTGCGGCTTCCCCGGTAGATTCCCCGACCCCCGCAGGGACGGCGACCTCGGAGCCCGCCTCGGCCCCGTGGGAAGAAACCGCAACGGCCCCGGCCAGAAGGGGAAACACGGCGAGCATAGGAACAAAGGCCACGTCCTGAAACAGAAGGACAGAAAAGGCCGTTTGGCCTCCCTCGGACTTCATCAAGCCCTTCTCGGAAAGGGTTTGGAGAACGATTGCAGTGGAGGAGAGGGAGAGGGTCAACCCCACGGCCAGGCTGGATTGCCAGGAGAGCCCAAGTAGGATTCCGACAACGGCCACGGCGGCACTGGTGGCAGCGACCTGGAGACCTCCTGTTCCCAGGATGGGTTTCCTTAGGCGCCATAGGAGAGCTGGTTGTAGTTCCAGGCCGATGAGGAATAGCATCATCACTACTCCGAACTCGGCGAACTGAAGGACGTCCTTCCCCTCTTCCCCGATGAGCTCCAGGCCGAAGGGGCCGATAGCCATGCCCGCAATCAGATAGCCCAAGACGGATCCGAGGCCCATCCGCTTTGCGATAGGCACGGCGATGACCGCCGCCGCGAGGTAGACGAACGCCTGAAAAAAGAAGCCTTGTCCGTGCATTCCTGATTCCCCTATCCGCGAATCAAAGCGTTGAGGTCAGCATTGATCCGGGTATTGGCCTTGGCCAGCTCAAGGTCGACCTGTCCGTCTCGGATGGCCTCCAGGAGGCGGCGGTAGTCTCTTCCGTGGGCCTTCATTTCCTCTGCGGTCATCCGGTGTGTCCCATGGGCCACGAAGGGAGGAAGGAACTCCATCCCGCATAGGCGGGCGGTCTGTTCCAAGGGGGCCAACAACTCCCTCATTGTGAGGTGGCTGTGCCCCTCATGTTGGTACGCATCTTCCCGGCCCCCTGTAGTGATGACCCCAAGAAAGACTTTGCCAACCAGGGCCTTCCCCTCGCTCCCGTAGGCCCAGCCGTGTTCCAGTACCAAATCCTGCCATTCCTTCAGAATTGCGGGGGTACTGTACCAAAAGAAGGGATGGTGGAAGACCACCACATCGTGCTCCAGCAGGAGATCCTGTTCCGCCTCGATGTCGATGGCGAAATCGGGATAGCTCTCGTAGAGGTCGTGAAAGGTCACGCCGGGCAGGTCTTTTATGTTTTCAACGAGAACCCGGTTCACCCGGGATTTCTGGAACGCCGGGTGGGCGAACAGAACGAGTATCCGTTTCTTGAAGTCGGGGTTGTCCATCATGCCTCCAGGGACACAAGGGGAGCATGTATTGGGATGGTTCGGTGGACCTGTTTACCAGACGGCCCGCCGATCGTTCCGGAAATCGATGAAAGGGGAGGTCGCTGGCCAAGAGGGTGATCTTTCGGGCCCGGAGAAACTCCGGGCGAAACAACCCCCTCAGAGGGCGCTTACTGTCCCTCCTTGGGAGGCTACTGCCGGGAAAAGGACATCGCTTAGCGGTCCCGGGATGCTCCGATCCTCATAGTACTCCCGATGCAATGCGTCCATGACCTTATCCAGCCCGGACGAATCGGTGAGGGCGACAATACATCCGCCGAAGCCTGCGCCGGTGAGGCGGGCCCCGGCCGCCCCCGCCCCCAGTGCGATTTCGACCAGTGCGTCCAGCTCAGGGGAGCTGACTTCATAGTCGTCCCGGAGACTCTGGTGGGAGGCGTTCATGAGGATGCCGAAGGCAGGTCCATCCCCCTGCCAAAGGGCCTGTTCAGCCTCCAAGACCCGGTTGCTTTCCGTCACCACATGCCGGAACCGCTTCAGGAGGTTCCCGTCCAGGGTCTTTTCCGCCAACTCCACAAGGTCCTGGACCGATGTGAGTTCCAGGAGACGGGGATAGGTGAAGGGTTCCTGGGTGATCCAGCTACCCTCCCCCAGGGCCCTCCGGATCTCTCCCAGGGCCTCCCGGCACTCCCGGGTCCGCAGATTGTAGGCTTCCTGGGCCGGTCCCGACTTTTCTGCCCGAACCAGGGTGTGGGCCACCACGAACCGCCAGTCCGGCGGCACGGGTGCGTGGGTCATGCGGAGGGGATCGAACTCGATCCGGCTTGCGTGCCCCTCCCTGGCGCCGGCTGAGATCGCCTGATCCATCCCGCCTCCCTGTGTCCCTGTGTACCGCTCCGCCCGAGCCATGGATTCCGCGAACTCCAGGGTGGGGATTTCCAGATCATTGGCCTTCAGGAGAGCCTGACCCGTGGCGATAACCAGGGCCGATGAGGATGAAAGGCCGGAAGCCACAGGGAGGCTGGAGGTGATGAGGGCGTCGAATCCCCTCAACTGGTCCGCGGGCCGTGTGGCCGCGCCCCGCCCTTCGTTGGATGCTCCGCAGAACCACCGAGCCAAAGCCTGGCAGGGGGCCTGAAGGTAGTTACCCCAGTGCCCGGGGGCTTCGGTAGGGATGAGGGTGGTGATGGTGAACTCGTGCCGACCGAACTCCCCCTCCAGGTTGGCCACGCGCACGACAGTGTCGGTCCTGGGTGTGAAGAAGACCCGGATTTCCTGGCGAAGGGCCATGGGAAGGACCGGGAGGCCATTGTAGTCCGTGTGTTCCCCGATGAGGTTCACCCGGCCCGGGGCTCGGGAAAGGAAGGCGGGCCCCTCCCCTCCGAAGGCTTCCCTAAAAGCCGGCCCGGCCACCGAAAGGTCATGGTTCGATTCTGAGGGTCCCATTCTTTTTCTCCCTGGCTTCTTCACCGCGTTCGACCCGTTGCCACCCAAGGCTCCAAGCCCTACCGTCCCCGGACCTAACAACTGGACTCCGATTCTCTGGAAGGTAGATCATGAGGATACCTGCTCCCAAGTCCCCTCCGATTTTTTCCGTTTCCCTCTTGGTTCTTTCCTGCATCAACCTTCTCCCGGCCCAGGCCCCAGCCCAGGAATTGGAACTGCTCCCTGATGAGGCCGTGGTGACCCAGCACACCACCACCATCCGGGGAGAAACGGTCCGGTATACCGCTGAGGCTGGTACCCTTCCCATCCGGGCTGATGGAAGGATCACCGCAGAGATGTTCTACGTAGCCTACACCCGGAACGACGTGCCCGAGGGGACGGTTCGACCGCTCCTCTTCTCCTTCAACGGTGGACCCGGAACCGCATCCGTATGGATGCACATGGGATACACGGGTCCCCGGCGGGTGCAATACGACGACAACGGGTTCCAGCTTCAGCCGCCGGTTGGGCTGGAGGACAACCCCGAGTCCATCCTCGATGTGGCGGATATTGTCTATATCGATCCAATCGCGACGGGCTTCAGCCGGATGGTGGAGGGGGAGGAGCCCCACATGTATCACGGCACTCTTTCCGACATCGAATCGGTGGGGGAGTTCATCCGCCTCTTCATCATTCGAAAAGGTCGCTGGGCTTCTCCGAAATTTGTCATCGGTGAGAGCTACGGCACGACCAGGGCCTCTGGCCTGGCGGGTCACCTGGCTGACGCCCACCAGATCTACCTGAACGGGGTGATCTTGGTATCCATGACGGGGCTGGACGTGGAATCAGGTCCTGATGTCTCCTACGCCACCACTCTTCCCCAGTTCGCCGCCACCGCCTGGTATCATCAGCAACTCTCCTCGGAATACCAGAACCGGGACGTCGCGGACTTTCTTGGTGAGGTGGAGTCCTTCGCCCTGGACACCTACCTGCCGGCCCTGGTTCGAGGAGATCAGTTGGATCCTTCCACCCGGAACCGAATAGCAGCACAGGTGGCCGGATACACGGGCCTTTCTCCCCAGTACGTCCTATCGACGAACCTCCGCCTGAGCAGCAGCCGCTTCTGGAAAGAACTCCTCCGGGATCAGCGATTGACGGTGGGGCGGTTGGATTCCCGTTACGTGGGGATCGACATGGATGCGGCCGGAGAAACCCCCGATTACGACCCCGCCATGGCCGATTGGGACGGGCCTTTCGGCAACGCCGTGAACATCTATCTACGCCAGGAACTGGGGTTCAACCCTGATCTCCGGTACAACATCTGGGGGCCGGTGCGGCCCTGGAATCGGGACGATGGGGCCAACGTGGGTGACATGCTCCGAGGCGCCATGCAGGCCAACCCGTACATGAAGGTTCTGATTCAGGGAGGGTACTTCGACGCGGCCACGGACTACTTCAGCGCCGTCTACACCATCTCCCATATTCAGCCCGGTGGTGAGTTCAAAGACCGCTTCCGCTTCGCCTGGTACGAAAGCGGCCACATGATGTATCTGCGGAAGCCCGACCTGGCCAACTCAAACCAGGACGTCCGAGACTTCATCGACTGGGCCCTGGAGGGGAACCCGGACTACCCCTACCAAGTGAGGCCGGCGGGAGGCTGAGTCTAGAACTTCAACTCCGGGTCGTTGGCCAGTCCCGTGACTCCCACGAAGATCATCTTCGTCACGTCCTCCATGATCTCGGGGGTCAGGGTGTCCGCTGTGTCCCGGGGATCATGATAGTAGGTGCTGATCCCTGGGACCCGCCCGCTGGTTCCGAAGCTCATGGTTCGGAATCCGGCCCGCTGGAAAATGACGGAATCACTACGAGGCCGGCCGTTGGAGACTCTGGCTTCGGAGGTTCGAAGGGGCCGATGGAGGTAGGCTTCGTTGGCTGCCTCGAAGTGACTGTAGATCTGGGGATAAGTCAGACCGCCTCCCACGGATAAGCCCGTTCCGTGCCCCACCATATCCAGATTGAAGAACATGACCGTCTTCTCCTTGGGGAAGACCGGCCGTTTCGTGTACTCCGCACTCCCGAGGAGACCGCATTCCTCCCCGCCAATGAAGAGGAAGAGGATGGAGCGTTTGGGAGGCACGGGTGACGAGGCCAGAGCCTTGGCGGCCCCCATGATGTCAGCAACACCCGAGGCGTTGTCCAAGGCCCCGGGCATAACCACACCGAGGTACCCCACAGCATCCAGGTGCCCGCCCAGGATGATGACTTCGTCCTTCAGGGTTGGGTCGCTACCCTCGATGATCCCGACCACATTGGCGGCCCGCCCCTCGGGATGTCTCACCAACTCCGCGGAGATGGTGGCCGTTTTTTCCATTGCGAAGGAGGCCGGCTCCAGGCTCCCTTGCATCTCCTCGAGGACCTCCGAATGGGTCTTCCCGGTTTCGAAGAAGAGGTGCTCCGCCACATGCGTGTCCACATGGGCGTACACCAGGCCTTCATTGAAGGAGGTGTTGGGGTTGGCCAGCTTCCCGATGTAGAGGAGGCCTGCGGCGCCATGTCTCTTGGCATTGTCGAGTTTGAATTGGTGGTAGCTGTAGGGGACCCACTGAAGGGTGATGTCCTCATCGTCCCCGGCGTAGGGAGTGTTGGCGTCGATGACGACGATTTTCCCTTGGACGTCCATTCCCTCGTAGTCGTCATAGCCCAGTTCCGGAGCCGTGATGCCGAATCCGACGTAGATGACTTCGGCCGTCACCGTACCGGAATCAGAGTTGGTCCCCGGGTAGTAGTCGTCGGGAAAGGAGTAGTTTATGGCCAAATTCTCCCCGCCTGATTCCATCTGGATCGACAGGGTCCCGGCGTTTTTCATGTCGCTGTAGGGCATGTCGAACATCTGGAAATATGTGCCGTTGTCCCCGCCGGGTTTGATTCCCCATGCTTTCAGGTTGTCCGCGACCCACCCCGCCACCTCCATGTATTCCGGTGTCCCTGAAAGGCGTCCCCGGTATTTGTCGCCGCTTATCTCATCCACATAGTCCATGAGATCGTGGCTGGAGATGGAATGGAGGACACCCAGGAAGGCATCCTCCTGACCCGGGTCTGGAAGCCAGCTTCGCCCCTGGGCAGAGAGAGGAAATGCGGTGCTCAAGGCCAGGAGAATGCAGGCTCCCGTGGCAAAAAAAGTTCTCATCTTGGTATTCCTCAAACAATGGAAAGAGATGGCGGCCCCAGCGTTCCAGGAGGGTGCTTGAAGTACGTCCCCTTCCGGATATCCTGGACCTCCACCGTGATCTGCAGCTCGAGTTCTTCGGGAACGGACGCAAAGTGGGCCCGGATCAACTCCAGAGCTCCGGTTCCCACGGCCTGTTTGGTTTCCATGGGCCGACCTTCGAGGAACCGGAGGTCGAGGTGGAGAAAAGCCGACTCCCCTTCTCCGTTCCCCAACACCCATTCTTCCATCATCCGCCACCGGCTCTTGCAGTTCCCGATTTTGATACCGCCTCGAGACTGGAGGAGGCGATGGAGATCCAGAAGCAGGGCCGGATCGTTGGCCCATTCGTCCAGATTCGCCGTGTATTCGAGTGTGAGATGCGGCATGGTGGCTCCCATCAGAAATGTGTTAGGAGCATAAGATCTGATGTAAATGGGCGTGGGGCCAGGGGTCCTCTAGTTGTTTTTCTTCATCCGGTAGGTCGTTACCATGGTCGCTCCGAAGACCTGTCGTTTTCCGGGCCTTGGCAGTGGCCGTTCTGAAGCGTGCTCGATGCAGAGAATCCGGCTGAAAGGGCTCTCAATCCAGAGGCCTACCAGTCGGTCCCCGGCCTTCGATGTATAGGGCGGATCCGCGAAGGTGATATCGTAGGGGACGGCACCCGGCTCCAAGCCCTCCAGGAAAAGGAAGACGTCCTTTTTGAAAAGGCGGGTCCACTTCTTGACCCCCAGTTTTGCCAGGTTTGCCTTGAGAGCGTGAAGAGCCGGGGGGCCCTGTTCAACAAAATCCACCGACGAAGCCCCCCTGGAGAGGGCCTCCAGCCCCAAAGCTCCAGTGCCGGAGAAAAGGTCCAGGATCTTCGCCCTTGGCAGGTCTTCCTCAAGGCTCGAAATCCAGGCGTTCCGGGTTTCTTCCTTGGTTGGCCGGACTCTATTCCCGGGGGAGACCAGATCTTCACCGGCCCATTTGCCTCCGACGATTCTCATGCTCTCACCGTCCCGTGTCCCCCCTGAGCGCCGGGTGTCATCGGTTGGCCACCCACTCGCGGCACAGATCGATGACCCGGTCGATGTCGGCTTCATTGTTGTAAAGGCCGATAGACATGCGGAGAACGCCTCGACGAATGGAGAGTTTCACCCCGTTCCGAGTGAGGTGCTCGTGGAGTTCGTTCATTGCAGGATCGTCCGCGTCGTAGTGTCGACCCCCGCCGCTCTCCCCCACGGCTACGATGTGGGCCAGGTGGGGCCCGGGCGCACCACCGGCCACCGGAAGTCCCAACTCACTGAGGCCCGAGGCCAATCCGGCTGCCAATCCCCGGACGTGGGGTTCGATCTGGTCCATACCCACGGCGTGGATCAGATCCAGGGAGGCCTCCACCGCTGCCAGGCCAATATAGTTGTAGTTGGAGAGCTCGAAGCGGAGGGCTCCTGCCTTGAAGTCCAGCGCTCCGTCACCGATGGCGGTTTCGTGGGCATCGGGTCCCAGGTCCATTCCATACCGGGCTACATGCACCGGGTTCATGGATTCGGCCAGATCCCTGCGGACGTAGAGAAAACCCAGGCCGTAAAAGGACAGAAGGGACTTCTGCGTGCCCAGAGCTACGGCGTCGACCTGCAGATCTCTCACTGCGGTCCGTATGGATCCGGCCGATTGGGCCGAGTCCACCAGTGTATGGACACCCTTAGCCCTGGCCCCCCTGGCAAGGGCGCCCAGATCGGTGACGAATCCTGGGGAGAACGTAATGTGGGATACCGTGGTCAGGCGGGTTCGTTCGTCCATGGCATCCAGGAGACGACCCACTGGTATTCCGCCGTCTTCCGGAGCGATCTCACGGATCTCCACCCCCTTGGTCTCCCTCAGGTTATACCAGAGGAACACGTTGTTGGGATGCTCCAGCTCGGGGCAGAAGACCACGTTGTCACCTGCCTGCCAATCAATGCCTGAGGCAAAGAGGTTCAACCCCTCGGAGACATTCTTGGTTATGGCGATCTCTTCCGGATCCGCGCCGACGAGTCGGGCCACATGGTTCCGGACCCGTTCGGCCTGGGCGTGAAGGTCCGCCTTCACCGCCCGGCCCATGACCCGTTTTTCCAGGTGCTCCATGGCCGCGTCTCTGGCGGGGGCGGGCATGAGGCCGTTCAGGGATACGTCCAGGTAGACCTGGTTCTCCACTCCGGGAAAGAGCTTTCGAGCTTCGGAAATCGTCATGGATTCAGGCATGGTTTCTAGTCAGGGCCTTCGGGCTATTGGTTCCAGGGTTCGAACTGGGTCGACGGGTCAGCGATGGGCCTCACGCCGCCGCCTCTTCTGGGGGGAGATTCCCCCGCTCAGAATGGGCGACGATGGCAGTGCCAACCATGTCTCCCATGACGTTTGTGGTCGTGTTGCCCATGTCCACCAGGCGATAGATTCCGCCCACGATGGCGGCCACCTCCAGGGGCAGGTTGAATGCCTGTACAAAGATGAGGGCTATCACCAGGCCACCTCCGGGGATTCCCCCGGACCCCTCTGAAAGAAGGAGTCCTACCAGGAGGATGGTGACCATCTGGGAAAGAGTGAAGTCTATCCCGGCGGCTTGAGCTGTAAAGACCAGGACCGCCGAAAGCATGATGGAGGTTCCGTCCTTGTTGATCTGGGCTCCCAGGGGAAGGGTAAAGGAATAGACAGCCCGAGGAAGCTTGATCTTTTCCGCCATCTCCAGGGCAACCGAGAGGGAGGCCAGGCTGGAGGTGGTGGCGATGGTTGTCGCCCAAAGGGGGCCCGTGCCCTTGAGGAACTTCCATGGCCTCCGGTCCGTCAGAAGGACTAGGAGGACCATATAGACGCCCATCATCAGGAGCTGCGTACTCCAGACCCCCAGGAGGAAGCGGGCCATGGGGCCGAACAGCTCGGCTCCGTACCGTCCAACCGTCACCGCCATGAGAGCGCCGATTCCGATGGGTGCCACCCAGAGGATGCCGTCCACCAGCTTCCGGAAGAGGGCGGCCAGGGCCGCGTAACCTCGCCGCAATAGGTCCCGAGGTTCTTCCGGGAGGAAGAGGGTGGTGATGCCGAGGAACACGGCTACCACTACAAGCTGGGCCACATTTCCTTCCGTGAAGGCTCGGAAAATGTTGGTGGGAATGAGTTGGAGGAGGAGGTCCGACACCGCGGGCACGGCTCCGATGGCCTCATCCACCTCTCCTGTCAGAACCATCCCGACACCGGGACGAACCAGGTGCATGGCGGTGAGGCCGAGGGTCAGGGCGGTGGCGGTTGTGATCAGGTAGTATGAGACGATCTTCACCGACAGGCGGCCGAAGGTCTTCAGGTCGGTGAGGGCTGTCAGGCCCGCCAGCAGGTTGAAGAACACCAGGGGGATGGCGGCCATCATCAGGAGCCGGATGAATAGGTCTCCAAGGGGCTCCACCAGGACAGTCTTCTGTCCGAAAACGACACCAGCTCCGGCCCCGACCACCATACCAATCAGGATTCGGGTCCCGAGGCCAAACCGGGCCTTTGGTCCCTCCCCAGGAGGTGGGCCTTCCGAGGATCCGGAGGCCCCTTCGAACCGGACGGTCACGACGGATCAGCCCCGAAACCAATGGACCTCAGGTATTCCCCGGCTCGCTCCATCAGAATCTCGTAGTACCGAGTGGCGTTCCCCGCCGTGAGGGGAATGGACTCATCCAGGGGGGCCGGATTACCCTCCAGCACCTCTCCGTTCGGCCGGATCGTATGGCCGATGTTCCACATGAACCCAACCACGGGTTGGTACGTTCCGGGGAAGAAGAGGGTCTCCTCCCACTCCCACGTGTTGGAGTAGCCCCCAGGGGGCATCCCCATGATGTGCCCCAGGTCATTGTCTGCCACGATACTGATGAACTGATCCAGGTGGGACCCACCGTTCGGCCCTAAGAATACCACCAGGGGGCCGCGGAAGTGGACGGGGGCCGGCTGGAGAACTCCGTCCGAGTCTTTCGGGGCATGCGCCAGCTTGAAGGGCACCGGAACCGTCACGGAATCGCCGTTCTCCAGGGCTGCGACCAGGTCGTTTTCGATCCAGTCCATGAGCCAGGTTCCGTCGTCCACCGTTTCGGGCCCACCCCCGTCGTAGATCCGCTGTGCTTCGAAATCCTCCCTTTTGTCCTGGACAAACGGTTCAATCACGTCGCTAAGACGGAGGGTTCCAAAGGTGGTTTTGAAGGGCTTCGGCTGGATCCTCTGGACGGCATAAGCCCCCAGGGAGCCACCCCCGCTTCGAGTGGCGTCGAAGATGATGGCGTGGTCCAGGAGGCCATTCTCCTCTCCGAAGGCCACCAGCCGGTCCACGTCTTCAAGGAGGCTGGACGACTCGAAACGGTGCCACTGGAGGATCAGGTTTCGCTGACCTTCAGAAGGGAGGTACAGATCGTAGGTGGGGGTGCTCCATTCGATCTCGTAGCCGGGGTAAGCCGGTTCGGTTGTTCCGGTCCATGAGAGGGATTCGGTCTCAAAGTAGGGGAGTGAGGTCGTGATCCGGCTTCCATCCGCCCTCTCGATCACCAAATCCAACACTTCTCCGATGAAGGTCGGGGGAAGGAGGGCCGTCCTGAGGGACAAGGCCTCGGCAATCTTCCATCGCAGGCCGGGAATACTCGAGTACCGGAAATAGGGTACCAGGGTCTCTTGCAGGTCCTCGCTCTGGATTCCGTTGATGGCCACTACCCGGTCACCGATGGCAAGCTTCTCAAACTCGGGCTCATCCACGGCATTGGCGTCTGAACCGACTTGAGAGGCTACATCCGAAACGAAAAACCCGCCCTCCCCAAAATCAGGGCGAAATCGGACCGGTGCCTCCAGGGCATCCCCTACCTCCGGGCCGCTCCAGACCTCGAGCCCATCGGTGAAGGTTGGGCGGAGGCCCGAGTCCACCAGGCCTACCGACAGGTGCCGGTCTCTCCGGGCATTGCTGAGTCGGAGGAGTGCGTCGAAGAGCTCGTCCTCCGTTTCCGCTCCCACCACGTCGCCCCTCAGCCTTTCCATCTCCTCCAACGGATCGAAACCCAGGGCTTCCTTTTTCGGGACGGAGAAGGCTGTTCGCCGGGCGGTCATGGCCAGGATCGAATCGAAGAGAGCCTCCCTCATCTCCGGCGTGCCGGCAGGTCCTAGCATCTGGGAAGCGTCGGAGCTGCATCCGGTCAGGCAAAAGAGGAGAGTCAACAGCCACAGAGATGAACGGAGGGTGGGGCGACGGTTCATGAAGCTGTTTTCCCTTTCGAGAATCCACCGAGTTCTGAATACAAGGAGAGAAGCTGAACTTCTTCCAGTCGAGGGGCAAGCAACCAGCGGTCACCGGATCTTAGGCAACGGGACCGTTATTCGACCAGTGGATGGTCCGGTGGTTGGTCGGGTACCGAGGTCTTCGATCGGGGTGGTGGCCAATTCGGCTCAGGGGGGAAAGATTGGATAGATGAGTTGTCCTCCCACTGGGAGGTCCAGGCACGCCTTTTTTTGTAGTCAGAACGGAGCTCCATGGCCAGCTATAAAATCGCCGTCATCCCCGGTGACGGTATCGGATACGAGGTTGTTCCAGAGGGGATCAAGTCGTTGGAAGCGGCGGCCTCCCGTTTCGGCTTTTCGTTGGAATGGGACGAGAAGGACTGGAGTTGTGACCGCTATGTTCAGACGGGCAGCTTCATGCCGTATGATGGGATCGAGACTATCCAGGAGCATGACGCCATCTTTCTGGGGGCTGTCGGAGATCCCCGGGTCCCGGATCACATTTCCCTCTGGGGTCTTCTAATTCCCCTTCGCCGAATGATGCGGCAGTGGGTGAATTTGAGGCCCGTTCGTCTCATGCCCGGGATCCCCTGTCCCCTGAGGGACCGGGGCCCCGAAGACATCGACTTCATCGTGGTTCGAGAAAACAGTGAAGGAGAATACTCCGAAATCGGAGGGCGGAGGGATGAAGGGGGGCGGTCGGAGCGGGCCGAGCAACTCACGGTGTTCACCAAGATCGGTGTGGACCGGATTCTCCGGTACGCCTTCGACCTTGCCCGGAGCCGTCCCGAGAAGCATCTGACCTCGGCGACCAAGTCCAATGGCATCATGCACACCATGCCCTTCTGGGACGAACGGTTCCGAGCCATTGCCGAGGAATACCCGGACGTTCGGGCCGATCAGTACCATGTGGACATACTCGCCGCCAACTTTGTGTTGCACCCGGACTGGTTTGATGTGGTGGTGGGGAGCAACTTGTTCGGTGATATCCTTTCGGATCTGGGTCCAGCGATCGCGGGCACGATCGGCATCGCCCCGTCGGCGAACCTGAACCCGGAACGGGAGCACCCGTCCATGTTCGAACCGGTCCACGGGTCGGCGCCGGATATCATGGGGAAGGGTGTGGCAAACCCGATCGGTCAGATCTGGTCCGGAGCATTGATGCTGAAGCACCTGGGTGAAGAGGCTGCGGCCTGGACAGTGGAGCGGGCCATAGAGAAGGTTCTCCAGGAGCCGGGTCTTCGAACCCGGGACATGGGGGGGACGGCCACGACTCGGGAGCTTGGGGACGCCATAGCCGAAGTGGTAAGGGAAGTCTGATTTCAGAGGACGTCTACAAAGGAATTACATGAACACCTTTTCCGAGCTTTTCCAAAGGTGGATGGAACTGCAGGAGCCATATCCGGGGCTGCGTGCCCTGGAGGTGATTCTAATCTTCCTGGTTCTGGCAGCCCTGGTGGATCGCCTCATCACCGGGATCGTATCCCGGATGGCGGCTCGAACCCAGACCGACCTGGACGACCGGATTCTGGCCATCCTTCATCGCCCCGTATTCACTTCCGTGGCCCTCATGGGCGTGATTCTGGCGGTTCATGAGTTCGACCTGGCCCCGAACCTCAGCCTCTTCACGCTCTCCATAGTGAAGACATTCCTCATCCTGATCTGGATGGTGTTCTCGCTCCGGTTTTCGCGTCTCGCACTGGGTGCTTTCAAAGACCGGCCCGAGCGGTTCGACTTTGTTCAGCCCACCACCGAACCCCTTCTCCGAAATGCAATAGCGGTGGTTCTCTTCCTTGCCGCCGCATACGCGATTTTGGTGGCGTGGGAGATCGAGGTCACTGGCCTGGTGGCCTCGGCGGGAATCGTGGGTCTTGCACTCAGCTTCGCCGCCCAGGACACCCTGGCGAATCTCTTTGCTGGCGTGGCGATTATGGCGGACAGGCCCTACACGCTTAGCGACTACATCATCCTCGACAGTGGCGAGCGGGGTGAGGTGACGCATATCGGACTTCGGAGCACCCGCCTCCTCACCCGGGACGATGTTGAGGTCTCCATTCCGAACAGCGTCATGGGAGCGGCCAAGATCGTGAACGAGGCGTCCGGGGTCCCAGACAGATATCGAATAAGGGTAGCCGTGGGGGCCGCCTATGGCTCCGACATTGATGAAGTCATGGCTGTCCTCCATAAGGTGGGAACCGATCACCAAGAAACTCGGGGGGACCCAGAGCCCAGGGTCCGGTTCAGGCGTTTCGGGGAGTCAAGTTTGGATTTTGAGCTTCTCTGCTGGATCGGTGAGCCGGCCGATCGGGGCCGGGTCGTCCATGAGCTCAACTGCGAGGTCTATAGGAAGTTTGCCGAGGCCGGTATCAGCATCCCCTTCCCGCAGCGGGATCTTTATATCAAGCAGATGCCGCCGAACCAATAGTCAGGCTCCCAGTACCGAGGCCTGGAGTGCCCGTCTCCAGGTCCTTCTCCTCGGCCTGGAAACCCCCCATGCCATCCCCCCGTAGGGTGCAGAGCTTTCGCACACATAAAGGGGTGAGATGTCATGGCCGAGATCACCAACGAGATTCGGATCGCTTTCCGGAGTCTGACCAAACAGCCGGGCCTCGCCATTCTGTCCGTTCTGGCATTGGGGATGGGCATCGGGTTTACGGCCATCATGTTCAGCATCGTTCATGGTGCGCTGTACCGGGGACTCCCTTTCCCGGATGGGGACCGGATCCATGCCGTACTGGCCACGAATCCCGAGGAGGGGATCGACCAGACCTCCATCTCCGTTCATGACTACATGGATTGGCGGGACCAGCAGAGCTCCTTCGAGGAGTTGGCGGCGTACTACACTGGGACCATCAACCTCACTGCCACTGAAGGCCCGAGGCGCTACGACGGGGCCTTCATGACCGCCAGCGCTTTTCGCGTTGTGGGGGTCCAGCCCTTCCTGGGAAGGGCTTTCAGGGACGAAGATGACCGGCCAGGGGCCCCGGTTGTCCTGATCCTGGGCTACCAGGTGTGGAGGGATGACTACGGGAGTGATCAAGGCGTATTGGGACGGTCGGTGAAGGTGAATGGAGAGCCGGGGACCATCATCGGCGTAATGCCCGAGGAGTTCCTCTTTCCCATTGCTGAGCAGGTATGGGTTCCCCTTCGAGCCGATCCTTTGGCTCTGGCCCGAGGGGAGGGGTGGACCGTCACCCCTATCGGGAAACTCAAAGCTGGAGTCACGCTCGAGCAGGCCCAGACCGAGTTCAGCGGCATCGCAGCCCGTCTCGCTGAGGTCTACCCTCAAACGAACGAGGGTCTCGACGCGAAGGTGATGCTCTATACCGATACGGCCGCGGGGCCCGAGGTGAAGGCCGTGCTTTACTCCATGCTGATGACGGTCTTCCTGGTCTTAATACTTGCCTGTGCCAATGTGGCGAACCTTCTCCTGGCCCGGACCGCGGGACGGACGAAGGAGTTGGCCATCCGAACCGCTTTGGGTGCCGATCGGTCCCGTGTGATGATGCTCCTCCTGTCCGAGGCCTCGGCCCTGGCCGCTGGAGGAGCCCTGGTGGGGATTGCCATTGCCAAGGTGGGGATCGATCTGTTCGCCCGATTGACCGTGGACACCGATCCGCCGTTTTGGTTTGTATGGACCCTGGATGGGCCAATCGTCCTATTCATTCTCGCGGTGACGGCGGTGGCCGCCATCGTAGCCGGACTCGTCCCGGGTCTGAAGGTGTCGGGGGGGAAGGTCCACGAGCTCTTGAAAGATGAATCCCGCGGATCCTCGTCGATGCGGATCGGTAAACTCAGCCGGTTCCTGGTCACGGGTGAGGTGGCCATGTCGGTGGGCCTCCTGGTCACAGCCGGGTTGATGGTCAAGGGGATGATCGAGCTCCGAACCATGGAGTACGGCTTTGAACGCCAGGAGGTCTTCACCTCCCGGATCGGACTCTTCCCCAGCGATTTCCCTGATGTCGAGAGCAAGTCCGCGTTTTTTCGGGACCTCCAGGATGGGCTGGAGGCTCGATCGGAGGTGACCCTGGCCAGCCTGTCGGACGTGCTCCCGGGTCTGGGAGCGGGGACAGGCCCCTTTGCACTGGAAGGGACAGCTTATCCTACGGATCGAGACTACCCCCGAGCCCGCAACATCAGAGCGACTCCCGGATACTTCGAGACCTTCGGCGTGCTGCCGGTTCAAGGAAGGATGTTCAACCGGGGAGATGACAGGGAAGCTCTTCCCGTCGCCCTGGTGAACCAGAGCTTCGTCAGGCTTTTCTCCCCAGGGGAGGACGTCCTCGGCAAAAGGGTCAGGTTCGGACAGTCGGAGAGCGAAGAGCCGTGGCTCACCGTCGTGGGAGTGGTCCCGGATCTCTTCATGGAGGGGGTCGGGACCGACAACGAGGATCCACAGGGGATCTACATCCCGCTTGCCCAAGCCGACGCCCAATTCGTGAGCATCGCACTTCGTGGCCGGGGTGACTCGGCGGAGCTGGCCGCCATCGTCAGGGAAGAGGTGGCGCTCCAAAGTCCGGATACACCGATCTACTGGCCTCGGACCATGCAAGAGGCGTTGGACGAGCAGCTCTGGTTCATAGACCTCTTCGGGGGGCTGTTTGCCATCTTTGGGCTCGGCGCCCTCTTCCTTGCGTCGGTTGGCCTCTACGGCGTGACCTCCTTCTCGGTGAAGCAGAGGACCCACGAGGTCGGGATTCGGATGGCTCTGGGCGCCCAGGGTGGCAAGGTCCTGGTAATGGTCCTCCGGCAGGGTGCGGTCCAGGTGGTGGTCGGACTCTTGATCGGATTGGGATTGGGAGCCCTTTTGTCCAGGGGCCTCCGGGAGGTCTTCACTCTCGTGGAACCCTGGGATCCTTCAGTGTTCATCGGGATCTCTTTGGTCCTTCTGGCTACCGGGTTTTTGGCAACCCTCTTTCCGGCCCGTCGGGCGACCCGCATCGATCCTGTAGAAGCGCTCAGGGATAGCTGATCGTGATTTTGTCCAACGAAGAAAGTCCAGGTGAACCATGACCTTCGCACGGTTTCTGATTGTTGCTGCAGCGGTTGCCGGCGGATCCGTAGGGGTCCTGGCCTGCGGTGGTCAGGTCGAATCCAATCCGGAGCTCGGAGTCCAGGATGCCGATCTACAGGCCCGGGTTCGCGCAACCGAGATCGCCTTCGCCAAGTCCATGGCCGATCGGGACCACAAGGCATTCACTTCCTTCCTCTCCGACGAGACGATCTTTTTCGCCGACTTGGTCCCCTTGAGGGGGAAACAGGCTGTCTCGGAAGCGTGGGCTCCCTTCTTCGAAGGACCTCAAGCTCCGTTTTCCTGGGAGCCGGAAGTGGTGGAAGTCCTCGACTCGGGGACCCTGGCCATCAGCTCCGGGCCCGTCAAGGATCCGGAGGGTAACAGAGTCGGAACCTTCAATTCGGTGTGGCGTCTCGAATCCAGCGGGGAGTGGAAGATCATCTTCGACAAGGGGTGCCCTGTACCTGGCCAATAGCATTCCATCGAACTCGAGTTGGGTATATGAGGAAGTTTCTTAGGCGACTGCGCGGAATAGTCGGCACGGGCCTCACCTGGGCCTTCGGGTGGGCTGGGGTGGGTCTTGTACTGAACCTGTTTGGCGGTATTCCCCTTCAGTTCATCGGACAGATCGTTCTTTCCGGGTTGGTCCGAGGGTTCATTGCGGGCGGGGCCTTCGCCGTCATCCTCAGCATCGCTGAACGGCATCACACTCTAGCAGACCTATCCCTCCGGCGGGTCGCGCTCTGGGGAGGGATTGGTGGAAGTCTTGTCTTCGTCTCCGTCCTCCCTTTCCTGATCCCTTTGGGGACTCCTTGGGGTAGCCTCCTTACGCCGATCGTCATCAATGCTCTGACAGGAGCTGGGTTCGCATCCGGGTCGGTCGCCCTGGCAAGGAAGGCCGACGCCCCCCTGATTGGCGGTCAGGACGTTTCAGCTCTTCTGTCGGAAGGGGAATAGAAGCACCTTCTGGGCCGGTCTGATTGAGGTGATAGTGGACCCCTACTATGTTTCTTGCGGTTGCGCCCTTAGCTCAAGTGGATAGAGTACCTGACTTCGGATCAGGTGGTTGGGGGTTCGAATCCCTCAGGGCGCGTATCGTGAAGTCCAGGCCTGGCAACTATTTGCGTTGCCGGGCCTTTCTTCTGCCCAGGGACCGTGATGTGAGTAGTGATGTGAGTTTCCATCATCCTTCAGCCACCTCATAAACGTGAGTGCGGACCTCCACTACCTTCCTAATGGTCTCCGGATCAGCACCCTGATAGCATCTCGTCATTGTATTCTCGTCGGCCCATCCTCCGGCAGCAGCCAAATCTTTTGTGGAATGTCCCTTACGTTCCGTGACCCACTTCCGTCTAATGGGATGCCAAAGCCCACCCTTTTCGGGGGTAAGTCCAGCGAGTTCATAGGCCCGGCGGAGCCAAACGTCCATCTGGAAGCGGTTGCAGGGTTGGAGGGGATCTTTCGGAGAAGGGAATACCGGAGTGTCTCCAATAGTCGTTCGCGAAGAATGGTGCTTACGGAGGGCTGCGAGGACATCGGGCGCCATAGGGATCAAGCGCTCCTGACCCGTTTTGTCAGCCTCTGCCTTCCACCGAATGGTTCCTTTTTCCAGATCCACGTCGGACCATCCCAGCTTGCAAATGGCGGATATTCTCGCTGCGGTCCCGTCAGCGACCACAAGAGCAACGCCAAGAAGCGGGTTGACTTCCTTCGAGACCTCTAAAAGGGCCTTGAAGGTCGAATGGGGCATGATTGGGCGTCGGGGGTTCTTTTCCCGAGGGAAGGGGACTCCCTGTAGGGGGTTCTCTGGAAGGAACCTGGCGCCGGTTCTCGTTCGGTGGTTCTTGCCCCAGTTCAGGGCGGTACGGAGGGTCACCAAATCTGCCTGGATAGTCCGATCCCGTACGCCCTTCCCGGGTTTGGTCCCGAGAAGGATTTCGTCCCCTTTTCGGCGGGCCGCCACGTATCGTTGCACGTCGGACTCCGAGAGACCTGCCACCGGCCGGCTTGGGCCGAGGAACCCGACAAGGCGTTCCAGGTTCCGGGCGTCCTGGCATTGCGTGGCCAATTTCTTGGCTTCGTGAGAGGGGCTTCTGATGTACATGCTCTTCAACATTCCGAGTGTGATCTCCCTGCGATCAATGGCTTTTCCCTCAGCCAGACGCTCGGCCACAAGTTCATAGGCCTGGCGAATGGCCAGTGTCTTGTCTCGATGACCGAGACTCCTTCGATCCTCCTTTCCCGTAGCCTTGTTGAAGACGGAGATAGAAATGGGGCTTCCGAGCTTCGGTTCGAAAACGCGGACCTTGTGACCCCACTCACCGACGGACTTTGACCAGCACTTCTTCTTGGGGCTCATTGGAGCCTCCCTGGTGCGGCGCCGTCCTGGGCGTCGGCCTTGGGATCGTATCGGTCCGGCTGTTCCCCATCAAGTTGTAGGAGATCCCCGAGGCGTATCTTGTGATGCCCCCTTACCCCGGTTTGCCGACTCCTCAGCTTTTCGTCGCGGATCCACCGTCGAATCGTCTCTTCACTGCAGTCACAGATCCTCGCAGCTTCCTTGACTGTCAGAAGGCCGTCCAGCCACTCGGCGCAAGCCTCGCGGAACCCAGCGAGTAAGGCCTCACGGGCCGTCGCCTGGTCCGAAGCCCCGTTCTCCCGAAGCACCTCGTTCTTCTCCATCGCCAGCTCGTAGAACTCCACGAGTTGGAGAGGCGTCCCTGGAGGGAGCGGTAGAAGGCGCTGTGCGAAATCGGTCATCTAAATCTCTCGAATATCTAGACTTTTCGGGCGGAAACCTGTCGGGATTCTACCAGGTGGCAGGATTTCAAAGGGCTCGGGGAAGAACATGGGCCTCAACCCTCCTCCCATTCCTCAATGAAGTCATCAACCAGGGCTTCCACATCGTCATCGGTCCAATCGGCCTCCACGCTGGAGAAGAGGACCGTCTTGATCGCCTCCCTGAGAGGCCGGGATTCCAAGAAGGGAAGGTTCAGGGTCCGCTGGAATGCGTACCGTTCGCCGTGTCCACACAGCTCCCGATACACCTGGGTTTCCCGTTCGGCGCTCAACTCCTCGTCCTTTTCTGTCAGATAACCCTCAAGAGCCTCCTCGACTTCCGCTCGCACGAGGACGCGCTGCTCATGAAGAGGAAGCCCCGGATGGAAGTGCTCAGGAGTAAGGACCTCCTCAAGCCTACGAATCACGTGCGCTTGCCATCGGTCAGAAACACCGTAGGGAATGAGGGTCCGGCCATAGATTTTCAGATGATCAAACTCGGTCAACGCCCATTGCGAGGACTCATCCCTCTTTCCGACGGAGGATCGAGTTTCCAGCGAAAAGGCCCGGAGGGATTCCAGCATCTCATCGAACACTCTCTGAATCTCGATCCCAAGTGCCGCGTGGTCGGGAGTCGATGCCGATTCGGGGGGTTCCAGGACCTCTTCCGGGAGCTTTCTTAAGGCCACGGGAGGCCCGGAAACAGGAGATGCTTCGGGTGTGGTCGTCGAATCCCGAGAATGTGGGTCTCCCAGTCTTTCCCGGAGAGCAGCCACCTGAGACTCGTCGAAGCGCCGGTGACCTCCCTCCGTCCTGATCGGAATCAGTTGACCCCGCTCCTCCATTCGACGAACGGTGGCCACGCTCACGCCGAGCCGGCTGGCCGCCTCTCCGATCGAGAGGAATTTTGACATCCCAGGCATCGTGATCCTCCTTACTCCCAAAGTCTGGACAATCATGAATGCAATGGCCATCTTCGTTTGACAAGTGGTTCCATAACCTAGACCATTTCAAATGAGGCAAGCGAGGCCTTCATGGACGAGGTAGAAGACCTGAAAAGACGGTTAAAGGAAGCCATCAAGGACCGTGGTTCGATCCGGAAGTTCCAGAGGGAGATGGAGAAGACCGGAGTTCGAGGCCACTCCCGCCAAATGATTCATGCCTACCTTTCGGGCGAGCGAGAGCCATCCATCGCCTTCCTCCGGAAAGCGGCTGAGGTCCTTGGTGTCCGGGAGGCATGGTTGATGGCGGGTTCAGGGAGAAAGACCCCTGCGGCAAGCGCCTTCCTGGCTGGGGGGCGGGATCGGCTCGGCCGAACGGACGAGGACTCCGTGGGGGATGAATTCGACCGAAGGGGTCTCAGTCCAGCCGTACAGGCCCTTTTGAATGAGACTGCCGAACAATACGGTGCGACCGCAAAGGAATTCGAGGAGATCGACGAGGAATTGGCACAGAGGATGGTTCGCGAAATCTCGCTGCTGCTAAGCCT
>RCNC010000058.1_pt1 | contig 53064 bp, 31 predicted proteins | sample 2041301 | NCBI WGS metagenome assembly RCNC01 (sample SAMN09708231, study PRJNA481090) | Marine sediment metagenome, whole genome shotgun sequencing project. | biome: marine sediment; feature: ocean; material: sediment; isolation source: Sewage treatment plant 13A marine sediment (STP13A) ...
GCGATTACAGGCGCCTTTATAACTGCCGTCCTTAACTCATCTTCTGTAACCACGGTGCTCGTGGTCAGCTTTATTACTGCCGGTGTTATGACCCTGGCTCAGTCAGTTGGTGTCATTATGGGAGCCAATATTGGTTCTACGATGACGGCTCAATTGCTGGCATTTAATATATCAGCTTATTCCCTGATACCGATTGCCATCGGCTTTTTTATGACCTTTATCGCCAAAAGAGAGAATATCAAACATATTGGAATGATGCTGATGGGCCTTGGTTTGGTTTTTTACGGCATGAGCGTCATGAGTGAAGCCATGACTCCTCTTCGCACCTATGAACCGTTCATGGTGTTTCTTCAGAAAATGGAACGTCCTTTGCTCGGTATTCTGGCAGGAGCTTTATTTACAGGACTCGTACAATCATCTGCAGCCACGGTCGGTATTGCCATTGCAATGGCAACAGAAGGACTGCTCTCTCTTGAAGCGGGTATTGCTCTGGCTTTAGGTGCCAATATTGGCACCTGTGTCACCGCGCTTCTTGCTGCTTTGGGTAAACCTGTCGAAGCCGTTCGAGCAGCGGTTGTCCACATTCTCTTTAATATCATAGGAGTAATCGTCTGGCTGCCTTTCATAGGGATACTTGCAGATCTCGCCGTAGCTATTTCCCCGGTTAAAGAAAGCGTTGAAGGAGCTATTAAAATTGTAAGCGATATTCCAAGGCAGATAGCAAATGCGAACACTATATTTAATGTGATCAATACTATTGTATTCATCAGTTTTACTGGAATATTTGCAAAAGCCGCCGAAAAACTCTATCCAGATAGGCAAGAGAAGACCGACGTTATTATCGAACCAAAATATCTTGATGAGGGGGCAATTGAACTGCCGGCCGTTGCATTCGAACAAGTTCGTCAGGAATTTGGAAGAATGGGAGGTATTGCTTCTCGTATGTTTGGCGAACTGCCTGAAGCTGTGGTCAACAAGAGTAGAGAACATGTTGATAAGATAATAAAACTTGATGACAAGGTCGATATACTTGAGGCCGCAATATTTAAATATCTTAGTAAAATCAGGCAACTACCTCTAACCGAAGAGGAGAGTAAGACACATCAGAACCTAATGACCGCCACGGTGAGCCTTGAAAACCTGGCTGATCTGGTGGAGACCGAGATCTCAGGGCTGGTGAAAAGATTCATAGAGAAAGAACGACAAGTGAGTGAAACAACTAAAGAGATATTTACAGACCTTTACGAAGAGGTGCAAAAATCTATCGATCTCGCTGTCTTGTCGATTCAGAACAATGATCAAAATGCCGCGATTGAAGTCTACAACAAAAAAGATACTATTGAAGAACTTATAGAGAGTTTAATGGTCAGAAAAGCTGAAACACTTGGCAGGGACAAAGCCGCCGAACTGGAAACAGCACGGCTGGAAATTTCACTGTTTGATAAAATGTCAAGAACATACGCGCTAGCCAGGCGAATTGCTAGACTTACCGTTCCGCAAGAAATACGCTGAACCGTATCATGGAGCTGAAAATCGATTGTTTGCTTGGGCAGGCACTTGAATTTCAATCACGAACTTTGGCAGATTTTTCTGGTATGGAGATGACACGGCTTGAAATGATATTGTTGTAGAGCCTTAAACAGATTCAAACATATCTATCTAAAGCGGCTTAGTCGTTAATTGCTACTTGATGAGATTAAGGATTAAACCGTAGATGTGCCGCTTAGCGTCATAGGGAAGCAGCGGTTGTTCATGTCCACTAACTTAAATGGAGGATACCATGGCCAAGAAAGAGAAAAAAAAGAAGGTTGATAAGAAGAAAGATAAAAAGAAGTGCACCAAGAAAGAAGTAAAAAAGTGTAAAAAAAAGAAAGATAAAGGAAAGAAAAAGAAATAATTCATCCTGTTTTGGGTGATCAGTGTCTGAGTACCCACTTGAATAGGGGGCTCACTAATTGACAGTTAGAAGGTTCCAAAGAGGAAGTGAGCCGTTGCAACGATGAAGCCCCCTGATTTGAAGTCAATATTCAGCGCAGAGAAAGCGACTGCATGGGGGAATGAGTATTACAATGAGTTATCGCATCGGTAATTGGTTTAAACCCGTGTGTGCCGCAATTCTACTGGCATCTGTTTTAGCCCAGCATGGATTGAAAAAGCTATTGCTGAAAAGAAAGACAAAAAAGACAAGGTAAAAACTTATCCTTGTTTTGCAACGGTGGTGAAGATGTCAAAGATGAAAAAAAGCATGGTGGACGAAATGAAACACTATATTTTCCCGTTGCTGTTCGGGTTTTTTTTTCTTGTTGGTTGTCAGCCCAAAGTTTATCTGATGCCGTCTCCGGTTGGCCTGGGGCCAGAAAGTGAGTTGTTTAGCAAGACAGAGGATTTGCTGGACGAAAACTATTTGTACACCCTGTATGCAACAAACCGCACACCTTTCGATCCAGGCGACTCTTCACAGGGATACAGCATTTTTCCTTCTGACACAATCAGGCTCGGTTGGACCGCACACCGTGTAGGTGATGAAGGTATGAGTTGGGACGAAATTTTTCAAGAATCGATAGCAACAGATCGTTCGAAGGATCTTTTGTTAAGCAGTGAATATACACGGGAGATAGTGTCGCGCCAGATCGGCACTGGTTTGGAGGAACTATCTGCTCAGGCGAATGGATACTTTCATGAACTGGATTACATTCTGGATAAAACTTTTGATAAAGACATCCTTGTCTATGTCCACGGGGCCAATTGTAATTTTTATAGAGCAACAGCCCAGGGGGCTCAATTTTTTCATTTTACCGGCCACAACATGATCGTTTTGACGTTTTCATGGCCGTCTGCAGAGAATCTCTTCAAGTACAAGACAGATGTCCTTCACGCTCAAAAGACAATACCTGCCTTTGCTGAATTGATTCAGCTTTTAGCCACCCACACAAAGGCTCGTAATATTAACATCCTGGCATATAGTGCAGGATCCCAGGTGGTTGCCCCAGGGCTTGCCTACCTTCGGGATCAATACCCGGAAGAATCAGTGGAAAGTTTGGCAAAGCGATTGCGCATAGGTGAAGTATATTTTGCGGCCCCGGATACCGCCTTCAAGCCCTTCGTTGAACGATATTTGAAATTTAAGGATATCGTTAAAAGGACAACCATAAATTTCAACAAGAATGACTCCGTTCTCAGGCTCTCAGCCATGCAGAATGGGGTTTCCAGGCTGGGCCGACCAGATACCACTGAGCTGACTGAAGACCAACGCAGAATACTTATTGATGCGATGAACACCCCTAAACTCAATGTTCTCGATGTGGGAGATTCTGCTCCTCTCAACATAGGTAAAGCCCATGACTCCTGGTATAATCACCCCTGGGTGAGCATGGATGTTCTCGCATTACTTCTCTTTAACCTTGATCCTCTGGAACGCGGACTGGAAGAGCATCGGTCTGGCAGTATGGCGACCACCTATCGGTTTCCTGATAATTATGACTCCAATATTAGGAAAATAGGTAAGGAAAACAAGGTGCTGCTTGAAGGAAAGGTGAAAAACAAACGCGGACAATAGCGATGTCCTCCCATGTCAGGAGGAACATTAAAGGATTATTCATCCTGTCTTGCTTTTTACCGGTATTTGCGGGTCAATGACCGATGGGGTCTCGCTCAGTGTCGTGACCAAGGAAGCCAACAACTTCATGCCATCTCTCGGTTAATACCAATGCCAATGCTTTTGCCAATGTTGTACTTACTCTTGCAGGGAGCGTAATTTTATTCTTCAAACAATAAAATTCATAGCTGGACCCAGGCCATGCCATAGGAGCAGAGCATTATTACTATGGATCACTAGATATCTAGCCTAAATATTTCGGGCTTGTGATTAGTAGTAGGTTAACTTTCGAACACTTCAATTATGGAGAAGTAATGATATCCCATTTTTTCTGTCGGCAAGAGATTAGAAAAACGAAAAAGCGAGACATAAAAAAAAGGGTGTTGAGGAAAATCTGTAGAAAAAAGGTTAAGGGGATCCTTTCAACCACTCTGGCAGATATGCGAAGAGGTACCCTGCCACGGGCCTTCTTTGTAATTGGGGTCATTTTTCTTGCACTGTCACAGGGCTGTGCTCCGGTGGTGAGCAGAAATCCTCTTCCTCAGAATCTTGTTGACTCGGCAGAAATCCAGGGCATATTCCAAGCGCGAATCTGGGGGGATGAGTTGCCTCCTCATTATCAATCGTGGAATTCAAAATCAAGAGCAGAATTGCAAGCATCCTTTCCCGGGGTAATCGACACAGAGCATAGCTACCTTGCTATCTCTGGTGGTGGACCGAGAGGGGCCTATGGCGCTGGGTTACTTGTTGGTTGGACGGAATCGAATACTCGTCCTGAGTTTACCATTGTCACCGGGGTCAGTGTTGGTGCCCTTACGGCACCTTTTGCCTTTCTTGGTGCAGACTACGACGACGAGCTTGAGGCATTGTACACTACATACTATACAAATGATTTGATTCATATCACAGCTAATTGGCGTGAATCATTTGCTAGTAGTAATCCGCTCAAGAAGGTTATTGCACATTATGTAAATGATGAAATGCTTAATGCGTTGGCCGTTGAGTACAAAAAAGGCAGGAGGTTATACATCATTACTACGAATCTTGACGCCAGCCGTCCAGTGATGTGGGATCTTGGGGCAATCGCAGCTAGTAGTAGTCCAAAAGCACTAGAGCTCATACATGATGTGATCCTTGCATCTGCCTCGATTCCAGTTTTGATGCCTCCGGTCTATATAGAAGTAGAGGCTAATGGGGAAAAGTATGATGAAATGCACGTAGATGGAGGGGTCACTTCACAGGTTATGTTCCATCCTGCTGAGGTTGACTTGCGATTAATAAACAACAAGCTCGGCACAATAGGTCGTCCAACGATTTATGTCATTCGTAATGGGTACATCAATTCCCCATATAAACCAGTAGGCTCAAAACTCGTTCCAATAATGGCTCAATCTTTCGCGTCACTTATTCGAGCTCAGGGGCTCGGCGATTTATACCGGATTTATTTCAACAGTCTTCGCGATGACACTGAATACCGACTTGCCTTTATACCACCAGACTTTGATATTGTGCCCGAGGAGGTGGGTGGTCTTGAGTATATGAAGCTGCTATTTGAGTTTGGCCGAAGGTTGGGAAGAGATGGAACTGCCTGGTATAAAACACCCCCTGGTGTGGAGGGAACACCTTAGATATTCGCTTTAAAGATAACACTCAACAAACAGCTAAAAGTCTTCGGAAAATTATGAGTTAAAATGATGAATGAGTACAAAAATAGTAAGGAAAACATGGTGCTGTCTTGAAAGAAAGTGAAAAACAAAACGCGGACAATAGCGATTTCCCTCTTGCCAAGAGGAACATTAAAAGAATATTTATCAAAACCTCAATAGGGTTCTGTGCCCTGTTAGTCCTTGCGGTCACGCTGACAGGCATCATCCTGAAACATGGGATCAGTTTCAACGACCTGACAATTGGAAAGATCAATGTCTCTCAGTGCACTCTCGTTTGGAACAAGAAACTTGAGTTGGAAATTGATACTATTACAATTATCAAAGAGGAAAAGGCCAGGCAAGCCACACCCGATATAAGTTTTGTCAAAAAAGCTATTGTAGTATCTCATAATTTTGCCAGATTTTTTTCAAGATTGAATGTCAAGAATCTCAATATTGGTGAGAAGAGTATTGCCATAAATCTTAACCAGGAAAACGCTGCATCCTACACGCTTGACTTGATATCTGAGTACACTGCATTTCACTCGCGCCTGGTATTTGAAAGCGATGCACTTGTCATCGAAATCATCGAGGCTGTCAATAAAAAATATAATACCAAAGCCACCGGTCTGCTGAGGCTTGATGGCAAAGATGACAAGGCTAAAGGAACCATCTCGGCTCTAATTAATGAGAGTTTTCCGGTATCAATCGATATTATTGCAGATAGAGAACAACTCTCATTTGCAGGTAGAGAAGCGGGCGAGATTCTTGAGATTACATCACTTGTTGATCTATTCGGCCTGAGTCACAACATACAGCGCTGGATTACCGACTATCTTGCAGGCAGCAGGTATCATCTTAAATCATTTAAAGGGCAATTCCCCTGGGACAAACCAGCAGACATTCTTGAAACACTTGAGGCAGAAGTACGGGTTGACGATACCGAATATACCTTCGCGCCAGGCCTTGAACCCATTAAAGGGAAATACACCGATGTGTATTTTTCCAAGGGAGTTCTTGCGATTAAGCCGCAGGATCCGACTTTCTATGGCCAGGATGCTGGAGAGAGTTGGCTGGATATCAATTTCAATGATCCATCGAATATTATCCTTACTGCCCATATAAAAACCAGTGCTGTAGCAAATGATGACATACTTACACTCCTCGATTATTACCATATTTCCCTGCCGTTTAAACAGGTGGGCGGAACAACTGATACCGATTTACGTCTTACCATCAATCTCAACAGACGCGAGATTGGAGCTGAGGGAACATTTACCATAAATGAAAGTCTGATTTCATTTGATGGCACGGTGTTTAAGGTGAATGATACGCGTATTTTGCTTATGAACTCTGAGGTTACTATAGATAACCTCATGGTGGGGTTTGAAGATTTATTTGTTGCACGAGTTACGGGGGCCATTCAGGCGAGAGATGGAAAAGGGGATCTGAATATCGTCTTAGAAGAGGTCGACCTTAATTTGAAAGGCTCTCTACTGAGTCTAGATACATCAGAAACTGCTCCAAAAGCTACCTATCATTTTGACGAAAAAGGACATGTACTTGCTGCAGGACCTTCTTCATGGCAGCTGGATTCCGAAAGGCTCGACGTGGGACCCTTTCGCACTCCAGTGTTTTGGGAGGACTTGTCCTTGGATTTGCCTCCCATACGTATGGAAATGCCTCCTGGTATTCAGGCGGAGTTCTCTGGTTTTCTTTCCATAAAGAATAAAGAGGCTGCCATTACAGGTAAATTCTTGAAATATCGACGCAATGATATGAATTTAATCAGGGCACCTCTTTCTGTCTATATTGATTATGATAAGGAATGGATTTACCACACAGAAGAGACTGCTTACTTCAGCTTAAATAAAATACCCCTCACACTCTATCCTTCGGAGTATAGGCTGGATGATGACTTTTTCACAATCATAAATAGCAGGATAAGCTATGGCTCGTTCTTCGAAACTGCCATTTCGGGGAAATTTAATCATCAGCATACCGAAGGGATCTTTACTCTAAAAGATATAGATGTGACCGATAAGGATCTGAAGAAAGAAAATCTAATTAGTGAAGAGATGCTTGTTGAGATTAGTACGGTGGGTGGCAGGTATGTAATAAATAGCCCAGACCTTAACTTGAAAATAAGCTCCGACGAAGACAACAACTGGTTGGTTGAATTTGGTGATCTTTCTACTCTCTACAGTCGTTCTAAATTGCTGCAACAATATAAGATAAAAGAAGGCTCACTGACAATAACGTCAAAGAACGGCAAAAAACCGTATCATTTTTCTGCTGATATCTCCTCTCCCTATTCTGTTTTGATTGATGACGACGGTCCAGCCGAAGATTTGGACATTTCAGGAGAAGTATCCGACGAGGGTGTAAAGGCAACAATAAATCAAGATCTGCACGTTGATTACACTGGAAGACAACTGGATATCAACTCTAACAATTTCGCTTTCAATGTCCCTGCTATTGTAAACCTCGCAAAAGATCTCCCGCAGCCGGACGGTGAGAATCAGGATAAAAATACGGGTCTTTTATTTTCGTTGAATGCAGAGAACAGCTACTTGTATTTGAGACCGAATAGCAAGATTCTGGCTGACCAGATTGAGCTGGAATACATAAACGATACTTTAAAAATGAGACTTTCCCACGGTCCGGGAAGGATTGATATGAAGGTTGAAGGTGAACACTTCCTCGTTGACGGCAGTAACCTCAATGATACTTTCATGGGTGCATTAATCCAGAATTCAAGTTTTCATGATGGTCAGATGTTTCTCTCGGCTATGGGAAGTTTTGATGAGTTTTCTGCTCTCTTCGAAATAAAGGATACCGTTCTGACAGATCTGGCGACACTCAACAATGTGATGGCTTTAATAAACACGGTTCCAGCTCTCGTCACTTTCTCGTGGCCAGAATATAATGTTACCGGCCTTCCACTTGAATCAGCAGTGGTTGGCTTGAAGTTTAAGGATATGCGTGCAACCTTTGAGTCCATGGAATTCATTTCTCCGTCGATTCAGGCCGCTGGGATGGGCTGGATTGATTTTTCCGAAAGGTTGATGGACCTGGATATCAGCATGGTAACCCAGAGAACGGATACTATAAGAAAGATTCCGGTTGGCGGGTACATCCTTCACGGTAAGAAGGGAGAGGCATCGATGACAATCAAGATCAAGGGTGGATATGATGACCCTGAAGTAACTCATTCACTCTTCAAAGATATCGCTTCCAAACCGTTTAATGTTCTTTTTCGCGTTTTAGGTTTGCCCATTCATGCGCTAGAGGAATTGAGCAAAGAATCCGAAATCAGCAACAAATCGATTGAAAAGTAATTAACGAGCAGAATTTGATGCTTAACCAAATAGGCAGAGAGGAGGGCGTGGAAGTTGAGATGGCTAGTTAATTTTATGAAATCATTAGTCAAAGCAGCCCTTTTCCTGGTTTTGTTTTTGTGTTGGGTATGGGGATGTGTTGCGCTCTGGCTTTGCGGGCCCGATCCCCAGTGGGCTCGGCTTTTGCTTGTTTGTCTTTTTGGGTTCTTTCTGCCGGTAGTATTCCTGCTCAGCCGCTCTTTCGGTAGAGGATTTATTCTTTGTGCCGGTTTGTTTGTCGTACTCGTTTTCTGGTGGCAGACATTGCAACCGACCAATGATAAAGACTGGGCCTTAGATGTCGCCCAGATATCACATGGGGAAATTAAGGGCAATAAACTTACGATGTATAATGTCAGAAATTTTGACTACGTCGAGGAGAAGAACTCTATCCCGCAATGGACAACGAGAACATACGATCTTGATGAACTGCAGGGGCTGGATCTTTTTCTCTCTTACTGGGCGTCTGACCATATCGCCCATACGATTCTCAGCTGGGATTTTGGAAACAATAATCATCTGGCAATTTCTATCGAAACGAGAAAGGATAAGACCCAGGAATATTCGGCAATTAAAGGTTTTTTTAAACAATTTGAGCTGTCCTATGTCGCAGCTGATGAGAAAGACATTATCAGGCTTCGAACCAATTTCTGGAAAGAGCGGGTGTACCTCTATAGACTTCTTGGCACCAGGGAACAGGCCAGAGCTTTACTGGAAAATTACCTGGAGGAGATGAACCTGCTAGTGAGTGAGCCGAAATTTTATAATGCCCTGACACGTAATTGTACAACCACAATACAGATACACGCCAACGCTTCTCGCTCAGATGCCCCCCCGCCAATCGATTGGCGCCTTATATTGAGTGGTCATGTTGATGAGCTTCTTTATGATCGTGGTGTATTGCTCAAGAGCCAGCCGTTTGAAGAGCTTCGTCAGATGAGCAGGGTTGATCTGGTCATGCAGAAATATAGCGGGGATGACTTTTCACAAATGATGCGGAAAAGTGTCCAGCTCAATAGTAATTAAGCAGTTTAGAGAGCTAAATATACCAGATGAACAACTTTACAACTAATGGCTTCGTACCCGCAGTTTTTATAAAAGGTCGATTGGTTGTTGAGGTCGCTCATAGTGAAAAATATTGTTCTCATTTTAAAACCTTGGCCAGGTTTGCCGTCGTGTATGGTTTATGTACCATACTGGTTGGCTGTGGCGCGGTGAGCCGATCGAAAAAGATGTCACCTGCAAATATCGTTAGAAATGAATGCGTGATTCTTCTCCACGGCTTAGGGCGTACCTACCATTCCATGGATAGTATGCAAAAAAAACTCACCCAGGAAGGTTATCACACGGTTAATCTTGATTATCCTTCAAGAAAGAAAAGAATCGAACAATTGGCAGCTGAGTATATTCCAACAGCGATTGATCATTGTAACGAACGCGACACAGCTCAAATACACTTTGTCACCCATTCACTCGGGGGTATCGTGCTCCGTATGGCTATCAAGCAGAACAGGCCGGAGAAACTTGGCAGAGTTGTTATGCTGAGCCCTCCTAACCAGGGCAGTGAAGCAGTGGATGATCTGAAAGAACGTTGGTATTACTCCTGGATAAATGGTCCTGCCGGGCAGGAATTATCTACATCCGAGGATTCAACCCCAAACCGGCTTGGCGCCGTTGACTATCCAGTCGGAATCATTATGGGAGACAGGCACGCTTTTTTTGACTCATGGCTGCTCACTCTGTTTCAGGGGGTAAACGATGGCAAGGTCTCGGTTGAGCGGGCAAAACTAGATGGGATGATTGATTTTATCGTCGTTCACGAGAGCCACTCGTTTATCATGAATTCTGAGCATGTCCAGTCTCAAACAATCCAATTTCTGAGTAATGGAGCGTTTTTACATGATAATAACCTGGAAAGAGACAATGTTGAGCAGCCTTGATCGATTCCAACAATTCTTAATGGCAGTTGAGTAGTTACAGTTGAGTCTAATACATATACACTCCATGGAGAGACTATGCGATTATTATTCTGTTCTATTATTTTACTCTATTTGTTTCTTGCAGGGTGTGCCGCGCCGGTTCCCCAAACTCCTGCTTATAAATTTGAACCACCTGCCCGGCAACTTAATTACCTTATAGATGTTGAGCCGATTCTTGTAAAACGCTGTGTTGTGTGTCACTCGTGTTACAACTCTCCCTGCCAGCTCAAGCTCAGCTCCTGGGATGGGTTGGACCGTGGCGCCAGTAAGGAAAAAATCTATAACGGTGCCCGTTTAAAAACCATGGATCCGAGCAGGCTGCTTGTTGATGCCCATTCGACTGAGGAGTGGCGAGAGAAGGGTTTTTTCAGCGTAAAGCAGGATGAGAAACAGGAATATGATGAATCAATCATGTATATGCTTCTTGATCATAAACGCCTCTCACCTGATGTCAGTGGGGAATATTTTTCTGAAGCGAGTGACCTGACCTGTGCCGAGAACGGGAACGAGCTGAAAGAGTATCTAAAAAAGCATCCCAACCGTGGAATGCCATTCGGTTTTCCTCCACTCAAGCAAGCTGAATTCAACACTGTCGCCGGCTGGCTGATGCAGGGCGCACAGGGGCCAAACCTGAAGCAGCAGGATGCTCTCACTGCAATCCCCAAAGAAGATCTTGGGATGCTTGGGAAATGGGAAGGTTTTCTTAATAATCCTGACCCCAAGTACAGGATGACAGCACGATATCTGTATGAACATCTGTTTCTGGCACATATTACTTTCGAGACCGGTAGTAATGAATTTTACGAGCTGGTTCGTTCAAAAACGGGTCCTGGAGAGGAAATTGATATTATAGCAACAGTGCGACCATACGATGATCCTGGTGTGGGTCAGCTTTACTACCGGTTTCGGAAGATATATTCTACGATCGTACATAAAACTCACATGGTTTTCCCACTTGATGAGGAGCAGTATGGACGTATCAACGAACTGTTTATCGCATCAGAATGGACTCAGGAACCGTACCTCGTTGGTTATGATAAGATAAAAAGTGCTAATCCGTTCGAGACTTACGAGCAGATTCCAGTCAAATCCCGGTATCAATGGCTTCTTGATAATGCCCACTACACCATTATGACATTCATCCGAGGCCCGGTTTGTAAGGGGCAGATCGCACTGAATGTGATCAATGATCATTTCTGGATCATGTTCCTCGATCCCGAATATGACCTAGCTGTGAAATATCCCGGATTTATAAGGCTGCAAGCAAACAATTTGAGGATGCCTAGTGAAAATGGCAGCGATTATAATCTGGGGGGGAGGGCTCTGTTGAAAAATAAGCACTACCAGCTGGCGGTTGACTACTCTTCGGCGAGACAGCAATTCTACAGCGCCATGTATCCGGACGGATTGGGGATTGAAACGATTTGGAAGGGCAAACGGCCAGCCGACCAGCCCGTGCTTACGGTCTTCAGGCACTTTGACAGTGCTTCCGTTCACCGGGGGGCACTCGGTAATTTGCCCCAAACCTTGTGGGTGGTCGATTTCCCACTGCTCGAGCGGATTTATTACTCTCTGGTTGCCGGGTTTGATATCTATGGAAATGTTGGACATCAGCTTGCAACACGACTTTACATGGATGCTTTGCGGGTTGAAGGGGAAAGCTATTTCCTGAATTTTATGCCAGATGAGATACGGAAAAAGATGATGGCCTCGTGGAACATCGGCGTGCCCTTGAAAGATCTTCACTATGAGCCCGCGCCTATCCCTGCAAACGTTACCTATAAAACAACAGAACCGAAAAGAGAATTCATAGAGCGGGTGGTGAACGAACATATCACCGTTGAGGGTATCTCGTTTGACATGAACTACCTGCAGGCAGGAGAAGTGTATCCAGAGCTGCCGAAGACCTATGACTCCGTTGAAGACATTATTGATGGTTTTATCGCAGTTTCGGCACCCGGAGTCTCTTTTTTCCGTCACAACTCAGATTACAATACCAATGTTGCTTGGATTAGAATTAAAAATGTTCCAGACAAAGGGGACGTTGTCGTTTCTGTCGTTGTAGACAGATGGCACGACAATGTAAAATTCCTGTTAAGAGAGAAAAAAAATCTTGACCCAAGCAAGGACAGAGCAGATTTCATTCCTGGATTTATAGGTTCTTACCCCAATTATTTCTTCGTTCTGGATGCCTCTGATTTGCCAGATTTCTTCGAAATCCTTGATCAATATGATGGCAGTCAGACCTATCTCCAAAGGCTTGAGAAATACGGTGTAAATCGTGCTAAGGACAATTTTTGGGAAGTTTACGACTGGTTTCAGAATGAGTTCAACAATTCACTAGGGGAAATGACAGGTATCGTTGATTTGAACAGGTATTATTATCGTACATATGAGGAGTAAATAAGGCGTTGAATTTTGTTATTGTTGCTGTTGATGTGTTCTCTACAAACGTTGGCGGCCGCATGAGCGATTTGAGGCGATTGGTCATATCGTCTGGGGCAGCGTTGATGCGGTTACGTTTACGATGATTCGATTTTGCAGTATCGCCGGCTTTTTGAAGTAAGCTATTTGATATAAGAGGGGGCAACGCTGACCAGGAAACTGGGCTGGCGGAGGCCGCGGACTTGAAAAGGTTGTATAAGGGTGGCGAGGTACAGGAATATACCGCTTTCGCCAATTATGTCTGTCTACAGGTTCATTTTTGAGATCTTCAATTCTTCTATATTTCTGAAATCAAGGCTGTTGCTCCTGTGATTTTTTTAATTAAAGATTGGCAGATCAAACTTCTCCCCAATTGGTATTAATCAAAAGTATAGGTTTTTCCTGATAACCTGCTGGAAAACATGTCATTGCAATTGAGGAGGTTTTTATTGGCAACCTCTACTCATGAAGACCGTCTGTCATGTTGATATGTTCCTGTGAATCTTCAATGGAAGTGTTCTAACTTTAGTTGGCAGGTAAGGTTAAAACTTGAGAGCCAAATATGTCGGATTGAGTCTTAATTTCTTCAGATCCTGTCTTTATCAGGGGTTGGGCACGGTTAAGATTAGGTTAATCGTTTATAGCGCCCTATGCTAAAAAAACATAGGATAGACATCGCTCTAGGCAGGTAGAATGTAAGCCTAATTTCTCACCTGGGGATAAATGGGGGATAAACAACAACGGGGACTTAAAGAGCGTGTGCCTTTAAGTCCCCGTTTTGACTTGGTAGCGGGGGCAGGATTTGAACCTGCGACCTTCGGGTTATGAGCCCGACGAGCTACCAAACTGCTCCACCCCGCGTTGCGAATGTGCACTATACCATTGAATCGGGATCTGTCAATCTAATTTCAAATACCTAATTTCAAATTCTGGTGAGGAATTTCGCTTCTGTCGAAAATGGCCTGAAGTTTTGACATGATCTTTTCAGGAAGCCGGGTGAGATTTCCTTCCCTGGTTACTGCTGCGTGTATTGTGTATCCTTTTACGATCAGGGTTGGTTTTGAGCGATGAGCATCTTTTCTGGTAATTCTATAATTAAAGCGGCAGGAGAATCTCCTCAGTTCTGCAATCGATGTTTCAATATCCAGCAGGTCATCATAAAATGCGGGAGATTTGTAACGGGCAAAACATTCAGTGACAGGCAGGATCAGGCCCAGCGCTTCTATTTCCCGATAAGAGCATACCCAGTCACGCATCAGTTCAGTCCGGCCTTTCTCAAAATATCGTAAAAAATTGGCGTTATAAACAACGCCGCCGGCATCGGTGTCTCCATAAATAACCCGATGTGTTAACTTGTAAACAGCAGGATTTACGGCCATCAATTTCTCTCGGATCGCTGTAAAAGCAGGTTGATCAGTTTATACCCTTCGATCTTCTGGATCTCGTCATCATGTGATTTTAAAATCGTTTCATCAAAAGGCAGCCCGGAGCCGGGTGTGGTTTCCTGAGAATCATAGAGAATAACGGGAACGGGCTCGGATGTATGGGTTTGCAGAGCCAGTGGGGTAAAATGATCCATGGTGATAATGGCTCTGAACTGCTCTCCTCTATCCCGGAGTTCTTTAACAATTGGAGAAACGATTTTTGCATCGAAATCTTCAATTGCCTGGATCTTATGATCAAGACGAGCCTGATGACCTGCTTCGTCCGGTCCTTCAAGGTGAACAACGGCAAGATCCTGATTCTCCAGGGCATCTAGGGCAGCCTGGCTTTTACCCTGATAATTGGTGTCGATGTAGCCAGTCGCGCCTTCAATCTGGGCAACAGAAAGATTTGCACAGAATCCAAGTCCTTTTAGAAGATCAACTGCCGAAATCATCGTGCCGCTGATATTAAAGCGGTCCGGCAGGGTCGGCATTGACGGCATCTTGCCTTTACCCCAGGGCCAGATACCTGTTGCCGGGCTGTGACCGTTTTTGATCCGGTCTCGGTTGACCGGATGGTCAGTCAACACAGCTTTTGCTCCAAGAACAAGATCCTTCCAGCCTGAGGTGTCAAGATAGGCCTGAAAATGCTGGCTGACATCTTTACCGATAAAGTCATGCGGGGGTACCGCAGTCATCTTGGCAAAAGGGTCTTTTACCACGAGGAGATGACGGTAGCTGATACCGGAATGAAACGTGAAAATCTCATTCCCACATTTTTCCTGAAGGGCAGAAATCAGTTCCGCTGCTTCGTCAGTACTGATATGGCCTGCCGAAAAGTCAACCATGGTTGTATGATTACTGTCGTGATATTGGAGTGTAACCAGGTTGCAGCGGAAAGCAGTTTCATCAGGTGCCAGAATGACACCCATGCTCGCTGCTTCAAGTGGTGCTCTTCCAGTATAATATCGTTCGGGCGCGTACCCAAGCAGGGACATATTTGCAACATCGCTTCCCGGCGGATAACCCTCGGGTACTGTCGATGCAGCAAGCACTGTGCCTTTTCTGCTGAGTTCGTCCATTACCGGAGTTCGAGCGGCCTGCAGCGGTGTTTTGCCATTCAGTTCAGGAACGGGGTGGTCACCCATTCCATCTCCGATCAGGATCAGATATTTCATTGGGTCATTTCACTCTAGACAAATCAATCATCTTCCATGAGGACACGGATCCTGACCGTCGGCTCTGTACAGCATTCAAGAGCATCAATCTCAGCAATTGCCTTTTCCACCATTGCCTCAGAAGATCGGTGAACTCTGAGAACTATATGAACAGGCTCACCAATATGATGCCCCTTCTGGATGACAGATTTAATTGAAATATCGTATTTACCAAGAATACCTGATATGGCAGAGAGAACGCCGGGCTGATCAAGCACCGTAACCCGGAAATAGTACGGGCAGGTCAACTCCTTTATCGGAGTGATCTGAGGCGGTGTAAAGTGTTCGGGAAGATAGGAGAGCGCTGGAACCCGATTGATTGATCCGGCGATGATATTTCTGCTGATATCGACAACATCGGCTGCAACAGCACTGCCGGTTGGCATCTTACCTGCGCCGTGGCCGTAAAACAACACATCATCAACCCCGTCACCATTAAACTGAATAGCATTAAACGTTCCGTTGATGTTGGCAAAGAGATTTGTTTCCGGAACCATGGTCGGATGTACACGCGCCTCAACACTATCCCCATGGTTCCTGCTGATAGCAAGGAGTTTGATTCGATAACCGAATTCCCTGGCAAAGTCGATATCCATAGGCTTGATGTTGCTGATACCCTCCACCGATATGTCATTGAGGTGAACATGCTGTCCGTAGGCAATAGTCATTAATATTGCCAATTTATGGGCAGTGTCGATTCCTTCGACGTCATAGGTCGGATCGGCTTCAGCAAATCCTTGTTCCTGAGCATCTTTTAATACCTCGTCAAATGGCGTGCCATGCTCGGTCATGGCAGAGAGAATGTAATTAGCGGTACCATTCATGATTCCCTTTATGGAATTTATGCGGTTGGCGACAATGCCTTCCTTGAGGCCTTTGATAACAGGAATTCCGCCTCCGACACTGGCTTCGAAACCGACCTCAACATTGTTTGCAACGGCAGCTTCAAAAATTTCTTTGCCATGAATCGAGAGCAGTGCCTTGTTTGCGGTGATAACATGTTTGCCTTTTTTAATAGCCTCAAGCATGAATGTTTTAGCCGGTTCGATACCGCCGATGAGTTCAACGACAATATCGATATCAGGATCGTTGAATATGTCACCGGCATCCTTGCTTAATTGTGTACCTGCAAATTGTACCGGAAGCGTCTCTATATTGATATCTGCAACACGACTGAGAACAATCGGTGCGCCAACTTTTTTGATCAGCCGTTCTTTCTGGTCAATCAATGTCTGGGCCAGTCCACTACCGACTGTACCAAATCCGATCATGCCAACACGTATTTCTTTCATGTTATCTGCATTCGCTGAGATTTAAGAAAAGGAGGCAGGGTTCAGCCTGACTGTGATTTTATAAGCAATCCTGCCAGATTGTATGATCCGGCAAAAGTACTCATTTTCCTGATGAAAGTCAAAAAAATACCAAGATATTTTGCTGGCTCCTGAACTTCAATTAGGATATAATCACTCCTTGCTCATGGCCCGTCGTAAATTGAGGCGATGGTGAATCGTGTTTTCAGAGGTGCCGTAAGGCAGGTAACCTTCTCGATTTTAATATCAATTTATGTGGTATCAAGAACTAAACACAACAAAAGGAGAGATGTTATGGGAATGAATATTCTGGCGTTTGGACCAAATGGCAGTGGAAAAGGGACTCAAGGGGCGATCGTAAAAGAAAAATACAATATCCAGCACATTGAGTCCGGGGCGATTTTTAGAGAGCATATCGGTGGCGGTACTGAACTTGGCAAGAAAGCCAAGGAATATATTGAGCGCGGCGATCTGGTTCCAGATGATATTACCATTCCTATGATGATAGAGCGTCTGAAGAAAGATGATTGTAAAAACGGCTGGGTGCTTGACGGTTTTCCACGATCAAAAGACCAGGCAATCACCTTGGCAAGTAATCTTAAAGATGCGGGTATTGAGCTCGATTATGTGATTGAAATCATACTAGATCGGCAAATTGCAAAAGAGCGTATCATGGGACGCAGGCTTTGTGTCAACGATAACAACCATCCCAACCATATTGCTTTTGAGGCAATTATGCCGGTGGAAAAAGACGGCAAAATTGTATGTCGGGTCTGCGGTGGAGATTTAAATACCCGTGCTGATGATCAGGACGAAGATGCAATCGACAAGCGTCATAACATCTATTATGACGAAACCACTGGTACCATGGCAGCGGTAAACTATTTCAAGGAAGCTGGCGGTCCGAAAGTGATTTCTGTTGACGGGTCAAAATCTATCCAGGAAGTAACTGAAGGGATTATGGCTGAGTTATAATAAAGAGCTGTTTTATTACTATTTGCAGGACAGTTTTTAGTCATGGGAGATCTACCCGCCTGGTAGGTCTCCCATTTTTTCTTGGCATGACAATCCAGCCGTATAGAGGACTTGAATTGTCGGCGGAACTCTTGAAATATATTGAAATATGATACGGTTGTGGTTATCAAATGGGGAAATGTTGTCATCAGTAATTTGCTCTCAACCACCTGGATTTGCATGATATATATGTACTGCAACCCATAGAGGAGTGCATGTCTGCTTGATGAATTGATCGAAAACTGTTAAAACCTTGTTTGTTGAAGTGAATTAAAATTTAAATGGTGAACGAGGAGCGGCCAGTCCGGATATTCCGGGGCGGCCCTTTTTTCTTATGGAAGAACAGAATAGTGAACAGAAAATAGGCAAGGTCTATCTCGTCGGAGCAGGTCCCGGTGATCCGGGGTTGATCACGGTACGAGGTCAGTACCTGCTGGAGCGCGCAGAGGTTGTTGTTTATGACTATCTGGCAAGTAAAAGACTGCTGAGATTTGTCCCGGCAGATGCCCAGTTTGTTTATGCCGGTAAACGTGGCGGTGTGAAACATGTGCATACCCAGGATGAAATCAACCAGATGCTGGTAGATTTTGCTCTCGCGGGAAAAACAGTTATACGACTGAAGGGCGGAGATCCGTTTATTTTTGGACGTGGCGGTGAAGAGCTGGAGACCCTGGCGGCTGCAAATATTCCTTTCGAGGTCGTACCAGGTGTTACATCGGCTACCGCCGCCGCGACCTATGCAGGGATTCCGATCACTCATCGTGATTTTACTGCCTCAGTTGCCTTTATAACCGGTCATGAAGATCCCACCAAGACAAACTCCAATATTGATTGGTCTAAAATTGCCACGGGTGTTGGTACCATTGTTGTCTATATGGGTATTAAAAATCTGCCGGTCATTGTTGCCAACCTGATAGATAACGGACGATCCCCGGATACTCCGGTGGCTGTTGTTCGCTGGGCCTCCACACCGGAGCAGCGCTCGGTTGTCGGCACGCTTACCACCATCGCTGATATTGTTAAGCAGGAAGATATTAAACCGCCTGCCCTTATCGTTATCGGAGAGGTTGTTAATTTGCGGGGAACCCTCGACTGGTTTGAGAAAAGACCATTGTTTGGTAAACGCATTATTGTCACCAGAACGCGTGAGCAGGCAAGTGAGCTGGTGGCCAAACTGGAAGAAGCGGGTGCCAGTTGTTATGAGTGTTCAACAATTAACATCGAACCCGTAGATTCCTATAAAATACTTGACGGAGAGCTGGAAAGGATCGATGAGTACCATTGGATTCTCTTTACCTCGCTGAACGGTGTCAAGTATTTCTTTCAGCGGTTATTTGCCAAAGGCATGGATGCGCGGGATCTGAAAGGGCCGGACATTGCTGTGGTTGGCAAGAGTACTGCTGATCTGCTGTTGTCCTATGGCATTAACGCAGATTTAATTCCACCAACATTTACCGGAGAGGGGCTGGCTGAGAGCCTTCTTGATCAGGGAGTAGAGGGCCGAAATATATTAATTCCCCGAGCCAAGGTCGCGCGGGAAATTCTTCCCGAAACGCTGCGGGGAGGAGGGGCTCAGGTTACGGTTTCTTCGGTCTACCAGAATGTTCCGCCTCAGGGAAGAAAGGATGAACTGCGAGCTGAGTTGGAAAGCGGTCAGGTGGATATGGTGACCTTTACTTCTTCATCAACAGTCAGAAATTTTCTGACCATGGTTGACGCCAGTGATGGGGACGAGTTGCTCAGGCTCATGACCGGAGTGAAGATTGCAGCCATTGGGCCAATTACAGCAAAGACTATCACTGACAGCGGTCTGCAGGTCGATGTCCAACCAGAAAGTTACACGATCGCCGAAATGGTTCAGTCAATTACAGATTATTTCCAGCCATCGTAGGAAGCTGAAGATGACACTCCACCATCCGGTCCGAGTCTCCAACAGGGACGGCTTTACGTCGCCCGCAATGGTCTTCAGGGATAGTAGTGACAAACCTGTAACGGTATCTTCTACTCTGGCGAAAGACCAGGATGAACACGAGGAGAAAGGTGAGAAAATTCTGCTCTGCAAAAAGTGTAATGCCGGTATTGCTAAAGAGATTGACCGTATTAGCCGAGCAGGAAAACACCTGCATACCTTTTTTAATCCGGCAGGAGTGGTTTATGAAATAGGGTGTTTCCGTCAGGCATCAGGTTGTTATGCCGGCGGGCCACTGAGTAAGGAATTTTCCTGGTTTGCCGATTATAGCTGGCAAATTTCTTTCTGCGCGTCCTGTTCAGAACATCTTGGCTGGTTTTTTTCCTCTTCCGAAGACACTTTTTTTGGCCTTATTGTCAATCGCCTGAAAGAATACTGAACACCTCTACAGGTATTAATTTTCCTTGATGAGATTGATAAGTTGATCTGAGCTGAGCCGGCCACTCATATCGGTTCCTTCCAGCAGGCTGTCTGCCAGGTCGCGCTTTTCCTGGTGCAGTTTGACGATTTTTTCTTCAATGGTATTTTTACAAACCAACCGATAGATGGTTACCGGTCGGGTCTGCCCGATGCGGTGAGCTCGATCCGAAGCCTGGTCTTCTACTGCAGGATTCCACCAGGGATCCATATGTATAACGTAGTCAGCTGCTGTGAGATTCAAACCAAGTCCGCCGGCTTTCAGGCTGATCAGGAAAAGATCGCCTTTACCCGCCTGGAAGGCTTCAACCCGTTCTTTGCGCTGCTTGCTGCTTGTACTGCCATCAAGATACTGGTAGGTGATATTCTGCTTGTCCAGATATTCTCTGATGATATCGAGGTGGCCGATAAATTGACTGAATACCAGAGCCTTGTGACGGCTGCCAATGAGCTCTTCAACAACTGAGGAAAAGATTTCAAGTTTTGAACTGGATATCCTGGTATCCTTAGAAATTAATCGGGGGTTACAGCACGCCTGTCTCAGTTTCATGATTTCAGTGAGTATCTGCAGATGTCTGCCCTTGGTGCTGTCTCCTGCCCGTTCCAGGATATCCAGAGCATTCTGGCGCAAGGCTTCATAAAAGTGCATCTCCTCAGCGCTCATGGATACATCAAGCGTTACTTCAGTCCGTGGTGGAAGTTCTTCAAGGACCTGAGATTTTATTCTTCTGAGAATGAACGGGCGGATCAGTTTTTTAAGTTTCAGCCGGGCATCCCTGTTATTATAGCGCTCAATAGGTATTGCATATCGCTCGTTAAACTGGTGGTGGGTTCCAAGCAGTCCAGGGTTAATAAAATTAAAGAGGTTCCACAGTTCACCGAGGTGATTCTCTATCGGAGTACCGGTTGTTATCAGTTTGAAGGAACCGTTTAAAGCCATGGCAGCCTGAGACCTTTTTGTTGCAGCATTTTTTATTGCCTGCGCCTCATCAAGGATGATGGTTTGCCAATTGATTTTTGAAAGGTTTTTTACTTCCTGTTGGAGCAGGGTATAGGTCGTTATCATCAAGTCAAACTTGCCGAGCTCTGCAATGGTCTTGGCCCGATTTTTACCGATCAGTTGTTTTATATTGAGTGTGGGGGTGAAACGACTTACCTCGGAAAGCCAGTTGGTAGAAACCGATGTTGGAGCCACTACCAGTGACGGGCCGTTGGTAGCACACTGGAGTATTATTGCCAGCGACTGAATGGTCTTGCCAAGACCCATATCATCTGCCAGGCATCCACCTACGCCCCAGTGAGCAAGACGAGAGAGCCATTTGTATCCTTCAAGCTGATAATCACGCAACTCGGCTTGAAGAGTCGAAGGCAGCTCCGGCTTAAACATTTGTGATTCTTTGATTTTTTCAAGTTGAAATTTCCAGCCTTTGTCCACGTGTGTCTTGGCTTCTTCAACCAGTTTTTCCAGGGGAAGGGCTGCGAGTGGATGAATGGTTATCTCATCGTCCCTCTCACCGGGCTGACCACTTGCAAAACTGTTCAATTCCTCGAGACGTTTCCTGAACTCTTGCGTCAGTGCGATGAACTGTCCTTCACCGATCTGGATAAAGCTCCCAGTGGCTTTGTCAAGGCGGACCAGCAATTCCTTGAGACTGATCACCCGTTCCTGATCAAGCACCAGTTCCCCGCTGATGCCAAACCAGTTCTGACGGTTGGTTCGAATCTTCAGGTTGAGATTCTTGAATGTCGGCTTATGGGTAACTGTTAATTTTTCTCCTTCCGGCCATTCTATAATTACCTGATCGCTGATCTCCTGCAGTTCCATGAGTGCCTGGAGACAATCATCGGGGTCCTGCAGGTGCCATTCACGATCGTTTTCCTGCTCCATGTCAATAGCCAGATCTAGAATTGGGCACAACTCTTCTATGTTCTGCGCTTTGTGCTCTTCTTCTGCAAGGTTTCGACGGGTCTGAAGTCGTTTTCCACCGACTTCGGCCATTATATTTTCTACACCCTGACCAGGTTTCAGATAGTGGTTGCCTTCCATGAACGGTTTGACAAACATCTCAAGTCGAAAGCCTGTCCCATAGGGAAGCATATGCATATAAATAGTGGAATCCGCTTCGGCGTAGGTAATATCCTGGCTGGTATTGACAGAGGCATCAGCAGCAATTGCAGAGTGTACTGTCATGAACGAGGAAATATTACCTATAGCCGTGAGCACCTGTTCGCTTGCTTCGATGGGAACCGTCAGTCCGTCTTGTCCGGTAATTTGAGCAATTCTCCGGTGATTGTCGTTTATCCGGACCACCTTGAATCTCGTTGGTGTCTCCTGTTGGATGGTCACGTTGTCGTTAGTAATTGGAAGAGAGAAGTGAACCTTCAGCAGATCATCCGTTTCCTCGACAAGCAGTTCCGGCTCTCCTGACACAAACTCCACTGGTGTCGATGGTGAATGTGTCAGGAACAGTAATGGATGACCGACAAGGGCCGGCAGGAGCTTTTCCATATCAAGCAGATACTGCGGCTGACTGTCACCGGATTCTTCTTTTTTGATCGCCATGCAGATTTTTCTATCCTGCAGGGTGAGGAACGGCAGGCTTGTTGAGCTATGCAGACGCGCTAAAGAAACAGGTCTGCCCTTACTCCATTGGTCATCTGCTGAGCGTTTCTGCTCGCGTGGGTTGACATTTATGTTCCCGTTTTCATAGGTTATCAGCCAGGCAAGTCGGCTATCAAGTTCAGGGAGGTTCTGCGTGGCGGCAGAAGATATGCTGATCAGTGCCTGCAGGCTCCTCTTCCATGGCTCTTCAGGCTCCAGTATGTCGAGAAAAGATACCAGTCCCGTTGCCGAAGATATCTCTTCAAGACGTTGCCGATACTCTCCTGGGTCTGAACTGATACGAGAAAGGATATCAGCCAGGTAGAAGGAGAAGAATAAATAATTATTGTCCTCAGCCTTACTGTAATAGCCCCGTACGATGGACTCAACCGCAGGCTCTAGGGAAGCGTTGAGCCAATATTGTGCAAGGCTTACGAATAGTATCGTGAGACTATGCGGTGTCTGGTTGTCGGAGAGATCTACACTGATGTCGCTGTTGTACTGAAGGGCCTGGCTGTTTACAAGAGATGCGAGGTATCCATAGGCCTCACTCTCTTCACTCTCTTCGAATTGAGTCAGGGCTACGCTTATCTGGTGGGCTACTTCATGCAGTGACGAGCGGTCTTTATTGCTGATCTCGGCGAGAATATGGAAAAGCCCGTGGATACCAAAAAATGCGGCTTTGTCACTGCCTGATATTTCTCTCAGGTGCTCGATATCCTGGTGAAACAATTCAAGCGCATGTTCAAAGTCCCCTTTTAAGAAAGCAATGGATCCTGCAGCTCCCGTGGCAGTAAAACTATCTTTGCTGGCCAGTAAAATTGTCTCTGCTGCACTGATATTTCCCTTTAGTAAATGATGATTAAGCAAAAGGCGTTGAAAGGGCAGCTGTTCATCTTCGTTCAGGGGGGAGAATTCGTCTTCACTTTGAAGATACTCAACGATCTCCGGAAAGGATACGAGCTGAGCCTGGCCGTAATGCAGGATATGATTGAGCAGGAAAAACTGGAAGGATGCAGGAAGCGTTCGAAACCAGTTGCGGTCAAATGGCGATGTTATAACCTGTACCGCAGGAGGCAGTGGCGTCAATATCTCATTGCACTGGGAATCCAGAAATTGCAGAGCATTGTCAATAATTTCAAAATTCTGAGAATAGATACCAATTCGCATCTCTCTCATTGCCCGCCAGCAGCGGGTGGTCCATTTGCCATAATAATATGAAACAGGAGCTTCTTTTTGAACAGCTTCTGCAAAACGCAAAAAATTTCCACTGTTAACGGCTTCTCGGCTGAGAAACTCTACGAATTGAGGTTCGCATTGGCGTGTACTGTTTAAAAATCCGGTTGATTGAAATTTATCAATATAATGGTTGATACTGGCTGCTGTCGGTCGATTTCCCCGGGGACTTTTCAGTTCAAGTTTGCGAAGGCAGCTGACAATCAGCGTCGTGTGAGCAGGCTCATAGACCACTGACAGGAGCTGGAGCAGTGTCTGTTCATATGAGTTCAGTTTGCGATAACGCTCAATGTATTGATCTATGTCTGACATAAGAATTTGTAATTACAGAGATGATTAGATTTTCCCCGTTGTTTGGCTGGGGTCAGACAAGGGGTGAAATTCGTAAGGGCGAAGAGACACTATATCATTGTCCAGGCCTGATATAAACGAAAAAGTTGGCCGGCCTGCGATTACGGTTTGTGAACAAAGGCTGGATTCTCCCAGCAAAAAAGAATATGGCAAGCTTTTCTATCCTCAGATGGCACCCTGCCAGAATGTGAAATGAGCCTGTGACTATCACATACGGCCGGACTCGCTTTATGGAATCAGCGCCGGGGGTGAGAAAACAAGAGAACGGATAGGTTTGGCAGATAGAATTGGTGTCTGCCGGCTGTTCCAGATGGAATTGCCGGCAGACATGGAATGATTAATTTTCAAGACTTTTATGAACGAAAATGTCAGCAGCTGCCTGCTGGTTTTTTAACCAGCCATCGACAATCTGTTGTTGTTTGAACTGAAGCAGCATCTCTCTGTACCGTTTCCGGTCATCTTCGCTGATTACCGACTCAGGTGGTTTGCGGTCTACAAATTTGTAGACATAATAGTCTGTTCCAACCAACTCCGGTTCTTCAGGAAGTGGTGCATTTGCTGAGAGTCTAAAAACAGATTGAACAAGAGATGGTGGAAAAGATCCGTCCTCGGCAGTACCTGCTTTTGTCAATAATCCTGATTGCCTGACCTCGAGATCAGCAGTTTGGGCAAGTTCATCAAAGGAACTGTTTCCATCCCTGAGATCATTGATGAGTTTTTCCGCTGCTTCTCTGGCCGCTTCACCTGCCTTCTCATTCTTAAAATCACCTGTAACTTTTTCCTTAATTGTAACAAGTTCGGGAACTTCTGGAGCCATGGTTCCTGAGGCTGAAATTATGGCGTAGCCCCCGGCTGTTTCAACAATAGAGCTCAACTCGTTTTCCTTGAGGAGAAAAGCGCGCTCCAGGAACTGCGGTTCTGCGGTCATGCCGGACGGGGGAGCGGCCTGGTTGAAGAACTCTGTTGTAATGACTGCTGTATCGGGGTTTGCGGTCAGGTAGGTATCAAGGCTGCCTGCACCAATAATTTTTTCGTAGGCTTCATTGGCAACCTGGAACGCAAGGGGCTTTGCCTGTTCCATTTGTAAGGTGGAAACGATCTCTGCACGAACCTCCTCCAGGGACCGGATTTTTGCTTCCTGGATTTCTTCGAGTAAAATAATGTGGTAACCAAAATCAGTTTTTACGACTTCACTGACTTCTCCGACCTGCAGTGAAAATACTGCATCTTCAAACGGCTTCACCATCTGGCCGCGGCTAAACAGCCCAAGGTCGCCACCGTTGGGACCTGACGGTCCTTCGGAGTGCTGTTTAGCCAGGGCGGTGAAGTCTTCGCCACCATTTGCCTGTTCGAGGATTTCTGTTGCCTTCGACTTTTGAGCTGCATGCACTTCTGCAGAATCTTCAGGGCTGGCCTTAAAAAGAATGTGTTTCGCTGCTCTTTTTTCAGGTATCTGATACTCTGGCAGGTGCTGATCGTAATAACCTTGAATGTCCGATTCTTCGATAGTAATTTTATCGCCGATATCTTTGTAGCTGAAAGGCAGGTAGGTGAGCTGAATCATCGGGTCTGTCAAATAGTTTTTACCAGCCTCCTGGTACCAGGATTCAAGCTCCGCGTCAGTAACTTCGATATCTGCAATGAATGCTTCAGGGGAGACAGCCACGTAGGAAACTGATACGGTCTCCTTCTCCAGGTTATAGAGGTCTTCGATTTCGAAATCAGTCGGTGACAGGGCAAAATTTGAAAGACTGGTGATTGTTTTTTGGCTCAGCAGGTCGTAACGCATTGATTTTTCAAACTTTGTAGGAGAAAGCCTGTTGGAGGCAAGAATTGTTTTGTAACGTTCGAGACTGAACTGGCCATTTTCCTGAAATTGGATCATGGTCTCAATGTCTTTTTGTATTTCATGCCCACTGACCATAAGGCCCATTTCTAATCCGCCCTGTCTGAGCAGCGCCTGCTGGGTAAGCTGAGTTATGACTTGTTGCCTGATATTTAAACTCTCGGCCAAGCCTTTGGGTATTGTTCCCCCGAACTGCTGGGCTATCCGGGAATAGGCCTGATCGTAGGCCTGCTGAAACTGCTGAAATGGAATTTCTTCATCATTAACAACAATGGCGGCTTCATTATTATCCATCACGTTGGCACCGACACCCCAGAAGATAAAAACAATGGCGATGATAACAACGATTGCCTGAATTACAATTGATTGAGCTTTGTCTCTTAAAATTTGCAGCATGAGGGTGATATTGATTAGGGTTAGCTGTCCATTTTTACTCTGTACTTATTTGGGTAAGTGGACAAGGGTTAATAGTAAACGTGCAGATTTTAACCGATAACAGATGGATTTACCCCGGATAATTTCTTCCTGCAAGCAAAATCGCCAGACACGCTGCGAGTGAGGGAAATATAAAGGTATTGATGTTGGTCCAGAGCTCATGAAAATGGTAAATTATGATAGAAAAATATAAGAAATCAGAGTGGTAAAAAACAATTACTGATAAATAAATGCTGTAATTAAAGGATGATATCAGCAATAAGTTCTGAGCCGATATATGATTACTCATTCACTTGACAATTCCTTTCCCCTATAGTAATAAGGCCTAGTTAGTTTGTCGATTGTTTATATACATTACGAATAGTAATGATACGAGTCAGAAAATAAATATACCAAGGAGGTATCAAATGCCAACAGTAGAACACAATGGATCTAGTTTCCAGGTAGATGAGGATGGATTCCTGTTGAAAGGAATGGAAGAATGGAATGACAGCTGGGTTGACTATGTAAAAGGATCAGAAGGTATTTCAGATCTGACCGATGAACACCAGAAAGTTATCGACGCACTGCAAGAGTACTACAAGAAAAACGGTATCGCTCCTATGGTACGTATTCTTTCCAAGACCACTGGCTTCCCGCTGAAAAGAATTTACGAGCTCTTTCCATCTGGACCAGGAAAAGGAGCCTGTAAAATGGCTGGTCTGCCGAAACCTACCGGCTGTGTATAATTACACCTGATAGTTTCGAATTAAAAAAGGGCGTTGTCTCACAGAGGCAACGCCCTTTTTGTGTTTTAATAACAAACGCATTCAACAACAGTGCCAGCGGTGGAAATTGACTACTTTTCAAGGGCTTTGCAACAAAGGTTGGCGTGAATTTTATCGATTTTGGCCCGATAGGCAGCGCTGTCGATTTTTGCGCCCCTGAGCCCCCCCCGAAGATTAATCTCTGTGAAATAGGTTGTACCGTCATCTGCAACCATCAGGTCGAGATGCGCGTATGGAAAGGCACCCTGAGCCATAATTTTATGGCAGAGATGGAGTTGCTGGCTGGACAGCTTTGCTGGTTGGGGCGAGCCGCCGCAATGCAGGTTATGCCTGAAGCCGCCTGACCTGATGCGTTCATAGACCTCGACGTAATCATCCAGAACTATTACGCGAAGATCTCGAAAATCCGAGAAAAATGGTTGAATTACATACGGGTATGAGTGTATGCCTACGGCTGATTGAGTATAGATATCTTCTATACTGTTAAAAAGAAAGACTCCAAGACCACCATTTTTCCCTTCCTGTTTCAGTACTACTTTGGTGACACCGCTGTCACCATAGTGACCGATTGCCTTGAGCAGGTCATGAGCGGTATAAATTACCGATGTGCCGCGAAGCATTGCCCATGAAAAAAGCCTTGTTTGAAATGCTTTGGACCTGCTGCAAAGCTGGGACGTAAGTGACGGGATCACCTTCACTCCACGTTCGGAGAGCGTCAGAAGCAGATGTTCTTCTCCGGGCTTTAAACGGATACGGCAGCAAATGATATCGCCAGCTTGCAGAGAATTATATTGGTTGAAGAGAGATTGATTATCCTTGATAACGATGGGGCTGCGTCTCAAAAGATCATCTCCCTGAAGCGTTGATGGTAGTAAGTCAGGTCTTCTTCACATGACCCGCAGAATAAAAGAACGTCGCCGTTTATCTGGGAAGCGTCACTTTCATGGGTGAAACTGCCGTCACTGTTCTGTCGGTAAAAGGAGGTCTGGAGTACATCATTAGCGAGTTCAAAGAAGTCTTCATCGTTACCGCAGACAGGGCATATGAGCCGGTTGGTTATTCCTGAGGGATGGGCAGAAACCATTGCGAGTCTGTGCTGATCACTTATCGTTTTTCTTTGATACCGCAGCAGCCTGTTTGTCACTGGTTTCAGGAGCTGCAGCCTGGCCTTTCCCGGCGGCGGCTCTCACTTCACCATCAAGCGTTGCACCTGGTTCAACGGTAAGACTGCCGGCTTCAAGTTTGCCAATTATTGAACAACCTTTTCGAGCCGTGACCAGCTTGGATATTATGTTTCCTTCCAGATAGCCGTGACAGATAAATGACGAGACCTTAATGTCCCCGACAATCTTTCCCGATTCACTGAGGATCAGGTGTTCACCGTTCACATTACCATTAATGGTGCCATCAATTCGCGTTTTGCCCTTAAAGGACATCTCCCCACTCACCGACATTGACTTGTCGATGACGGAAGAAATTGTTTCATTCTCTGCTTTTTGCATTTCTTTATCAAGACCGTTTTTTTTGCTGAACATGATTGCCTAATTATTTTTTTCCAGTTTCGTCGTTAAAGTGTGCGATATGTCAGCAACTTTCATGAATTTTGTCGGATCGATCGGCTTTTTGTTTAACTGAATCTCATAATGGAGATGGGGGCCGGTGGAGCGACCGGTACTGCCAACCTGGCCAATGACCTGCCCCTGTTTGACACGTTCCCCTTTTTTTACCAGGTAATTCTGCATGTGTGCGTAGGCAGTGATGTAGCCATTACCATGGTCAATTTCAACGTAATTGCCATATCCGCCGTTTTTCATTGCCTTGATAACTTTCCCGCTCGCTGTGGCCAGGATCCGGTCACCTCGTTTGCCCTTGATGTCTACTCCTTCATGGATCGCTTTCTTTTTGTTAACCGGGTCCGTTCGTTTACCAAAGCGAGAAGAAATTTTTCCACTCACCGGTCTTCCGAGTGGAATGGCACGAATGGTTTTCAGGTGGTCATCCACCTGTTGAAGAAGACCATCATATGAGATTTCCTTGTCAGCAACAAAAGGGCCGCCACTGTTTTCCTGACGTTGCTTTGCTGCTGTCTTTTTGATCTTGACGCCGATGGTACCCATTACTGACTCAATCAATTCGGAGCGTTCATAAAGATCACTTACAGCAGTGTTCATCAGCTGAACATTTTCAAGCTGGAGGTTGGTTGTCTCAAGGTCAAACCGTACTTTCTGGTCAGCCAGCAGCGCTTCATACTCGTCCTGCTGTGAGGTAACCTGCTCAGCATGCTTTTCTTTGAGCTCAGCCAACAGTGCTTCATACCCCTCTTGCTGTGAGGTAACCTGCTCAGAATGCTTTTCTTTGAGCTCAGCCAACAATGCTTCATACTCGTCCTGCTGTGAGGTAACTCGCTTAGCGTGTTTTTCTTTCAGCTCAGCAATCTGTCCGGCATAGTTACGGGTGCTTGTCTCTCTTTGCTCGAGCTGTGCCCTGAAGGCATTGACTTTGCTACTCAGTCGTTTGCTGTTGAAGTATGAACCGGTGGTAAAATAACTGACCACGCAGACTGTCAAAAGAGCAGCAGCTGCTGCCGAAAGTGATAGAACAACCCTGCGCTTTGAAAGCTGGAGAGCGATTGACCGTCCACTTTCACCAGTTACGATAATATGAAGTCGTTTGCTCATGGGAGAATATCCAAAACTGTTGTTTTAAATTGTTCGTCTCAGTAAGATACGCAGCCTGTAGAAATAAATGCTCAAAGTTAACCTGAAATTACTGTATTGCTTATACTCTTACACACTAAAAGTTTCAACCCAAAAGGGGCGCCAGTCAGCACTCTTTATAACTTAACATCTTGATTTGTCTATTATGTCTTATCTCTTCTCATGTCAGGGGCTTGCCAAAGCGTACGGGGCTCAGACCCTTTTTACCGATATCAACCTGGTGATCAATCCTGGTGACCGAGTTGGCTTGATAGGCCCGAATGGATCGGGAAAGTCAACGTTGTTAAAAATTATCTGTACTATGGAAGATGAGGATCACGGGGCTATTTTAAGAATGAAGCACTGTGTAATCAGCTATCTCGCCCAGGACGATTCTTTTGATAATAGCTTGAGCCTCGTTGATAATCTTCTCGTTGTTCTTGAATCTGCACCCATTGAGGAGGTGGAAAAAGTGAGCCGGGTGCAGGCCATATTGAGCAGGGCTGAATTTGAAGACTCGACGTTACCAGTCAGTCAATTATCCGGCGGCTGGCGAAAACGGCTGTCTGTCTGTCGTGCGCTCGTCGCTGAACCAGATCTTCTGGTGATGGATGAGCCAACAAACCATCTCGATATTGAAGGCATCATCTGGCTTGAGAAATTGCTTGCCGGTAATTTTAAGGCATCGCCTTCTGCATATATTCTTGTCAGCCATGATCGCCATTTTCTGGAGAATAGTGTTAACCGGGTAATTGAGTTGTCCCGGATCTATCCCTCAGGATCGCTCCAGGTAGCAGGACCCTACTCCTCATTTTTGCAAGAGCGTCATCGTTTTCTGGCATTACAGAATGAGCAGGAAGACCGTCTGGCAAATAAAGTCAGACGTGAAACCGAGTGGCTGCAGCGGGGGCCGAAGGCCCGGGCAACCAAGGCCCGTTATCGAATCGATGAAGCGTATCGCCTGCAGGATGAACTGGGACAGGTGAAGAATCGAAATCGTTCAGGGGGATCTGTTTCCATTGATTTTTCAGGGACGGGACGAAAGACCAAAAAACTGCTGGAAGCGACAAGCCTGACCAAACGTTACGATGACCGAGCGTTGTTCACCGACCTCGACATCCTGCTTTCTCCCGGCAGCAAGCTTGGCCTGTTGGGTCGAAACGGCTGTGGAAAATCAACGTTGATTCAGATACTCGCCTCTGCTGACAGTGGCCTGCATAAACCTGATAGCGGAACGATTGCTACAGCAGACGGGTTGTCGATTGTCAGTTTTTCACAAGACCGTGCAGGTGTTGATGGGGCGGTAACCTTGAGAAGAGCACTTGCCCCTGATGGGGACTCGATTTCTTACCAGGGCCGCTCCATTCATGTGGTCTCCTGGGCCAAACGGTTTCTCTTCAAACCGGACCAGCTGGATACACCAGTTGCCCAGCTTTCCGGTGGTGAGCAGGCCAGAATTCTGATCGCCTCACTGATGCGCGAACCCGCCGATATTCTGTTGCTCGATGAACCGACCAATGACCTTGATATCGGTTCGCTCGATGTACTTGAGGAAAGCCTGCTGGAATTTGGTGGAGCGCTGGTGCTGGTAACCCATGACCGGTATCTCCTGGACCGTGTATGTGACAGGATTATTGGATTTGTTGGAGATGGTGCTGCACATTACTATGCAGACTACGAACAATGGCTCCGAGATCTTGTGCCGGGTGAGAAAACTGAGTGTGAGGGGAGCAGGCAGAAAGTCCAAAAGCAGCCGCTTCCCCTAAAAAAGGCGAGTGGCCGGTTGTCCTATATGGATCAGCGCGATTACGATACAATGGAAGAGCGGATTCTGGAGGCAGAAGAGAATAAAGAGCGGCTGGAGGGGATAATCAATGACCCGGCAGTTGCAGCTGATCCGGAAAAACTTCAGCAGAGCTGGTCGAAACTGGAAGAATGTCAGAAAGATGTGGAGCAGCTCTATCAACGATGGGACGAGCTTGAACAGAAAAAAGAGCAGGGTCGTTGATTTTCAGGACTCGAGAATCAGACAGAAACGGCAAGAGAAGATAAATGGCATCGAGCAGATATCGTGCCTCTCAAGTTTTTGTTTGGTTCTTCCGGAAAACTCCTACCTGAAAGAAGAACACGCATATTGTGTGTGCCCCCTTTGATGCCGACGAGCAAAGGCAATTTGATGGACAACTGAATGATGATTATAGCATTGAGGTAGTCGTTTTCCGGAAGAGCCTTTTGTTTGATTTTTCATATTTCAACACCGAAACAAATCCTAGCATACAGATATTGTTCAAAATATCACCTGGCCCTGCAGTAAAAAAACAGTCGTATTATTGCAAAAGAGCTCGGGACGTAGTAGGTTTGTATCTCTGAAGTTCTCTAGAATAGAGCTTTGTTCATCGCTGTTATTCGCCTTGACATGCCAGTCATTCCTTTACTGCAAGCTGATAAAGACATGATAGCCAGTAATAAAAAAGTCTATATTATTCTCGTCAGCATTCATGGTTTGATTCGCGGTCATAACCTTGAACTGGGCCGCGACGCAGACACTGGTGGGCAGACTAAATATGTTGTAGAGCTGGCACGAGCTCTTGGAGAGCACCCTGAGGTTGGGCGTGTCGATCTCCTGACCAGGCGGATTGTCGATCCCTCAATAAGCGATGATTATAGCCAACGTTATGAGCGCTTATCTGATAATACGCAAATAGTTCGGATTGACTGTGGGGAAGAAACATATATCCCCAAAGAACAGCTCTGGGACTGCCTTGACAACTTTGCGGACTCTGTCCTCGAATATATCAAGGAGCAGCCTGAGCTCCCTTCAATTATCCACAGTCATTATGCTGACGCTGGTTATGTTGGTACGCGCCTGACCCATCTTCTTGGTATTCCTCTGGTCTTCACCGGTCATTCACTTGGTCGCAGTAAACGTCGTCAGCTTCTTGCTGCTGGCTTCAGGAGTGATATTCTCGAAGCCCGCTATAATATTACCACCCGTATCGAGGCAGAAGAAACGACACTGGGCGTCGCCGAGCGTGTTATCGCAAGCACCAAGCAGGAAATTCTTGAGCAGTACGCCATCTACGATCATTATCAGCCCGAACGCATGCATGTCGTTCCACCGGGCACCGACCTCCAGCAATTCCATGCTCCCGAGGAATCCGAAAACAATTGCAGCATTGCAGCTGAAATCAATCGTTTTCTTAAACATCCTGGTAAACCAGTTATCCTTGCCATCTCACGGCCTGATCCCCGCAAAAACATTTTACAACTCATTTCTGCCTACGGGGAATCGGAGGAACTCCAGTGCCTCGCAAATCTTGTTATTGTAGCTGGCAACCGGGATGATATCAACGATATGAACGATGATGCGAAGGGTGTTTTGCAGGATATACTGCTCCATATCGATCTCTATGATTTATATGGAAAAGTCGCTTATCCTAAACATCATCAGCCAACAGATGTGGCAAGGATATACCGATTCACCGCTCTCAGCCGCGGGGTCTTTGTAAATCCTGCATTGACCGAGCCCTTTGGCCTCACGTTGATTGAGGCCGCGGCCTGTGGTTTACCGGTGGTTGCGACTGAGGACGGCGGCCCCATCGATATTATTGCAAATTGTCATAACGGCTATCTTATAGACCCGCTCGACACCGAGGATATTGGCAGTAAACTGCTGGCCGTACTATCCGATCGAAAGCGTTGGGACGATTTTGCTGATAATGGCTTGAGCGGTGTGCAAAAATATTACTCCTGGCAGGCGCATATAGAGAAATACATGGATGTAATAAGACCGCTTATATCCAGAAAAGAGGTTACCCCGCCATTTCACGCCAAACGCCGTAATCAGCTGCACCACGACCGGGCACTCTTTTCAGATCTCGACCAGAACCTGCTGGGTAATCCCCAGGCCCTTAAACCGTTCGTCAATGCCCTGCAGGCTAACCGAAAATGTGTACTCTTTGGCATAGCCACCGGGCGCAGGCGAGATTCTGCAATTCGAGTCCTGAAAAAATACAAGATTCCGATACCGAATGTGCTCATAACAAGCCTTGGTACCGAGATATATTACAATCCAAACCTCGTTGAGGACGCTGCCTGGAACCTGCATATCGATTATCTTTGGAACCCTCGGATTATTCGTCGTGCCCTTCAGGAACTGCCCGGTATGAAGCTGCAGCCGCGCTTGGAACAGAACCGGTTTAAAATCAGCTATTTCATCGACCCGCAAATTGCCCCCGATACTCAGCATATCAACAAACTGCTGCATCAGGAGGGCCAGGCGGCTAATGTCGTGCTTTCATTTGGACAGTATCTCGACATTATTCCCATTCGTGCCTCCAAGGGGCTGGCCATGCGCTGGGTTGCGGAGCGGCATGATATAGCTCTCGACAGGATATTGGCGGCTGGCGGCTCTGGTGCCGATGAAGACATGATGCGGGGTAACATGCTTGCTGTTGTCGTTGCCAACAGGCATAATGAAGAACTTTCAGACCTGATAGAAGTCGATGAGATCTTCTTTGCCTCCCGCCCATACGCTGAGGGTATCCTTGAAGCAATCGAACTCTATGACTTTTTTGAAACTTGTGAAATGCCGGATTCCTGAACATGCGTCTACTGGTTTGTACAGATCTTGACCGCACCCTCCTTCCTAATGGTCGCGAACCGGAATCTCCTGGTGCTCGAAAATGGTTCAAAAAGCTGGCAGCGTTACCGGATGTTACCCTTGCATATGTTACCGGGCGAGACCAGCAATTGGTAAGGGATGCTATCCGGGAGTACGATTTGCCGATACCCCACTTTGTTCTTGCAGATGTCGGTTCATCAATCTATGTTTGCAACGATCGCGATTGGATTTCCTTTCCAGGGTGGCAGGCTCATATTGCTCAGGGCTGGGAGCAGACAACCCAGTCCCGTCTTGTTCTCCTGCTTGATGAATTCCCGGAGCTGAGGTTACAGGAAGAGAGCAAACAGAACACCTTCAAACTCAGTTACTATGCCCCTGTTAGTACAAACTATAAAGACCTTCAGGCCGCACTACAGAAGCGGCTTCAGGATAATAATATTAAGGCCACTCTGATATGGAGTCTGGACGAAGCAGCCAATGCAGGGTTGCTTGATATACTTCCGGCACGAGCTGGCAAACGGTATGCTATTGAATTTCTCATGGAGAAAAAAAGCTATGGGCTTGACAATACTGTCTTTTCCGGTGACAGTGGAAACGATCTTCCGGTACTCATCAGCCCGATTCCATCAACCCTGGTCTGCAACGCCTCGGTCGATGTCAAGCAGGAAGCACAGCACTTTGCCAGAAATCTTGGTACAGAACAATCACTTTACCTGGCCCGGGGTGGATTTGAAGGAATGAACGGAAATTATGCAGCTGGTATCATGGAAGGTGTGTGCTACTATCACCCTGAACTATTAAACCTCTTGGAATATTACTAGATGTACGAACAAGTATCCCACTCTCTGCTCAACGAAATACTCACTGATCTTAAGCCTGAAATCCACGAAGAGGATTTGCGCCACTTTTATACTCGGCTCGGGGCAAATTTTTATTCTATCCACTCCCTGTTTACCATTCTCTATGGCAAGCGTGACGATTTCAAGCTGCAGATGCAGAAACTGGTAGAAACAATGGCCAGGCAATATATCCAGCGGCCAGACAATCTCAAACAAAGCGATATAGCGCGGGAAAACGATCACAACTGGTTCCTCAGCCAGGAGTGGGTTGGGATGGCGCAATATGCTGACGGTTATGCGCAAAATCTGTCGGAACTGCAGCAGCGGATACACTATTTTCTGGAGCTTGGTGTGAATATGGTGCATCTCATGCCGATGATGGTATGTCCGCGAGGTGCCAGTGACGGGGGCTACGCTGTGAGCGATTTCCGTCAAATCGATAAACGTTTCGGAAGCCTTGAGGACCTGCAGCAGCTGGCTGGAGAATTCAAGAAATATGGCATTCTCCTGACGCTTGATGTCGTGGTCAACCACACCTCCGATGAACACGAGTGGGCACAGAAGGCGCGCCAGGGAAGCCTGGAACATCAGGATTACTACTATATTTTCAGTAGCCGTGAAATACCCGACATGTTTGAGGTAACCATGCCTGAAGTGTTCCCGGAGACATCTTCTGGTAACTTTACCTGGGATGGGGAGATGGGCAAGTGGGTCATGACCGTCTTTAACGACTACCAGTGGGATCTTAATTACAGTAATCCCTCGGTGTTTATCGAAATGCTTGACATCATTTTATATTGGGCAAATCAGGGTGCTGACATTCTGCGCCTTGATGCCGTTGCCTTTCTGTGGAAAAAAATCGGCAGTATTTGCCAGAATGAACGTGAGGCACACCTGCTGCTGCAATTGTTCAAGGATTGTTGTCAGGTTACTGCTCCCGGCGTTCTGTTCATTGCCGAAGCGATTGTTGCTCCGGTGGAGATCATCAAATATTTCGGTGAAGATGCGATCAATGCCAAAGAGTGCGAGATAGCCTATAATGCCAGTTTAATGGCACTCCTCTGGGATGCAGTCGCCACTAAAAATGCCAGACTGTTAAACCAGGGAATTAAAAGTCTTCCTGACAAACTAGAACGTGCCACCTGGTTGAACTACGTGCGCTGCCACGATGATATCGGCCTTGGCTACGATGATAACGATATAAGGGCTGTAGAATATGAACCTCGTGCCCACCGGCAGTTTCTGGTAGACTACTTTACCGGGAAATATGGGGATTCATTGTCTCGTGGCCTGCCTTTTGGACACAATTCGAAGACAGGGGATACCCGGATTTCCGGCTCCCTTGCTTCGCTGGTCGGTCTCGAGGCGGCCTTAGAGTCCGGAAGTCAAACAGAAATCGATGACGCGGTCAAAACCATAGTGTTACTGCATGGTATAATAATGTCCTTCGGCGGTATCCCCCTGCTGTACTATGGTGATGAGATTGGTACGCTCAACGATACCAGTTATCTTGATGACCCGGCAAAGGCCAACGATAGCCGTTGGGCTCATCGCCCGCGAATCAGCTGGCAGAAAGCCGAACTCCGCAATAGCCCGGGAACGGTTGAACACAGTCTTTTTTCTTCGTTGAAAAAAATGATAGCTGTGCGCAAAGAACTATCTGCCTTTGCCGATTTCAATAATCGTGAATTACTTGATGTCGGAAACCCTCATCTCTTTGTTTTTGCCCGCTTTGAACATGATCAAACGAGTCGGAGGGTGCTTGTTGTGGTGAATTTTGACAAGGCTCCCCAGCACCTCAATCTTGAAGATCTTGGTCGGAAAGCATATTTTCGCAACGGTGCCATCCGCGATCTTTACTCGGGAGAAAAACCAGCAATGTTCAAAGATGATCTGGTAATTCCACCCTGCCAGTTTTATTGGCTGACGGACCAGTAAGCGCTGCTCCGCTGCCCATTTTGCATACATCCCAGTACTGATGAAAGCATAGGGATATCATGAACAGCATCGTGGTTCCACAATTCAGCAACCGCCACCGCTATGATTGGCCCGTGAGCACCAGAAACTCTTCCTCAGAGATAATAATTTTCCCTAACTCCTGAGCTTTCTTGAGTTTTGAACCCGCTTTTTCGCCTGCAACCACATGGGTTACTTTTTTACTCACACTGGTGGCGATGTAGGCACCCTGTTCCTTGACCAGTTTTTTTGCTTCATCCCTGGACAGCTGAGATAGCCCGCCTGTGAAAACAACGACGGCCCCTGTTAACGGTCGTGCCATCGGTGACTGTTCCATTGTTTCAGGCAGAACACCCAATGCAGCGAGTGTGTCGAGCATGGAGGAAATCTTTTCTGACTGGAAGTAGGTTGTTAAACTATCTGCCGCCTGCTCCCCAACACCGTCGATATTGAGAAGATCTTCCTTGGTTGCAGACCTCAGATGAGCAAGCGTGTTAAAGTGATCTTCGAGCAGAGAAGCGGTTATTTCGCCGATATATCGAATACCGAGGGCGGCGAGAAATCGTGAGAGTGACGGGGTTTTTGCTCTTTGCATGGCGATAAGAACATTGTCAGCCGATTTTTCTCCCCAACCATCCAGGTTCGTCAGTTTATCACGGTCCAAAGTGTAAAGATCGGGAATGTCATCGATCAGCCGGTGCTCGAAAAGTTGCTCAACATATTTTTTCCCGAGTCCTTCGATATCAAGACCAGCCTTTGAGGTAAAATGGATAAGAGATCTGAGTTTTTGGGCTGGACATGAAGGATTGGTACATCGGGTTACCGCTTCACCCTCCGGCCGCTCCAGTGGTGAATTGCAGGCCGGGCAATGGCTGGGCATGACGATTGCTTGTTCATTACCAGTCCGCACGTCCAGGACCGGCTTGACAATTTCGGGAATAACGTCACCGGCGCGCTGAACGAGAACAGTGTCGCCAATTCTGAGATCTTTTCGATCAATTTCGTCTCTGTTGTGCAATGTTGCCCTTGAAACCGTTGCTCCATCGAGCATGACCGGCTCAAGTATGGCCACGGGGGTGACAGCTCCGGTTCTGCCAACTTGAAATTCAACACGTATCAGTCTGGTTGTCGATTGTGTGGCCGGAAACTTACAGGCAATTGCCCAGCGGGGAGCTCGTGATTTTGAGCCCAACCGATTTTGCAGGGCGAAGTCGTTGATTTTGACGACCATCCCATCTATCTCGTACGGAAGGGTGTGACGTTGACTGGAAAGTTTATCCAGATGCTCAATAACATCTTTTATTTCAGGGCAAAAGGTGTTGTATCTGCAGACCGGAAAACCGCATTTCTGGAGATAAGCCAGTAATTCAGTCTGGGTGCCACAGCTCACGGACCCAGGGTCTGATATCCCGTAGGCAAAAAAACGCAGCGGTCTCTCGGCGGTAATGGACGGATCAAGCTGACGTAAAGAACCCGCTGCAGCATTTCGAGGATTGGCAAAGAGAGGGAGCTCTTTTGCCAGTTGTTTGTCATTAAGCCGTTTGAAGCCTTCTTTCTCCATATACACCTCACCTCTAACCTCCAGTAGCGCAGGCGGGTGACGGAGCAGTTTCAGGGGAATAGCTGATATCGTCTGGAGCTGCGAGGTGATTTCCTCACCGGTGGTGCCGTCCCCTCTGGTAGAGCCCTGGACGAATATCCCGTTTACGTAGACGAGTTCTACTGCCAGTCCATCCAACTTTGGTTCGGCTGAATACCCTGATGAAACCGGCAGGTTAAGAAATCGCTGGAGCCGTTCTGAAAACTGATAGAGATCTTCGCTGGAAAAGGCATTTTCCAGGCTAAGCATCGGTATACGGTGAACAACCTGGTTGAACTTTTCAAGAGCCGGCCCCCCAACCCGCTTACTGGGTGAATCGGGTGATACCAGGTGAGGGTAGGCCTCTTCCAGGGCAAGGAGCTCCTGGAAGAGTTTGTCATACTCTCCATCTGAGATTGATGGGTCATCAAGAACGTAGTATCGATGGGAATGTTCGCTGAGGAGTTTGTGTAACTCCTCAACTCTTTGGGCTGCGTTCATCGCCAGGTCAGCCGTTGCTTATTAAATTTCCGGCCTTGGCAACGTTGCCCCGATCAACCTCATCGATGAAGAGAAGCACTGCCTCCGGGGGCTTGTTTGTCTCACGGCAGATTACCTCGGTGACTCCTTTGCTGATATTTTCTTTCTGCTCTTTTGATAATGATCCTGCAACTCGAATGCTTACATACGGCATAATGATCCTCCCTTCAGGGTTCAGTAGTTATCATCTCTCCCGTCGCTTCGGGGTCAATGTAGATAATAATCAATAGAATAGTAATTACTATAGCCAGATGATCTCCGGTTCGGTTTTATGATTGAACCCGTTGTTTCTTCAGGTTATGATGCAGGTCAGGAGTATATCAAAATGACAAAGAAATTCATCATCTATAAACTGCTGAGGGGTACAATTTAAAATGCACATTCTTGTAACCGGCGGTGCGGGATATATCGGCAGTCATACCTGCCTTGAACTGTTGGACCAGGGGCACGAGATTACTGTCGTGGATAACCTGTGCAATTCAACGAGTGAATCTCTGCGGCGTGTTGAGGCATTGACGGGAAAAAAGATCGGCCTGGAGGTTGTTGACCTGCGCGACAAGGATCAGCTGAAATCGTCATTTTTCAAAAAAAATCAGCCCGTCAAGGCTGTCATCCATTTTGCCGGGTTGAAAGCAGTTGGTGAATCGGTTGAAAAACCGTTGCTCTACTACCAGAACAATATAGAAGGAACACTCAGCCTGTGTGAAGTTATGGCTGAATGCGGCGTTAATAACCTCATCTTCAGCTCTTCGGCAACGGTCTATGGAGATCCCGAAACGGTACCGATAACCGAGGACTTTCCGCTCTCATGTACGAACCCCTACGGTCGAACAAAATTGATGATTGAGGAAATTCTCGGGGATCTCTGCGTTGCCGATTCACAGTTTAATGTTGTCCTGCTGCGTTATTTTAACCCGGTGGGTGCACATCCGAGTGGACAGATCGGGGAAGACCCTGCCGGAGTTCCTAACAATCTGACGCCATATATAACCCAGGTGGCCATAGGAAAACTTGAAAAGCTGTCAGTTTATGGTGATGACTATTCGACACCCGACGGCACCGGAGTGCGGGACTATATTCATGTGGTCGACCTGGCAAGAGGGCACGTGAAGGCCTTGAACAAGATAGAGGAAAATCCCGGTATTGTCACCTACAACCTGGGAACCGGGCAGGGGTATTCCGTACTGGAAATGGTGAGGGCTTTTGAAAAGGCCAGTGGAAAACAAATAGCCTGCCAGATTGTCGGCAGGAGACCTGGAGATATTGCTTCCTGTTACGCCGATCCTTCCAAAGCAGCCGAAGAGCTGCACTGGAGAGCTGATTTTGGTCTTGATGAGATGTGTCGGGACGGATGGAACTGGCAGAAAAGGAACCCGAATGGTTTCTGATTTCTCGAGCGCAAAGCACCACCGTGCACCTCAATAACGAAAATTCCTATCCTTTGAATCGATAATAGTTGCTTGATATGATGAATGCGCTTGCCAGCGACGGTATTGATTTCACCTCAGTTGTTGACCGCCGGTCGATCCAGCGGTTCACTGGGGCACATGGCAATCTGCGGCCCAGGAAGTAGGCAGCAGGCAGCTAAGGAGGATGTATAATATGGGTAAAGTACTGAACATTCAACCAGTATCCCGCATTGAAGGACATGCAAGGATTTCTATACATCTCAACGATGATGGCCGTTCGGGCCTATGACCCCTGAATGTCCTGTGCAACTAACCGCCTGGATGGCGGCATTCCCCTGGCACTTGATATCGTAGATTCCAAAGGTAACGTGGTTGATACCATTAAAAATTGACATCAACAAGGTTCTCACAGTGTTTCCGCTGTGTTCGTTAAATATGAACACAGCGGTCTCCCTTGACGGCAGCCTCTTTTTCAGTTATCAAAAGATTATCAGTCAGTTTGTAGTACTGACCGGAAGCTGCGGGCTGCAGTATCAAATCGTTGAGAGATGGATGTCAAAGCTGATATCTCAGCACATGGAGATTTGACATGGCAGAAAATATAAAAAGGACTGGTCGATCCTCGGTACGTGCAGAAAACCCAAGCGGGGCCTGCGGTAATGTGGATCACATGACCATTGATGAGTTGAAGGCTCGTGCGGTTAATGAGAATTTTGCCGGCAGTTGTCCGGCCTGCGGCATGTTCCATCTGACAAGAGCAGATATAGATAAAATCGTTTCAGAGAAAATTTCTGAAACTGAGCATTATGCCCAGATGAAAAGAGAGGCGGAGCAGGCCTGAGGCCTAGCAACAATGTCTCTTTGATTATGTTGCTGCTGAAACACTCATTGCTTTCAGCAGTATAATAAGAGGTCGAGTGTATGATTAGCTGGGATGAGCAAGGTAATAACTCTGTTACTGCTTCGCTGATTGAGGAACTGCAGTCGCTGGTAGACCGTCCTGTTCGGGTGATGGTCATCTGCGGCACTCAAGCCAGGGCTATGTTGAAGTATGGCCTTGATGATCTTCTTCCGGAGAATCTTGATATCGTTTCAGGACCGGGCTGTTCTGTGTGTGTAATGCCTGCCGGCCACATAGATGCATTCATCAAAATTGGGCTTCAACCTGATGTTATAACTGCTACCTGTGATGATCTTCTTCGTGTGCCTGGCAGCAGAGGTTCTCTTGAATCGATACGAAAAAAAGGTGCTCGTGTCGAAGTGGTCGATGCACCAATGGAAGCGCTTGACCTCGCTAGAAAATTTCCTGATAAAATCGTTGTTTTCACCGCTGTAGGGTTCGAGGGTGCTGCTCCAGATGTGGCAGAATCAATTCTTGAAGCTGCCAGTGAAGGAATCGATAATTTCTGTGTCATTCCCTCTATCCGGCTCTTGCCGCCGTCCCTTGATAACCTGATGAGGGACCCGGAATTGAACATTCGAGGTCTGCTCTGTTCGGCACATGTTGAATCAATCACAGATACCGAAGCCTATGCAGATCTCGCCAGAAGACACCATCTCGCCTGTGCGGTGGCTGGTTTTGATATCTCAGATATACTCAAGGGACTCATTTCAATTGTTAAGCAGATTCGTTCCGGAACGTATGAAAAAAATAACCCCTTTGCTGGTATAACCTCGAAAGAGGAAAATGCTATAACTCAGGAAATGCTGGCGGAGGTTTTCTTTGCCGTTGATACTGACTGGAGAGGACTTGGCAATGTCAAGGGAAGCGGGTTTGTGATCAGAGACGAACTATCGCTTTACGATGCGGTAAAACGCTTTAATATACGCTTCAGTGAGGGTGAAGAAGAAATTCAATGTAATTGTTCTGAGATAATCTCAGGCCGTGGGACACCTCACGACTGCCCTTCCTTTGGTATTTCCTGCACGTCCCGCCATCCGGTTGGACCATGTATGGTTGCCCAGGAAGGGATTTGCTCATCATACTTTCGGTACACGTTTGGCAGAATTTAGTGCCTTATTCCGGAAAACCTATCATAAAAAACAAGAAATTAGGAGAGTGTATTAGAATTAGAAAGTTAAAGATACCACCAAGGCTCTTATCCAGTGACTCTAAAAAGTTTTCCGACTTGTCGGGTTAATCCATAAAAGCCACTACCAGTAATTGACCGTGTCGATCATGGCGGGGATCGGCTCCTTGTTTGTCAGTTTGAGGACTCCTGAGAATCATCACCGGGCAGAGGTTCATGGCGTATTACATATTCCGTCCAGGTCCACGGGCTGTTTTCTATCTGGGCACCAATCGTTTTGTTCATTCCATCTTCTACTTCCCATATCGGTCGAGCCAGCAGTTTAAAATGAGTACCGGGGCCGTCAAGTATGACTGAATAAATATCAGCAGATTTATCTAGACGTTTCGGCAGGTTGGAGATTGACAGGCCGAAACGGGAAATATCCTGCACTGTTCCTGTATAAAACCCTCTACCATCAGATATATCCGCTTCGATATGGGTGATTGTGATTCGAGGATGTTTTCTTTGATTCATAATGCCACCTGTGTGAGTTGCCCGATCTACTTCAGAACATTTGGCCTCCTGAAGCGGTGATTGTGGTCGATCATAATGCTTACCTCTATCAGTAAAGTCTAAATAGGAGTGCGACAAAAGTCAATGTCATGTTTTGATACGTTAATAATATGAGCATGATACAAAGACGCTGATATCGTTAAACCTGGTAGGGGAAGAAAAAAAGGGACAGTGAGATAAACAGACAGATCAGGGCGAGGACATCAAGCGTATTACCAAGGCCGCAGGGATTTCTGGAACGGTGCAGTGTTGCATGCGGTCCGGAGTCATTCTGCTCATTTAACGCTAAGCGTTTCTGTACCGGGTGATTGACAACTTCACCAACACCAAGGAACAGTAAAAAAAAGCCGAGCGCCCTGATTCCTTTGGCCTGAAGAATGTTTCCGGGAAAGAAGGTGAAGCTGACTGCAATAATCAACACACCACCCATGACGAGCAACACAAAAAAAGCCAGACGTACGGTTATGACCTTGAATCCCATACCTTATTATTTATCACGCTGATCCTGCAATCGCAAGCCTGCACCTGTCAATAGCTCCCCGGCTGTACAATTCGAAAATGAAAATACAAAGAGAAAAGCCGGGTGGAATCTTTGCCTGGAAAGGCACCGAATATCCAGTAGAATCTGTTAAATAACAGCTGGGATAACCATCAGCAATGAGTCACCGGTCTCTGTCGTACTTAACAAAAAGGTGAAATGGCCTGGCCTGAGGATAAGATTCCATTTGGAAATTTCTCCTCAGACCTTTTTTCTTTCTGGAAGCATCTGCAGTTTTGATGAGTCTGATTTATTTGCAATACACAGGACCCTGGAGATGGTGAGAATAGGAATCGTTTTTGTAGATTTTCAACCTGAGATGACGTATGGTTTAGACGGTTCTGTTAAATGAATAATTGCTTCTAAACGATTGATGGAGCAGATACAAAAGGAGATTGGAATGCCCCTCTATAACCGGGAGGATTTCAAGGATAATTGCGGTTTTGGACTCATTGCCCATCTTGACGGAGAGGCCAGTCACCGGCTTGTTCGTACGGCTATCGGTGCGCTTGATCGCATGGATCATCGAGGTGCTATTGGTGCTGATGGCAAAACCGGAGACGGATGTGGTTTGCTGCTCCAGAAGCCGGACTCTTTTTTTCAGGTAATTGCGGCTGAAAATGGGTTCAATCTCAGCAGCCGGTATGGCATCGGCATGATATTCATGGGGCAGGGATCGGATAGACTGGAGTATACCCAGCGCGTGGTTGAAGAGGAATTGACCAGGGAAACCCTGTCAGTTGCCGGATGGCGGGAGGTACCCATAGATCCGAGTGTGCTGGGTCAGATTGCCCGGGATTCTCTACCCGTTATTATGCAGGTTTTTATTAATGGTCCTTTCGGTTGGGGACCAAGAGATTTTGAACGCAGGCTCTTTATGGTGCGAAGACGGATCGAGAAGCGTATCATCGATGATCCTGACTTTTACATACCCTCTTTCTCGAATCTGGTTGTTGTTTATAAAGGGCTTTGCCGTCCTGGGGATCTCCCTCAATTTTACCGTGATCTCGGAGACCTGCGTTTGCAGGCGGCGGTCTGTCTCTTTCATCAACGGTTTTCTACCAATACCTTGCCCAAGTGGAAACTTGCACAGCCATTCAGGTATCTGGCCCATAATGGTGAAATAAACACCATTACCAGTAACCGGCAATGGGCAAGAAGCCGGTCGTATAAGCTGGAATCGCCGTTGCTCCCGGACATGCAGGATGCAGCACCATTTGTGGGCACCAGTGGCTCGGATTCATCTTCTCTTGATAATATGCTGGAAACGCTTCTGGCTGGGGGGATGGACCTGTTCAGGGCCTTCAGGCTTTTGATACCGCCCGCCTGGCAGAATCATCCATGGATGGATGATGATCTTCGAGCCTTCTATGATTTCAATTCAATGCATATGGAACCGTGGGACGGACCCGCAGGTATTGTCATGAGTGATGGACGGTTTGCAGCCTGTGGCCTTGATAGAAATGGTTTGCGGCCTGCCAGGTATGTTGTTACCAGTGACCGGTTGATCACCCTGGCCTCTGAGGTCGGTATCTGGGACTATGCGCCTGATGAGGTCATCGAGAAAGGCAGAGTGGGCCCGGGTGAACTGCTGGTAATTGATACCATGAATGGCCGAATCTGGAGGTCATGGGACATCGACAATGAGCTCAAGTCTCGTCATCCCTACAGGAGGTGGCTGGAAAAGAATAGTAAAAGCCTCATTCCAGCCGAAGAGCTCGATGAGGACAAGGCAGGGAAGCGGGGCCTTGATGACGACGAGCTCTTAACCCGTCAGAAACTTTTCGGTTACTCCATTGATGAAATGGACCAGGTCATCAGAGTACTTGGAGAAACTGGTCATGAGGCGGTGGCGTCCATGGGTGATGATACCCCGATGGCGGTTCTTTCCCATAAACCGCGATTGCTCTTTGACTATTTCAGGCAGCAGTTTGCCCAGGTGACGAATCCCCCAATCGATCCGCTCAGGGAAAAGCATGTGATGTCCCTGGCCACATGTATCGGCAGGGAGCAGAATGTTTTTAATGAGACGATGGGACACGCCAACCGGGTCCTTTTCAACTCCCCGATACTGGTATACAGTGACATGACTCAGCTCAAGAACCTGGAGGAAGAGCATTATCGCCATGTTTTACTTGACCTGAACTATAAACCTGAGATTGGCCTTGAGACAGCAATAAAACGGCTGGTAACCAGTGCCGTTAGAGAAACCCGGTCGGGTGCTGTTTTGATTATCCTTTCGGATCGAAAAATATCACCGAACCATCTGCTAATACCGGCTTCAGCGGCTGTGGGAGCGGTACATAACGGGCTTGCTGAGCAGAATTTACGCTGTGATGCTAATATCATCATTGAGACCGGAGCGGTTCGGGATCCGCATCATTTTGCGGTACTGATCGGCTTTGGTGCGACGGCAGTATACCCCTATCTTGTCTATGAAATCCTGGCCAAGATGGTTGATGACGAGATTATCAAATTCTCCCACCGGACAGTGATGGTCAACTACCGTCAAGGCATTAATATAGGGATGCTGAAGATAATGTCCAAGATGGGTATTTCAACCATCTCATCATATCGCTGTTCTCAGCTTTTTGAAGCGGTCGGTTTGTCCTCAGAGGTTGTTGATCTTTGTTTTAAAGGTGTTTCAACCCGGATTGAGGGTGCTGATTTCGATGATATCCAGGAGGCCAGTGCTCAGCGCGCCAGGTTGGCGTGGAAGTATCATAAACCAATGCTCGCTGCAGGGTTTTTCAAATATATCCATGGCGGGGAATTTCACGCCTATAACCCGGATATTGTAAACAACCTTCAGAAGGCGGTGCGCAGCGGTTCCTGGAATGATTACAAGGTGTATGCAGCGCTGGTGAATAACCGGCCAATATCGAGCTTGAGAGATATGCTGGATCTTAAAACGGACTCAAGGAAAATTCCGCTTGATGAGGTTGAGCCGGAAGAGAGTCTCTACCAGCGTTTTGATACTGCAGCGATGTCAATAGGTGCGCTCAGTCCAGAAGCCCATGAGGCACTGGCCATTGCCATGAATCGGCTTGGCGGATACTCCAACAGCGGGGAAGGCGGAGAGGATTCCGGCCGATTTGGAACAGAGCGTGTATCCAAGATCAAGCAGGTGGCTTCGGGTCGTTTTGGCGTAACACCTGAGTATCTGATGAGCGCGGAGGTAATCCAGATCAAGGTAGCCCAGGGCGCAAAACCTGGAGAGGGCGGGCAATTGCCTGGACATAAGGTGTCGTCCATGATCGCCAAACTGCGCCACTCTATGCCGGGGGTTACCCTCATTTCCCCACCGCCGCATCACGATATCTACTCGATTGAGGATCTGGCACAGCTGATTTTTGACCTCAAACAGATCAATCCCGATGCACTCATATCAGTGAAGCTGGTCTCAGAACCGGGTGTTGGAACAATTGCCACCGGCGTTGCCAAGGGGTATGCAGATATGATCACCATCTCTGGATATGATGGCGGAACCGGAGCCAGTCCTCTGACCTCTGTAAAATATGCTGGCAGTCCGTGGGAACTGGGGCTGGTGGAAACTCAGGCTGCCCTGGTTGAAAATGGTTTGCGGCATAAAATCCGGCTACAGGTTGACGGTGGCTTGAAAAGCGGACTTGATATCGTCAAGGCTGCCATTTTAGGAGCGGAAAGTTTTGGTTTCGGTACTGCACCGCTTATTGCGCTTGGTTGTAAATACCTGCGGATATGCCATCTCAATAATTGTGCTACCGGGGTTGCCACGCAGGACGAAACCCTGAGGCGCGATCACTTTTCCGGATTGCCCGAGATGGCCATGAATTATTTCCGCTTTCTTGCAAGAGAAACACGGGAATGGCTGGCATTTCTTGGTGTCAGGCAGCTGACTGAGCTGATCGGCAGAACAGACTTGCTGACGATCAGGGAGGGAGAGAACGTTAAACAAAAAAAGCTTAGACTCAAACCGCTGCTTGACTCCCCGAAACCTGCAGAAGGTACCGCACTTTTTAATCAGCAGCGTAATCCCTCCCATGATAAGGGTGTGCTCAATCGGAAGCTGTTTGAACATTTCTCTGCGGCGGTTACTGACCGGGCAGGTGGAGCCTGGAACTGTGAAATAAGCAATACCGACCGTGCTCTCGGTGCGCGGTTGTCGGGGCTTATTGCCAAGATGCATGGCAACAGGGGGATGGACTCCGACCAGATAACCGTTCATTTACAGGGGACGGCAGGTCAGAGTTTTGGGGTGTGGAATGCCGGTGGTTTGAAGCTGGTGTTAACCGGTGATGCCAATGATTATGTAGGCAAAGGGATGGCTGGCGGTATGCTGGTGGTTAAACCCCCCGCCGGAGTTGCATACCAGTCACACCAGGCTGTGATAATCGGTAATACCTGCCTGTACGGTGCCACCGGCGGTCGATTGTATGCTGCAGGAAAAGCGGGAGAACGATTTGCTGTCAGAAATTCAGGCGCTCGGGCGGTTGTCGAGGGTATTGGAGACAATGGCTGTGAATACATGACCGGAGGGGTTGTTACCATCCTTGGTGAGACTGGAATTAATTTCGGTGCAGGTATGACCGGTGGCTTTGCTTATGTCTTTGATGAGCATGAGGATTTTATCGAAAAGATCAACCCTGAACTGGTCGACGTGCTGCCGATGAAAGAGCAACATCTCCTTAAAGAACACCTGAGAGGGATCATCAGTGCTCACTATGCTGAGACAGAGAGTTCCCGGGCTGAGATGATTCTTGATGATTTCGGTGGTTATAGTGACCGTTTCAAGCTGGTGAAGCCCAAAGGGATGAGTGCTGAAGATCTGCTTGGAAAGCGCGGCCGTTCGGCCACTGAACTCCTGATGACAACCCAATAGGAGCCTGATATGGACCAGAATGTTTTTCAGTTTCTGGAAGTGGATCGTATTGATCCGCAAAAGAAATCGATGAGGACCCGAAGGGAGTCATTTGTTGAAATATACAAACTTTTTAACGAGAATCAGCTGCGAATGCAGTCAGACCGCTGTCTCGGCTGTGGCAACCCCTATTGTGAGTGGAAGTGCCCCGCTCACAATTATATCCCGGACTGGCTTAAGCTGGCGGGGGAGGGCCGGATTCTCGAGGCCGCTGAGCTTTGTCATCGTACCAACACCCTCCCCGAGGTGTGCGGCCGTATATGTCCGCAGGATCGACTCTGCGAGGGAGCATGTACACTCAATGACGAATATGGAGCGGTGACCATTGGCAGTGTAGAGAAGTACATTGTTGATACTGCATTCAAAATGGGATGGCGTCCAGATCTTTCAAAAGTTGTAAAGACGGGATTGAAGGTTGCAGTAATCGGTGCCGGACCGGCCGGTCTTGGCTGTGCCGATATCCTGATCAGAAACGGTGTCACGCCGGTTGTTTTTGATCGGTATCCTGAAATTGGCGGGCTCCTGACCTTCGGTATCCCCGGCTTCAAGCTGGAAAAAGAGGTTATGGCACTGAGAAGAGAAATTTTCCTGGAAATGGGTGTCCAGTTCAAACTGAATACCAATGTCGGCGACGATGTCAGCTTTCAGGACATTCTCGAAGAATATCCTGCAGTGTTTGTCGGGACCGGGACCTATGAATCGATTCGAGGCGGATTGGAAAATGAGGAGGCAGAAGGAGTCTTCGAGGCGCTTCCATTTCTGATTGGTAATATCTGCCATGAAAAGGAATATCAATACGAGCAGCAGACCTATCATTCCATGGCCGGTAAACGAGTTGTGGTCCTGGGAGGCGGGGATACTGCCATGGACTGCCTGCGGACTTCACTCAGGCAGGGAGCTCAGCGCGTGGTCTGTGCCTACCGCCGCGATGAACAGAATATGCCCGGGTCTCGGCAGGAAGTAAAAAATGCCAGAGAGGAAGGCATTGAATTTTTCTGGAATTTGCAGCCCCTGTCAATTGTCGTAGACCAGCACAATCGGGTGGCCGGAGTACGTGTTATTCGGACCAGCCTGGGGCCTCCGGATGATAAAGGCAGGCAGAGACCGGAAGAAATTGCCGGATCAGAGCATACTCTGGAAGCTGATGCGGTGATCATGGCCTTCGGGTTTAAACCGAGCCCCTGCGGCTGGCTGGAAGAGCACGGAGTCGACCTTGATCCACGAGGACTGGTCATAGCGCCGGAGAGCGGCCGATATCCCTTTCAGACATCTCGCGAGAATATCTTTGCTGGCGGAGATGCGGTGCGAGGCTCCGATCTCGTGGTTACAGCCATTGCCGAGGGCAGGTATGCCGGGGAGGCTATTCTCGATTATCTCGAGGTATGAGTCAATCAGTGTTCGAGCTCAATCCTGTTTTTTCATGCGGTTACTGTTGAGGAATGCTTTCAGATCGTCAATTTCCTCTAAGAGGCCGAAAACTGTAATTACGTCACCAGGAGCCAGTTGATGTTTACCCCGTGGGATGATAACCTTTCCTTCCCGCTTGATTGATACCAGGTTAACCTGCTGCGGCAGAGGCAGGTCTTTAACCTTCACATAACAGCAGGCATCGTCTTCATTGATCGCAAACTCAACAAAACCGGTTTCTGATGAGGAGCGCAGGGTCGTCTGCTGCTCTACAAGCTGTCCTCTTTGTTTGCGCACAACACCCACATCATATGCTCTTAAGATGTCAGAGCGGCTGATCATGCCAACCAGCCTCATGGTACCGTCCCGGGCAACCACTGGAAGTCTGGCTAAATCACGTGGCGACATTTTCTGAATAGCAACCCAGATCGGCTCGTCAGGATGAACGGAGATCGGCCCTTCAATGGCAAGGTCTTCGACCTTCATCTGACGGGGTTTGAAATTACTTTCAGACTGTGCCCGGTGAACGTCCTGCAGGGTAATAATACCCCAGAGTTTTTTGCCTTCAGTAATGACCGGAAAGCCCAGCAGGTTTGTTTCCTGGAACAGGGCCATCAGGTCAGATACAGATTGATTCTTGTTAATGCTTACCAGCCTGGTTCTCATAACTTCCTGAACCTTTACTCCCTGCATAATATCCATATCCCGTCCACCCTCGAAATGGATACCGCGTTTGGCAAGCTTCAAGGTGTAAATCGATTCAGGATGCAGCCATTGTGCGAGGTAGGTGGCGGTAATGCCTGCGACCATCAACGGAAGAATCATCAGGTAATCATTGCTCATTTCAAAGACAATGAGCATGGCGGTCAGCGGTGCCCGGGCAGTCGCTCCGAACAGTGCTGCCATGCCGACAAGGGCGTAGGCACCGGGTTCTCCTGAGATCTCAGGGAAGTAATTCTTGAAAATAATACCAAGAGCTCCCCCCAGCATTGCACCGATGAACAACGAGGGCGCGAATACGCCGCCCGAGTTGCCGGAGCCGAGAGTAAACGAGGTTGCCAGCGGTTTCAGGAAAACAAGGAGCAGCAGGATCCAGAGAGATGAGCCTCCTTGGAGAACCTCTTCGATGTAATGAAAACCGGAGCCGTACATAAAGGGCATCAGGATACCCTCGGTGGCGGGCAGTTGCATGAAGAGCATACCGCAGACTCCCAAGAGTGCGGCACCAACGGCAGGCTTGTAGACTTGAGGGAATTTCCAGTTATCAAAAACGTCTTCGGCTTTGTTGAGCATCCTGATAAACATAATGCCCACCAGTGCTGCCAAAAGACCAAGAATCAGGTAAAAAATCAGTGAAGTCGGGGATACCAGAGAATGAATGGGAACGGAGAATGCGGGCTGTGTTCCAAGAAATATCCGGCTGACAATTGATGAGGAAACAGCGGCGATGACAACGTTTCCAAATGAACGAACCTGCAGGTTGCACATCAGCACTTCTATTGCGAAAACAACACCGGCAATTGGTGCGTTGAATGTAGCGGCAATTCCTGCGGCCGCACCACAGGCAACGAGGTTTCTGATACGTTCGTCCGATAGCCTCAGAATCTGCCCGATGCTCGATCCCACTGCTGAGCCAACCTGAATAATGGGGCCTTCGCGTCCCGCTGAGCCGCCTGTACCGATGCAGAGCGCTGAGGCCGCAATTTTCGCAGCCGCCACGCGTGCCCGGATACGGCCGCCTCTGAGGATCAAGGCCTGCATGACCTCAGGAACACCATGCCCTTTTGCTTCCTGGGCAAAAAGAATCAATGGTCCGACAAGCAGTCCGCCAATCACCGGAACGATTAGATACACGAGTGAACCAAGAGCGGGCAGCAGTTCGGGGAGTTTCGAGTAGCTGAGGTACTGGATGGCTGCAATCAGCTTGATGAATAATACTGCGGCAAGGCCGGTACCTGCACCGATGATGATGGATAGAATAAAGAGCATTAATCCGACAGGAGGGGAGAACCTGTCGATATATCTGCTGAGAATTGTTTGTTTCGGGGTCATGGGGTATGCCTGTTACCAGCATGTATCTGGCACAATGCATGGTGAAAAGTTAATGTAATATTGCTTTAAAATCCCGCAACATATACGCATTGTAGCAAGATTGCTATGTTATTTTGTCCTGGATCATCGGTGATACCTTTTTTCAGGTTCTGCTCAGGGCTTTTCGTGCTTCCTGGCGAAGAATCATGTCCAGAATAACCAGTGAAGCCATCGATTCAACAATTGGTACCGCCCTGGGAACAACACACGGATCGTGCCTTCCTTTGGCCTGAAGTGTTACCTGGTCGCCATCATAGTTGGCAGTTTCCTGCTGCAGAGATATTGTCG
>RCNC010000061.1_pt1 | contig 52708 bp, 54 predicted proteins | sample 2041301 | NCBI WGS metagenome assembly RCNC01 (sample SAMN09708231, study PRJNA481090) | Marine sediment metagenome, whole genome shotgun sequencing project. | biome: marine sediment; feature: ocean; material: sediment; isolation source: Sewage treatment plant 13A marine sediment (STP13A) ...
AATAATTTTGCTTATCGTAAATTGCAATATACTTATATTGAAATAAAAAAATGAAATTACAATAGAAAAGTTCCTGCAAAATTCAAAATCTTATTCTTCCCTCAGAATATTTGCTGGATTTTCCCTGGTTGCTCTTAAGGTTTGCAAATATATGGTGATAAACAGCATGGCAAATACAAGTATAATAGATAAGAGGTAATCTATAGGGGAAATATCGATATGATAGGCGAAGTTTTGTAACCAATCAGAAACCCATTTATAACTAATTGGAATAGCAATCATAGTGGCAATTGCCAGGATCCAAATGTACTCCTTGCTTAATAGGATTACCAATGATTTCAGGTCAGCACCCAGGACTCTACGAATAGCCAGTTCTTTCAGTTTTCTTCTTAAGGCATAGGCAACAAGGCTAATCAATCCCATGAAGGAGATTACGATAGCAATGATCGTTAATAGACTGAGAAGTTCTAACTGTACTCGATCCTGCTTATAAAGCCTGTTAAAAAGTTCGTCAAGGAAATGGTATTCAAAAGCATATGGGAAATAATCATACCAGACATTTTCAATCTTGGTAATCGTATTTTCCAGGTCTTTTGTCTCTATTTTAATTAAGATATTTAATAGCCATAAAGGTTCAACTACCATTACCAATGGATCAACCTTATTCTTAAGAGATTCCTGATGATAATCCTTTATTACTCCAGTCACTGGGCCATACGCCAAAACAAAAGACCCAATAGACCAACTTATTTCCTGTCCGATAGCATCCTCTGGATTTTCCCAACCCAATAGCTTCATGGCTGTTTCATTAATTAAATATTTACGAGAGGCCTTAGCTAAATAGTCTTCAACACTGAGTTCGGCTGTAAACTCAGGAACCTGATTTAACACTACCTTTGATGAAAAGTTCTCTCCTGCAAGGAACTCTAATTCCATCATCTCGATAAAATCTGGGTCAATAATTTGGATGTCCATCATTGGAGCCTGATCTACATCTTGATTCAATCCCTTTACCAAAATTGGTCCCACATCTCTTATTTCACTCGATGGTACCTGCATGCATGCTGAAACTTTACTGATACCTGGTATTTCTTTAAGACGATTTTTAAAAACTGTATATTGGCTTGTTACCTTATTGGGGATTTCAGGAATAGCAATTATCTGATCAGGCTTAATTCCAAGGTTTATATTTTCAATATATTTAAATTGCCTGTTTGCGACCATTGCACTGCACATTAGGATAATAGTTGCACAAAACTGAATTGTAATAATTACTCTTTTTGTATTTATTTTATTTGTCCTGATTTTCATTGACCAACTATTTCCTGGCTTGATCGCTTGAATCACCTTAATCGAAGTTAAAACCAGGGAAGGAAGTATACCTGCTAACAATCCACTAATAAAGGCAATAAGAAATAAAGAGGGGATTAGAAGTTTCAGTGGTGGTAATAGAGATATTCCTGTTAGATTGCTGAAGGCCGGGAAGAAAAACATAGCTAATATAGACCCTATGACCATAGAAACTAAACTGTAAACTATAACCTCTATAAGGGACAAAAAAACAAGATTAGTTTTTGATGCACCTAAAACGCTGCGTACTCCTACTTCTTTTCCTCTACTCATGGCCAATGCTGTACTCAGATTGGTGAAATTTACAAGTGCAATGAGCCAGACAAATAATCCTACCCAGAAAAATATTTTAATATAGATTGCTTGGCCATTGGGTACTATTTCCCTTGCCAGATTAGATTCCAGATGGATATCTTTTATAGGCTGAAATGTAAATGAAACTAAGGATGAATCCTCTGGATCTGAATGAGATTTTATAAAGTCCGGTATTTTTTTTTCTACATCATTTATGGATGCTCCGTCAGCTAATAGAGTATAGATGTAGGCCCATCCCGAACGTTCTTCTTCATTGGCAAAGGAAAATAGTATATCTGCAGGTAGGTGAGTATTTGCTGGGAGATCTTGCATTACACCTGTTACCCGATAAACTTTTTCCTCTGCTGACCAATCACCAAGAACAATAATTTCTTCTCCAAGGATATTTGTCCTGGAGAAATATTTTCTAGCTACTGATTCTGTGAGAACAATCGAATTTGGATTAACAAGTGCTGTTTTAGGATCTCCTTCTATGAGTTGAAAGCTAAAAACTTCGAATACTTCATTATCTGTTACATAGGCATGTTCTGGCTTAAACCTTTTTTCGCCAATCCGAATATATTTTTGTTCCTTATTCTGGAAACGGATCAATCTTTCAATCTCTGGAATTTCTTCCGGGAGTTCATTTATATAATTTAGGGGAATTCTTGCAAAATGTATTTCGTAATCACTCTGTGTATTAACATGATAGGTAGGTCGATAGATTCGTTCTGCATTTATATGAAAAGATTCATAATTAGTTTCCTGATGAAGGTAGGCTATAACCAAAATCAAGGTGGCGAAGGCTACGGACAATCCTAAAACATTTAAACTTCCATAGAGCCAATTCTTTCGAAAATTTCGAAAAGCACTTTTGGTGGCAATGGATATGTGGTTTCGTAGATAACGCATGCTATTCCGGAATAAATATTGAATCTGAATTTAGCCTGAATTTTGATTTAAAAGTAAATAGTTATTAAAAGAAATACTATTATTATCTATCCTATACTTTTGACAATCTTTAGTTTGGCAAATTTAAGTAAGAGCTGTTTCTGTCCGTGTGAATGAAAGAATACGGTAGCTTTAATATTTGGATGATTTCCTTCAAGGTTAATAACTTTACCTTTCCCAAACCGTATGTGCTCTACTTCCATACCCGTTTGAATTTGGGAAGGATCACTTGATTTAAAATTGTCAGGCATAGGACTATCCTGACCAGTTTTGTATGCTCTTTTCCAATTTTTTCCTGTAGGAGGCGAAGCTTTTGCTGTTGGAGTGGGGGCTGGCCGGGAACTTCTTCTATTCCGAAAGCCTTGGAAAGGAGAAGAATCCTGTTCTTTTTCAATTAAATTGATGTCTGCATCGTCTGAAGGCCAATCAAGATATTCAGAATCTATTTCTTTAATAAATCGACTGGGTTTGCAGTAATTCACTACTCCCCACCGGTATCTTGAATTGGTATATGTAACGGTGACCTGTTCTTTCGCTCTGGTAATAGCCACATAAAAGAGTCTTCTCTCTTCTTCCAATTCACTCATACTGGCAGATGAAAAAGCTGAAGGAAAGAGTTCTTCTTCCACTCCTGCAACAAAAACATACTTAAATTCTAAGCCTTTTGCAGAGTGCACAGTCATTATCGATACCTTATTCTTGTCGTCATCCTTTTCATTATCAGCATTTGTTAACAAGGCTACATTTTGTAAATATTCACCCAATGAAATAAACCGACTTTCCTGTTCTTCAGATGAGATAAACTCTCGTATTCCGTTCAGCAATTCCTGAATGTTCTCATATTTGCTGAGTTCTTCAGGTGAGTTTGAATTATGTAACTCTTTTAATATACCTGTTTCAGTGGCTATTCTGAATGCCAGGTCATAGGCATCGGTTTTTTCAAGATCAGCAGCAAAATTGCTAACCATTGAAGCGAAGGATTTAAGTTTTGTTTTTGCGCCCTGATTTAATGAAATTGGATAGGAACCAGGATCAGCAACAATATTCCACATATTTATATCAGCTTCGTTGGCATAGGCTTCTATTTTCAGAAGAGTGGTTTTACCAATTCCCCGGGCAGGATAATTAATGATCCTCTTTAAAGCTTCATCATCATTTGGATTAATAATTAGCCGGCAATAAGCAAGTACATCTTTAATCTCTTTTCGTTGGAAGAATGATAAACTTCCATATACTTTATAGGGAATATTCCTTTTTCTTAGAGCTTCTTCAAATATCCTCGACTGTGCATTGGTACGATATAAAATGGCAAAATCACTATAGGGTAATTGCTGTTCAAGTATGGTATCCAGAATGGCATTTGAAACTAAAAAGCCTTCTTCAGTATCATTCTGAGCCCTCAGAACTGTTACTTTTTTACCTACTGCATTTTTAGAAAATATTTTTTTTGATATTTGGGCGCTATTTTTAGCAATCAGGCTGTTGGCAGCATTTACAATATTTTGTGTTGAGCGGTAGTTCTGCTCAAGTTTGTAAAGAGAATATTCAGGATAATCGTTTTTAAAATTCAAAATATTCTCAATTCTTGCTCCACGGAACGAATAAATACTTTGAGCATCGTCGCCAACAACAAAAACATTATGATGGATCTCCGCCAGGTTCTTTACAATGAGGTATTGCGCATAGTTGGTGTCCTGATACTCATCTACCAGAATGTGCTGGAACTGTTTTTGGTATTTTGCTTTTACTTCCTTAAAATCTCTGAATAGGATGTTAATGTTTAGAAGAAGATCATCAAAATCCATTGCTCCCGCTTTATAACAACGAGTTGAATATATTCTGAAAATATCGGCCATACGATCTCTTCGGCTTCTACGATCAGTTTCAGTTATTTCCGGATTATTCGTGTAAGCAGCAGCAGTAATCAGATTATTTTTTGCGGAGGATATTCTTCCAAATACTTCAGCAGGTTTATAAATCTTATCATCGAGTTGAAGCTCTTTGATAATTGTCTTTACCAGATTTCTAGAATCCTGGGTATCATAAATTGTAAAATTTGCAGGATAACCTAGTTTCTCGGACTCCAACCTAAGGATTCTAGCAAAAATGGAATGAAATGTCCCCATCCATAAACCCCTTGCCTGCTCATAACCCACGATCTTCATGATCCGGTCCTTCATTTCTTTGGCCGCCTTGTTTGTGAAGGTTAATGCCAGAATTGTATCTGGGGTGGCTCCGGACTTTATTAGGTGAGCGATTCGATTTGTTAGCACCCTCGTTTTACCAGAACCCGCCCCAGCTATTACCAGTGAAGGCCCTCCAATATTAATTACCGCTTCGCGCTGGGCTTTGTTTAATTCATTTAAATAGGCTTCTCCCATTGAGATTTTCAAATTTGAGCAAAAATAATACTTGTTTTATAACCTGATGGACAGAAAAGAGATTAGTTGAATAAAAGTTGTTAACATAAGTTTGGCAGAGAAATATTAAGATATTATTAGTTTTTTCCAGGAAAATTCCTTTGATTTTACTGCGTACAATTAGAACAATGCATAAAATTCACATGTATACAAAATAAACTGGATTTTTTTTGGTTATATTCACGTCTTCCCTTTTATTTGCGTTGTGTTGAAAATGATGAAAAGATTGTTAATTGGAGTTGTTATGATCTTGCAAATTAGTTTTGCAGGTAACTCTTTATTACATGCCCAAATTTTTGCTCCTGAAGCAAGCAAATCTATACCAACCCAGTATCCTAGTGGATTCTCCAGGATCGATACAATTTATGTAATTTGTCGTTCAGATGCCAACGGCGATGAACATACTGGCTCCCTTTCAGCCAGGCCTCCTATTGGATACTCCGGTGTTAATTTTATCTGGAGTAAATACAACATTGCAAGTAACAACTATGATGCTCCCTTTCATACTGATAACGGTGTGGATGAATCAACTGCCAATGATCTGACTTCCGGAGGTTTTCGTGTAAGAATTACAAATGGCGGTTCACTTGACAATTATTATTATGCCTGGCTCTTTGTTGATACACCTTATGTGGCCAACCAGATACAGAATTTTACATGTGAGTATCTGGCCATGAATGGATTTATCGGAACTGCACCCTTCTCATATTATGATCCGGGCAACAATGCTGAGGTATCTCTATTAAACGGATCAAAGTTTGAATGGACCGCAGATCCGCATACTGACCTACCTTATCCAACACTGGAATTAAATCCTGTTACATATTCCCCTCCTTATGAGGATACCTGGTTTTATCTGACTGTTACAGATAGTATGAGTTGTAATGATAGAGCTTCTTTGTTTTATGAGTCGATAAATGTAAAAGCAGACTTTGATGCAATACCGACCTCAGGTGAAGCGCCCTTAGAGGTTAGCTTTAATAATAAATCAATAAATGCCGTTTCATACAAATGGTTTTTTGGGAATGACACCACCTCAACCCTGGAACAACCCAATCCAAATATATATTATTTCCCTGATAGCTATGAGGTGGTTCTGGCTGCAGTGAGTGAGGCTGGATGTATTGATAGTTTGAGCTACAAGTGGATTGAGGTGGAACCTTCTTCACTGGATATTCCGAATGTTTTCACCCCAAATGAGGATGGTTATAACGATTATTTTTATGTTTCTTCGACTTCATTGAGAACTCTGCATGTAAAAGTATTAAGTAGAGAGGGTAAGAAAATCTATGAATTTGAGGGACAGGATGGAGACTTACAAGATTGGCAGGGTTGGGATGGGAAAGTAGGTGGAGGCCGGTATGCCAGCCCAGGCGTTTATTATTACATTATTGAAGCGCAGGGATGGGACTTTGTAGATTATCCGAGTAAGGTATATCGAGGTGCACTTCATCTTATCAGGGATAAACAGTAGTGAAATTCTTCATTAATCTGTTTTTTTTTGCTCCAATATCATATCGCTATAAGACTTGCCAATAAAATCACCTTCACGAATCTTAAATAGTTTAATATATTTTATGCATTGAGCATTCAGTTGATCTTCACTAACCTGAAGGGACTCATCAATGGCTTCAATTTCAAGGAATTTACCAAGTCCCTTAACATCATCGAGGTGGAACTTCATATTCTCAATAAAAAATATCTTTCTTTTTTTATCTACGATAGTTCTTACACCCAGGTTTCTCTTTAAAATATCTTTTAAGATGGTAACATCCCCTTGAGGCTTGTAAAGGAGTACTTCTGATTTTTTTAAGCCTTTTGTTTCAACCCTGTTGTATTGTATCAATGAAGTCTCGATGTTTCCCTCACGGAGTTTTAATCTTCCATCCGTTGTATGAAAGTAAGTGTCAATTTGATGATCAGTACCTGCAAACCTGGCTTTTTTTTCAAGAAGGATGTTTTCAATTTGTTCAGGGTTTTCACACCAAGCTTTTATTTCAATATTTAGAATGTTCATTACTCTTATAATTTTTTGCTGGTTTCAAGGATTGTATTAACATTTATCAAAACTACAAATAATGAAGTTAAAAGCTCAGTTTTTGTACTGAACCTAAATCTTAAGATGCTTCACCTTACATTACTTTGATATTTTGTTTAATATATTGTATATTACGGATAATTTATAAAACATAAAAGATTTGAATTATGGCAAGTATTTTAGAATTATTAAATAGTGATTTAGGCAAAACCCTAATAAGCGGAACAAGCCAACAATTAGGACAAAACAAGGCTCAAACAACCTCAGCATTAAATGCTGCTCTCCCCTTACTGCTAGGAGCAATGAAAAACAATGCAAAAACGCCTGAAGGTGCCTCTGGCCTTATGAATGCATTAGGGAATCAAAAGCATGATGGTGGTATCCTTGATAATTTAGGTAGTGTATTAGGAGGCGGAGCTATTGATGAAGATGTAATGCAAGATGGTGCAGGTATAATAGGACATATATTTGGGGGCCGGGAACAAAATGTAGCCAATGCAGTAAGTAAATCAAGTGGAATAGATATTGGATCATCAATGAATATCCTGAAAGTTGCAGCACCAGTATTGATGGGATATTTAGGAAAACAAACCCGGCAGCAAAACGTTTCCAACGAAAATGGAATTGGCGATCTATTGGGTGGTCTTCTTGGTGGTGAAAGTAGTCAGCAACAAAGTATGGTTGAAAAGTTATTGGATGCTGATGGAGATGGCAGTGTGATAGATGATGTTGCCGGTATGCTTCTAAATAGCCAAGGTAAAAAAAGTGGTGGACTAGGAGGATTACTGGGCGGATTCCTTGGGAAGAAATAACAGTTTGAATATAAGGAAATAAGAGAATAACAACAAACCCGGCCCCTTCACCGGGTTCTGGTTATCAATAGTTATCACTAATTTTAACACTGTTCTTTGAAAAGACATTGGTACGTTTACGGGGCTAGGATGTATGATCCGCAGATAGGCAGGTGGCATGTTTTAGACCCTAAGGCCGAAAAATATCTTGGGCTTTCTCCCTATAATTATGTACTCAACAATCCTCTTCTATTTATTGATCCTAACGGAGAAGATGTTCTTATTGTTTTTAATGGAAAATCTGGTAAAATGAGGATATATGATGACGGAGGAACCGCAAATGATTTTAGTGATGATATTCTGAAAGGCACTTTTGATGCTCACAATAGAACTGCTAGCAATTCCAATGGTAAGTGGGAGGATGGGATTTACTCAGTGAAAGATAAGAAAACTCCCAATATGCATGGTGAAGAATCAGATGAGAATGGTGTCAAGAAAGATTCAGATAATGGTAGTTATGGAAGTGGAGGAATCTATAGATCTGAAAACTTTGAGGAGACAGAGGGTGGAAAAATAAGAACCGGTATGGGCATCCATGCTGGTAGAGAGAATCAAGTTTGGGAAACAGGTAGAGTAACTTTAGGCTGTATACGAACTACACCTGAAGGATTTGATGCAATTGGGGAGGCTATTGATGATTCAGGTCCATTGTCAAGTATTATTGTTAAGAATAATAGAAAGTCAAAGAATACAAAAAAAGTTCGAGATATTCATCCTGGAATAAGTAGCTTTTGGATTAAAGCGAAAAAACAAGCGAGGATTAATAGCAAAGCAAGTTTATTCTTTAATAAAATTCTAAATGGAAATAGTAAAAACTAAGATTGTATTTCTACTAATAGTTGTTATTCTATCCAGTTGTAATAATACAAGTAAGATAGATGAGGATTCGAAAATTCTGAATTCTGAGCAAAAACAAAACGACCCTAAACCTGAATTTGATTCCTTAATGCATTCTGTGAGTGATTCAAGGGAAGTACGGGATGATTATTTAGATTCGTTAAATTCTATGACCAAAATTTGGTCTGCTGGCTCCATTCCGAACAAGGATATGATTCTGTTTTGTCTGCCAACTACAAACCATGAAGCACTAGAATATTACAACCTTGACTATTCGGACAATAAAGAAATTCGGGATGCCTTTTCTAAGACGAATTCTTACATTGAAGATAAATGTTCTACAGGGGATACAACATATCTAAGAAGATATTTTCTACTATCAGAATTTGTTGATGGATATTTTGCGGAAGTATATTTCACTAATGTGGAAGTATATATTGATAAATATTTAGAATATTTTTGCGACATCTACCTTCAGTTAGAGGGCACTAAAGTTGCTAGATTGCATGAGCTCTATAAAGAAAAATGCAATCAGTAATATTTCAAGCTGAATATTCTTGAAGAATCCAAGGGTATAATTAGTTTTGTTGAGGTTCTTTGATTTTAAAAAGTACTGGTACGTTTACGGGGCTAGGATGTATGATCCAGCACTGGGAAGATGGCATGTGGTGGAATGTTTATACAATTTAGCAGCACGGTATTGCTGGAAATACCGCACAAACCTAACCACCTTTACAGGTTAACAGGGAACCATCTAGTTTTTAACACTTACTAGATCATGGGATTACGAAAATAAAACCAGAAATCACAAATTGACCTGTTGTAGATACTCTTCAAATATTAATACTTTCTTAATGTCTTTCATACGGATCAGAAAAGGACGAACATCATTGGCCATTTCTTCCATATCGATTTCCTTTATTCTGCCAAGCATTGCATCCTTTAATTGTGTACCATTGGAGATGGAAGCTTTTGAATCCAGGAAATCATAATTCGGGCTAATGTTTTTACCAAGCAGAAATACAACATCATAAAAATCCCTCCCTTTGCTTTGTTTTCTTTCCAGTATAGTTAAAAATTTCTGTGCCAATAGTATATCCGTCGGAGTGACCTTGATCTCAGTAAAGACATCAAACTTGTTCAGAAGGTAAGACTCTGGCTGGAAATCAAAATGTTGAGCTTCAGTATCAAGTCTTATCAGGATCTTTTCTTCTTCGTGGCCTGATAATTTATAGTTGTAAAGTATTTTGGGAAACCTTATATAACAGTGATAAGCGCCTCGTTTTACATTACGAAAATCAACCTGGTAGCCTTCAAGTTGCAAACCATATTTAATGGATTCTGTGATTTCAGAGAACACATCATTTGAGATATTGAAATTGTCAAAATCAAGGTCTTCAGAAAACCTATTATTGTCATGAACAATTCGTAGAGCAGTACCTCCAATAAAACTAAACTGATTGGCATATTTGTTTTCAAATAGTATCTCCAGAATTTTATACTGAAGGTACTCCCTGAGCATAAATCTCTCAAACCCTTTTAAGCTGTCGGGATAATATTGCTTTATTTGTTCAAGATTAAGCATTCAGATAATTTAGAAACAGTTTTATACGGGAATTCATTATTTTCGATTTAAATACAGTAGAATATTCCATCAATTTATCTTTCTGTATTATTTCTTTAGCGACAAACTGATTAAATCTCAAAGCCTTAATTGATTTCAGGTCATTAATTTTATTGAAATAGAAGAAATCTAAAATTGCTTTTTCAGCCTCCGCCAGCTTAATATGATACTCGCCGAGTTGGATTATTCGGTATCCAAAGAACAATTCTTGTTTAATAGTTCTGTATTCATAATTACCAACTGGAGTTTCAAAGAGCATTGTTTTTCTTGTAGATACCGAGGTGTTCAGGAAAACAGCTTCCGGAATCAGGTTGTAATATGATAAGGCTGTTGCCAGAGAAATATAGGAGGGCTTATAGATCTTATTGGAGACATGCATCAGGAAGCTTTCATTGATATTTTTTCCCTGAAAATAATAATATCCGTTACGTATCTTCTTAATATAGTTCTTTGCCTGCCATTCAACCAGTCTCTTGGGATCAAATTCAGGTGCAACTTTTTTTATGTCTGAATAAGAAAATACAGAAAATGCAGATAAAGCTTCACGAAATTCCAAATAGTTCATTTCTTTTCCGTTTGTTGCTAAAAATAGCAATAAATAGAAATAAATCCAAATACTCTAATGTGTAATTCTTCAAACTAAAGAAGAATACAGCTGTTTTATAACTATTTTTCAAGTATAATAACCTCTTCTTAGAAACATTTGAATTTACTATATTTGACATGGTTCTTTGAAATAACCATTGGTATGGTTATATTATTAGGATTTAAACTACTAACAGAATAATCTTTTAATATGAAAACTCATTTTCAAGCTTATAGGATTGTATTGTTTTTTATTGCTTTGCAACTGATATCTAGCGTGGCTTACTGCCAGGAATCGAAGGACCCATTTGCCGGACTGGAAGATGAGAAAATTCTACCAATGTTAAAATACCTGCCACGTCAATATGGAGGTATGAATGTCCCATCTTCGGATGGACGTTTATTATATGACCTAATAATTGATAATGGATATAAACGGGGATTGGAGATTGGTACTTCCAATGGTTATTCAGCGCTCTGGCAAGGACTGGCATTCCAAAAAAATGGTGGTAGTATGATTACCCTCGAAATAGAACCAAAACGAGCTAAGGAAGCCCAGGGAAATTTCAAAAGTGCTGGCTTAGATGAAGTAATTGAATCAAGAGTTAATGATGCATTAAAGGAAATTCCCAAATTGGATGGCCAATTTGATTTTGTATTTATTGATGCCTGGAAGCCTGACTATATGCAGTACCTGGAACTTATTCGGGATAAAATGAAACCCGGAGGTGTAATAACGGCTCATAATGTTAGGAATGCCGGAAGGGATATGCAGGACTTTTTGGATGCCGTAAAGACAGATCCTGGTCTGGATACTAAAATTGTTAATAGTAGTAGCTCTGGCGTTTCTGTGAGTTTTGTGAAAGCTACAAAGAAGTAGGATAGTAGTGCAAATAGAAGAAATTTGTTTTCCTTATGAAGGTTCCTTCAATGGTTAAATGAATTTATTTGCACTGATAAAATCATGAACCTAAAAAGGAAAATAGGTCTTTTCCCAGTAACAAACATCGTTATTGCCAACATGGTTGGTACAGGGATTTTTGTTACTTCAGGCCTGCTCCTGGCGGATCTGAATAATCCGCTCGTAATGATTTTTCTTTGGCTGGTTGGAGGTTTAATGGCATTTTTTGGTGCCTTATGTTATGGTGAATTGGGTGCAGCCTATCCAGAGGCTGGAGGAGAATATATTTTTCTTTCAAAGCTTTTCCATCCTTTATTGGGTTTTTTAAGTGGTTGGGTTTCTTTTATAGTAGGGTTCTCAGCACCAATTGCGGCTGCCTCCATTGGTTTTAGTGAATATTTTATGCGTGCTGCTCCGGTTTTTCTAAGTTGGGGTGAGTTAATAGGTATTTCTGATCCGGAAAATACGAAAAGTATATTTTCTGTTCTTATTATTCTGATTTTCACCCTGATTCATCTCAAGGGGATAAAATTCGGTATATTGATTCAAAATGGCCTGACAGTATACAAGATACTCTTAATTGTAGGGTTGATATTTATCGGATTTGTTTTTGGTAAAGGAGATATTTCACACTTAAAACCTGTAGCCAGGTTCAATTATGATTTTAATGGTTGGAAGACTATTGGCCTGGCATTATTGTGGATTAGTTTTTCTTATAGTGGTTGGAATGCATCTACCTATATAGGTTCTGAAATTAAGAATCCCAGGAGAAATATTCCCTATTCTCTATTGCTTGGAACGGGTACTGTAATATTGCTTTATCTTGGCCTAAATCTTCTTTTCGTTTATGCCATCCCTACCACCGAAATGAAGGGCGTCTTATCCTTGGGTGGACTCGCTGTAGCTAACTTATTTGGGAAATCGTGGGAGCAGATCTTTTCCTTTCTGGTGGCACTGGCTTTATTCTCTTCTATTAGTGCATATATTATCCTGGGACCCAGGATTTATTTTGCAATGGCAAAGAAAGGCCATTTTTTCAAGTTTGCCTCAAAGATAAACTCAAAAACACAGGTACCAGGGAGGTCTATTATCCTTCAATCCTTTATTGCTATAGCAATGGTTCTAACCAGCACGTTTGATCAGATCTTGACTTTTATGGGTTTTTCGCTAGGGATATTTCCAATCTTAACAATAGTCGGTTTATTTAAGTTGAGAAGGCTGAGAATAAGCCAATATAAAATGCCCGGATTCCCATACATTGCTATAATCTACTTACTTATAGCTATTTCTATATTAATCTTAGGCTATTTTGAACGGCCACTAGAGTCGTCAATAGCAATAGGAATCGTAGTTCTTGGAATTCCTGCTTTTTACATCTTTACAGCGAAAAAAAATGAAACCTAAGAAACAAAATGTTACCCTTGGTCCTTAGGTTTAAAAATAAATTGATCGGATTTAAATTTATTAATAAAGATCCAAAAATATTTAAGAATTACTATTCCTTGAGGTTTGATGGAACTTCACCTGTTAGGCTACCAAGAAAGTCTACAATTTTATCAGTTTCTTCGTCTGACAATTCCTTGTTAAGTTCCACCCTGGCCATTATTACAACTGCCTCTTTTAAGTCCTTAATGCTCCCATCATGAAAATAGGGATAGGTTTTCTCAACGTTTCTTAAAGAAGGAACTTTAAAGAGGTATTTATCAGATTCATTTTGAGTTACATCAAATCTACCATTATCAATAACTTCACTTTTGGTCTGATCCCAATAATTTCCATATAGGCCAAATTTCTGAAACATATTCCCTCCTAAAACATTTCCAATGTGACAAGTTATGCAACCCGCATTAATGAAAGCATCGAGGCCTTCTTTTTCATTTTCTGTAAGTGCAGAAGTATTTCCCGCTAAATAATCATCGAATCTTGAGGGAGTTATTAATTCCCTCTCAAATGCTCCAATGGATTTTTGAATGTTTGGATAGGTTATGGGGTTGGGATCACCTGGGAAAGCCTTGGCAAATAATGTATTATATTCATCAATTGCTGACAATCTCTCGATTACCACCTCTTCGCTGGGCATGGCCATTTCAACAGGATTAAGGATTGGTCCTCCTGCCTGATCTTCAATGGTTTTTTCTCTTCCGTCCCAGAATTGTGTTGTATGAAGGGCTGCATTTAATACAGTTGGTGAGTTTCTGGTACCCAATCCGCCATCATTCCCTGGTGAGGTTGGCAAGTTGTCAACTCCGTAAGTGTCAAGATTATGACAGGTGTTACAACTTTGCGTATTGTCTAATGACAAACTATTGTCAAAATACAATTTTTTCCCAAGTGCCACTAAATCCTTCGAAATTTTATAGTCACTGGGTTCTGCGATGGCAGGAAGTGTCCCAAAAAGGGCTTTTGCCTTATCCATTATTGGGTCTGAAATTGCCTGTTTTTGGCTGTTGGTATCTTCACTTTTTTCGGAACTCGGAGTGCATCCAAATAGAAATGTAAGTGCAACAGCATAAAGAATAACTTTTTTCATGAGGTTTAATTTTGAAGGGTTTAATAATTGAGCATAAAGGTACAGATTATGGATAAAACTAAGAACTGATAATAAAAAAAAGCGCTCCGAAAGAAGCGCTTTAATATATGATATAAAAAGTTTATTCTTTTTCCTGTTCTTCTTCATAGGCCTTAAGGAGGTCATTTTGTAAATCTCCCGGTACTTGTGTATACTCTGAAAATTTCATTGAATACATAGCCCTACCATTTGTAAGTGAACTTAATGCAGTAGAATACTTATTCATCTCCGCAAGTGGTACTTTCGCAGAAATTTTCTCAAAGCCCTTTTCGCTGGTCATTCCTAATACAATTCCACGCCGCCCCTGTAGATCACTCATTACATCTCCCATTCTGTCAGCAGGCACAAAAATCTCAACTTCATAAACTGGCTCCATGATTTTAGGGCCAGCATCCTTAAATGCATTGCTAAAAGCATTCCTCCCGGCAAGTTTAAAAGATATTTCGTTTGAATCAACCGGATGCATTTTCCCATCGTAAACGGCAACTTTAATATCTCTGGCATAAGAGCCAGTAAGTGGACCTTCTTCTATTTTTTCCATAATCCCTTTCAAAATAGCGGGAAGGAAACGAGCATCAATAGATCCACCTACAATACAGTTATAAAACACAAGTTTACCACCCCAGGGAAGATCAGTCACGTCTTTATTCCGCACATTAACTTTAAGATCTTTGCCATTTACTTTATATATCTTTGGATCTGGTGCTTCTTCATTATAGGGCTCAATTATCATATGGACTTCTCCAAACTGGCCAGAACCACCCGACTGCTTCTTGTGGCGATAATCAGCTTGTGCTATTTTAGTGATTGTCTCGCGATACGGGATCTTTGGAGCAAGGAATTCGGCTTCAACCTTGAAAATATTGTCCAGGTGCCATTTGAGAATATTTAAATGATATTCTCCCTGCCCATGAATAATTATTTGCTTTAACTCCTTGGAATATTCAATAATAATGGTTGGATCTTCTTCATGCATGCGGCCTAACACTTCTCCAAGCTTTTCCTCATCACCTTCATTCAAGGTTTTTATGGCTGCCCTGAATTTTGGTTCCGGGAAATTGATGGAATCAAATGACCATGATTGCCCGGAAGCATTCAGCGTATGGTTTGTTTTGGTACTTTTTAACTTAACAGCAGCACCAATATCTCCAGCGAACATTTTATTTACTTTCTCCCTTTTCTTACCAGCTGAAACGTAAATCTGTGAAATTCTTTCTTTATTGGATGTGGTAATATTTATCAGGTCATTCCCTTCAGCAATAGATCCAGACATAACCTTAAAGTAGTTTACCTCACCAATATGTTCTTCGATTGAAGTTTTAAAAACAAAGAGAGATGAAGGTCCAGATGAATCACATTTAACTTCATCACCTTTTGAATTTACTGGAGATGGTATATCATTTGGTGCCGGTAAAGCATTTACAACAAACTCCATTACTCTGGCTACACCCATATCATTTTTAGCAGAGGCACAAAACACAGGGAAGATTCCTCTTTCGATCAAACCTAACCTAATTCCTTTCCTCATTTCATTTTCTGTAAGTGAGTCGTTCTCAAAGAATAACTCCATGAGGCCTTCATCATTCTCCGCTGCTTTTTCAACCAATTCATTGTGTAATTCTTCGGCTCTGTCTTTATGCTCCTCAGGGATGTCAAGTATTTCAGGTTTACCTCCTTTTGCAGGATACTTTAACATCTTCATTTTAATTACATCCACAATTGAATTAAATCCTGTTCCTTCATTAACAGGAAATTGAACCAGGACAACGTTGTGTCCAAATCGTTCTTTCATCAGCTCAACAGCTTTTTCAAAGTTTGATTTTTCATTATCAAGGCCATTGACAACAAAAACAACAGCTTTTCCAGCTGCATCAGAATGACGGAATTGAATATCAGTACCTACTTCCACGCCATTTTGTGCACTTACCATCATTAAACATGTATCGGTAACGTGCATAGAGGAAATGACTCCACCTACGAAATCATCTAAACCGGGTGTATCCAGAAAATTTATTTTATGATCATTGAATTCCGAAAATAAAACAGTTGAGAAAATAGAATTTTCATTCTCATGTTCTATTTCATTATAATCCGAAGCGGTATTTTTATTCTCCACATTACCTCTTCTATCAATCACTCCGCCATTAAAAAGCATGCATTCAGCAAAGGTGGTTTTACCTGAACCGGAATTTCCTGTCAATACAATATTTCTAATCTGCTCGGTCTGGTATGTTTTCATAATATTTTAATTGTTTAATATAGAAATACTCAATTTTTTAGCGAACCAAAAATAATAAAAATTTGCTAAGTACAGAAAGAAAAAAACATGTTCTCATATCATTTTAGTTTTAGGGTATTTTTTATTTTTCAAAAGAATGATTCATCAAGGTTAAATATTTCTTACTTTTAAGCTTTATTAATACAAAAACCTCAAAAGATACATTATGAATCGTCGACATTTTGTCAAGAAATCAGTTCTTACAAGTTCCTTATCAGTTGCTGCTGGTAGTACACTATTAGCAGCCACCGGTGTGCTAAATAATGAAAAAGGAAAGCCTGAGAGTGCTAAAGGGAAGTTTAACATGAAATTTGCACCCCATTTTGGGATGTTTAAAAACCACGCCAGCGAATTATTAGATCAAATTCAATTTATGGCAGATGAGGGGTTTAGAGCCATGGAGGACAATGGAATGAAGGGGCGTACAGTTGAGATGCAGGAAAAAATTGCATCGAAAATGACTAAGCTTGGGATGGAAATGGGTGTTTTTGTCGCTCATACTATTTACTGGAATGAACCAAATTTGACAAGTGGAGATGTAGGCAAGAGGGAAGAATTTTTAAAAGAAATTAAGGAGTCGGTTGAGGTTGCGAAGAGAGTGAATGCAAAATGGATGACGGTAGTACCTGGCCATATTGACATGAGGAAAAAAATTGAATACCAGACAGCCCATGTAGTTGAGTCTTTGAAGCAAGCATCAGAAATTCTTGAACCTTATGGTTTGGTGATGGTCCTCGAACCACTTAATTTCTACAATCACCCTGGCTTATTCCTGGAGCGTGTTCCTCAGGCTTATGAGGTTTGTAAGGCTGTTAATAGTCCCTCATGCAAAATACTTGACGATTTGTACCATCAGCAAATTACAGAGGGAAATTTAATACCAAACATTAATTTAGCCTGGGATGAGATAGGGTATTTTCAAATTGGAGATAATCCTGGCAGGAAAGAACCAACCACTGGTGAGATAAATTATAAGAATGTTTTCAAATATATTCACGAGAGAGATTTTAAGGGAATCTTAGGGATGGAACACGGAAATTCCATTCCCGGAAAGGAAGGAGAAATCGCACTTATTGAGGCTTACAGATCTGTTGATGTATGAAAAAGCGTAACCCGGATTCCGGGTTACACCTTTCATTCTTTCTTATTCTTTAGCGGCAGACCCAGGAACCGGAATATGTGGAGTCATATCCATTGGTCCCATTACATAGGTTTCAGGTCCGAGTTTAATATCAGAATTCATCATCTCTTCCCATGTTACGGCTTTCCCTGTATAGGCTGATATTCTACCCATAATGGCACACAATGTCGAAGTGGCAACATTTTCTGCTTCATTAATGGGCTGGTTTGTTCTGATCGCAGTAACTAAGTCAATGTGTTCCTGTACATATGGACTTATTTTAACACTGGTTAAAGGCTCACCTTCTGGGTTTAAACCGTAATCATATTTCCAGCTGGGAGTTCCATCCACATTTAAAGTTTCATTTTTGCAATTTGAATATCCGTTGGTGCCACGTATATATTCTGAAACGCTATTGGTACAATCATTTATTTGGCGGCACATGCTATGTACATGCATGTCTCCATCATATACAAAATCAATACTGAAATTATCATATTGATCTCCAGTAATTCTCCTTTGCCTACTCCCGAATCCCAGCGCTTTTACCGGATGTTTTCCACTAAACCAGTTAATTACATCAATATTGTGAACATGCTGTTCAACAATATGGTCACCTGATAGCCAAATCCAGTTTACCCAGTTGCGAATCATCCATTCCATATCTGACCAGCCTGGTTGATGATTTTTGTGCCAGAGTTTGCCACCATTCCAGTAACAGGTTGCTGATACTATATCACCAATACCACCATTCACCACTTGCTCGTAGGTTTTAAGATAATCTCTTTGGTGTCTGCGCTGGGTTCCGGCAACAATACATAATCCTGCAGCTTCAGCTTTTTTCCCAGTAGCCATAATTGATCGTGCTCCTACTGGATCAACAGCTGCCGGTTTTTCCATAAATACGTGTTTCCTGGCCTGAATGGCCGCTTCGAGATGGTCTGGACGAAAAGCAGGTGGGGTAGCAAGAATTATAACATCTACACCAGATTCAATTACTTTAATATAGGCATCGAAGCCAACAAAACAATTTTCATCTGCAACTTCATTATCCCTTTCTTCAATTAGCTTTGCTCGGGTTTCATCAACTCTATCTTGAAAAACATCACACAAAGCAGTCACCTGAAGGTTTGGACCTGCATCTAGAAAATTTAGTGCAGCACCTGAACCCCGGCCGCCACAACCAATCAGGCCTGCTTTTAATACAGGCCCATCCGGTGCAGTATCAAGTGGAACGGGGATTACGATTTTCTCAGTATTACTACTGCTACAGGATGAAATAATTCCCTGAACACCCAACGCTCCTACTGTACCAACTGCCACAGCATTGCCAAGGAATTTTCTTCTTGATAAATTGTTTTCTTGATTTCCCATTTTTTTAGAATTAAAAGATTCATATTAGTAATTAAAGTTTTATTTCGGGGTTGAATTAAAAATATTTCCATCAGGTTCACAAACGACTCTAAACCCTACAAAGTTACAGTCAGAATACCACCAGATACTTTTAGGTATTTGAGGATCGGTCAATAGCCATTCTTTTGACTCTGTATTAGACCTGGCGGCTGAACGAATTAGCTTTGCATTACTTTTGAAGGATCCTCCCCGAACTACATGTTCTTCCCCTGATAAGGGGCCTTTAGGGTTACTCAAATCTTCATTGGATAATTTTGAATATAATTCAGGTGAATACCAGTCAGAACAAAATTCACTCACATTTCCCATCATATTTATTAGGCCAAATGGATTTCTCTCCATGCCATCTGGCTCCCTGGTTTTGCCCTGAGAATTTCCCGCATAAACTACATATTTATCAACCTCGGGGTTTCCCTTTTTAAATAGTCTTGAGAACATGTTTTCGCCTGTGAATTGCTTGGGTGTGATATTAAAAAAGTTTACAGTTTCTGTTTCTCCACGGCAGGCATATTCCCATTCTGCCTCTGTAGGGAGCCGGTACTTTTTTCCTGTAGTTAATGATAACCACTGGCAATAGACTTCAGCAGCATGATGAGTCATTGTAATTGCAGGCCTGCTTCCCATTCCCCAACCCTGGTCTGGTGGGCCATACGGTGGAGTGGCACCAGTTATAGCATCTGCGGTCGTAGCTAGTTCTGATACCCCTGTTGTTTCGGGAGGTCTTCCCTCTGAGGCTGTTTGCTTATAAAAAGCCAGGAATTCATCCCAGGTAACTTCAATTTTGCCCATAAAGAATGGACTAATTTGGATTTCTTTTCTGGGTCCCTCGTCAGGCTTCCTAAATTTTTCATTATCAGGACTGCCTATCTTAAAACTACCTCCTGGAATAGCAATCATATCAAATTTTACACCTGTTCCAGGTATAAATTCAGTGAAGTTTGTGAAGGAACTGATTATAGCCGGATCGGTAAAGAATTCAATATCTTCAATAGTTTTACCAAAGGCTATATTTTTTGAATGAATGGCATTTTCATCATAATGTCCGACATACTTGTGGCAGTTAATACAATGAATTTGATCCGGAATTTGCGTATAATATAGGTGTGCTTCATTCCCCTCTTTTGTTAGTTCAAGAGGGAAGAGATTTTGGTGACAATTTACACATGATTCTTTGAACGTGAATTTAACAGCATGCTCAAGTTTTGATTTTTCCTCCCAATCGATTTCTGAAGGATCTTTAAAGATTTCTCCATAGGCATCTTTGGCTCCGAACTTAATTTTATTAGTTAAATAGGCCAATCCAGGAGGAGGAAGGTGGCATTCAACGCATTTTATGACAACCCCGCCTTTATTATCATAATGAGTTGACAGCTTCCATGATGTTGTTGAATGTGGATGACTATGACATGATGAGCAATATTGATTGGTTGAGGTGGCTACAATAGCCTTATTTGTTCCTAGAATTACAAGGATGCCGAGGAGGATGCCTGCCAGAAATATATATTTCCCACGACCTTTCTTTAAATAGTTCTTATTTTTTTTCATTCAATTAATAGGATCAAAAACAGAAATTTTCAGGGTGCAAAATAATTTTTTATACAATATATAATAATGATAAAATTCATCAATCCTTCAGGGCCGATATTAATAGATATCTGGCCAGACTTATAATAACTATTGACAGGCTATCTAAATGCTGGCTATTGTGTTGAGCAAATAAAGATACATGAAGTTTTACTTTTTACAAACCATTCATATGTATATAATATATGTGTAGTGTAGGCTTGTCAATATTTCCTAAAAAAAATATAGAATTTGAGTTTTTTTTTAAAAAAAATAATACCTTTGCAACCCAATTTGTGAATTACATTTATTAAACATAGTCTATATGCCTACAATTCAGCAGTTAGTAAGAAAAGGACGCAAGAAAATAGTAGAAAAGAGTAAAGCTCCGGCTTTGGATTCTTGTCCTCAAAGAAGAGGTGTTTGTGTAAGGGTTTATACCACTACACCTAAGAAGCCAAACTCGGCGATGAGGAAGGTAGCCAGGGTAAGGCTTACAAATGGGAAAGAAGTGAATGCTTATATTCCTGGTGAAGGTCACAATTTACAGGAACACTCTATTGTCTTAATTCGTGGTGGAAGAGTAAAAGATCTTCCAGGAGTAAGATATCACCTTATCAGGGGTGCTCTGGATACTCAGGGTGTAGATGGTAGGACTCAAAGAAGATCAAAATATGGCACTAAAAAGCCAAAGAAATAATATTGAAAATTAATTCAAGAAGATAAAAAGATGAGAAAATCCAAACCTAAAAAAAGGATATTGTTACCTGATCCGAAGTATAAGGAACAGTTAGTAACCAGGTTTGTAAACAATCTTATGCTGGATGGTAAGAAAAGTATTTCTTATACAATATTCTATAAAGCACTTGATATTGTGGATGAAAAAACCAAGAGTGATGAAAAATCTCCACTTGAGATATGGAAAAAAGCTCTTGAAAATATAACTCCACATGTTGAAGTAAAAAGTAGAAGAGTTGGAGGTGCTACTTTCCAGGTTCCAATGGAAGTGAGAACTGATAGGAAAGTCTCTATTAGCATGAAAAACCTGATTCTTTTTGCGAGGAAAAGAAGTGGTAAAGATATGGGAGAGAAATTGGCATCTGAAATTGTGGCTGCTTATAAGGAAGAAGGTGGAGCCTTTAAGAAGAAGGAGGATACTCATCGGATGGCTGAAGCGAATAAAGCTTTTGCTCATTTTAGATTTTAATTTGGTTGAGGTAGGAAATAGGTAATGAGTAGCAATTTAAATAATACAAGGAACATTGGGATTATGGCCCATATCGATGCCGGTAAAACAACTACCACTGAAAGGATATTGTTTTACACAGGCCGGACTCATCGTATTGGTGAGGTACATGATGGGGCTGCTCAAATGGACTGGATGGTGCAGGAGCAGGAGCGGGGAATAACCATTACATCTGCTGCTACCACCACATTTTGGAAATACAATAACGAGGAATACAAAATTAATATCATAGATACTCCCGGGCACGTTGACTTTACGGTAGAGGTGGAGAGGTCTTTAAGAGTATTGGATGGAGCAGTAGCTGTCTTTTGTGCTGTCGGTGGTGTTGAACCACAATCTGAAACAGTTTGGAGACAAGCAGATAAATATAAGGTTCCACGGATAGCATTTGTTAATAAAATGGACCGTGTAGGTTCTGATTTCTTCTCGGTAGTTCAACAAATTAAGGAGAGATTGAATGCAAATCCTATTCCGCTCCAGATCCCGATTGGCCATGAAGATGCCTTCAAGGGAGTTATTGATCTTATTTATAACAAAGCTGTTGTCTGGCGTGAAGATGAAGAGATGGGGACAGTATACGATTTGGTAGATATACCAGAAGAACATATTGATGAAGCTGCTGAATGGAGAGAGAAATTAATTGAAGCAGTGGCTGAAACAGATGACACATTGCTAGAAAGATATTTTGAGGATCCAGAATCAATTACTCCTGAAGAAATGCTAAGTGTCATACGGCAGTCAACTATTGAGCAGACAATCGTTCCGGTGATGTGTGGATCTGCATTTAAAAACAAAGGAGTACAAAGGTTGCTAGATGCAGTTATAGCATTTTTGCCAAGCCCACTTGATGTTGGCAGTATTACTGGGACAAACCCTTCACATGGAGATTCTGAGGTTACACGTAATCCTGATCCCAATGAACCATTAGCAGCTCTGGCTTTTAAAATTGCTACTGACCCTTTTGTTGGTCGATTGGTTTTTTTTAGAGTTTACTCAGGTGTCCTTGAGGCAGGTGGTTCAGTTATGAATGCACGCACTGGTAAGCGGGGTAGGATAAATCGTTTATACCAGATGCATGCTAATAAACAGAATCCAAAAGAGCGTATTGAGGCGGGTGATATTTGTGCAGCTGTTGGCTTGAAAGATATGAAGACTGGGGATACAATTTGTGATGCCAAGAAGCCAATTTCTCTTGAGTCAATGGATTTCCCTGATCCAGTAATCGGAATAGCTATTGAGCCAAAATCACAACCAGATGTTGATAAGTTAGGGATTGCCTTAAGCAAACTGTCTGAGGAAGATCCTACATTCCAGGTGAAGACCGATGAGAATACAGGGCAAACTGTGATCAGTGGAATGGGTGAATTACATCTTGAGATTTTAGTTGACAGGATTCACCGTGAATTTAATGTTGAGTGCAACCAGGGTACACCACAGGTGGCATATAAGGAAGCATTGACAACACCTATCACACATCGTGAAATATTTAAGAAGCAAACTGGAGGAAGAGGTAAATTTGCCGATATTATCGTTGAATTAGGCCCAGCCGATGAGGGCGAAGTTGGTTTGCAATTTATTGATCAGGTAAAAGGGGGGAATATACCCAGGGAATATATACCTGCAGTAGAAAAAGGCTTTAAAGCAGCCATGAGCAATGGCCCTTTAGCTGGTTACCCAATTGATAGTATGAAGGTAATCCTGAAAGACGGATCATACCACCCGGTTGATTCAGATAGTCTGTCTTTTGAACTGGCTGCTAAGATGGCTTTCAGGAATTTGGCAAAAAAAGGAAACCCGGTTATTCTTGAGCCAATTATGTCAGCTGAGGTAGTTACACCCGAACAATATATGGGTGACGTTATTTCAGATTTTAATAAGAGACGCGGACAGGTAGAAGGAATGGTCTCTAAATTGGGAGCTAGGGTAATAAAAGCAAGAGTACCGCTGGCTGAAAAATTTGGTTATGTTACGGTATTGAGAACATTAACTTCTGGAAGAGCAACCTCAACTATGGAATTTTTACATTATGATGAAGTGCCTTCAGAAATTTCAAAAAAGATAATTGAGAAAGCAAAAGGAACTTTAGAACACGTTTAATAATATTTGAAAGAATGAGTCAGAAGATCAGAATCAAGTTAAAGTCCTATGATCACAACCTTGTAGATAAATCTGCAGAGAAGATCGTAAAGACAGTGAAGTCTACAGGGGCGGTAATAAGTGGTCCAATTCCACTACCTACACATAAAAGGATTTTTACTGTGCTTCGCTCTCCATTTGTAAATAAGAAGTCCAGAGAACAATTTATGGTTGCTTCCTATAAAAGATTGCTGGATATCTACAGCACAACTCCCAAAACCATTGATGCGTTGATGAAACTGGAGTTGCCAAGTGGGGTAGAGGTTGAAATTAAAGTTTAATTGAGGAAAAAATATTTAAAATGCAGGGATTAATTGGAAAAAAGGTTGGAATGACCTCAATTTTTAACGAGGAGGGAAAAAGTGTTCCCTGTACGGTTATTGAGGCAGGCCCTTGTGTGGTTACACAAATAAAAACCTTGGAGAAAGATGGTTATGAAGCTGTTCAGCTAGGCTATGATGAGAAGAGAGAGAAGAATACAGTAAAAGCTATGATGGGTCACTTCAAGAAAGCTAGTACAACACCAAAGAAGAAGTTGGCAGAGTTTTCCGGATTCGGTGATACAGCTGAGTTGGGCAAAGTTCTTACAGTTGATTTATTTGGAGATGACAACTGGTTAGATGTTAGAGGTTATGCAAAAGGAAAAGGTTTTCAGGGTGTCGTCAAACGTCATGGTTTTAGAGGTGTTGGTGACCAAACTCACGGTCAGCATAATAGAAATAGAGCTCCTGGTTCTTTAGGTGCCTCCTCTTATCCTTCAAGAGTTTTTAAAGGAATGAGAATGGCAGGTAGAATGGGTGGTCAGAAAGTTATGGCTATCAGTTTACGCGTAATGAAAATTGTCTCAGACGAAAATTTATTGATATTAAAAGGATCTGTTCCTGGTCCTAATGGTTCATACTTAATAATTACCAAGTGATGAAGGTAGCTATATATAACATAGAGGGAAAAGAAACCGGTAAGCAAGTTGATTTGAATGAATCAATATACGGAATCGAACCTAATGATCATGCCATATATCTTGATATTAAACATTATATGGCCAATAATAGACAAGGTACTCATAAATCCAAAGAGAGAGGCGAGATTAGAGCCAGTACAAGGAAGATAAAAAGACAAAAAGGTACTGGAACAGCTCGTGCAGGCGCTATATCTAACCCATTATTCAGGGGTGGCGGTCGTACTTTTGGTCCAAGGCCAAGAACTTATGATTCCAAATTGAATAAAAAACTCAAGAAGTTGGCCAGAAAATCAGCTTTATCATATAAGGCAAAAGAAAACGGGTTAATTATTCTTGAAGATTTCAACTTAGAGGCGCCCAAAACAAGCGAATTTGTTAGGATTAGCGACAATTTGAAGATGAGTGATAAAAAAACGGTTTTTGTTTTAAATGATTCAAATAAAAATATATATTTGTCTTCGCGAAATTTGGAGCAAACCAAAGTTGTAATAGCCTCAGAATTAACAACATACGATATAGTAAATGCTGCGGCTTTAGTATTGTCAGTAGATTCAATTGAGGTTTTAGATCAGATTTTAAGTAATTAAGAAACATTTGAAGCATGAATATTTTACTAAAACCTCTCGTAACTGAAAAGATGATTTCTCAAAATGAGGAGTTAAATCGATTCGGTTTTTTAGTGGAAAAAAAGGCAAATAAGATACAGATTAAAAAAGCTGTAGAAGAAATGTATGGAGTAACTGTTGAGTCAGTTAACACTATGACTTATGGAGGGAAGGTTAAAAGTCGGATGACCCGTGGTGGGGTTCAAATTGGCAAAACTAACTCATTTAAGAAAGCAATTGTTACACTTGCTGAAGGAGATACGATAGATTTCTATAGCAATATTTAGATAGATTATCATGGCAGTAAGAAAATTTAATCCTGTTACACCAGGTCAGAGACAAAAGGTTGCAGGTACTTTCGAGGAGTTAACTAAATCAACTCCTGAGAAGTCATTACTTCGTCCAATTAAAAAATCAGGTGGTCGAAATCACCGTGGTAAAATGACGATGAGGTATATGGGTGGCGGTCATAAGAGAAGATACCGTGTTATCGATTTCCTTCGGAATAAGGATGGAGTAGCTGCAAAAGTAAGTAGCATTGAATACGATCCAAATCGTACCGCTAGAATAGCATTGCTGGTTTATGCAGACGGTGAAAAGAGATATATAATTGCCCCAAATGGACTGAAAGTTGGTCAAACTCTCGAATCAGGAAAAGGCGTACCACCAGAAGTAGGGAATACACTGTTTCTGTCAGAAATTCCAATGGGTTCTGTAATTCATAATATTGAATTGCAACCTGGAAAAGGTGGAATGTTGGCGCGTAGTGCTGGTACATCTGCACAACTTACTAGTAGAGATGGAAAGTATGCCATTGTGAAGTTGCCCTCAGGAGAATCTAGAATGGTATTGGTAACTTGTAGAGCAACCATTGGAGCGACCTCAAATTCTGACCATGGCCTGGAGGTCTCAGGTAAGGCGGGAAGATCCAGGTGGCTGGGTAGGAGACCAAGGGTACGAGGTGTTGTTATGAATCCTGTTGATCACCCAATGGGTGGTGGTGAAGGAAGAGCATCTGGAGGCCATCCCAGGTCCAGAAAAGGTCTTCCAGCAAAAGGGTATAAAACAAGAGCCAAAAGGAAGTATTCGAATAAATATATTGTTGAAAAACGGAAAAAGCGTTAAAACTGAATAATAGTTAAGATATTATGAGCAGATCACTTAAAAAAGGACCTTTTATTGATTTTAAGCTAGAGAAGAGAGTTCTTGAAATGAATGATTCAAGAAAAAAATCTGTGATTAAAACCTGGTCAAGAAGATCGATAATCTCACCGGACTTTGTAGGTCACACTATTGCTGTTCACAATGGCAACAAATTTATTCCGGTGTATGTAACAGAAAATATGGTAGGCCACAAGCTAGGTGAATTCGCTCCTACCAGGATTTTTAGAGGTCATGGTGGTAAAGCCAGGTAAATGAAGAATTGGTTGAAAAATTAGTTAAAATGGGTGCAAGAAAAAAAATTAAAGCGGATCAGGTTAAAGAGGCCAAAAAGGCGCAATATTTTGCTAGTCTGAGGAATTGTCCTACTTCTCCAAGGAAGATGAGACTGGTTATTGATTTGATTCGTGGCCAGGAAGTGAACAAGGCTCTTGATATATTAAAGTTTAGTCAAAAAGAAGCATCTGGTAGGGTAGAGAAATTATTGCTATCAGCTATTGCGAACTGGCAAAATAAAAACGAAGGTGTAAGAATTGAAGACAGTCACCTATTTGTAAAAGAGGCTTTTGTTGATCAAGGCAGAACATTAAAAAGACTACGTCCTGCTCCACAGGGAAGGGCACACAGAATTAGGAAGAGATCCAATCATGTTACTGTGATTTTGGATAGTAAAATTAAAAATGAAGAAGTTACTTCTACAAAATAGTATTTATGGGACAAAAAGTTAATCCGATATCGAATCGACTGGGAATCATCAGGGGATGGGACTCGAACTGGTATGGTGGGAAGAATTATGCTGATAAATTGGTTGAGGACAGTAAGATCAGAGAATACCTGAATGCTCGTTTGGCAAAAGCAAGTGTTTCAAAAATTATTATCGAGAGAACCTTGAAAATGATAACGGTTACTGTAAATACTGCCAGGCCAGGAATCATTATTGGTAAAGGTGGCCAGGAGGTTGATAAGCTGAAAGAGGAATTAAAGAAATTAACTAAGAAGGAAGTACAGATAAATATATTTGAAGTTAGAAGACCTGAATTGGATGCTACAATAGTTGCAAACAATATAGCTCGTCAGATAGAAGGAAAAATCTCATACCGTAGAGCCATCAAGATGGCGATAGCATCTACTATGAGAATGGGTGCAGAAGGAATCAAGGTGCAGGTATCAGGACGTTTGGGTGGCGCTGAAATGGCTCGTTCAGAAATGTATAAAGATGGTAGAATTCCTTTACATACACTACGTGCAGATATAGATTATACAAAAACTGAGGCGCTTACAAAGGTTGGTTTGATTGGCCTTAAGGTTTGGATTTGCAAGGGAGAAGTATACGGGAAACGTGATCTTTCTCCAATGGTTGAAGCAAAAGCGCCTAGGGCAAAAGGATTTCAAAGAAGGTCAAGATAAAAGAGGTTTTACAAGATTTAACAGGAACATAAAATGTTACAACCTAAAAAGACAAAATATAGAAGACGTCAGAAAGGCAGAATGAAGGGAAATGCCCAGAGAGGAAATTATCTGGCTTTTGGGTCTTTTGGTATTAAAGCCTTGGGAGCAGCATGGCTCACAGGTAGACAATTGGAAGCAGCACGTCAGGCAGTAACACGTCGAATGAAGCGTGAAGGTCAAATTTGGATTCGGGTTTTCCCCGATAAGCCAATTACTAAAAAACCTGCTGAAGTTCGTATGGGTAAAGGAAAAGGATCACCAGAAGGTTTTGTTGCGCCTATTACTCCGGGTAGAATAATTATTGAGGCCGAAGGTGTACCTTATGAATTAGCAAAAGAGGCATTGCGCCTTGCAGCTCAAAAGCTTCCTATTACTACCAGATTTGTGGTCCGGAATGATTATGTTGAATAAGGAATAGTTAGCATTATGAAAAGCAGTGAAATAAATGAATTAACTCTTAGGGAGCTCGAAGAAAGAATTGACAATGAGAAAACTTTTCTTGCGAAAATGAAATTGAATCATGCCATTTCTCCACTTGATAATCCATTGAAAATAAGAGGTATAAGAAGGAATATTGCCAGATTGCAAACAGAATTGCAAAGAAGGAAAACAGTAGCGAATAAAGAGAATTAAAGATGGAAAAGAGAAATTTGCGAAAAGAACGCGTTGGTGTTGTCGTTAGCAATAAAATGGAAAAGTCTATTACAATTGCTGTGAAACGTAAAGTTAAGCACCCAATATATGGCAAGTTCATTAATAAAACTACTAAGTTTTTAGCGCATGATGAGGAGAATTCCTGCAATATTGGAGACACAGTAAAAATTATGGAAACAAGGCCTTTAAGCAAGAACAAAAGCTGGAGGTTAGTGGAAATCGTTGAAAGGGTTAAATAATCATGGTACAACAAGAAAGTAGACTCGCCGTAGCTGATAACAGTGGAGCCAAAGAAGTTTTATGCATAAGAGTATTGGGAGGTACTGGTCGAAGATATGCATCAATAGGTGATAAGATAGTCGTATCTGTTAAAAGTGCCATGCCAGGTAGTGAAGCTAAAAAAGGTATGGTTACCAGAGCAGTAGTTGTAAGAACCAAAAAGGAAGTTAGAAGAGATGATGGTTCTTATATACGTTTTGATGACAATGCAGTTGTTTTACTCAATGCTGCGGATGAAATTCGTGGGACTCGTATTTTTGGCCCTGTAGCAAGGGAGTTGAGAGAAAATTATATGAAGATTATTTCATTGGCACCTGAGGTGCTGTAATGGTAAATATTAGATTCATGGGCAGATATAAAAAATTACATATTAAGAAGGGCGACACCGTTTATGTTAATAGTGGTGAGTATAAGGATCAGCAGGGAAGAGTATTACAGGTGATTGCTAAAACAAATAGAGCTATTGTCGAGGGCGTAAATATGGTATCAAAACATACCAAGCCAAACGCTCAGAGTCCTCAAGGAGGAATTATTAAAAAAGAAGCGGCAATTAATATTTCTAACTTAATGTTAGTAGATCCATCTTCTGGTGGTCCTACACGTATAGGAAGGAAGCTTAACGATAAAGGTAAATTAGTGAGATTTGCAAAAAAATCTGGAGAGGAGATTAAGTAATGGAATACGTACCAAATCTTAAAAAGAAGTATAAAGAGGAGATTATTCCTTCTTTAACAGAACAGTTTAATTATACTTCGATTATGCAGGTGCCACATCTTGAAAAAATTGTAATCAATCAAGGTGTTGGACAAGCCGTTTCTGATAAAAAAGTGATAGATAGCAGTCAGGAAGAAATTACAGCAATTGCAGGACAAAAAGCAATTCAAAGGATGTCATCCAAAGACATCTCAAATTTTAAACTGAGAAAGAAAATGCCAATTGGCGTTAAGGTTACTCTCCGTAGAGAAAGAATGTATGAATTTCTTGATAGACTTGTTGCCGTAGCTTTACCTAGAGTTCGTGACTTTATGGGAGTAAACAGTAAGCTCGATGGCAAAGGAAATTATACTTTGGGAATTACTGAACAAATTATATTTCCTGAAATAAATATTGATAAGATAAATAAAATCATGGGTATGGAGATAACTTTTGTTACAACTGCCAAAACCGATGAAGAAGGATATGCCTTATTGAAAGAATTCGGAGTACCATTTAAAAATACTAAAAACAACTAATATGGCTAAAGAATCAATGAAAGCTCGTGAAGTTAAACGTGCGAAACTTGTTGAAAGATATGCTGAAAAAAGAGCCAGGCTTAAAGCTGATGGAGACTATGTTGGATTAAGCCGACTGCCCAGGAACTCAAATCCTATCCGTTTGCGCAATAGGTGTAAATTAACTGGAAGACCAAGAGGATATATGAGACAATTTGGGGTAAGTCGTATTACTTTTCGCGAGATGGCCTCAGCTGGTTTAATTCCCGGAGTGAAAAAAGCAAGTTGGTAAATAAAGATTCATAGGCATATTTCATTTGAAATAAAAATTATAAAGAAATGACAGATACAATAGCAGATTATCTAACAAGGGTCCGCAACGCAATTATGGCCGGTCATAAGGTTGTTGAGATACCTGCTTCAAACCTTAAGAAGGATATGACTAAGATTCTTCATGAGAAGGGGTATATACTTAATTACAAGTTTGTTGATGAAGGTCCACAAGGGTATATAAAGATTGCGCTGAAATACAATCCTGAAACTAAAGTACCGGCAATTAAGTCTTTAAAAAGAACAAGTAGGCCTGGTTTAAGAAAATATGTAGGGGTTGATGAGATTCCCAGGGTTTTAAATGGCTTGGGTATTGCAATTATTTCTTCCTCAAGTGGAGTTATAACTGACAAAGAAGCCAGGGATATGAATGTAGGTGGTGAAGTTTTATGTTATGTTTATTAATAGGGAGGAAGTCTAATGTCAAGAATAGGTAAATTACCCATAACATTGCCAGAAGGAGTTACCATTGAGGTAAGCGATGACAATATTGTAACAGTGAAGGGACCAAAAGGAGAATTGACTCAGGAGGTGAACCCGGTCATCACTATAAAGCAAGAAGATAACCGGGTTATTCTTGAGCGACCAACAGAGCAAAAGGATCATAGGTCATTGCATGGATTATATCGCTCACTTATTAACAATATGGTTGAAGGTGTATCAAAAGGTTATGAAAAAAAGCTGGAGCTGGTTGGTGTAGGATATCGCGCTGAAATGAAAGGACAACTTTTAGAATTAAGTCTTGGATATTCACACGACATAATTTTTGAATTGCCACCTGAGATAAAAGCAGAGGCTGTTACTCAAAGAAGAAGCAACCCTGTCATTACTCTTACAAGTATTGATAAGCAACTTATTGGCCATATAGCATCTAAAATTAGGTCAATGAGAAAACCTGAACCTTATAAGGGTAAAGGAATTAAGTTTGTTGGAGAACAAATTCGTAGGAAAGCAGGAAAATCTGCAAGTGTGTAATAGTTAATAGCATTCGATCATGGCTTTGACAAGAATAGAAAGAAAATTTAGGATTAGAAAAAGAATAAGGAAAAACCTCACAGGAACAAGTGAGATTCCCAGACTGTCTGTTTTTAGAAGCAATAAACAGATTTATGTGCAAATTATTGATGATGTGGAAAGGAAAACTTTATTGTCCGCGTCTTCTTTAAATAAAGGCATTATTGAGAAGAATAATATAAACAAATCAGAACAGGCCCGCCTGGTAGGAACATTGGTAGCGGAAGAGGCGAAGAGTAAAGGGATTAGTGAGGTAGTATTTGACCGGGGAGGAAACCTGTATCATGGAAGAATTAAAGAACTAGCTGACGCTGCCCGTAAAGGTGGCCTTAAATTCTAAAGATATTATGACAAACGGTATCAGAAAAGTAAAAACCAGTGATCTTGATTTAAAAGACAGACTGGTAAGCATACAAAGGGTTACAAAGGTAACCAAGGGTGGTAGAACTTTTAGTTTCTCAGCTATAGTTATTGTAGGTGATGAAAAAGGAATCGCCGGGCATGGTTTGGGAAAAGCCAAAGAAGTAACAACTGCTATTGCAAAAGGTGTTGAAGATGCCAAGAAAAATTTGGTTAAGGTACCTGTTCTTCATGGTACTATACCTCATGAACAAGTTTCAAAATTTGGTGGTGCCAGAGTGTTTTTAAAGCCAGCTTCTGAAGGAACCGGTGTAAAGGCCGGAGGTGCTATGCGTGCGGTATTGGAAAGCTTTGGAATTAAGAATGTTTTGGCAAAATCAAAGGGATCATCCAATCCACATAACCTGGTAAAAGCTACCTTTGCTGCTTTGCTCGAGACCAGAGATGCATATACAGTTGCTGGGCATCGTGGAGTATCTATGGATAAAGTATTTAATGGTTAGAATTTTACAAAATGGCTAAAATAAAAATTACACAGATTAAGAGTAGAATCGGCAGCCATAAAAGGCATAAATTAACCCTTGATGCACTGGGATTGCGTAAAATGCACAACCCGGTAGAAAAAGAAGCCACACCCCAAATTTTGGGAATGGTGCATAAAGTTAGGCATCTGGTAAAGGTTGAAGAAGTATAATTGATTAGAAAAGACGGATAAAATGGACTTAAGTAATCTTAAACCTGCAAAAGGTTCAACACATAAAGAAAGACGACTTGGACGCGGACAGGGATCCGGAAAAGGTGGTACCTCAACAAAAGGGCATAAAGGTCAGAAATCTCGTTCTGGATATTCCCGCAAGGTTGGATTTGAAGGAGGTCAGATGCCACTTCAACGTCGTGTACCTAAATTTGGGTTTAAAAATATTAACCGTAAGGAATATAAAGGAGTTAACATAGGAACTTTACAGAAACTGACTGATAAAACTGGTGTCACTGATATTACACCAGAGGTTTTATTTGGTGCAGGCTTAGTATCCAAAAGCACCCTGATTAAAATATTAGGTGTTGGCGAATTGAAAGCTAAGTTAAACGTAAAAGCGCATGCATTCTCTGAAACAGCTAAAAATGCCATTGAAGCTGCCCAGGGTACTGCTGAAAAAATTTAAGTGAATGAAAGGCTTTATAGAGACAATAAAGAATATATTTAAAATTGAAGATCTTAGAAATAGGATCCTCTTTACTCTGGGAATGATCATGGTTTACCGCCTGGGTAAGTATGTTACTCTTCCGGGAATCGATCCGGCACAATTGGGTAATCTTAAAGAGCAGACTTCTCAGGGTATTATGGGATTGCTTGATATGTTTTCAGGTGGAGCCTTTTCAAGTGCATCAATTTTCGCTCTGGGTATTATGCCCTATATTTCTGCATCTATTGTAGTTCAGTTGTTGGGAATTGCCATACCGTATTTCCAACGACTTCAACGTGAGGGTGAAAGTGGAAGACGAAAAATTAACCAGATTACTCGTTATCTTACAGTAGGAATTCTTCTTTTACAGGCACCTAGTTATCTGGCAAACTTACATAATCTGTTACCGGAATCTGCTTTTATTGTTAAAGGAGTGTTTTTCCAGGTTACCTCTGTGATTATTCTTACAACCGGAACCATGTTTGTGATGTGGCTTGGGGAAAGAATAACCGATAAAGGTATTGGAAACGGAATATCTCTGATTATTATGATCGGTATTATTGCCCGTTTACCATTTGCAACAGTGGCAGAATTTGGCAGTCGCCTCGATGGATCAGGTGGATTGGTAGCTTTCCTGGCGGAAATAATCTTCTTGTTTGTAGTTATAGTTGGAACAATATTGCTAGTGCAGGGAACCCGGAGGGTACCTGTGCAATATGCAAAAAGAATAATTGGGAATAAGCAGTATGGTGGTGTCAGGCAGTATATACCTTTAAAGGTGAATGCCGCTGGTGTTATGCCTATCATTTTTGCGCAGGCAATTATGATGTTACCTATCATGCTTATTGGCTATACAACCGATAATACTTCCGGACTTGCTGTTGCATTTTCAAATATGTACGGTTTATGGTATAATCTGGTAATGGCCTTAATGATAATAGTATTTACATATTTCTATACAGCTATTACCATTAATCCAAACCAAATGGCTGACGACCTGAAGAAAAACGGAGGTTTTATACCAGGAATTAAGCCAGGCAGGAAAACAGCAGAGTTTCTCGATTCAGTGATGTCAAGAATCACCTTACCGGGCTCAATTTTTCTTGCATTGGTAGCTGCTTTACCAACACTTGCTGTAAATGTTGGAATTTCAGGTCAGTTTGCCCAGTTTTATGGAGGGACAAGCCTGTTAATTCTTGTTGGGGTAATACTTGATACTTTACAGCAGATTGAAAGTCAGCTTCTTATGAGGCATTATGATGGCCTGATGAAATCAGGTAGGATCAAGGGTAGATCTGGTGGCTCAGCAATTTAATTAGTGAATAGTTCTTTGATGTTAAGGATAAAAACGGAGGAAGAAATTGAAGTGCTTAGGCATAACAATTTGTTGGTTTCCAAAACGCTGGCAGAGGTTGCGAAACTTCTAAAGCCTGGAGTTTCAACTCTTGAGTTGGACAAGAGGGCAGAAGAGTATATTCGTGATAATGATGCGGTTCCGGGGTTTAAAGGGTATCATGGTTTTCCAAATACGCTTTGCACCTCAGTAAACAGTCAGGTTGTTCATGGTATTCCTTCGTCATATCAACTGAAAGAAGGAGATATTGTTTCGGTTGATTGTGGAGTAAAAAAAGATGGTTATTACGGAGACACGGCTTTTACTTTTGAAGTTGGAGAAGTGGATCCCAAGGTAAAGCAACTTTTAAAGGTAACCAGGGGAGCTCTTTGGGAAGGTGTTAATAATGCTATTGTAGGAAAGCGGTTGGGAGATATTGGCTATTCTGTACAAAAGCATGCAGAAGATAACGGTTTTTCAGTGGTGAGAGAAATGGTAGGGCATGGTTTAGGATCAAACCTTCATGAAGCACCAGAAGTTCCTAATTATGGAAAGCGTGGGAAGGGACCAAAATTGCCTGATGGATTGGTTTTATGTATTGAACCGATGATAAACATGGGGAGTAAAGAGATTCTTCAGGATAGGGATGGTTGGACAATAGGAACTCTTGACAAAATGCCATCTGCACATTTTGAATTTGCAGTAGTTATAAGGAAAGGAAAAGCAGATGTGTTGTCAACTTTTGATTATATTGATCAGGTAATAAGTAATATAAATAGTTAATATGGCAAAACAACCTTCAATAGAACAGGATGGAACCATTATAGAGGCATTGTCAAATGCGATGTTTAGGGTTGAGCTCGAAAATGGACATATTATTACAGCTCATATTTCAGGCAAAATGAGAATGCATTATATAAAAATCCTTCCTGGGGATAAGGTAAAAGTGGAAATGTCTCCATACGACTTGACAAAAGGAAGAATAACATTTAGATATAAATAAAATAAGGAGAAATGAAGGTACGAGCTTCAATAAAAAAACGCTCTTCTGATTGCAAAATTGTAAGAAGAAAAGGTCGGTTATACGTAATTAATAAGAAAAATCCCAGGTTCAAGCAACGTCAGGGATAGTGTTTAATATTACATTTAATAGTTCATTTTATGGCTAGAATTGTTGGTGTTGATTTACCAAAAAATAAAAGAGGCGAGATAGGTTTAACCTATATTTTCGGAATTGGCAGAAGCTCTGCAATAAAGATTCTAGAAGAAGCCGGCATTGATATTAATATCAAAGTGAAAGACTGGACAGATGACCATCTGGCTAAGATCAGGACAATCCTGAATGAAAACTATAAGCTGGAAGGTGAACTTCGGTCTGATGTTCAGATGAACATAAAAAGGCTTATGGATATTGGATCTTACAGAGGTATCCGCCATCGTATTGGCCTACCTGTAAGGGGGCAGAGCACCAAAAACAATGCTCGTACCAGGAAAGGAAGAAGAAAAACTGTTGCTAACAAAAAGAAAGCAACTAAATAAATTAGTTAATTATGGCTAAAAAAACTGGATCAAGAAAGAAAGTGGTTAGGGTTGAACCGGTAGGTCAGGCTCATATACATGCTTCATTTAATAACATTATTATTACCCTTACAAACAATGGAGGCCAGGTAATTAGTTGGTCTTCTGCAGGTAAAATGGGTTTTAGAGGATCTAAGAAAAACACTCCATACGCAGCTCAACAAGCAGCTATGGATTGTTCAAAAGTTGCTTTTGACTTAGGTCTTAGAAAAGTGAAAGTATATGTTAAAGGCCCGGGAAATGGAAGGGAATCTGCAATTAGAAATATTCATGCCAGTGGCATTGAAGTGTCTGAAATCGTAGATGTTACACCAATGCCCCACAATGGTTGCAGACCTCCAAAAAGAAGACGTGTCTGACAAATTTTTAATTTGATTTACATTCAAATAATATATATAATAAATGGCGAGATATTCAGGACCAAAAACAAAAATTGCTAGGAAATTCGGGGATCCGATTTACGGACCGGATAAGAGTTTTGAGAGGAAAAATTACCTGCCTGGTCAACATGGTGCAAGTAAAAGGAGAAGAAAACAATCTGAATATGGTATTCAGCTTAAAGAGAAACAAAAAGCAAAATATACCTATGGAATGCTTGAAAAACAATTTCTGAATTTGTTTGAAAAGGCATCACGTAGTAAAGGGATTACCGGTGAGGTACTTCTTCAGCTTCTCGAATCAAGACTGGATAATGTAGTGTATCGTATGGGTATTGCACCAACTCGTGATGGTGGTCGGCAATTGGTTTCACATCGTCACATTACTGTGAATGGAAGTTTAGTAAATATACCTTCATATACTCTTCGACCTGGAGATTTAGTAGGAGTGCGTGAAAAGTCAAAATCATTGGAGGTTATTGCTGATTCACTTACTACAATGAGACATACAAACTATTCATGGCTTGAATGGGATAATGAGAAGATGACCGGGAAATATCTTAATGTACCGGAAAGAGATGAGATTCCTGAAAATATCCAGGAACAGTTAATAGTTGAATTATATTCAAAATAAAATTTTATGGCAATTTTATCATTTCAAAAGCCTGACAAGGTTATCATGGTCGAAGCAGATAATAACCATGGTAAATTCGAGTTTAGACCACTGGAGCCCGGATATGGTATTACTGTAGGAAATGCATTACGAAGGATTTTATTAAATTCCCTCGAAGGATATGCAATCTATTCAATACGCATTGAAGGTGTCTCGCATGAGTTTTCAACCATCAAAGGAGTTATTGAAGACGTAACTGACATAGTTCTGAACCTGAAACAGGTTCGGTTTAAGAAACTTATTGATGATGTTGATAGTGAGAAGATAATTGTTAGCCTTACTGGTCAGAATGAGTTCAAAGCTGGAGACATGAATAAGTTTCTAAATAGTTTTGAAGTTCTAAATCCTGACCTGGTAATCTGTAATCTGGAACCGGATGTGAAATTGCAGATTGAAATCAATATCATGAAGGGTAGAGGTTATGTTCCAGCTGAAGAGAATAAGCCGGAAGAAACACCTTTTGGATTGGTTACAATGGATGCAATTTTTACGCCCATAAAAAATGTCAAGTTCAATGTTGAGAATTTTAGGGTAGAGCAAAAAACAGATTATGAGAAGTTGGTGCTTGAAATCATTACAGATGGTTCAATTCATCCAAAAGATGCCTTGAAAGAAGCAGCAAAAATACTTATATACCATTTTATGCTTTTCTCTGATGAGAAAATAACTCTCGATACAGAAGACAAGTTTGCGAATGAGGAATTTGATGAGGAAGTGCTTCACATGAGGCAGTTATTGAAGTCTCAGCTTATGGATCTTGATCTATCTGTGCGTGCTTTGAACTGTCTTAAGGCAGCAGAGGTTGATACTCTTGGAGATTTGGTTAAGTTCAATAAAACAGATTTGTTGAAGTTCCGGAATTTCGGTAAGAAATCATTAACCGAATTGGATGATCTTCTTACAACAATGGGCCTGACTTTTGGAATGGATATTAGTAAGTACAAGTTGGATAAGGAATAAATTAGTGTTAAACAGGTAAGAGAGTTCGAGTAATGCGACATAGAAAAGAATTTAATCATTTAGGGAGAACGAGTTCACATAGGAAAGCCATGCTGGCCAATATGGCCTCATCCCTAATATTACATAAGAGAATTAAAACAACTACAGCCAAAGCAAAAGCACTGAGGATGTATGTAGAGCCATTGATCACTAAATCAAAAGATGACTCTACACATTCAAGACGCGTTGTATTTAGTTATCTTAAAGATAAGTTTGCTGTAAATGAATTGTTCCGGGAAGTCTCAATCAAAATTGCGGATCGTCCTGGAGGGTATACAAGGATTCTTAAAACAGGGAACCGGTTGGGTGACAATGCAGATATGTGCATTATTGAGTTAGTTGACTATAACGAAAATATGTTACAGTCAAAAGATGCTGCTAAAGATAAACCAACCCGTAGAAGGAGAGCTAAGAAAAAAACAGATGCTCCTGTTACAGCAGAAGCTGGAGAGAAGAAAGTAGCTGCAGAATCAGTAAAAACTGAGGAAAAACCAGTAGCAGAGACTCCAAAGGCTGAAGACACACCTAAAAAGGAAGCTACGGCTGATACTAAAACTACTGATACTACGGAAGAAAAGCCGGAAGCACAGGCGGATGAGGCTGCGAAAGCTGATTCAAAGAAAGAAGAACCTTCTGAAAAAGTTGAAAAAGGGGAGGAAGGAAAAAAAGATAAAAAGGATGAAGAATCAGAAGAAAAATAGAGTGTAAAAACTCAAATTCAAAGGGGTGAAGCTTAGCTTTACCCCTTTTTTTATAAAAAAATTATGAAATTCATGATTAGTTGCTAAAATCAGCCAGATAGCGATTCAATTATTTTAAGATATTTTAAAATATACATGGGGAAATAAAAGTGAAGCTAAGTTCAAGAAAGATAGAATTATACTGATTATTTTTTTCTATTTTTCCATTAAGTATCCAAAAACCTATTGTATAACACATGAGATTATTACAAAAGTCATTCATTTTTTTAATAAATTTAGTATCTAATTTATTTAAAAGAATCAAATTTTAAATACTAATCATTCTAAAATTATTAAAAATGTCTAATCTTAAAAATGTATTAAGAGAAAAAATTGAGGGCTGGAGACCACGTACAGTAAAGTTACTAAAAGAATATGGGGATGTAACAATTGGTGAGGTTAAAATGGCGCAGGCTATTGGTGGAATGCGTGGTGTAAAATGTCTTGTTACAGACATATCTTATCTTGATCCATTCGAAGGTATTCGGTTTAGAGGGTATACGATACCGGAGGTATTGGAGTTACTACCTAAGCCTGTTGCCGGAGGTGAGGTTCCATGTGTTGAAGGTTTCATTTACCTGTTATTAACCGGAGACTTACCTACTCAAGATGATGTGAAGGCTATGGCAGAGGAATTCAAATCTAGGAAAGAAGTTCCCAGGTATGTATTTGATGTAATTAATGCTATGCCAGATGACACACATCCAATGGTAATGTTATCTGCTGCTATTGTTTCAATGCAGAAAGAATCAGAGTTCGTAAAAATGTACAATGCAGGAATGAGTAAGATGGTATACTGGGAACCCACTTATGAAGATTCCATGAACCTTTTAGCCAGGCTTCCTGAAATAGGTGCCTACATCTATAGGAAGAAGTATAAAAATGGAGATATCATTCCTTCTAATCCCGATCTTGACATGGGAGCAAACTTTGCCCACATGATGGGAATTGATAAGCCATACGATGATATGTCAAGACTATATTTTATACTTCATAGCGATCATGAAAGTGGCAATGTCAGCGCCCATACAGGGCATCTTGTATCTAGTGCATTATCAGATATATATTACTCTATATCCTCTATGGTAAATGGACTAGCTGGCCCATTACATGGCTTGGCGAACCAGGAAGTTCTCAGATGGATACAGGGCGTTATGGATAAAATGGGTGGTAAAACTCCTACAAAAGAGGAGATGACCAAGTTTGTTTGGGATACCTTGAATTCAGGCCAGGTAATACCTGGATATGGACATGCCGTATTAAGAAAAACGGATCCAAGATATACTGCTCAGCGTGAATTCTGCCTGAAACATCTTCCAGGGGATCCAATTTTTGAATATGTAAGTACACTTTACGAAGTTGTACCTGACATACTCAGGGAGCAGGGCAAAGCTAAAAACCCATGGCCTAATGTGGATGCACAATCTGGAGTAATTCAATGGCACTACGGACTTACAGAATACGACTATTATACAGTCTTATTCTCAATTGGAAGAGCAATAGGTGTAACAGCTAATATAATCTGGGACCGAGCACTAGGCTATCCAATCGAAAGACCCAAATCATTAACAACAGCCATGCTCGAAGAGATTGCAAAAAAATCATAATAGTAAGAATTATTAAATAGAATGAAAAGCTGCCATTTATGGCAGCTTTTTTTGCGATTATTAAAAAGAGGTAGTGGATTTACTTTATAAACTTAACAAGTGCTCCCCATTTTTTATCTACTTTAAAGTTGAGCTTTAGGTAAAAGCTTCCATGCAAAAAATGAGCTTTTATAACCTTTGTTCCTAACTCAGCCATACGTGCGCTAAAATCTTCTATCATGGCACTACCAATTCCTCGACCTTTTAAAGGAGTAGTTACTGCGGCACCGTCTAATAGTACAATATCATTTTCGAGTGGGATATAACACAATCCACCTATTACCCTACCCTGAATGTCAAGAACAATTAAGTGTTTATCCATTTCTGATATGGTTTTCGGGTAATTTTCCTCAAAAAACAAGCGATATAACTGCCCAATTTCTGATGGATCGATTGGTTCACGAACAGAATATTTTATATCATTCTTATCTGTAAGTTCAGTAGTAACAACAATATGTTCTGTTTTATCCTCTCCAATTTTTAATAAGTCAATTTTCTGATAACTCTGCATTCGGGAGAATACCATTCTGCTAAATATAAGCCGATCTAGCTCATCTGTCAATGTTGATTGAAGATCAGATAGTTCTGAAAGCTGGAAAGCAGGTGTGGAAATATCCTTGTTCATTTTCTCGAGCAGGGTGTCAAATGCTTTTTTAACAGCGCTATTCATTGAATTGAAATAGGCATGACGATAAAAAGTATACCGAACGATCTCAGGATATTTATAAAGTCTGAATAAACTTGAAAGTTCAAACATCATTTGTTCCTTGGCTGAAGGTGTCGCTCCTTTATTTATTTCTTCCCATTCCCTGTATTGATCAATTGCATTGAAAACAGCTATAGGTAAATAATACCTATTCTTACTTCTTGAAATATATTTTTTAAGGTCATCAATCAACCTCATCCCATCACAAGATAATAAAGGAACCTTCTCTAAATCTTTTAGCAGATCTTCGAAAAAGTTGTTTGCTTTTTCACTTCCGATAGCCTCAATACAAGCATCAAAAATCCAGTCAATGTCAAGTTGTTTTTTACACCATGGATAATGTGTTATGGTTTTATCGTAAAAATTTTTGATTAAAGGCTTAATCAAAGATAGGGTGGACTCATATGGTTGCCATCCTGCCAGAGATTGGATAGTTGCTGTTTCAAGGTAATCTAGCTCTGGAACAACAACATTATCTGGAGAAATCAGTCCGGGTACTATCTGGTAATTACTTTGTTCCCAAATGGAGAAATATACTTTAATAGCCCTAATTATCAGTTTTCTCCATGCATTTGGTTTATTCACATATCCGAGTGAATAATGAAGTCCTGCATATTCCCTGATCTTGTCCCAAGCGGTTAATTCACTTATAAAAATAGAGGACATTGCACCCATTCGGGGTTGTGAGCAGCCAAGAGCTGGCAAACTTAAGCTACCATATGGGTGACCGGAAATAGCTGCCCAAAGGTATATGGTCTCCATTCCATAAGGATCCTTAAGCCTGTCATTGAGCATGAGGCAAAGGTCAAAATGTTTTCCTGCTTTAGTATTTATGCTGAATCTGTATTTTCGGTAATAGTAGTAGGAAGGCAATTTTGAAATCCATATTTCATTTTCAGGAACCATGGAAAGGTCAAAGTTATCTTCATTGTAGGCAAGCTTTATGGATTGTTGAAGGAAAAAAGTACCAATGAGGATGTTTTTAATATTTTCTATCTCCTCTATAATGATACCTGGATCAAAATATAGTTTTTTATCCCATTCCGACTCTTCCAATATTTCATAATTACCCAATGATTTTGCCTCAAAGTACTTATTAAGTTCAATAAAGTATTTTTTTGCGGTATGTGCCAAAACAGGGTCTGCCTTATGCAGAATCCAGCTTGCTAACTCAGCCCGGATGGGAAGGTAATAGTCAAGGTTCTCCATGGCAAAGTTATAAAGCAGCTTCAAAAGGTATTTGAATTGTTTCTGAGTAGCTTCATCTGCTGGCCAGCTCAGTTGTTTGCGATAAGTAAAGAGTCGTTGCCGCAAGGATTCCAGTTTGTGCTTACCAATTTCTCGACTGGCGATTTCTTTTATTGACTTTTCAGTTAGAAATGATAATCCTGATTGAATAAAAGTGGGGAATAGCTTGCTGTAATCATGATGAGGGTCATTAAGTAGCAGGGTTTGGTATGCCTGAGCCCTGACTTTTTCATCCGGGTGACCTGAAAGGGCTTCCAATCGCCTCCTGATAACCACGGCAATTTTCTCATCGTAATCTCCAAATACTCTACCAATCTGCCTGGTACACGATAGGGCGGTGCCAGGTTCTGAGAATAGAGCACAACAAATTAAATTATTTATAAGATTTAGCTTCTGGTCACGTATAAAATCTAATATCGGGAATTTATTATGATGATATTCTCTTACAGGTTCAGGATTTAGAAATACCTGGGCTGAAACGTTTTTTAATAAAATATCCCAGCCTTCTTTGCAGGGACAAAATTCTATCAGATTAGGATTTCCAATCCACAACCTTGGTTGGAGAGTAAACAAACCAAGATCAACAAATTCATCTTTTATTAAATATTGCAAGTCACCAATCAGAACAAGATCCTGTTTCACTCCTTTTTTTAATGTCAAGATGGATTGATTTACTTTATTCACCAATCCCTCGGAGGTGAATTTGATATCATCTTCCAGGATTCCAAGATCACGATAAAACCACCTGGGGATTCGGACTTTCAGACCTTTCCTTTTCAGGTCGATGAAGTTACTCTTATAAAGTTCCTGAATTTCACCTTTGAAGTTCTTCTCAATGGCTTTCCTGTTGAAAGATCCTTTTGGAGTTAGTTCTCCCTTGGCCAGGTCAAAGTTTCTATCAAGGAGGATGAAGTTAATCACCCTTTCAAATGGAGCGAGGTCCTTATTTGCTGCTGTAACAATTTGATGGAAATATTCAGATTGAATTTCCTCACCCGGCGAGGCTTTTAATACCGGATCTTCCGGATCGGGTACAATTAGCAACGTGTTATAGGGTTTTGCATCACCAACTAAAAAAGTAGTCTTTATTCCCGGAACTCCTGTAAATTTCTGTTCAACCATTCTTGGGGCTATAGTCTGCCCCTTGTTGTTCTTATAAATATCCTTTACCCGGTCAACAATAGAATAATGACCATTTGGGGAAATCTTAAAAATATCGCCAGTTGGTAGAAAGTAATCCACTTTTTCCTCGCCAGGGAAGGGAATAGGGTCTCCCGGACCTTTATCTTCCAGATATCTGGCTATATAATGCCCGGAAATCTCAAGTTCCCCTATTTCTGAGAAGTTTGTTTTTACTCCTGGTAATGGAATACCGGTAGAATCATCAAAATATTCCCCTGGAGGTGTCATGGTTATTCCTCCGGTTGCTTCTGTCATTCCAAATCCACTACATAGAGCAATGCCATTGTCCTGGAAAAATCTAAAGGTTTTTGGATCGAGGTATCCAGCAGCAGAGAGACCCCATTTTAGTTTTTTACCAACTACTTTTCTAATAATCTTCGTGGAGTCTTTGATGTCTGCTATTTTTTTCATTTGTTCCAAGGCTTCCTCATGTAATTGAGCCCATCGCAATGGTATGCTTATAAAAATGCTGGGGTTAACCTTTGGGAAAAGTGATAGAAGCGTTTCTTTTGAAGGATTCCCAACAAATACATATTTGCCTCCCCAATATATTGTTCCAAGTAATTCTAGATAACGGCCAAATGTATGAAAAAGAGGAAGGTAACACAACATCACTTCATTGCCACCTATTTCTGGTAAAGCTGCAGATCTCGCAAATCTTTTGGATACTAAATTATAAATGGAGAAAGAAACACCTTTTGGCAGACCGGTACTTCCAGAAGTGAACATTGTTGTAGCCACGTTTCTAATATCAGCTTTCTCCCTTTTATCCAGGATTCTTTCAATATTTTCCTCACTTAAGCTCTTGCAATTTTCTCCAAGAAATGAATCTGTTGATTTTTTTAATATAAGATTTGAATCAGTAACAAAAATGGTAAAAGATAATCCGCTCCTTTCTCTCAGCTTTTCAAGTAATGACAAGCGTTGGGCTGTATCTGTAACCACTATATTGATCTCAAGCAGTTTGAAGATTGGTTCTATAATTTCCAGGTTGAAATGAGTATTAAGTGGAGAGTCGAATATGTCATAAAACAAACATGCAAGGTCACAACTGGCTGATTCGATGCTATTATCACAATAAATAGCTACACGAGGTTTTACTTTGACGGTAGAATAGAATACAGCTGCTATTTCTCTTACATGACGGTTGACCTGCTCATATGTTAATTGGCTAACTGTAGAAGATGACATATCCTGGAATAGGATTTCGTTACGGAATTCTTCAAGTCTTTGTTGAAAGAGATCCCTTAGTGTATAGTCAGATATTTGGATAGCTCTAAAGACGAGTTCAGCCCAACGTAAGCAATGCACATGATCAGGAAGCTTTTTTAGATAGGAACTTCTCCCTGTTACTTTCAGGAATAAATGCCAGTCTTTTTGAGAAATTACTTCAGGTTTTTCTGAACCAATTACCTTTTCTCCCATAATAAGAATTTCAATGGCTTCCTTCTGTGTAAAAATTGGTCCTTTATCATTCTTATAGGCAGAAATAGCTTTTTTAAATCTGGTTAATTCCGAGTTCATGGAATTTGAATTTTAGTTATCGAAATATTCTCATCCTTTACTAAAGGCAAAAAAGAAGTTTGAAAGTTATGCATCTTTACCCAAGTGGGAAACTAAGTTACGATTTATTTCATACTTCAAAAAGTGAATTGAATACATGTTTTCCATTTGATGATGTAAATAATACAAGCAGGATAACGATATTTACAACATTAAATAAATTCTGTATCTTAGAAAATTGATGATAAATGGAAACAATAGAGTATAAAGCATATGACAGTCAGGGGACTTAGAGATTTTATAAGTGAGTTGGAATCAAGTGGTGAACTTCATAGAATTCAGGAAAAGGTAAATCCTGTCCTTGAAATTGCGGAGATTACTGATCGTATTTCAAAATCAACGGATGGTGGCCAAGCATTACTTTTTGAAAATAATGGAACAGATTTTCCTCTTTTGATAAATTCAATGGGATCTTTAAAACGAATTTGCCTTGTTTTGGGGGTGTCTCATCTCGATGATATAGGGGATGAAATTAAACAACTATTACTTGACCTATCTTCACCAAAGGATAATCTCAAGGATAGGTTAATGACCTTGCCTCTGTTGAATAAAATTTCTTCCTGGATGCCAAAGGTGAAACAAGGAACAGGGGCCTGCCAGGAAATAATTATGGATGAGCCGGACCTTTCAAAGTTCCCTATTTTAAAATGTTGGCCGGAAGATGGAGGTAGGTTTATTACTTTTCCTCTGGTTCATACCAAAGATCCAGGTACTGGAATCCGGAATATTGGGATGTATCGGATGCAGGTCTTTGATAATAAAACTACGGGGATGCACTGGCATAAGCACAAGGTAGGTGCTCGTCACTATAATGAATATAAGGAAGCAGGAAGGAAGATGCCTGTTGCAGTGGCAATTGGTGGTGATCTGGTATACACATATTGTGCTACAGCTCCACTCCCTGATAATATGGATGAGTATATGCTTGCTGGATTTATTAGAAAACGGAAAGTCGAGCTGGTCAAATGTATTACTCAGGACCTGGAAGTTCCCAACGATGCGGATATAATAATTGAGGGGTATGTTGATCCTGGTGAAGAGATGGTTCTGGAAGGTCCTTTTGGAGATCATACCGGTTATTACTCCCTGGCAGATTTGTACCCAAAATTTCATGTTACCTGCATTACCCATAGAAAGGATGCTATTTATCCTGCAACCATAGTTGGAATACCTCCTCAGGAGGATGCATATCTTGCTAAAGCCACTGAACGGATATTTATTACACCGCTTCAATTATCAGTTATTCCTGAACTGGTTGACATGGAACTACCTTTTGCCGGCGTAGCGCATAATTTAACTATCGTAAAAATTAAAAAAGATTATGCAGGCCAGGCACTCAAGGTTATGAATGCTTTATGGGGAGCAGGTCAGATGATGCTTAATAAAATTTTAATTGTGGTTGACGGCAATATTGATCTGACCGATTACAATTCGCTTGCTCAACATATATTGAGTAATTTTTCACCTGAGAGGGATGTGTTTTTTAGTAAAGGTCCCCTCGATGTATTGGATCATGCATCAGCTAAGTTAGGATTTGGTGGAAAAATGGGAATTGATGCCACCACTAAGTTTCCTGAAGAGGGCTTTGGCTCAAATTCATCCATTAGCATGATTTCTCAGACTGGAATTGATGTCCTTCATGATAAGTACAAAGACCTGGTTGCAATTAATTCTGAATTGCCGGAGAAAGGTGTTGATATTCAGGTAATATCAATGAAAAAGTCAAATTCTTCACAGGTTAAGAACCTGGCAGGTAGAATCATTAATCAGTCTGAACTAAACATCTCAAAACTCCTGGTTTTTGTAGATGGTGAGGTAGATGTCTTCGATATACAGATGCTTACCTGGATCGTTGCCAACAATATTGATCCTTCTAGAGACTGTTGGATTATTTCAAATTCCCAGGATGAAGAAAGAACACATCTGGTAATAGATGGTACAAGAAAACTGAAACAGCAAGGCAATTTTGAGAGAGACTGGCCAAATATAATTGTCTCAAGTGACGAGACCATTGCAAAGATTGATGAAATATGGAGTTCCTTGGCTTTGGGTGAATTTATATCATCTCCATCACTTAAATATAAAACTTTGGTAAAGGCAGGTGGAGCCAAAGTGAAGAATATGGATTAATGCACCATTTAATTGATTAATATTGCCCTTATGAAATGGACCCTTCAGATATTACTGATTTTAGGGACTTTTTTTGTCCACAATCAGGTGTATGCTGAGGAAGCAGTTCCCAGTAGGGAGATTGCAGTTTATACACCATTGGAAGGTTTGTCGCAATCTGTGATAACTGCCCTGGTCCAGGATCCTGATGGATTTATATGGATTGGGACAGAAGATGGGCTGAATCGATTCGATGGGCTTGAATTCAAAATCTATCGCCATGATCCAGATGACTCTCTTTCACTTCCTGATAATTATATTTCTGCTTTGAAAATTGATCATGAAGGAAAATTGTGGATTGGTACTGCCAATGGTTTGAGCTGCTTTCAGAAAGGGACTGGTAATTTTAATAATTACTATTTCGACGATCCTGTTTTTGGAGTTACCGGTCTGAAATTTATTCTCGATATGCTTCCTGATGAAGGCAATAAGCTTTGGGTTGCTACACGAAACTCATTAGATCTATTGGATACTCGAAACGGTAAAATAACCCAGATTCGACGTGGAAAAGATGTGTTTGGAATTCAAAGTAGTCCACAATCAAGTGTTCAATTATTAAAATCCGGATCACAGTTGTGGTTTCATACCAATAATTCCTTCAAATACATAGTTATTGGTGGGAAAGATTCTTCAGAAGTGCAATTGAGCTCATTTGAATTACCATTAAAGCCTGGAAGGGAAATTAAATCTTCGATTATTGATAGAAATGGTAATATATGGGCATCCACGGGAATTGAAGTTTATCAGTTTAAACCTCATCTGGGTGCTGAAATAAAAATATATCCTAATGATTATCTAGCTTCCACTGGGAGTGGTTCAAGCCTGATATTTGAGGATAAATCGGGGCGTATTTGGCTTAGCACGGATTATGGGTTTTTCGTAAAAGATGAAGGGGAATTTATTCCTCATAGAGGATTGAACTCCTATATTTCTAAAGTTGGCAGGGGAGTTCCAGTTACGGCAATCATTGAAGATGGGTCGGAGATATTTTGGTTGGGAACCTGGCATGGCATGGTAAAACTGGATTTGAAACCCGGAAATTTCAAATTATACAGTGATAATATCAACCTGCCATTAGAGCTGAATATCAAAAATGTTTCTGCCTTTCAAATTGATTATAAAGGTAATTTGTGGGTTGGAACACTGGGTAACGGACTTTTTCAGTTTTCACCTGATAGAAGGAAGATTAAAAAATTCAGCACCACAAGTAGCTCGGAGATTACTATGATTAGTAATGACCATATTCTAAGTATTTTTGAGGATAGCGATAAAAAACTATGGATTGGAACCCAAACTGGAGTAATATATCTAAACCCTAGTTTAAGTCGATTTGAAGATTTGGATATCCCTTCAGATTCCGGTGAATCGAAGTTGCTAATGAATTTGGCCGTTCATCAGGTAGGTCAGGATCACAAAGGGAATATGCTTTTTGGAACAAACCAGGGGCTTATTTCTACTGACTTAGGGTATCTTAATGATAATGCCACTGAAAAATCAGGGATTGAGTTTCAACAGCTTACAGAAAATAGGGTATATTCTTTTCTTGTCGATAAAATGAATAGGTATTGGGTGGGATCCCAAACTGGCATCGAATTGATAGATCCTGCTACCCAAAAAAGAAAAAAAATCCATAGAGTAAACCATGGAAAGATTCAAAATCGTCCGGTTTTATTTATACAGTCAGATCAATTAGAAAATTTGTGGATTGGTACGCAGGAAGGTCTTGGATACATCGATACGCTTTCTGAATCAATTAAAATGATTTCTGATGATTTTGATTTCCCCGAGGTAAATATATTTGCTATAACGGATGACTCGTATGGGAATTTGTGGATGAGTTCAAGTGCTGGAGTTATTAAATTTTCACCTGAATTATCTGATTATCGAATTTACAATAAATATGATGGTTTGCAGGGAAATGAATTTGCACAGAATGCCTGGTTTAAATCTGATATGGGTGAAATATTTTTTGGAGGCTATAACGGATTTAATTCTTTTTTCCCGGATGATATTGAAACCAATACTTATCCTCCACAAATAGCTATAACTGATTTTCAATACCTGTCATCAACTGGTTGGAAAGATATACCTGTTAGCGGGGAAGCATTAAACTTAAAGACGGGTCGTTCAAACTCAATATTTATTAAATATTCAATATTGGAGTTTACTAACCCATCAAATAATCTTTCTGAATACAAACTTGAAGGGTTTGATAGCGAGTGGAAAAAGGGATCAAACCCTGGAAATGTTATTTATTCGAATTTGAAAAGGGGGCCTTATACTTTTAAAATTCGTGGAAGTAATAACGATGAATATTGGTCAGATAAGGAAGTGAGTCTTGAAATAAAGGTGTCTACTCCCATTCAAAGTACTAAACTGGCTTATCTCCTATACATTGTTGGTATCATTATCACTGTATATCTGGGTATTCGGTATTGGACCCATAATCTTCGGAAGGCAAATCAGGTACTGAAAGAAAAAGAGGTAGCAGCCAAAAAAATTGCCAGACAGCGCGAAGAATTAGCAGTAAAAAACAAAAATATTACAGATAGTATTCGGTATGCACAAAAAATTCAGGAAGCAATGCTTCCCTCAGCTTATTTCTTTAAAAGACTTTTTCCGGAATCATTCGTAATCTTAAAACCTAAAGATATTGTTAGTGGGGACTTTTATTGGGTAACAGAGAAAGCGGGAAAAGTATTTGTAGTTTCGGCCGATTGTACCGGACATGGGGTTCCTGGAGCACTGATGTCAATGGTAGGGTTTGAGATCCTAGACAAAATAATAAATGATCAGGAAGTTTTTGAGCCAGCAGAGATCCTTAACATCCTAAACAAAGGTGTAGAGGCTACTTTTAGCAGAAGCGATGATGATATGACAGTTAAAGATGGAATGGACCTTGGCTTGTGCATGATCGATAAGATCGAAAAAAGACTTGAGTTTGCAGGTGCGTTTAGTTCTTTGTATCTGATTAGAGATAATAAACTGACGGAAATTAAGGGGGATAGATATTCAATCGGTCTCAATGCAAATGAATTAGGAGACCCCTTTACCAATCATTTTCTTGAGGTTGAAGAAGAAGACAGGATCTATCTTTTTAGCGATGGGTATGCAGATCAGTTTGGTGGCCCAAAAGGGAAGAAGTTTATGTACAGAAGATTCAGGCACCTATTATTAACAGTTCATAAGGTGCCCATGTTGGAACAAAAAAGATTCCTGGAAGAAACATTGGATGTATGGATGGGGGATTTAGAACAGGTTGACGATATCCAGATAGTTGGTATACAACCTTTAAAATAATCAAAAGATATTAAATTAATTTCTTCATCATTTCAATCAGGTCATCAATCTGAAAAGGTTTACTCATGTAATCATCCATCCCTGCTGAAATACAGGTTTCTCTGTCGCCAAGCAAAGCATTGGCAGTCACGGCAATTATTGGAACATGAGAATTGGTGCTTTTTTCAATTTCCCGGATTTTCATTGTGGCGGTAATCCCGTCCATTTCCTGCATCTGAATATCCATGAGGATAATATCATATTTTGAAGTGCCAAACTTATCCAGGGCTTCTTTTCCATTATAAGCAACATCGATGTTCCTGAAATAATCTTTTAAACCAATTTTAAGAATTTTTTGGTTCAACTCGTTGTCTTCAACCAGTAACAGGTTGGCATCTTTAAGTTTTAACTTAGGCTTTCCTGCCTCAAATTCAGGTACTTTCGCATGTTCGTAACTTCTCTGGTCAGTATCACCAGGAATACCAAATACAGTAGTGAAAAGGAATTGGGTTGAATCTCCATTTATTTTTATTTCCAGATTTCCCTGAAGCATATTTATTAGTTTCTTCCCAAATAATATGTTTAAAGCCAGGAGGTCATGCTGCAGGCTGGCAGTCTTTTCAGGACTTTCACTTGCTGTTAGAATAGTTTCTATTTGATCAGTAGAAGCAAAGACCATATTATTGCTTCTCAAATCAAAAACGTAGGTGAAACTATTATCAAACTTCTTATCAAGTTCAACATTAAGACTAATTTTACACTTTTCATCTTTGGTATCAGCATTCATTATACTTTCAATAAGAATAAGCATAATTTGTTTTAGAATTACTGGATTACCAATTGCATCTATAGGAACTTTTTCTTCATTTAATAAAAGTGTAATTTCTCCAACATCTTTTTTTGAATAAAACTCAATAGTTCCTTCAATAGTGGATTTTAGATTGAAAAGTGTATTTGCTTTGTGCTGAAAACTAACTTCAGAACTGGAAGATTCAGAAATAGATTGAACAATATTAACAAGGTTTGTTGTAGAAGCAATTAGTGTCTCTGCAATACTTTTTTGATTTTCATTCAGCTTTGATTGGGCTAAAAGATTATTTAGGACAACCATATCATTCAGAGGAGTTCTGATCTCATGCGATAGCCTTGAAATGAAATCTTCTTTCGATTTTTTAATAAACAGTTCACTTTCTTTCGATCTTTTCAGGTCAATAAGAAGGCGTTGATATACAAATTCAAAGCTCAAACTAATAAGGAAAATAAACAAATAGAAGACTGAAAATATTATTATGGAAGTTCCAGTTACAGGTAATCCTCCATATAATCGGTAATAAATAATCAAACCGACCATTAAAACAATGTATAATAATCCGGATAAAAGACTTCCTCTTCTTGCACCCAAGGCATAAATAGTTAAAGCAGGAACAAAACTAAACCAGATGATATCGGCTGGGAATTGAAAACCATCAAAGAAGAAATTGATGAGTAAAAAGGAATAGATTAATACGATTGAGAAAACTGAGTATAATAAAAACGATTTTGTTTGCCGGTAAAGAAAAAAATCAATTATTACTAAAAAAAAGATTGCAGAGTTTAATACAGCAAAATAAGTATTATGGGCAGAATAGGACAAAATCCCAAAAACTAATGCCCCAGCAAAGGTGCAAAGCAACAAAAATTGGATAAGTAAAATCCTGTCCGTAGTTTGCTTGTGTTTAAAATTCAGTAGGTTAAAGGAAAGATAGCGTAATATTTTTTCACTTGAAGTCATATGAATCTAAACTTTACCCTTTTATTGGTGAATTAAAATGTCAGGCCCTAAATCGAATTA